>Ga0247824_10000002_pt1 | contig 105249 bp, 127 predicted proteins | sample 13C_PalmiticAcid_FD_194412 | JGI IMG/M metagenome (GOLD analysis project Ga0247824, IMG submission 194412) | Soil microbial communities from agricultural site in Penn Yan, New York, United States - 13C_PalmiticAcid_Day48 | ecosystem: Environmental > Terrestrial > Soil > Agricultural land...
GAGAAGAGGAGGGAGATTTTGAGAGGGGATGGGGGGACGCTGGTGCTCGTATTTTACTATGGGCGGCTGATTGAATTGAGGGGGGCGGGGGTCCCTCCTTCCTGCCTCATAACAAAAAAAGGTGCAGCACGGGCTGATTTTTTGGCCGCGAATTTTGGGGGAGGGGCGAGGGCACCACCTTCATCTCCATTGCCCAGTCCCGCTGCTTCAAGGCGTGCCCAGCACAGACCAGCCAGCAAGTACCGTGTACACGAATCCTTGTACAGCCGGACTGTGCGTCGCTGTACCTTGTACCTCTTTGTGTTCCCAAACCCAAGCTCTCTTCAGGGCCTCTGTCCAGCATCACGCCCGATATCTTATAGCCCTTGCTCCCCTGGCCTGCGACAAGAAGTTCGACGCTTTATCCAACATTGCGGGCCCCATTCGTTGCGATGCGGAATGCTGCAGCCTCTGGAACCCATTGGCAAGTGACTTGCCTGCCTGACCTTGCTCCGGTCCGGCGTATTTCATCATGACGGGCGCCGGCCTTGCTCGCGTTTTACGCCCTCCCTCCCAACCGATGCTACACCGCAAGCAAGGACCTCTCTCCTGCTGAAGAAGCTTGGGTAGAGGTGTGATTTGGCGAGCCGATATCCTGGCAGTCGTGTGCCGACGTTGGGGCGCAATAATATTCAGGCGGGCGAGTTGCAGGTTGCCCTTGGAATGCGCAAGAGACTCCTCCCAGAGCAGAGCTCTTGTGTGAGAAACGCCGAGGTAGGGACTGTTGGGCAAGATGGAGGGCAAAGTCGACACTGAGTCCAAGTTCTGCGTCAGGTCTCCCGAGGCAATGGAACTGGGGGTTGTGACTGAAAACGGCGAGAGTGGCCGTGTCAAATATGGTACTGATGCTTTGGTTCGGTACCAGCAAGAGCATCAAATATGCTGTCCACCAGGTACCTCATACAAATCGCGGGCTGGGCACGTCCCTCCGTGTCTCTCTCCCTTATCCGGGTTGGTTGGTCAATCACACCGTTCCGTCCAGCGCACAAAAATGCCACATCCCAACAAGGAGCCTTCTTGCTCCCCTCCCTTTTTGAGTCGGTTCCCTGCATTTCACGCGGGGAGCTGAGACCACCAGGTTTGGCTGCTTCGCGGGTCTGCATTGCGTGTTGCGCCGCACTTTGCCCTAGCACGCAACGTCGTGTTTCCCTTTCTTCTTTTCCCTTCACAACTACCTGCGGCTCTTCCGCACTATTTAGTTGGTTTCACGGTATCAATCAGCCAGCAGCAGGCACTCTTGTGCACAATGAGAGAGTTGGAGTCTGGGGTAGGATTCATCAACAACACGCGACGAGTCGCGAGATGATGCGGGGTGTTGGTCTGTGCGTTTTCCAGTTCCCTGGAGCAATGCACGCAACTCTCCCCACCCAACCCGCTCTCAATCCAGCGGGTCCAGCACCAAATCTCTCAGACGCTCATCTCGAACCCATTCGATGCCACTCCCGGCGACAATAGCACTCGCTGCCCCTTTCATGATCTTCCATCTGTGGTGGCTGGACTTCACTTGGCCTTCCAGAATGGTCATCTCCGTCCCGAACCGTCCGCCTTCGGCACTATTTGGCTTTTGATCAGGTGTTTGCCCGGCGAGCTGCAGTGCTTCCGAAGCCAGCTTGATATTCCGCTGACTGACACGGAGGCTCTCGATTTCGACATCGGCGAGGCGACTTCTTGCGGTCTGCAATTCGGAGCAAAGTGCGGCCGTGTGGGTGGCAGCTGCATCCCGCTGGTTGATACTGGGTAACAAGTCCCTTCACAACAACCAGATCATCAGACAAGTTCGAACGTGACAGTTTGAAATGACGGAGAGGCAAGCCTAACCTTTCGAGGGGCGATGAATAAGTCGCACCATGGACTGCATTTAAAGTCGGCTGGACTGCCACCACGCTTTCCATTACACTGTTGCGCAAGGCTAGGGTGGCCTTTGCTTCCAAAAGACGTGTCTGGTCACCCGCCAACCCATACCCATCGGGTTGTGAAGGACCAACCCCTGAGGACGGTTAGCACCGAGGCTTGATGTTCCGCCAGGAGGCTTGTGGCTTTGGGAAACTCCAACCTGACGATGCTTCATGGCTTTGCTGTGATCCCAGGAGAGCGAGCTCCAACTCAAGCTGCTGCAGTTGGTCAAACAGAGCTAAAACCTCCGCCTCTGTGTCTGTGAGGACGAGAGATTGTGAAGCGAAGGCCTGTGAGGCCATATTTTGCTCAACCATCGACACACTGCGTGCAGGGCGGGAGTGGTCAGTTTGGACAGCGGGTTTGTGACATCCCAGCAGAACGCGGGCGCGCCTTCAGCTGGAACGCGACGGAGTGAAGTGGCGCACAGACTCCGGTCGTGGGAGGGCCGCACAGTGTGCGGAGCCGTGATCAAGCTCAGCTACACGGTATAGGTTCCTCAAAGCAAGAACAAATGTTGGGACCGATGATCGCAACAACCTAACTAATCTTGGTTACAACATGGGCAGCTTTGCTTGTTCGATCTGGAGACAATTTTGTATCTTTGGTGACATGCTTTGTACGACGAAAACTAATTCCTCACAAGAGTGCCGCTCGAAAGCGGTTGTCCTTATCTGCAGGGCGCCCAGGTTACGTGCACAGTGCGGATAGCATGGCGGCGGACCGTCACCTCCTGGTCATTTGGGGTGTCCATGTGCCTGAGCTGGGTTCGCCTGGACAACAGCTTGCGGCGTGTTTGCGGCTCACCTGGTGCGCCGACCAAACCCCTTCCAGAGCGTGGAAGTACTTCGTAGAGCCCAGACTCTTCAACCTCTCTTTTCCACCAGGCCGTCTATAGAAACTGGTTCGACCTCCTGAAGACGGGGTCGTGCCGCAGGCCACCACACAACATCGGGACGCGCAGGCCAGGCCGACAGGCAGCGACAGACACCCTCGACTGCTTCTTCTTCTTCTCTCCACACCTGCCCAACTCGGGTCCTGGAAGAATCGTCACTTGCCAGAAGACTATCTGATATCGCAAGGCATGCTCGGACATGGCGGCCCAGGTGTTGATCGCCCACACGGGCCAGCGCCTGCAAATTGATGCTTCGCAGCTCTCATCGTGCGCGTTCCGTGTCTTCAGCTAGCCCGACAGCTCCTAACGGATCCTAGGCTCGAAAATTTCAAAGCTTCGGTGTCGCAGGAGACTTCAATACCGGCACAGTGTATCATCGCTTTGACACCGCAAGGGAAGCCGCTAAAGCTCCAGACAATACAAACCGAGGTTGGTGGCCCAAAGGTTCCTATCGCCAACTGCAGAACTTGGACCTGACGCAGGGTGGTAGAAAGAAATATACGTCTATGACAGTCGGCTCGCCCAGGCCCTCTCCCCAGGCGCGCCTCTTGCTCCCAAGTCCGAGCTTCCCGTCCCAAAGCGATACATCGTTTCGAATCCCCCAAACTCGCTCGAGAAAACCGGATCTCTGCAAGCGTGGCAGGAGCTATTCAAGACCCGATGGGACTGGGCACTCGAGGTGGTCGAGGACTGTCGGAAGATGGCCTCAACAACCGGGGAGAGGTACAGCGAGATGGACGTCATGCTGCATTGTCTCGATGCCGCGGTGAACAACCTGGAGTCTGTCATCAAGGTCCTTGAGCCCAAGTACGCCGAACTCAAGAAATGGCTCCCAGAGGCGCAGGCCGACTATGGCGCGCTGACAGCCGGATGGGAACAGTACCTGTCGCTCGCGCGGGGCGTCCCCGTATCCCCCGCCATGGTACGGTTCATGACTGGCCGCGATTTTGGCGAGCTCAAGGGACGAACGCAGCGCCAAGCGACCCTTGAGGACTTGGTGGACTTGGAGACGGCGCGCAAGGCCGGTCGTCTCGCCCCAGCGGCTCTCCGCAAGTTCAACAACCGCGTTGCGGACCTCGAAAAGGTTGCCGCCCGCCTCTTTCAGGACGCCGAGGACCTGTTCCGCGAGTATGAGAGGACAGTCGGACGCTCTGCAATGTCGCACAGTGGCGAATCCCAGCAGCTCATCCAGGACATCGAGGCTTTGGCGAAAAAGATCAACACGGACTATCAGACGACTCTCGAGTATACAAGCTCCTCACGGGATGTCATCCTGCAGGCCTCCAAGATTGCCTCCAACCACACGGAGCGCCTGTTGCCGAGCATGAGCAAGCGGGCTATGGAAATGGACGACATGCTTCGCTACGCGACACAGGCAAGAAACTCGCTCGCCGCAGAGTCGCTCGAGTTTATGCGCAGCATCACCGAGATTACGGCGCTGAGCCATAGTGTCAAGTCGCAGATCAATGCCGTAAACCATGAGGATGAGCTGGCTACGTTCGATTACCTAAGACTGATCCAGCAGGTTCCCTACATGTACGCCTCTTTCGCAGCAGAAGCCGTCAAGCGTCGCGAATGGTTCGACAAGATGAAGCAAGACTCGTCCACGCTCGCCAACGAGATGGCCTTGTTCCAAGAGGAGGAAATCAAGCGGCGCCGACGGTGGTACAAGTCGATCGGCGATGCTTATGGGCCAGAACCTCCCACCTCGGAAAGTCATGTCCCAGGCCTGGAAGTCAACCTCGTCGGGGAAGAGGAGATGTGGCCAACCATGACCAGAAGGGACCTGGAGAGCTTCCAGATCCTCTTGCAGACCAACAAGGCTGAACCCGCGATCATTGAAGACGTCAGCAAGATGGTCTCGGAGATGAGCAACCCCACGAGGCAGCAGTCCAAGCGGATGAAAGCGTTCAAGAACGGCAGCGTCCATGAGGCCGCGTTGGGGCGAAGCGGTTTACTGATCCGGGGCGACGACGACCTTCTCCGTTCTTTGCAAGACGACAAGTCCAAACTGGAAAGCAAACTGAAGACGGCAGAGAGCCGTGTGCGGCGTCTTGAAGACCTCCTCCATCGGCAGACCCAAGCATCGCGGCCGAGTTTGGGCAATCTTTTTCAGATGCCGAGCCAGCAGCTCTCGGATCGCGTTGACTCGACCATTTCCGTCAAGTCGCCGCAGGCCTCAGTAAACCGGAGAATATCCGTGGATGGCATGGACGCCCTCGCCCGCGTTCAACAGCTGGAGGCAGAGCTGGGGGCAGAAAAGGAGCGGTCCGCGGCTCTCGAGAAGGACCTCGATGAGCAGGTCACGCTGTTCAATGAGATGAAGGGTCAGATGGACGAGGCCAACTCTACGAAGAAGGATCTGCTGGAGAATCTGGAAGCCCTCAAACGAGAATTCATGGAAGAGCGCAAGTCGCTCGAGAGCGAGATCAAACGCCTACAGGCACGGCTGGAGGACACCGAGGACGAAATCGAGCACTTCGGAGAGTCAAGGGAGAATGAAAAGGCTTCATACGATGAGACGCTTCAGGCGCTCAGACTTGAAGTTGAACGACTGACCAAGGAGAAACGCGACGAGACTCTCAAGTCAGAAGGCAAGATCAACTTCCTGCGCGAGGAGACACGCCTACAGCGCGAGGCGATAGAGGGACACGAACGGCAGCTCCAGACAGCCCAGGACACAGCCAAGGGAGCCAGCAAGAAGCTTGACGCTCTCAGTGAGACGGCTGACTTGCAGATGAAGACACTGCGCGAGCTCTGGGACCAGTTTACGCCGGACGAAGTCGCCCCTGGCGACCTCTCCGATCTCGTCGACGGACTGTTGGTGAAGGCCAATGACGCCGTGGCGAGGGTACGAAGCTTGGATGGGGACATATCCGTGCTCCGGTCGGAGCTAGATTCAACGCAGAGCGCCGTCAAGTCGGCGAGGACGGAAAAGACGGCAATGGCTGAACGCTTGTTGGATGAGGAGGCGGCATCCATTCGCCTCCGCGAAGCTCTGGGCGAAGAAAAAGCCAAAGTCCTCGCTCTCGAGGGAGAATTGGCTGACAGCCGCCAGCAGCTCAGCCAGCTACGGGCGAAAATTTCCGACGGGGAGACGGGCTCCGAATCCTTGCGGAAGCGATTGGAGGAAGAGGAGAAGAAGAATACGGCGGTCACCGAGGAGCTGGCTTCTCGGCAGTCTCAGGTTGGAAGTTTGGAGGAGGAGGTCCAGCATTTCAAGGACAAACTCCAACGATCACAGGCCAAGCTGTCGGACCTGTCCGCCCTGTTCGATACTCGATCAGAACACGCAAAAGATCTCACACAACGCCTATACTCGCAAAACGAGCGCCTCGCCCACTTGCTCGAACGGCTCGGCTTCTCGGTGAATCGGCAAGGCGGCAGCATGGTCATTCAAAGAATCCCCCGGTCGGAACGGTCGTCGCAAAACGCCAACGATTCGGACCCCAGCTCCTCGCTCCGTCGGTCAGGCACGCTCAACAGCCGTGCCGCCATTGTCAGCAGCGTCGACCTCGACCTCCTCAACTGGGTCAGCTGTTCGGATGTGGAGGCCGAGTCGGAGAAATACGACGCTTACATGTCCTCGCTGGGGTCGTTCGACATGGACGCCTTCTGCGAAGTCATGTATCGGCGCGTCAAAGATGTCGAGCACATGGCTCGCAAGTTGCAACGCGATGCAAGAGCCTATCGTGAGAAGGCGCATACGCTGCAAAAGGACGCACACGACAAGATTGCGTTCAAACACTTCAAGGAGGGCGATCTTGCCCTCTTCCTCCCGACTAGGAACCAAACGACGGGGGCCTGGGCCGCATTCAACGTGGGTTTCCCACACTACTTTTTGCGAGAGCAAGAGGGACATCGGCTACGCAGCCGAGAGTGGCTCGTTGCTCGGATTTCACGCATCCAGGAACGCGTCGTGGACCTGTCCCGGTCGCTCCAAAGCCCCCCAGGATTGGCCAACAAGAACGGGGGTGGTGCGGACTCCGAGTCGCAACATGACGACGACAATGATAACCCCTTTGATTTGTCGGACGGCCTCCGCTGGTATCTGATCGACGCCGCCGAGGACAAGCCGGGGGCACCGTCCACCCCAGGGCTCGCCAAAAGCACAGTCGCGGCCAATAACGTCGAAGCCATGGCTGACAGGCACACGCACGGGCGAGCCGGGCCCAAGGGAGCAGGCTCGGGCGGGCGTGGCGGCGCCGCTTCGGGAATCGAAGGGGTGAGTAAGACGCTGTCCAAAAGTCTCGAGAGCCGTCGGTCTAGCACGGGTTCTAAGAAAGCCTTGCCATTCGCGATTGGGGTTTCCAGAGGCAGGGATAGTGCTGTCGCCAGCGAGACCAACTCGCTGCGCGCCGCGCCCGCCGATACACCAGGGGCGACGAGTCCGACACATCAGCACCCGGCAGCTCACGGCATGCCGCACCACGATCCGCCACAGCCACCCACGCACGCCGCCGAGACAGCACGGGCGGGCGGCAGCACGGTGAGGCGGGCGGATGCTGGGCCTGGGCAGCAGCCGTCGCAGCCGCAATCAGAGGTTCGGAGTGAAATGGATTCTTTGCTGGGACCCTAAACAGCCCCCTCGAGCCTTCTGCTGCTGACAACGGATGTTGGCAGGCCCGCATTCACCCATCGCGGCGCGAGCAAGGGGCTGTGTCTCCAAGTCCTATGAAGAAGAGCGTGATATGGGATTCGCTCTGGAGCCTGGATGTCAACTACGGAGCGGGACCGCAGGAGTCTTGACGCGCACTCGTCCAGGTGTTGATGTCGGGATGCAAGTCAAAGTAGCTCTGGTGTGTCGCATGTTGCAATGTACTTGCCCTGCCCGGAATGCAAGCAGTCCGAAGCCGGAACTGGGGTTTGCCCGCGCTCGAAGACGGGAGAAATGAACATGTGTCTACCCCAGATAACAGGAGGAAAAACGGGCTTTGTGTACAGGTAATAAATACAGGATGATCCTCTTCATGATCAGGTACCAAGGGGCCGGCTCTCAGTCTGCTGGCGATCCCACATGCGGTGACAAGATGTTTTGTGCTCATGAAGCATGGGAGGTTTCGCTTTCCTCTTCCGAGGCCGGAAGAATCTCGACCACCTTGCGAACAGGCTCTAGCCCGGTACCGCCAGGAGAAACCTCAACCTCCCAGCGGCCCAGTGCCTTGATCCTGTCGGCGTCCTCCGCCAAGCCTAGGAAACGTATGTTTTCTGGCCCCAAAATGATGCGGCTGCCGTCCGCATCTTCAACCAGCAGCCCTTTGATGTGGCCGACAATATCGGTGGCGGACACGGAACCGAAGATGGCCAGCGGAGTGTTCCGGTCGTGTGTAGTAGGCGCGTTCGCGGAGGCGACAAGGGGCGAGATGGACGGAGCCTGTGGAGGAGGGGCAGGTGCCGGGATCGGTTTGCGGTAGAAGACGAGGGTCTCGGGGATGAGGGTAGCCAGAAGGGTGTGGGCCATTTCGGGCTGTTGATGTCCATGTAATCAGTACCAGCGTAAGATTGGGGAGACGGGGGGGACAAGAAAATTCGGCAGGCGTACAGAAGTGGTGACGACGGTGGTTCTTGGAACCTCGGGCTCTGGCTCGAAATCTAACTCGGAGGCGGCAACGGCACCAAAGCTGGTATCTCGATCGCCAATATCACCGCGAGTCAGGCCGAGCTCCTGGAAGCGCGAAGCAGTCATATACTCTGCTCTCTTGGACGGAAACCACTCGTTGCGCATACGCCCTCGTTCGATGCGGAAGATGGAATCTGGCAGGTGTGCGGTCAGCTTCAATTGGGCGCGCAGTCCAGCGCCAGCCGTTCCGGGTGGGATGACCTACCTTTGCGACCGAACTTGGGGATGTCCTCAAGCAGGCGGACGACCACGCCCTGGTCTTTGGGCCGGAGCCTGTTCGACTTTGCGCGAACCTGCTGCACCTGCACCTGCACCTGCATGTGCACGAGCGAGACGGCACTGGCACTGGCGCTGCCATTGCTGTACGCGAATGGCTGCGCGAGCCTCCGCAGGCACGCCAGGCACGTCGGCGACCTGCTCGCCAAGGGGGCCGCCATTGTCGTCGGAGTTGGACTGGGAGGGCCGGGAGGACTTGCGGAGGGCCGAGCTGTGGTGTTGTTTGGCCGATTCGCCGAATCCCCGTCCCAAAATTTCCAGACAGGACGGGACCTGAAGCTGGGCGGCTAATCATCGGGGCGGGATCCGGGGGTTGGTGGCTTGGCAAGGGGATTGGGCGTCCCAGATAGGCTGGTGGGGCAATCTCGAACTTTGGACGAACTCGATGAACACATCAACTGCGGCATGTTTTGAGCCTCACAGCACGCATAACGCATTGTTTTTCTTTCTTTCTTTGTTTGTTTTTTCCATCCATTTCGACATCTACACCCGCGATCAAACCCCCCCGGCGTGTCGGTTCAAGGGCTCCCTCACCTTGAAGCAAGCGCCTCGCCTCGACCCAGCCGACAAAGCCAAGCCTCGAGGTCCCCCGCCAAACCATCAACCATTTCTGCCTCGACAATCCCTTCTTGCCATCCTAGGGCAATGCCGATCTCGCCTCCGATTACGCCGGCGACGCTAATGCTGACAGCTGCGCCAGTAACGGTAGCCCCCTGGGACATAGTGGACCGCGTAATTTTCCAGTTGTCCGCTGTTGCGTTGCGCTCCTCGTGACCGCCAGGCATCGACCCAATGTTGGACACCTCCCATGTATTCTGGCGTGGCTTGCCCACCTTGGAGAGCCAAAACTTCTGCCAATCGGTGACATAACTGAGCATGCTTGTGATATCGTCGTTTGGCATATTGTCCAAATGTTGCTTCATGCTCCGTCGCAAGTCTGCTGCCAGTCGCCAGATCCCGTCCTCGAGCGAGCCCTCCCGCAGCGCCGTGATGGTGCCCGAGTCAAAGACGTGAGATTGACTCGTGACGAAAACGCCAAAGAGCCTTCGACTACCGCTGATCTGGGAACTATCGCTGACGAACCGGCGCAGGTCAATGGGCGTGGAACTCTGGAGCGCCTTGAGCTCGTCCAGAGGAACGTGCCGCGCGAAAGAGGCCAAGGCGAGGGCGTGAAGCAACGGCGTCAATGTCGTCTGATTCACTCTGCAGGCAGCGAGAATGCCCGGCATGGCGACTGCCGGAATCGCGAGGAGCCGCAGTCTCGTTCGACATGGCTCGGGGGCAACGATCTTCCCTGTCCACGGCGCTGGCGGCTGCTGGCCCTGGAGCCATGCGGGACCAAGCTCGCGCCACAGAGTCCGAGCAAGAAAACTCCAGGACCTGTTGGATTTGACTTGCTCTTCCTGCGGCGCAACAAGCCTTCGGGGGCCCGGGATGTTCAGGATGCGCCCAGAAAGCTCTGCTGGGACGTCTGCCCGCCGGTTGAGCTCCTCGAGGAGTGCGGCGTGGAACATCGCTGTGCTCCGTCCGTCGGCAATTGAATGGTGGACGGCGAACACCACATCGAACACCACCGTATCGTCCTCGGGCACCGCGTTTCGCACGACGGTCGTCAGCTTCCATGGCGGGCGGCTTTCTATGTCGGGCCACGACCGGTCATGCTGGTCTTCCAGGATGCCGAGCAGAGTGGAGTCCTGCGTGTCGGGGTCGGCGTCGAGATAATCAAAGTGGTCATCGAGGTTGATAAACGGCCGTTGAACGAACCGTGGCGCGTTGGTATCCTGGTCAGCGATGCCTACGCTCAGGAATGGGATGGCGAGAACAACATGGGCAACAGCCGTCTCCCACACTTGACGGATGGTCCGACCCTCAAGCCTTGCCTGGGATATTGAGTACCGGCATGTGTTTGCTACGCATTTGTAGAAACCTAGGGCATGTCTTGAGGCCGAGTAGATCTCGCTGCCCTCGGTGTCAGCCGAGGCGAATTGCAAAGCAAAAAGGGGCTTCTACCGCACACGTACCAGGGCCCGAGACGGCGGCTTGGTTCGCCCAAGTTGGCCATCGTGGCAGCAATGGTCAGGCCGAGTGTTGGGCGGCCACGCAGTGGATCGGTTGACTCTATGAAGGCACCAGGTTTGCTCGGGACACGTCAAGCCCCCAGCCAGGTTGGGGATTCCGCAGGCTCACGCTCGACCATGGAAGGAGATGCGAGCTGGCCCTTGTCCTTGCGCAGGAATCCGAGGAAGAGGGTTCGATCCTTCGACCCCTTCCGCTACCACTGTAACGTAACATTACGGTACGTAAGTATCGACATGAACTCTTGCCTCAGTTGGGGAATCCGACAACCTCAACAATCCGACTGATATTCTCGGGTTAATGGTTGCGTGCTGCAGAAGTGTCTTCTCACTTGACCAATAGCTCGTCGTAGTGCTGCCATCTGCGTGAGCTGGAGGTGTGCAGCAAGGAGCTACACAATACCTCCGAATGTTATCATACACGATGCTTTCCATGGCCGCTTCTCAGCTGATCCTGCGGTTCCGATTGGTCAGAGCTGTCGAGGGATGCAGTCCCGGAGCTTCGGTTGGGTCTCTCGAGGGTCTGCACCCAACATCCCTGCCCTGCCGCTGGTTCGGGCAGCCCCGCCACAAGGACCCTCCTGCCGCCAAGTCACGACTCCAGTTGGCAGGTGCGCTGGACAGAAACGCGGCACACGCCTGCCCTTCGTGACCTTGGTTCCATTATTCTGCGTTGGGTCTCAACAGCTTTGCACTCCGATTCTCTCTGATGTGTCCAGCACACTGTGCGACCCAATCCAGCATGACAGTCCATTGCTGTAGTTCGAGAGCTCCTGCGACCTTTTAGTCTGCTGCGAACTGGCTGCGCAACGCGTCTGCGTTTCTCGATCCCACCCGCGACTTGGCTAGTTGTTGTCGACGCGACGGCGGCAGCAACACGAAGATGGAACGCCGCGACGCTGAGAAGACTGGGCCAAACCCCGACACGAGAGTCGCACAGCCGAATACCCGCTTCACCTCACCACTTGTCATCAACAGCGCGTCCCGCAGGAGGAGCTTGTTCTCGCGACCACGAGCAAAGGAGGACGTCGCTCGCCCAACTAGCTCTGGATCCGTCTCGGACTCCAATACAGCATCTCCAAGCAACACGAAGATTCCTCGACCCGCCCAGCGACCTCTATTCACCATTTCGGACGCCTATCGGAGGGCCGCGGAGGAGGAAGCGGCTGCGCAGGGCTCACCCAGTCCAGCGCCACGGTCATGGCGATCCCGACGCGCATCTGTGGGGAAAGGGGGAATAAAGACTGGGAGCCCCGTCACGTCGGATGCACAAAATCGTGGCGAGCTGCGCCAGAAGTCCCCCGGGCCTGCGCGGCGCGACGGCCAAGCCGAACTCCGTGCTCCCTCACAACAAAGCGACGTCTCAGACAGCACTTTTGACGAGAAGCTCCGCCAATATGCCCGAGACCAGACGCATCCTGAAGAACCGGGTCGCCGCAGCAGCGGCTTGTTTTCTGGATCGAGACTCGGCACTAGGATTGTCGAGACGGGAAAGGAATTACTCGTTCGGAAATCCAGTCGGAGTAGCCTTGAGGCTTCTCCCTCACCGCGGGTCGCCAAAGCGACAAACAGTAGCCCGTCTCTTTTGCGGCGTCTATCTGGGAGGAGACGCGAATCGAGCGATGCTTCTTCGGCTCGAGCGTCGTTTGACTGGGCGCAGTCCGATAAGGTCTCTTACGAGGAACCCCGACAGTCAGACCCCAACCTATCCGCGGGACTCGATCCTGGTCCGCCAGACTTTCAAACTCCGAACAGGAGCTTTGCTTGGCAGGCCGATGCAGACTTCACAGCAGGCGACTTGCAGGTTTCAAACAGCCCGCCTGTAGCCCTCGGGCGCCGCAACACCAAAATCGATGAACTTCGGGCCTTGGAAGCCGAGGTCAACGGCCGCGTCTACGTGGGCCTTGACGACACCCATCAAGGGAAGGTCCCGATCGACAGCGTCCGTGCCACAGGAATTGAAGCCGCCGTTATCTCCACCAACGAGCTTCTGGAGTCGGACAACGCCGTTATTGATGCTCAGGAAGCGCCTCTTGAAGTCGAGGGTAGAGTCCCAAGTCACCGGCCGGTCAGTCGAGCAAGCATGAGAATGGACGAGCTTAGGTCGCGTGAGATTGAGAGCCTGTCTAGGAGAGCGCTCGCCACGGCTAGGCTAGATGAATTCCGAGAGAGAAACATCAGGATATCACGTTCACCATCCCCGGACGTCGCACGGAAGTCCAGCAGCAAGCCAGTGCGGGCTTTCTCTCCGCTGCGCGACCGGTTGCGGAGACACGAGAGCGAGGAACCGGCAACCACGGCGCAACCTGAGCGTGGGCAGGCTGGCGAAGGCGCCCAGAGCGCCCTCGTCCCAGCCATTCCCGCCCACGAACATTTCACGCTCAATACCGCAGATGGAGGCTATGGTGGATCCCAGACAAGAGATGAACAGGGCAGTCTTGTTCATCGGTTGGCGGCAGCCACGGACAGCAACCCGGCAACAGAGGCGCAAGCGGCTACGGACAGCCAAGCCCCTGTGGCTCACAATCGAGATCCGACGGAGCGGTCAAAGCAAAGACGGTTGATTGGCGGCGCTAAGGGCGTTTCCAGACCAACGGTTGGCTTCGCCGGTCTTTCCAGAAGTTCATCAGCCGAGTCAAAGCTTGCCAAACGGGCCAGCTTCGCGCATTCGGACTCTGATCCCACGGAACGCATAGAGGGCGAAATGAACCTTTTTGCGCCCCAAGAGAATCAGTCGGAAAGGGGCTCGCTGCGAGCCCCATCACCAGAGCCTGAGGAGGAGGCGCCCGACGAGACGCCGAGGCCCATCAAGGTCGACCCCCTGACGCAACCCACCCCGAGGGTGACGGGAGCGTTTGTCGAAACCCCGGCAACGATCAAAGTGGAAAAGCTCGAGACTTGTGCCAAATTCACGAGCGCCGAGAAGTTGTCCGCCGAGACGCAGGACAACAGCTCGGGACGTCCAAGTGCCGAAAGCAGTGGGGGTTCCAACCCCTCACTTATTGAAGATGGGAAGGACGATAGCAGAGCGCGCCAACAGAAGCGTGCACAGTCGTCCAGAGGTGACCGGCAATCTGGGCGTTCGTCATCTCTCTCTGCCCGGCGCCGTGCCAGGTCCTTGTCGCGAAGCCGCGCGCCGCTGATCAATTCAGCCAGGCCGCCAACCGTCCGCGATGACCTCTTGGAAATTCAGCGAGCCAATCAAATCGACGATTCTACACTGGATGACATTGCCGACCTACTCATCCTTCACGAACCCCGGGGTCCGGTCTTGGCTCCCCCAGGTATAAAGCCTGAGCCTAGCATCAACGACAAGCTCGACAGGGAGAAGGAACTGGAAGCATATGACCGGATGAGCCGGTCGCTCGAGACTGGCCTGCTCGGCATCCGGAGTGCAAAACAAGGCATCGAGCGTCTTGAGGGCAAGGTTGCCCACGTGGACAACACGGAGCATCCGCAACACACCGCCCACAGCAACAATCTCAAGGGGAAATCTCCGTCGTGCCCGGCTTGCCGTGGCTCGAAGCCCCCAGCGGATCCCGGGGTGACGTACGTCCACCTACCGCTCCCTCGCCTCTGGTATCGGCAGCCAAGGTTTCGGTTTACGCTCCTCGGCCTTAGCCTGTTCCTGCTTTCCCTGTGGTACATTGCCGAATCATGGATGTGCTTCCGGTATTGCAAGCCAGAATACTGCTACCCCGGCAAGCCATGCGACTGGTCCGCAGACGACCCGGTTTGGGGCTACGCGATCCCTGTCAAGCTGGACCAGTGGGTAACCGGCGGGCAGGGGAGGAGTCTCGTCCGGCGCGCCCGCCCCGACGCGGCCGACTGGTTGGCCGACATGTGGGACGCCGCGACGGGTACCGATATCACCACGGTAGACACGTCTCGGTACAGCTGGGAGCAGAGGCGGCAGCATCGGAGGCGGTTGGCTAAGAAGGGGCTTAGGAAGCCGTTTGTAGAGCGGCAGGAGGACAAGGCCATGTTTAGCGGGTGGAGATCGGTCAGGGAGGCCAGTGAGAGGGCCCAGACGGCGCAGGAGATGGGATATCAAGTGGATGAGGATGAGAGCATTGCTGGTGATGAGAGGCTTTAGTCACGCGGGGAGTGCTAGTGTCGCTGACAGGGTGTTGCGTATGGGGCCATTGTTTGGATTGGGGAAAAGGCCGGAAGCCATGGCGGCTGGCGTTTGGCTCCGCCTACCTGAATCATGGGAGAGCAAGGCGTTCTTGGCTGGATTTGCTGTATTTCGTCTTCATGAAAGAATGGCATGAAGCCTTGTCGCGCTGCGCAGCGTCGCTCTGTGTTGGTGTCACGGGAGAAGGAAAAGGTTGGGTGATGTTTCCCAAGATACCCTCAGTTTTCCTGTTAGATATGACTCGAGTATTTCAAGGTTCGGTTACATGCGTCTGGACGAACTAGCCCATTCTTCCTTGGTCTCGTCCTTTCGCCTTGGGGAAAAAATGAATAACACGATGGGTTTATTCATGGAAAATGCCGTCCGTCGGCTCGGCTTAAGCTCAGTGTGTATATTTCATGATCGCCTACGTTTTTCAGGGAAGTTGCTCACTCATGGCTTCTTCAACGTTTTTGCTGCATGCCTTCATCCGTATAGCCTCTTGCGCTCTCTGTAGCTGCTGGGACCATGCAACCTGCCCTACGCGCTCCATGTTTTCCCGGACGAAGGCGCTGACAGCCTCCACGTCGTAGAACCCATCCGCTTTCCTTAAGCCCATCGGGCTAAACCCATAGGACAAGTCGTCCTCCATGACAATCTTCCGCATGGCCGCGAGCAAGCACGCTCTGAGCGGGGAGTCTATGGTGCTCGGGATCAACTCTTTGAGCAGCGACTTCATCCGCTCGCTGTCCTTCTGGAGCTGCCACTCTCTCAACCGCTTATTGTAATCCACCTCGACAAAGAAGCGGGCAAACGCCTCGTCCCGGACCATGGACCGGACTTCTTCAATGGATGTGCCAGGGCCCCTGCGGATGAACTTCCCTTCCTCGCGGATCCCGGGAATAAACTCATTGACCCAGCGCCGGTAGACAGGGCGGCCCTTCATCCGCCGGCGGTCATTGGACTTGAGCTTTTTGCGCCCTTCCTCGCCGCCCAAGACCCCAGCCTCGTTCGTATCCGCTTCGGTATCGCCGTCTGCTGCTTCTCGTACGTAGAAGAGACGGCAGGTTGTCGTGTAGTCGAACAGGGCCTCGACAGACTCGAAGGGCTCGGTCCAGAAACCCTCGACCTTCATGCCCAAAAAATGCAAGATGGCGACGGGGTCACGACTGAGGCACACCTTGGCCCTCTTGCGGTCGAATGCCTCGATCTCGGGTATCCGCAGCCACAGCGCCTCCTCGTCGACCGTGAGGCCAAATGGCCGAATGGTGCTTCCGAGGAGATTCCAAAGATCGCCATGGGCATGTTTGTAGAGAATCTGCGAGCCATGTCAGTGTTGCTCGTTTCTGTGCTTCACTTGTGCACGCAACACTTACCCAGCAGAGCTGGTCCACGTCCGGGCAGATGTTGATGTCGACTTGGATGTACTTGTCCTTCGACTCGGGGTCGGTGCCCGTAGCACTGCCGTTCCCGGATGCCTCAGCAGGAATCATGACATGCTCGCCCATGTCCGAGGGCCACGGAATCGCCAGGTTCGCCGACGACCCCCGGACGATGGCATACTTGGCGCGGAGAGTGCGCTGCACGACTGCAATCAACTCGTGCGGTGTCCTTGGAACCGAGTCATCTTGGCCGTTTGGAAACACCACCCGCCTCTCGAGGGCAACGAGGATGTCGATGTCGCCAAAGTCCTTCTTTCCTGGCCCTTCGATCGGCGTTGCGACACAAACGAAGAGCTCCCGCAGTGCAGCATGGCACTCAGAGAGGACGCGCTGGTATACCGTTGGGGGCATCCGAGGTGTGCAAGGTGGATCGGGCAGCGAAGAGAAAGCAGAGCCACCCATAACGATGGTAATGCTATGTCAATGTTTGCTGACTGTCGGCGATGATGTCCGCGAGGGGCATAGAAAGAAAGAGAGAAGTGGAAGGGAAAGACAATCGAGACCAGCCAGCAGGTGGAGAGAGGTTGAAACGCAAGAGCGACGTGGATTTATTGGAAAGCGGAAGAGTTTCCGGTCTGTCTAAGGTGACTGGCCTGGCGCGAGGCTGTGTGGTTGGCCTCGGGGACGCAGCATCGTTTGGACGAAAGACGCCCCTACTTTTCGAAGAACCATGCCCTTACCCGACTTGCCCGAGTGGCTTTGCGCATTCCCCGGGATGGAAGGAGAGTCACCGTACAAGCGCTTGAAGGTCCTCCTCATCATGTCCCTGGTGAGACTCCAGCTTGCCCATGCAAACGGCCAGTCGGGTTGGCAGCCAACAGCATGGTGATTTGAGGGCGGAGCGCGTGCTGTGACTCTTGTTTGCCTTGCCAACGGCGGTTTGGTTCTGCGGCATGACACACAAATCATGATTGGGCTGTGTGGTCCAAAAGTGGGGACTCCGAGCAGCATCGAGATGGAGTCGCCGAATGGCGATGTGGGCCTCTTCCTTTCACCGAACTCCACGGGCACCAAGCTTTCAAACCAGCACTACGCGTTTCTCTGATCCCGGCCGTCTGTCAGTCATGGAGAACGGCGCAGCCACGCAAGGCGAGGGCAAGGACCCCTCAGGTTTCCTGAGCGAGATCATCGGAAACCCGGTCACGGTCAAGCTCAATTCGGGCGTTGTCTACAGGGGCAAGTTTCTCACTCACCCATTCTCCCAAAAATGGCATGGCGCAAACTCGAGATGACTGTTCACTGACTCGCTGGTTTTCTGCGATGCAGGGGAGCTTCAGTCGGTAGATGGATACATGAACATTGCGCTGGAGAAGACAGAAGAGTATGTCAACGGCGTGAAGCGCAGGAGTTACGGTGACGCATTCGTCAGGGGGAATAATGGTCAGTGGCCCCTCTATTCATCCTCATTTTGCGGTATCTGACAATTATGCGCAGTTATGTACATCTCTGCCGATTGATGACATGTTCTGGGACTGGAGACAGAATCTCAGATTGCCATGGCCTGGTTGACGCCCCAGGGACGCTCCGAGGCTTGAACTTCAGCGGGTTTGACCATGGGCAGATCACCAGCGCGGTATGGAATGCTTTAGGCACGAGATTTCAGCCCCGGTCACGATGGGCCCTTAGGGCAGCCCGCGACCTCCTGGAGCGCAGGAACATTGAGCACCGGTCGTTGTTCGACACAGCAAACACAGTTCACACCCATGGGAAACACAGCACAGACCTGTGGTTGAAGAGAATGTCTTTTTTTATTATCATTGACAAGCTGATTATCAAGAGTCGATCTTCTGCCATCCCAAAAACAAAGCCGCTACCATGCAATTCCTTCCAGCTCCAGACGTTCCTCCCCAAACGCACACGCTAACAGATGCAGAAATCAGGCAAACAACCCCAATAATGCCCTCCCATCCTAATTACTGTGATGTTGCTTGGATTTTAGTTGATGGCGATGCGGCGCGCCTCATGCTTCTTCGCCTTGGGCACAACCAGGCTCAGAACACCGCTGTTAAGGCTGGCCGAGACGGCTTCCTGGTCCACACGGCTCGGGAAGCTGAAGGTGCGGGCGAACTCGCCGACGGAGCGCTCCTGGACCCAGTACTTCTCAAAGGGCGGCTTGGTCTTCTCCTGCGTGTTTGCCACCTCTCCACCGCTGCCGCTTGACTCATTCTCCTTGGGCGAGGCAGCGGCGTGATCTTCGCCCTTCTCAGTGATGGCGCCTGTGGGCTGCTGCTCGACGCCCTCAACGAAGCCCGCGGGAGGAGTGCCGGCGGTGTAGGAGCGTTCGGTACGGCCGCGGATCACCAAGGTCTGGGGATCGGTGAACTCGATGTTGATCTGGTCACGCTCGAGGCCCGGGAGCTCGCCATGGAGCTCGTAGGCACTGTCCGTCTCGCGGACGTCGAACTTGGGTTGGAAGGTGCTGATTTGGTGGCGGCCGTGCTGACGGGGTCGCTCATTGCTGCCGCCGCGGGCTTCCCGGTTGTAGCTGTCGAACTCGTCCAGAAGGCGGAACAGCGAGGTGAAGCTCGGGTCCGAATTGTAGAGACCGCGGGGGAAGATGGACATTTTGACGGGTGTGGTTGAGACTGATCGGTGAAACCGAGATGGTTGGCTACGAGGCAGTCGTGGAATGTGTCTGAGCGTTCGTGAGAGTGGTTTGGAGGATTGCATGTGCTGGTTCGAGCGTTGTTGTGTGATGATGCTGTTTGCGTTGGAGGACGGGGGAGAGGACACTGGTTCTATATACTCACGAGGCACGCCGGCCGTTTCTTCGACAAACCTCACAAACCACCATCATCAGGACTGGAAAGGGATGTTCACGATAGTTCTGGAAATGTATTGAATCGACCAGAACGTGGTCTAACATCACGAGGCCATTTTGGAAACTTCCAGCGGGACCAGTGTGTTGCCGCTTCCACAGATCCACCCGCTTCGTGACACCAAAAACACCAGATCAATTGGATCGAAAAGCTGGCCGGTCAGGGTCCCCGGGGTGCTGTCGTGATCCTGCGGGTGCTCGATGGTTCTGGAAGGGTCGGCTGGGTGGAGTAGTGGGGAAATCTGTGGGGGGTCATTCAAAGGGGAGGTTATGACGTCATCCACTCAGTGGGCATCTCTTCGTCCGAACCAGCAACGTTCTTTCTCACATCAGACAAGAGCAGCATTCAGCGATTTGGTAGGAGAGGCAGTCCCATGGTTCCGGGGCTCGATGCGTGCCATGTGTGGTGGGGTGACTGTATGCAAGTTTCCCGTGTCCTTGACATTCATGTTTTCAGTGCAATGCCTCACTTCGAGCTTCGTTCAAACACACGGGGAAGGTACCCACAAAGGTGGGAAGATGATGTAGATTTTAGCTGTCTGGTAGATTTGCGCGATAATAGCAACCCGCTCCTCGCTAAGTTAAGACATTATGGGCCAGGCCCCATACCAACGTCAACTCGCCGGGTACCACATAAGGCACGTACGGCATTGTTCGCGAATAACTGTTTCCAGGTTGCGTCGCTACAGCATCGGAGGATACCCGCTCGCCACAGGAGCCGGAGCCATCGGCACCATGATGGGCGGAGCCATGCCTTGGGGTGGGCTGTGCCGCCTGTTGAAGAGCCCAATCAACCTCCGGCCTACCGACGGCTCGAGTTCTGTCCCGTCCCTGGCAATCTTGACCTCCCTGTTGGAGTTCCAGGGGTTCCTTAATCCCCTGGTGCGGTAGAAGGGGAGCCTCGCCGTCGACAGCCACTCGAGCCGGAACGGTTTACCCCAGGGCTTCGCCTCCGGCACGCTGCCCTCCTGCCCACTCCTTACACTACCCGTGTCCCCGCCCACCGAGTCGTTCGAGCCTTCGTCCTCCTGTCCACCGTCAGACCCTGCCTTCTCGTCCCGGTCTGCCTCCCAAAAGATGGTGCCACGGGCCGAGTCGTCGATGATGCGGCCCTTGGGCGCAAACTCTGTGGGCTCGGTCGGGATGGCCTTGGGGAGGTCAACTTCGCCAGCCGACTGTACGCTTGGCGCGAACTCGATGGCGGCAGCGGGGTCCTCGTTGATGGCCGACACCATGCGCGCATAGCCAAAGTATTCGCCCGACTTGTTTGCCGAGAATACGAGGTAGACGTTGTCCGAATTCTGCTCAGCTCGGGGGTCACCGGTCAGCAATGCGTCCCCCCTTGCGTAAAAAAAGCCAAAAGTTGCTGACACCCACCTTGAACGCCGAGTTCAGCGCCTCTTCGTTGTGCGACTGTGTGGCCCAGACGTTTGTCCGGACACTCAACTCGAGGTCTTCGACGGTTAAGCTTTTGAGAACAAAAAACCTGTCCCTCTGCAGAGACCCGCCATTTACCAGCGGAGCAGCCGCTTTCATGTCTGGGCCGGTCGCAGACGGCGTGGCTGGGGCGACCTCATTCTCCCGAATCTCGTGGCCGTCTCCTCCGAGGACGGTTGCTTCCGGCGCACTTCCTGTTTGCGGCGCCGATGATGCCGGTCCCGTCGGAGCTGTAACACCAGCCGGGCCCTCCACGGTGCTCTTGCGTAGCCTACTCACTAGGCGGACCGTCATAAACTTGGAGTCATGCAGCTTCCGCTGGGCTGCCGAGCAAGACTGCTCATCTTTGAAGTTGGCAAACGCACAGTTGCTCTTGGAAATCAAGAAGAGCGACTCTAGTCCTTCCGTCTCCTTGCAAACATGATGCACAAGGCTCATCAAGTCTGTCTGTGGGGGTAGATTTCCGATCCAGATCGCATGACCTTGTGGTTTGTACATGTCAGCTCGGTTTCCCATTTCAGTCCGGCTAGTTGGGGTCACACTTACCACTCTGCCGTGGCTTCCTAGGGGGTCCGCGGACGATATTTTGGCGTCCACCGGTTGTTCCTGCGGCGTGGTTAGCGTACTGGTCCTCGAGAACGTTAGGGGTACCGAGGCTGACCATTGGCGTGTGGGATAGGCGACGGGGGGCCTCCTTCATGGCCGTTTAGCACCGGCTGCCGGGATCTTGGGTCAGGGTGTTGATGCATGCTCGGTAGCCCATATTGCCCCAGCGCCACCTGTCCCTGCATGTGATGTCCCTGTGCTGGAAACTGGCCTCCTGGCGTGTAATAGTATTGCTGCGGCGCATGGAGTTGCTGGTTCATCATCACCGGGCTTTGATAGTACCCTAGGTCGGATCTCGGGGGAAGCGTGGAGGGCGGTTGGGGTGCTAGTGGGGTGGTATAGAACTGCCCTATGTGGGTGTGCTGTGGGACATAGTACTGGGGCATGGCCATCGGGGCCATGGTCGTTGGCGTTGCGAACTGAGCGCCAGGCATTGGGGGTCCATGATTGTATGGATGCGTCCGGTAGGGCCCTTGCGGCAGCGCATTGGCCATGGCGTTCATGTCGAACGGCGTCCTTCTTTGCTGGTACGCCATGTCGAGCTGGGACACGAAGGCAGGTGGGGAGATGGCGGGTTGCTCGTGAGACTGGTACTGCGGTTGCGGTACCGATGAAGGGGGTGAGTGGCCGTCGTCGTTGCGGCGGCCTGGCCCAGTGTGTGCAGACGCGGCCGAAGCAGCCGCAGGAGCGTCGTGAGAGAACTCGGCCTGTGCACCTGGTTGGGCTGCGTTGTCTCCCATAGGAACGGCGGCAGTTGTGGATCCAAGAAACGGCCACCCGCTTCTTCTTATGCGGGGCTTGCTCCGGTGTAGAAGAGACCGACGGAGAAGTCGGGGATCGGGTTGACAACTACACCCCTCGCGCTCGAAGCTGCTTGTCTGCAGCAGAGCCAGGAGAGGGTACTGGTGTGCGGGAGCAAAAAACTGGGAGGACGCGTTTGACAGGCACGACCTCGCAAGCCACACTCAGCTCTTCCGCCAGACTCGTCGCCACAGTTCGTCGAAGACAACGATAGAGCTGTCAGTGCAGGGGGGCGATACTCCAGTCGGTTTTGCCTCGGTAGACTTTGTTGCGAAACGTTATGGATTCCGGAGAGGTAAGATGATAAAGAAGAACTGAGCTGCGGAACGGGGGGTTGACGTTGGGCAGTCGGGGGATCCTCCGGGTGGCAACCCGAACGATGGGGAAGGTGATGATATGTTGTTATTGGGCCGACTCTGAGGCTTCGGCCACAATCACAAGAAGCAGGCCTAGCTCAGCGGCTGGATCGCAAGGATTTTTTTCCAGGGAGGATGGAGACAAGACACAACCAGTGGCGTACGACACGGCGGCGAATGCCCGTGGTCCTCTTTGTGGCTGGAGTTCTCTCGAACTGGGCAAGTAGCGTCGGAGGGCGCCCAGGTGACTGGCTGCTCTGGGTGAAGAAAGCCGTGGAGATGTCACTGATCTGCGCTTGGTGCGGGTGGCCAAACTGCTGGGCGGGATCGGTAGTCGGAGACGAAACGGCGGTTCAGGGCTCTCAGCATCAACCAGTGAGCGGTTGGGATCTTGTGCGTCTAGAACGGGGTGGGACGAAGAGACCCGGTCCGGCCCACGGCTCGCAGTCTTGCAGGTTCCGTCGTCACAGCGTGGGATTGGTCGATCAGAGCACCCTGGAGCCTCTGTGTTTATTTGAATGGTTCCAGGCGGAGTAGTGGAGGGGTGTAGAAAGATACCCCCTTGTCCTTGGCAGCGAAGGATGACAGGAAGAGGGTGGGCTTGGGGAAAGAAATTGAGCACAGGAGAGTTTGGGATGTTCTCTCTTCCAGACTGGAAAGCTGAAGAGGGTGTAGCGCTAGACAGGCAGGGTCTATGGGCAGAGAGCCTCAAAGTACAGCCTTCGTCCCAAGAAGAGAGAAGTGATGATGCCTGAGATGGGATGGGATGGCCCGCAGCGGCGAAGCTGGCGGCCGAGAGCTAGAACAGGCAAAAGATGGACAGTCGGCAACCAGTTTGCCACCGCTGGGAAAGAGCAGGTGCGTAAGTACTGTACGTACAGACACGCAGGGTCCAGCCCGACCAGACTATGACACGTCCAGCCGAGAGCGCGGTATGCATACGATGGCGAGCATGGTCCGTACCTTGGACTTGTCGACCATTCCCCTCCCTCCCGTGTCCCCGGGATGCGGCCATGCATCAGACGGGCACTTGGTCTGCGACATCGCGCTGGTGACCGAAGTCCAAGACTGTGCTGTATGTCCGGATGACGTGACACGGGGGGGTCCTAGGCGAAAGGCGCCCGAGCGAGTCCCCGGGACACCGTTTCCATGGCCGGGTTTTGTTAACGGTCTGACAGGCCGGTTTGTCTCGCTGCAGAGCATGCGGTCGAGCAACGTCTGCGGGCCTCGAGCGGGCCAAGGACGGACCAGGCTCACCAGGGGTCTGCGCTGTGCAGAGTGCCGGGGCGATGACGGTGCCCGTGTGACGATCTGTTCCCAGCCATTGGCAGCCCTGCTAGCCCTGGTGGTCCCGGTTCGCTTTCTCCCAAGAAACTGCGTGCCATGCTTAAAACAAGTCCGACGGTGCCATGCAGCGCCTGTCTCTTCCTGGTTTCAAGGGCTGCGAGTGCGAACGTGGACTCGGCAGAAGTGGGCCCTGTCCACTACAGAGCTAAGCTTGCCAGCCTGGTTACGTCATAGGGAGCACAGGCACAGGGGGCTTCTGACCTTTTGCCGCTGTTTGAGGACATCATACAGTGCCTTCAAATACGAGATTGATCTTGGGAAAGCCAAAGTTGATCTGGTGGTTTGGCAACGCTCCTCGTGTTTCTCGAAGACGGATGGGAGCGATGAGCCGATGGTGGTGAGAAACAACTGGAGAGTTTCTCGATTCTTTTTCTTTTTCTTGTCGGACCTCAGAACTCCGCCTTCCCAGAACCCGGAACGCTCTCCTGCACATGCAATGCATGTATGCATGCACGTATGTATGTATGGATGTCTGTATGTCTGTATGTATGTACGCAAGGGGGTAGGTGGCGGACGCCGAAGGTGCCATCGCTGCGTTTTCGATGGTTCCAGGTCGTTTCATACTCACAGGGCGCGCCCACGACGTATCAGTTGCGTGCTCTCAGCCTCTGACGTAGACTATCACCGCCCTCGGTCATGTTATCCCCAAACTTAAATCTCGGCTCGCCCGGCGCCTCACACTACATTTGGCATACATGGCTCGAAACGTTCTGCCCGGCCCCTCGTGACGTGGACGTGGATGTGGACGCGCATCAGATTGGGAGTGCAAATCTGCGTTTGTTGCTGGGTATCTCTCGTGGTAAGACTAAATCGAGAGCCATGTTGCCCAGCCAGCGCCCAACCCGCCAAACCGGTATCTGTGCCCGGGAATCGGTGGCTGCCGCCGGCAGGGTCGCGGACCCTGGTGTTACATCGTACATGGCAGGGCCGCCTCCTTTAGTCCTTCTTGAGCGGCAGGAAGACCTCCTGGATTCCGTCCCTCGTGATGGCCATCATCTGCAAGCCATCGCCCACCTCAATGTGCCGCTCAACCGCTCCGTCAAACGCGTCTTTGACCAAGGTCTCGACCTCGGGGCGCGTCAGAGGCCGGCGCTCGCGCTCCTGGAGAGCGTGGCCCTCGCCGCTGTTCGGAACGTACTGGTTCTTGAAGTTGACCTGGTTGTCCAGGAACGGCATGATCAGACTGGCAGCCGCGCCGCCGGCCCGGCACTGTTCCCGCTCGTAGCTGCCGACGGGGTCGTACGAGTACACAGCGCCCTTGCCCTCCTCGTCCAACCCACCCAGGATCGCGTATGCGTAGTATGGAAAGAACCGCTTCTGGTATAGGATGGTCGACAGTCGCTGTGCACAGGCCTTGACGCTCATGGGCTTGCCGTGGCGATAGCGGTACATTTTGCAGATGGCATCGAGCCGTTCCTTGAGAGCCTCCCCGTCGGCCGCAAAGCCCACCACAGAGAGGACGATGGTCGCATCTTTTTGGTCCGCTGTTGTGCCGCCAATCTTGAACAGCTTGGGGTGGTGCCGCGAGTTGATGCTGTAGCCCGAAGTCAGCCGCGTGTCGCCGGCCATGATGGTAAAGTCGGCGCCGGCAATGGCGAGGGTCGAGCCGCCGTTGTCGGTATAGCTAGATACAGGGTCAGCCCGCTCGATGGAACAAGAAAACAGAGAGCGATGAAGGCGTACGGATCGAAGCGATGCTCCCGGGCGCCCTCAGGCGCATTCACCCTGGGGGCGTCGTTGACCGAGTAGTTTGGCCCATTCATGAGCGGGTTCTGGCTGAACATGGCGGCCATGGTTGCTTCGCGTCCAGCTGATGTTGTTTGTCTTTGAGAATCTGAATACGTTGGCGAGTCTGGGTATGGTGTGGTCGGGTAATTGGATGGGTTTGGGCGTCTTGATGCTGGAGAGTCAAGGACAGGCGAGCTGTTGGAGGTTGTTGGGGAAGCTCAAACAGTGGAACCTCTGGGAGCAGCGCGCGTCAGCCCTGCAGCCTGAAGCGGGCAGCACTGAGGCTGACAGCTCTGAACAATCGGAAGCTCTGGCCAACTGCCCCTTACCGGAGTTTGATGACTCAGCAGAGCTCTCCCCGGCTGGTCCCTGGATGAATTGATGAATTAGTGGGGTCAGGAATTTTAGAGTTGGTTATCAGGGTGTTCCAGCTGCTCTCATGCAATTCCCAACACTCCATCCCAGTCGCGATCCCGTGCCGCGTCGTGCCCTCCCGTGTTCCAACGTCGCCAACGTTGGTTCATTTCCTCACGGCGGCCTCGAATTTATCTGGCAATACTTAAGAGCAGACTCTTGAGGGAATCTTTGGTGTGATTCATCGCAATTGGGGTTTAGCTAGGGTCTTGGGTGATCGACCCCTCGACGACGGCGCCATCATGGCTCGCGATCTCCGGCACCAGGCTCTCGAGCGGCTTGCTGCGCTGGCAGCCACGAGCCCGGCAGCCTCTTTCGACAAGTCTGACCTCGACAGGCTATGCAAGGCCACTCCAAACCGTCAGGGCCTGGCTTCCGCCGTCAACGGCCATAATCACAATGCACCGCTTCCCCCCAGGCCTGACGTGGGCCGTGTCCCCATGGTAACCTGCCCCGTGGAGTCAACGCCTCTATTGCCGGGACTCGGGACAGTTGGCTGACCTCGTCCTTGTCCTTGTAGACGATTCGCGAGTACGAAATCCTCCTCGCCCTCTGCAAAACTGCCCCGTCTCTGCAGACGCCCCAGAGCGCCCAGAAGCTCTCCCGCCATCTCGTGCCCTATCTCATGGACGCCCACGTCCAGGCATTTGCCCCCTCGCCGTTCTTCCGCAGAATCGAGCCATCGCCCACCGAGTCCTTGAGCTTCCATGTCACCGCAGCCTTGCTTTCCCTGGGCGCGCGCCATTCCGACGTGCGGCAGTCTATATCCGACAACATCTCGGCTTTCCTCAATGCTTGTGCTCATGCCGCCGAGAGCGTCTCCCGTGCCGACGACGACGACGACCCGGGGGCGGTGGAGGATGCTACTCGGACTGCAACCATTGCTATAGCTCTCTTGGGCTTTCTGGATGCTGCCTGTGCCCAGGCCGACTTTTGGAGGTCAGGCGGTCGTCTTGGTCTGGTCATGCGCGTACGGGATCTCCTCTCTCAACCTTTTCTCGTTGCCGTAGAGGCGGCCTTCTCCACCATCCGGAATGCGCATTCTCACGACCGCCATGTCAAAGAATGGAAACGATCCGCGCGCCACTACGACGACATTGGCCGCCCGCTAGGGGCCATGCTCCTGCAGCGCAGTTTCATGAGGCTGCTGGTGGCTGCCACGTCGCTTTTGGTCGCCGAAGAAGATGCGCTGCGGGAGTCTCACATCCTCGACATCGTCATGTCCGGCCGTGGCCTGCGCCGACCGCTGACGGCCCGCAGCTCCGAGGCGGATTTCCGCTCGGTCGAGTTGTATGCCACAGTCGCCATTGACCAGATGAACGATCTGGAATCGAGCGCCGACTTTGACAGTCTTTCGCCCGCCAAGCAGGGGCTGGCGTTTTCCGTCAAGGCCTGCGCCCTGATCGGCTATCTGAATGCGTGTACTCTGAACGACGATGCTGCCGACGGCGAGGTTCTCATGGCCTGGCTCGAGGACGCATTAGGCGACGCCGCAGGCATGGCCGACGACGAGCTAGCCGCCACAGTACTCAAGTCCATGGCGCTGCTGTGCAGGGTGTCACCTTCGTATGCTGTCAACGTCAGTCGACTTCTCCCTCGCTTCATAGTTCAGAGCGGTGCCAAGAGCCAGATGGTTGCCGTGGCCTCAAAGTCCCTCGCTTTCGTGCTTCAGAAGCTCTCGAAGGATGCCGTCATCACCACTCTCTACACCCTTGGCAATGTCTTGAGCCCAGGGAACGATCGGCCCCTTACCAACGGCACTGGTGGGCCCGACGCCTACGACCCTTCGCAGGTCTACGGAGGCAGGCACTCTACCGGCAGCTCCATCTCGTTGCAGATCTCGGGCGAAGAGGAGTCGTCCATCATCCAGGGGAACGTGGTGCAAGCCATCTGCGAGATCGCCGCCGCCTCGAGGGATGAGAAGATTACGGGTCTTGCCCAGTCAATGCTCGCGCAAAAGATCGTCAAGCTCAGCAGTCATCTTGATGCCCGCATTATCACTGGTGCGGCCGCACTGGGCCTCAGCGGCGGCCAGGCCGAGTTCCGGTACCTTCTCAAGCGCTATTCCACCGTTGCACATGCCGCTGTACTCGAAAATAGGGAAGGAATTTTGCACGCGGTAAGCCCATCCCACACGTGATAGAACGTTTGGATGGCTCCTGGCAACTGTATGCTAATCCTAGGACCCCAGATCATGAAAGCCCGGAACCACATCTCTGCCCGTATCCAGCGAGACTCGCCCCTGTTCGATATTTACGTGGAACATCTCCTCGACGGGATCATCTCGCAAGGCGATGCCCACACCAACCCAGGCCATCACGCGAAGGAGTCAGATGTTGAATTGGCGGCGCGGGAGATTGCCCAACTGCTCCCGCCCCTGGCTATCTTCATGTCTGTCAACCCGCAGACTTTTGATGAAGCCTCCGATGACGATACCCGCTCAATGCTCCGCGATGCGTGGTTCAACGTGGTCGTTCATGGCTTCACTCCCTCCACCGATCGGGGCAAGCGAAATCTCAAGCACCTCCGCATCATGGCCATCCACTCTCCGCCCTTGGTATCCGAGAACCGCGGGGAACAGAACGAGAGTGACGTCGACCTCAACCCTATCCTCCGCAGAGGCGAGAGCTCCGAGCGAGAGTCGATGCAGAAAAAACTCCTTGCGGAGCTGGTCCCTACACGGAGCAATGAGATAAAGGGTCTCAGCTACCGCAAGACAATCTTTCTCCAGGCTGCTTGCCTCGTGGAGAGCCTGCGCGCGGACGCCGGCGACTGCACCAAGGCGTTGACGTACTTCCTCGAGCCCAGCATGCGGCGCGGCGAGGTGAGTCGCTCCATGGATGCTATCATGCATGCCGTCATGGACCGGTACCTGTACAAAACCGTCAATGCCGCCAATCCTACCTTTTCCGCCCAGTATGCTGCAGCCCAGCTTGCCAGGATATTCTGTAGCTGTTGTCATCGGATAGAGCGGGTGCAGCAAGCAGCATTTGGCTGCGCGGATCGTCTGGTAGATGCTATTCCCTCGGCCCTCTGCCAGAGATCATCCCTCTTCACCCTCCTCGAGCTTCTCTCGTTGATGTGGTCCAGCTGCCTGGAAGCAGAGACGGACCGGTATGAGCCGAGGTCAACGTTCAAATCCTCGAGGGGTGACGTTGTCGTCGAGCTCTCGGACGACTACCAGTTCAGGCAACAGACCCTCGAGAGCCTGCACAAGAAGGCAAAGGCCTGGCTGGCGAGGGCCATAAACATCGCCCCTGCCGACGTCAAAGGGTTGTTGCAGACCTACCTGTCCGAGTTTGACGAAGAGAGCGGCTACGGTCACATGTCTCTAGGCAGGTCATTTGCCGTCGAGGTCGGCTCGACCATCCCGTTGACGGATCAGAGACTGTCGTCTCTTGCCAGGCTCGGAGACTGCCCAATCAATACGGCTTCCGACTTCATGGCCCAGTATACGACGCGGCAGGAGTACCGGTACTCGGAAGCCCTACCTGACCAGAGCCGAGAATGGGTGAGCTTCATGCGTATGGACCACAGGGCATCGTTCCTCACGCCGCCCGACAGCGAGAGCGCCGATGCCATAACGGCCCTCGCCCACATCGAGAAGCGCATCCTCAACCGGAGGGCCACATCGCTCACAGACGTGAGGGATATACTCCGCCGCGCTGCCGCGCTCCTTTGCCGAAGCGAACAGGACGAATGCTCTATTATCCATTATCTTGTCAGCATCCCGTTTGCCATGTTTACGAAGCAGTCGATCAAGCTTGGGATTTCCCTCTGGCTCGGGGTGATGAACGAGAATCCCCGGATGGAACCGCGTCTCCTGGCCGAGATTGTGCAGCGTTGGGAATCCAGCATAGAAAAACGACAAGGACTCTTCAGTCCCGCCATCACGAGCCCCGACCCGTTCTTGCTGAAGCAAGAGTTTGCTCCTAGCGACAATGCGGCCCTCGCCAAGCGCAAGCAGCTCGTCCACAATCTGCTGGCTCCTCACTTTCGGCTCCTGCAGTTCTTGAGCAGCCACTACAATGCTACCCGCCTGGGAAGCACCGATACACACCACTTCTTCCTCCGCCTCCTTGACGTGACGCTCGAGGCAATCAAGGGCTCGACTCCCCATCCCATGGCCAGAGAAATTCGGTTTCAAGTAATCCTGTTTGGCCTCAAGGTCCTCAACACAAGCACGACAATGAGCACCCTTGCGCAATACCGCCTGAAGGTCCAGATACTGTCCGCAGGCCTCGGTTGGTTCAACGCCCCGCCGCGCTGGTCGTTCGGGAGCAACATTCTCCAGCTCAAGACCGAGATCCGCCTGATTGAGGATGTCATGGCGGCGCTTGGGGAGACGGCGAGTATCGGTACGCAAACCTCGGGCTCGACCAAGTCGCTTGCTCCTCAAGAGAAGTTGCTTGTACTGCTCTTAGAAAGTGAGCTGTCGAGGCTGCACGTCTGGGTCCGCCCGGTTGATGGGTCACGGCCGCAATCGACGTTTCATCACCACGGGGGTAAAGAAGGGATGTTCGAGGTATGCTTACTGACATGATCCCCAAGCTTTTTCCCTCTGTCCACCAGTTGGCTCACGTTCGATTTTCCGCAGGCCGCCATTCAACCCCTCGTCCGAACCGCTTGGGCGGAGAACCCATCCTTGGTCGTGCACTTGGCGAGCAGATTCCCCTACCCCCGCGTCCACAAGGAGGTTCGTTGGTTGCTACTCAATTTCCCTGCCAAGGCTGCCAGTGAGCCCGAGGCGCTTCCCGTCCTCATTGATGGCGCCTTGCCCGACGATGTCAGCTTTCAACTCAAGGTAGGCCAACTAAGCTGTGACATGCCCCGGGATCTACTGACATGCGATTAGTACCTGCTGTTTTGGGCCTCAGTCAACCCAATCACTGCCGTAACGCTCTTCTTGCCGGCATACCGGAACCATCCTTATCTGATCCAGTATGCCATGAGAGCATTGGAAAGCCATTCGGTTGATGTGACATTCTTCTACGTGCCACAGATTGTTCAAACGCTTCGATACGACGCCCTGGGCTATGTCGAACGCTACATTCTTGAGACTGCTCAATTTTCGCAGCTCTTTGCGCACCAAATCATCTGGAACATGAAGGCAAACGCCTACAAGGATGACGACTCTCAGATCGTAAGCCATCGCCTCAAGGCGTACCAGTCAATGTCTGATGCTAACCACTGACTGCCATTAGCCCGATGCCATCAAGCCGACCCTTGACAAGGTCATGGGTCACATGGTTGACAGCTTTTCTGATGAGGACCGCGAGTTCTACGAACGCGAGTTTACCTTCTTTGATGAAGTCACCAGCATTTCGGGGAAGCTGAAGCCGTTGATCAAGCGGTCGAAGCCCGAGAAGAAGCAAAAGATTGAGGAGGAGCTTCGAAAGATCAAGCTCGAGGTTGGCGTGTATCTGCCGAGCAATCCCGATGGTGTAGTCGTTGGTATCGATCGGAAATCAGGCAAACCGCTGCAGAGCCACGCCAAAGCCCCGTACATGGCGACGTTCCGCATCAAGAAGAACAAGAGCGGAGTGGAGGAGGCCGAGGAGATGCTCGAGGAAGTCAGCAAAGACAACAAGACGGCGGCTCAGGCAAATACTGTCGAGGTTTGGCAGTCGGCCATCTTCAAGGTGGGCGATGACTGCCGCCAGGACGTGCTGGCTCTGCAGATGATTGCCGCTTTCAGAGGGATCTTCCACAGCGTCGGCCTGGACGTCTTTGTGTTCCCCTACCGCGTTACCGCGACTGCGCCCGGGTGCGGTGTCATCGACGTGCTCCCGAATTCCATCTCCCGCGATATGCTCGGTCGCGAAGCCGTCAATGGACTCTACGACTACTTCGTGTCCAAGTACGGCAATGAGGACTCGCTGCGGTTCCAGCAGGCGCGGAACAACTTTGTCAAGAGTATGGCTGCGTACTCGGTCATCTCGTTCCTCCTCCAGTTCAAAGATCGGCACAACGGAAACATTATGATTGACGACGCCGGGCACATCCTCCACATCGATTTTGGCTTCTGCTTCGACATCGCCCCGGGCGGCATCAAGTTTGAGCGTGCCCCCTTCAAGCTCACCTCCGAGATGGTTGCGGTGATGGGCGGTGGCCCGGATCACCAGTCTTTCAAATGGTTCGAGGAGCTGTGCGTGAAGGCGTTCCTGGCGTCGCGCCAGTATACGGAGAAGCTCTCGCAGATCGTGCTGCTGATGATGGACAGCGGCCTGCCCTGTTTCAAGCCGGAGAGTGTCAGCCACTTCAAGGAACGCTTCGTTCTGGAGAAGAACGAGCGTGAGGCCGCCGAGTTCATGAAGGGGCTGATCAAGCGGAGCTACAGCAGCTATTCAACCGGCATCTATGACCAGTTTCAGCTCCTGACAAACGGTATTCCGTATTGAGGTGGTGGGCGCGTTGCGAACGAGGATCAGGTTATTTTCTTCCGAACAGCTACAGGAGCTGGACTATTTAATGTGCCTGCTGGCTTGGTAGAGTACTTTTCACATAGACGCAATAGACAATGCGAGGATATGGGTCAATCAGGTACTCTTCTCTGGAGGGTCAACACAATGGCATCGTTGCTTTGGTTTGAACTGAGTATGGCGGTGCAGTTCTGGAGGCTCAGCATGACACTGAGTAGAAGAATACTGAGCCATTGGGTTGGCGGATGGGTCCAGAGGGTGCCTCGCCTCTGAACCATCGTTGGGGTTTTTACATTATATACACTGAGCAGCGGCTGGCCTGCATGAATCTTTCCGGTCCAGCGGATGGTTAGGGGAAGAAAGGCAGGACTGCGTCCCTTTCCGAGCTTTTCTTTTCCAGGTCCCCTCCCTTGCTTTGCGGAGAGCATCGCTGGCCTGATCTCATGCCGCGGTGATACATGTAATACACAGCCCAGGGCAGCAGATGTCAATCCATACACCAACCAGACCGAGATATCCACAAGCGTCGTGGGCAAGGACCGGCTCAGACGGCCGAGAGCTGCAACGTGCCTCCGTCGGAAATTGTGCCTTTTCCAGACCAGACGCAGACTAGGCGCAGAGCAGCTTGGCCGTCGCCTGACTTATGACCAGGCGTCGATGAGAAACAGCGATGGAATGCTTAGTTTGTCTGCTGTTCCATGTGTGTAGGGAGGTTATACGTCGCATAGTCGACGTGCACAAAGGCCCTGTCGACAATGGGAACAGACTCAAGCACGTACTGCAAGCTTTCACTGTTGTTGTATCTCATGTCAGCAGGCCAGGATCCTGGGTGCTTGAAGTTGCGGTGGAAAGGGGGGATATGAGCCGCCTACCTCAAGTCATGGCTATCTTTAAGCGGGGTGCTGGCGTCAAGCACGATGTCCACCTCGACAATCAGCTTGTCGCCCGCGTGGTAGGCTTGTAACCCTTGAATTTGCTTGATCGTTTTGGCAAACCGCATGGTCAGGTAGAGCACTGGGAACAAGTTAGGCATGGGCCAAACGTAAGGGGGGTTCAAGCTCTCGACCAAACTCACAGATGTTTCTTTGGTCCGCTGTGGCCGAGAAGCCGGTGAGATGCCTGATGTGTTCAAATGAAGTCTGGGACCAGTTGAAGATGACGACGAGGGACAGGATCAGGCCGCCAAGGGCGTCAAGCCACCATATCCTGGCGTAGAAACCGACTGACCGGGGTTGAGTGTCAATATCACGGCTGAAGAATCCTAAGGGGTGGAGGACTAACTTAGAGGGAAAGCGATAGACCCGGCGTTGAAGATTACATCTAAGGTGGCAAAAAGTGTCAGATACACATCATCGCGAGCTTCAGCTTGCGGGTCAGTCAGCACTGCTTCCGACATACCTGTACTTGCGTCTGAGGCTCTGAGGCTGGGTCAATCAATATCCTGGGGAGAGGGACTATGGGGGCAGACTCACAGTGCCTGAACGCTCGAGTTATTGACAAGACGGCACCACAGCCAGCATAAGCCCTTCACAACAATGGTGCCAAGCATGATCGAAATGGCTGGGATTCCGCTGTTCGGATAGTCAGCGGATGAGTGACCGCGTACCAATGCGACGGGAATGAGGAACAGAGGGCGTCGTACAGTTGGATAATCCCATGGTCAGGGGAGGCAAGCCGCTGGATGGCCTCGAGGGCGACTTGGACAAACGAGACGATCATGATGACAGAGAAGATGAGCACGCCCAGCGGCTCAAGCCTTCGCCTGCCGACAGGATAGCGGTACTGGTCTTGCTTGCGAATCAGCCAGGTGGTGACCCAGACGATGACGGTTGAGAGGAAGTCGAGAAGGGCGTCAACCAAGCTGGCCAAGACCGAAACGGACGGAACCGAAAGCACGACGGCGAACTTGCCGGCCAGCAGGATGGCGTTGGCGGCGAAGTTGATGTATATGGCAAGAGTGACAATGGGTGCGTCGCTGTCAACCATGTCATCTTCGAGCCAGGGGATCTCGGGCTTCAGAAGGCCTGTCTCGACGTCGTTGTGGTCGTCATCGTCGTCGACGACAGTGCCGCCGTTGGGCGCGCCGTCACGAGCCGAGAACAGAGGGGTGGTCTCGGTAGGGCAATATATGGCCTTGGGTGTGCGCAGGACCTTGCGCGCGGGCTCTGCGGCCGGCGCAGTCGACGTCTCCATTATGGTCGCGGGGATCTCGACGCCGCGGAAGGCCGAGGCTGGCATGTTGTTGTACTCGTTGAGCAGGTCGTGGGGCAGCGACGAATCCAGCAACCTGTCGATGTAGAGGTACTGCTGGACCAGGTAGTTGACGCGCTCGTGGTACTTGCGGCTGGGGGGCGTGCATGTCAGCCACATGGCGCTCAATGGACAAGGGGGAGGGACGGGAAGGGGGTGACTCGACGAACAGGTTCTTGGGCAGGTCGGCCAGCTCGGCGTCGGTCTTCCAGTAGCGCTCCCAGCAGTAGCGCGGGTTGCTGTTCCCGATCAGGCGCATGCTGCGCATGTGGGAGCTGTTGAGGATGGCGCTCATGCGGCGCTCATCGCGGCGAGCCGGCTCGTCCTCGAGGCCTTCGGCAAGGCTCTCCTCCTCCTCGCGCCCGCGGTGTCTGATCAGCGAGGCCAGCACGCTGTGGCCCATGGGGGCGAGGGGGGGGTCGTCCTGGAGCAGCAGGAACGCCCCGCGCGGAACCGGGCCGCGCGGCGTTGTCGGCGAAGTCGAGTTCATGACTGCTGGCGTTCAGGTCTTGGGCCGTCCAGGTATCGGAGGGGGCGGAGGAGACGGCCGGTCGCGGTGGTCGCGGCGGTCGCGTTGCGGGCGTGTCGGGGGGTAACGAGAGCTATCGTCTGTCCTGCAGACGTCGAGAGCACACAACGAGCAAGCAAAAGCAAGGGAAGCAAGCAGGCGGAACAAACAGGCAGAACAGGCAAGCAAGCAAGTGAGTCGTCGAGATGTCGGATTGCGAACGGAATATGGTTTTAGATCTGCCGTCCCCGTCTTCGACTGAATCTCTGACAACGTCTTGCTGGCAACCCACACTCTAATTGGCTTTGCCCGAGTCAGGGACCCGCGATGCGACTCGGTCGGCGGACAGCCTTCTCTTTTAGAGCCGGAGGCGAGTGCAAGGGTCCAAGGCGGACCCGTGCGGTTGCAGCGTGAAGCGTGCACCGCGGCATGGTGCAGCAGCGGCGGGACCCGATGGCACGGCTCCGCTTCGACTGCTCCCCGGCCCGGGCAGCTCTCCGCCAACGGCAAACATCACTGGCTTCCTCTGTCCTTTTTTTGAAACATCGAGTGCGTGAAACGGCACTGCCAATTCCTTGTGTTTTGGATTGCCACCATGCCTATCGCCACCGGCAGCCATTGCCCGGCGATCCCGCTACAGATAGTTTATAGTTGATAGCCTGCAATACATTACTGCAGAATACAGGATCCATAGAGTTGATCCCCTCTCTGTCGCGTTGCTCGATGCGACCACAGCCAGAGACATGGGATGTGCGGCTGGTGGCTTGGACCGGGACCGGGATTCAAGGGGGCCAAGGCCCGGGCAACGATGGATTGAGGCGAACAGCTCCAGGCCACATTGCGTGCTGACAGATGCCTGCCGCGGGACCTGCGGTTTGATGTCATCCGCCCGAAAAGGAAACCCTCCCCTTTCTTGGGCCCCTTTCGGGTTCTGGGCCAGCAGCACCCTGCTTTTCCAAGTACCTACAATGTAGGTATCTCTCGGGTTGCAAGCTTTCTGCCCGGAGAATCCGACTGTCTGCATGCAGGATCGAATGGCAATGTGCGTCCGTGGATCCAATTGGTCTCACTATCCGGCAATCGTGATCGGGCCGTGTTGTGAGTTTCGCGCATGAAATCGTCTGTGAGCTGTTGGGGTTTTCTTACCAGCTTCGGCCCAATCGGCCTCTGTGGTTCAAGCCCGTGGCACGCAGCCCAAAAAGGCTGACTTGTGCCACCCACAGTCGATTTACCCAGACCCAACCACCGCAACCTCCTACACCAGCCAACCACCTGGCACAGCGGTCTCTGCTCAACAATTCCTCATCAATTTTGTGTTCATTAGTACGGACTTCCCTTGCACTCGGGCATGAAAAAACGATCTTGCAAGTATGGGATGGCAGGGTGCAAAGCAGAGCAGCTCCGCTCTTCCCCCAGATATCGTTCCTTGATACGAGTCCGGCCCCCAACTCAGAGCACAGCCGTGGTCAAAACATGGAAGCCAAATTGTCAAAATGCTATCGGACAAGACCGAGTCCGAGCACCCGCCCAGCCCGGGATTCAAATTGGCACACCGCTGGAGATTGAGACAACGGTTTTTGGGGGCTTTGTGGGTGCGGTGGTGTTTTGGAGCTCGCCGAAGCTTCTGACAGCAGCAGCTCGAGAACACCTTAGAGCTCCCCCCACCATTCGGGCTCTGTGTCGTCTTACACGCACATTTCAGTCTTGCCTGGGGTCCATTCCACGTCATCTCTTTCCGGAGCGGCGATCCATGCCGAGTTTCGGCTTGTGTACATAGTATGGTGTGACCCAGGAGACCAGAAAGACAAGCCCGTGCCTGGGCAATGACGGAAAAGTCTGGTAACTCGACATGGAACCCAGAGGGGAAAAAGGGGGGTGACTTTTATTCGGGCTCATATCGCATGGGGCACGGCCGGTTCTGCGCCTACCTCAACTTGAGGTTCCAACACAAAAGGCGGCGTTGTGAAGCAAGAGCCAAGGATGACGTGCGGCAAAGCAGGGCACCGTGGGATCAACACAAGAATCTCAACGGTTGGGGCCATGGATCAAATCGAAGACTCAAAGATGACTCCAAGACTCGGGGTACAGATTACCCAACGACGCGCCTTTTAACCAAGATACGAGCCCGCATGCTCCAGTCATGGGGATGGCCCCATCGGTTCGGCAGCGAGCTAGAACCTCAGGTACGGGTTCCGGGTTACGGATTCTGCCTTCAAACGTGTGTAAAGGTGGGCCAGGATCAGCGCGCGCCTGGGATCTTCCCGATCTGGGCCCGCAGCGTTCCTGGCTGTGCCGAGTCGCTGCCTGTCAGCGTCCAGCCGGTCGCACATCACCCAACGTGCCGTTTCCCAGCTCCGAAGGATTGGCTTGTGCGAGCCAGAAATCCCTTCGCGCAGCATTCGACGAGCTTCGCCATGATCCGAGCTGACTGCGTGGTGAGATGGACTGGGTTGGGTACTCGGCTGTACCTGCATCTTCATTGACACAATGCTTGATCTGCCTCAACTCCAGCTGTGAGCCGTCTCGACTTGCCTGTTGGTCTGCACTCGCATTCGTGTGGCCGCACAGTCCCAATAATGGCATCAGGGAACATGGAATCTGCAACAAAAAGCACAAAAGTCCGGACGCGTCTGCTAGCGTTGGCGGGGACGAGCCGGCGATCCTTGGCGATCCAGCGCGTTTTGCCCAGGCTCCAATGCCAGACTCGCCAGGCTCGAGCCAGGCCAGCGGCCCTGCCTCCCTGGTCGCACAGAGCGAGGCCGACGTCCGGGTTTCCCTCCAGTCCAGATCCGCACATTTCCCACAATTCCAGCATTTCCATGTCGTCCTCCTTTTCCGTCCCGCGAACCCCGCAGTCCGGATCCCGTCAACACGGACACGACGACGCATTCCTTGATAGGCATGCGTGTCTTTGGTGCGGCCGGTGGCGTGCCGAGCCTCGCCTGGTGGACCTGGGCTGGACGGCAGGTCGGTGTGGCTTGTTGTGTTCCTGTGCCTTCAGCTCCCAGTTGTTGTGCTGCCCGGGCAGCCGCCGGGGGAGTTGGGTCCAACAGGGGGACGGACGCCCGAAAAGGCAAGGGAACCCGCCAACGAGAGCCTGCTGCTCTCGCCATTGCCCTGTCTCTCCTGGCCGGTAGCGCCTTTCCCACACCCCACCCCCCGTCCCATAGTGCCAGTGCGACGCTGGGCCAAGGAAATAAAAATAATTCTCGGCCAACCGCCTCCTTCTCCCTCCTGATTCCCACCCGAGAAGTCAAGTCGTCTTTCGTTGCCCGCTTCGTCCCCATCGCCATCGCAGTCGGCCCCAACTGTCCCAACCGCCGCGGGCCGTGTGTCGCCAATCCGTTTGCCTGCTCCTACCTCAGAGAATCCGGCTTTCGCTTTTGTTTCTTTGGACACTGTTTTTCCCACTGTGCCGGGCCCTGTCCTCCCGTTCGATCTCGTCGCACCCTTGACCCTCGAGCTCTCCTTTTCGGCGATTTCCCACAGCGCCGGATTCCCCGTACATAGCGTGGTTCCGCCGCGGTTTTGTGCATCGTTACCTCGACTTCTCCGGCGACTACGAGTTGGCCACAGCGAGCCTCCTTTTATAATACTGGTACATAGACTTGTCGCCCAGGTTGCTCCTGACTTGAACCCCGGCCGACATTCACGTCCGCCCAACTCCTTGTCCTGTAAGTGCTCGCCCCTCGTCATCAACACACCACAACCCCTTGCTTCTCTTCTCGCCATTGGCCATTTGAGTCTGCCTGCGGCTCTGGCTTTTTTGCGCCAGCGAACATTGCGAGGCACACACACGGGAGTCCCCAACCAGTCAACAATTGCTCGCTTGGATGCCGTCAGCTCGGGGGGCAGATCGTCGACTTTGCGCTGCTGGGATCACCGGATTTGGCTTCATGCAAGCCACCCGGCGTGTTTTGCCATCCCCCAACCTCTTCTCGCTCGCTCTGACATTCTCATCCCCGTCCCCTCTTCTCCGACCTATTTACCCTCGGGCAGGTTGGGTCGAGGACACCGCTGTCTGTCATTTCATGTGCTCGCCATGACAGACTGACCCCACTTTCGCAATCGCTAGACCCTACAGTCATCTGATCACCATGCACTGCAGCTGACCGAGTTTTCATCTCTGCAGAGCCAAACTACCCTGCCGAGAAGGGTCAGGTAGACCAGCCAGCCTGTTACAAACCAAGCCCCGAACTGCATCCGCTCCGCTGTCTCGCCTTGACGACAGACGGCCCTCCGCGCCGCCCCTGCGAAGCCGATTCCTCTGGCAGGCTTCTGCCCATCATCTTCCCCGGGAGTAGCCTGGCCCGCCAGTGTTCTACATGCCTAGGTTTTCGGTTGCGTTCGGCAGGCGGCGGTCGACCGCAGACAACCTGGAGAATGCCGCGCCAACGGGCCCGTCCTTCCGCGTCCTAGAACGCACCGAGGTGGTTGCGTCGAAGCCATTCGAGAGCGGCATGAGGGTTACGGCAATGACCCATTCCCTCCACAAGTCGACCGCGTCGGATGCGACGGCCGACGACAACATTTTTGCCGACCTCAAGTCAAACCGGTATGCGCAGACCTTGCCAGTTTCTCAAAAACTCTCTTGCTGATTGCCTGCAGTGGAAGTGGCTCTTCGAATACGACCAAGACAACATTGACAGATAACTCGTCTCGCCACAGCAATGCCTCAACTGCCCCGTCATCGGCTGATACGGGCGGTTCCGAGGAATGGCGGAGCGCCCAAAGGAAGCCCCACATGGACATCCCAGTGCCGCCAATCCCGAAATCCTCGTCAAGTGGGTTCCTAAAAGCTGCCGGGCGCACTTTCTCCTTTGGCGGGCAAAAGAAGCATCTCCCCGCGGCACCCACGATAGAGGAGTCCCCTCCATCGACTCCCGCTGCTGCCGGTATGCAAACTCCCGCGAACGGGCGACCCAGAGCGCCCACGTCTTCGACCTCGACCACAGTGACTCCTCCTAGGGTGGACAGTGACTTTGACTTGGACTTGGGCGGTGATTTTGGCAAGATGCTGCTAGGGAACGACAAACGAGCCAGCGTGGCGACGCTGCGGAATGATCAGTACCCGGGGCAGATGCCCGCTCCACGGTCCCTCACCGCCCGGCCCATGCAGCCGGCTCCGATCCAGATTGACAAGACCACCAGGGTTGAACCTCCGCAGCACTCGTGGAGCAGCCACCACTCCAACGAGCAGCTGATCGCATCGGCTAGTCCCGCTGTTTCGCCCATCATCAAGGATAATGGCCCGCCTCCGGTCCCTCGCCACACGTCGCCCCTGCTCGAAAGGCAAAGGCCAGGGACATCGCCCGAAGTGGGAACAAGGCGACCGCTGCTTGCCCCCCTGAGGGGCAACTCGGAGCAAGAGGATGGCGAGGACGAGGAAGCGCGGCTGCTGAAAGATTCATTGTCCACCGTGACCAGGTTCATGAGCGGAACGGGGACCGCGAACCCGCAGTCGGTTTCGCCATACCGCAGGAACGAAAAGAGCCCAGAAGACGACGGCGACAATCTGTTCGACTCGAGCCACGCATATTCCAAGTATGGGAGTCGCTATTCGGCGAGGAAGCAGAGTAGCCCGCCGAGCAGCCACAAAGTCATGACCCCCGCCGAGTTCGAAAGGTACAGGAAAGACAAGGAGCGCCAGGAGAAGGAACGCGGGACGATGGCGACGCCCGGCAACAAGGCTGCCGACGACGATGACGAGGAGGACAATTACGAAGATGACGAGGACGATGCAGAGAAGGCCAGGCAGCAAGCAAAGCAGCGACGGAAGCAGGAAGCCCACATGTCTGTGTACCGGCAGCAGATGATGAAGGTGACTGGGGAAGCTGCCGGCGGCGTGCCGCCCTCGAGGCCGAGCCTACAGATGTCCTTCAGCACCCCGAATCTGCCAAACGCAGCTCCTGCGGCTGGTCCGGGCACTGCCGGGAACTCGGACGAAGACGAAGAAGTTCCGCTGGCCATCCTTGCCGCACACGGCTTCCCGAACAGGGCCCGCCCACCGAACCGCCTGAGCACCATAGGGTCGAACCCTAACCTGCGGGCTTCGCAGCAGCCGAGCTACCAACGGCCAGTATCGGGAGTCGGAGACGCAGTCGCGGCAGGGAATCCGCGTCTTCCCGCGTTCGCCAGAAACCTCCCCAAGGACCCATTCCTTGGTGCCGGGCTTGTTCGCAATCCCGTCCGGGAGAGCTTTGCGCTTGGCGGCGGCGCTGCTGGACCCACGCAACCTGGTGCACCGGTCCCCCCGGGCGGACTGATCGGGGTCATCGCCCATGAGGAGCGTAACCGCGCGATGAGGCGGGGCAGCCCGCACCTGGACGGTCCCAGCCCGATGCCCGGAGGCGCTGCTTTTGATCCTGTAGCGGGGATCCCTGCCAACATGATGTACCAGCCCAGCCCGATGCTCACACCGGGTGACCACGCGCAGATCCAGATGACGCAGCAGATGCAGCAATTCATGCAAATGCAGATGCAATTCATGCACATGGTGGCTGGTCAGAATGGCGCCCCTCCGGTTCTGCCTGGTGGGAATCTGACGTCTCCGTCGGTCGGGAACTTGAGCGCCATGGGCGGCCTGTCCCCGGGTTTTAGGGGACCCGAGATGCGGCACTCGTTCGTCGGTGGTAACGACTCGATGCTCGACCTGCCGTACAGCCGGGGCGACGCGCAGATGCGCACCATGAGCATGGTCCAGCCCAGCTCTGCATCGTGGATCCAGCCGGCGCAGCCTGCAGGGTACGCGCCTTCGATCCGCATCCAAGGCGGCGGTTACGCGCCTTCCATCGCCCCCTCGGAACGCAGCAACATTGGTCTTCCGGGCCGGTACCGCCCCGTCTCGCACGTGCCGCCTCCCGCCGCAACGGGTCACCTGCGAAAATCCACCACTATGTCTGGCGCAATCCTGGGACCCAGCATCTCTGTGACCAAGTCTGGCGACGCCTCAGATGAGGATGATGAGGAGGGATGGGAGGCCATGAAGGCGAAGCGTGAAAAGAAGAAGTCCCTGTGGAGATCCAAGAAGTCGGTCGGTGACGACATTGGCGCATTCATCAGCTAAGCAATGTTGGTGTGTGGTTAAGATTTTTAATGATGACGAGCGAGGAGGGCTGTGTGGTGAGAGGGGTCTTTTTGGGGGTTCTTGAATAGGTAGATGGCATTCATTGAATAAACCAAGGCGAGGCGCTCGCGTTGTATATTCTTCCTTTCTGTTTGTTCAGGGTCTCGGGCGCACGAGGGGGGAGGTTTCGAACCTACGAAAGCCTGGATTGGCCTGGGCCTGCGGTTCCTTGGTCTGCGAGGAGGATGCATGATAGACATAGCATGTTGATGCGCTAATCTGGTAATACCAATATACAAAAGCGACTCTTTTAAGCCCTTTCACTCCCACTGGCGTCGTTGATCTGGGGGGAGGCTCGAGTCGCCCAATCCGCCAAGGAGCACGAGACCCTCCCTACTCGATCGTCCCGGCTGCCCATTCCTTCCGTTTCACGCCCATCTCGACAGCAGCGAGACCCCAGTCCTCGCCATGGTTATGGCTCCCCGGAATCAGGCCGGCCCTGGCCTTTGCTTGCTCGTCATTCAGGACGGTGAGGACGCCAAAGATGACGGGCACGCCCGTATCCAGAGACACGCGCATGAGGCCGTCCGAGACGCTCCCAGAGATGTACTCAAAGTGCATCGTCTCGCCCTTGATCAACACGCCGATGGCGATGATGGCGTCAAACACGCCTGTCGAAGCCGAGGGGGCGGGCAGAGCGGCCAGGTCGGCCGTCGAGCTTCCGAGGAGGTCTCCTGCCGAGCCGCCACTGCCGGCTGACGAGGACTGCACCTGTGACGCCGCGTAGAGGCTGTTGGGCGGGACACGGGAAGACGTCGTCAGTTTGTGGATGCCCTTCCTTCGTATTCGGTCCGGGCCGTCCGGTTTTGGGTTCCGAGCTTCGGGATGACGAGGGAGGGCAGGGAGGATGACACGAAGGGAGAAACAAGAAATGGGATGGGTGCATGGTTGCGTGGAGTGACGGGAGGGGCGGGGAGGTCGGGAGGTTTTGAGGTTAGACGCACCGTTGGACGGCAATCGGCAGCTCCCACGAGCCCGGCACCGTCTGCACCACGATATTCGACTCCTTCACGCCGCACTCTTTCAGCTTAGCCTTTGCACCGGCGAGCAGGGGGTCGATGATGGTGTCGTTCCAGCGCGCGTGGACGATGCCAATGCGCAGGTTGCTGCCGTCGTGGAGCTGCGGGGCGGGGCCTTTGTTGTGCATTTTGCGCGGGATTCGGGGGAAGTGGTATGGGGTCGAGTGTGAGGTCTTGAGGGTGAGCTGGGTTGATCAATTGAGGTGGCCTGGAGCAGTCACCTTAAAGCACTGCCTGTGTTTCTTATGCCGAGCTTCAAGAGACTGGACGCTTTGGGGTGACGAGGGGCATGGAGGGGCAGCCGGGAATGCGCCCCGCTTCCGGAGCTTTCCAGGTTGCTGAGTCAGCTGCAGCACCAGAGCGCGGCAACGTTATGTCAACAGCTCCTTCCTCCTGACTCCTGTGCACTCCTTCCTTGGCGCGACTCGGAGTTAGGCCGAAGCCTTGAATGTCGAGGAAAGGAAGTCACGATAGGATTGAAGGAACAGCAAATTTTCCATCCCGGTTTCCTACATCAAGTCCTTACCATCAATACCGGGTTACCTCTCCTTGAACGTCGTCCACCATGGTGTCCGACTAAGATTTCACCCCCCCGGTTGCTTTCGTGACCTTCAAGATATCCCCTAGGGTCTGCCCAGCATCTCCCTTTAACTCTGATATTCCTATTGTTTGATTTCGACATGCCAATCTCGCCCCTGCCTGAAGCCACTGCCCGGCAGTTGGGATCAACGCTCGTCATCATTAGCCCTGTGGTCCTGCTCAAGGAGCTTTTGGACAACGCCATTGACTCAGGGGCCACCTCAGTCGATGTCCTAGTCTCGTCGAACACGGTCGACAGAATTGAAGTTCGGGACAACGGCCATGGCATTAGCCCAGACGACTTCGACTGCCTCGGTCGCCCAGGCCATACCAGCAAGTTGAGGTCCTTCAATGAACTCAGCGCTCTGGGAGGGAGCACACTGGGTTTCCGTGGCTCTGCATTGGCAAGTGCCAATGCAGTGGCGGACGTGTCACTCACCACTCGAGTGTCGACCGAGCATGTTGCAACTGTCGTCGCTCTTGCGAAAGGTGGAGGGATCAGCAAAGAGCGACGTGCCAGCGCTCCGGTTGGCACCACGGTCAGCGTGACTGGTCTGTTTTCGCGTCTGCCTGTCAGGTTGCAGGTCTCTACCAAGGAAGCGCCAAAGAGTTTGGCCAAGATGAAAGACCTTCTACAGGCCTACATACTTGCGAAACCCTGGATCAGGCTGCGATTCACCGTCCTGAAGAACCCCAACCTATCGTGGTCCTACGCTCCAGCACCAAACGGAACCGCTAAAGAAGCAGCTATGCAGCTTTTCGGCATCGAACTCGCGTCACAATGCACGTTTGAGACATCATCAAGCGAGACACTTCAAGAAGATGCCAAACCATCGGTTCCCCAGAATGGCCGCCCTCCGTCAGCGAGGCTGCAGGCAGGCCCGGTCTTCGAAGCCTTTTTACCAGTTCCCAGCGCCGACGCCAGGAAGATTAGCAAAGGAGCGTTTGTTTCCGTGGATGCTCGGCCAGTCTCACCAGCACGGGGAACGGCCAAAAAGCTTGTCTCCATCTTCAAACGGCACCTCGGAGACCAATTGTCCCAGGTTTGCTCGGAAACGACACTCAAAGAGCCGTTCATTCAACTCAACGTCCAGTGCCCGCCTGGAAGCTACGATGTCAACATCGAACCGTCCAAGGAAGAGGTTCTCTTTACAGACGAGCCACAGATCCTCAGTCAGTTTGAGTCGTTTCTTTCCTCCATCTATTGCGCCGCTGCTGGATCCTGTGACTCACCCCAACGGCCCATAATCACCATGGAAAAGGATGTCGGATCGCACAGAGCGGTGACCCATGAGGCTCCTAGCCACCGTCCGCCATCACAAATATCGAGACTTTCAGATCCGCACATTCAGCCCGCGTTGAATACCCACTCTGCGGCTTCATCGTGGAGAGTTGACATGTCTTCGGGATTTGACGGTTTGAGCGACGACGATGAGGCTCGGAACGATGCCGACGGCAGTGATGGCTCCCAACAAAACATTCGACATGGACCTGATGATGATATGTCTACTGTTCTCGAAACCGATACTGCAGAAGGTGACAGCAGGGATATCTCCAAGGAGGGGTTGAACCCCTGGTCCATTGCTAAACTCATCAGCACCAACCGACGAGCCAGCCCGGCACCTAAGAGATTCGCGCAGGAAGTCAAGAAGAATACTCGACCGCCGCCAACGGAAAATGACGACACTAATGGTTTTGATGGGATCCCATTGTTAGCTACCCAAGAACCACGCTCAAGAGGGGGCATGGAACTCCAACTCGTTCATCAGAGCCAACTCGAAAACCCGGCATCACAAGGCAGGCGCCTGCAAGACGTCTTTGAACGCGCACCTCGCCGAGCACCTGCCCATTCCGCCAGGGTATCAGACCGGAACGAACCGTCTCGCCGCAATCACGGTCTTCAAAGCCCGCCAACGTCATCTCCTCATGAACACCCGTGCGATAGGGGCGGAACAAAAAGAGGTCGACGCTTGCGACACGCGGCAAGTTTAGACAACTCGGTCCAGTCACAGATATCGTTCGACAAGAGCAACAGGCGGCGACAACGCCGCAACCAGGCTGATCTTAACCTCAACCAGCAGGTAGTGGGTTTCTCGAGACTCGAGGCGCGCCCAAGAACCTCACCATCAACGCCTCGAATGAACATCGATGAAGTGAACCTAGCGATGACAGACTCTGTTGCGGTCGAACCAAGTCGCAGGAGAAGAGAGGAGGCATCGCCGCCTGGCCAACCTCTACCTTGCAGCAGTCACGATGATGGTGGAACTCTAACACAAGCCCGTCAACGGGAAGGGTCGGACGAGGGCGCCGCTCAACCAACCTTGCCCGCGGATGATCCAAGAGCGCATCTCATCAAACAGCAGCGCCTCATGACGAAAAGTTTGCAGAGGAGGCCCAGGAGACTGAAAACGGAGCAGTTGCCGCTCGAGACGATTCCACGCGACTCTCAAACGTGCGCATTGTTGCTGACAATGTCGGCTGATGGTTTGCCGCAACTCTTTTCCAACACCTCTCGATTTGACACTTGGTTGGTTGACGGAAAGTTGAAAGGGGCCTTCGAGAAGGGAACTGGTCTCGAGGACACAGCCGTGCTCGTCGAGCCCTTGTTGGCACGAATGGACGTGGGACAGCTGCAGGGACGGCCTGGCTGTCAAGAAGGGGCCACTTCGACGAGAACAGATGGGAGCCACGTTGTGTCCGAAGGCTGAGGCACGTTCGGAGTGAGAGGGGTTGACAGTTGCCCGCCTCGCTGAATCCTTTGCATACGGCGATTGTAATAGGCATTATTTTGTGACGATCGCTGGAGCTAGTTGCCCAACTTACACAGTTGACCGAGCTAAGACGGACAAATTGGGCCCCAGGCGTCGTGGACGGGAGTGGACAGGCAGACAGCATTGGGTGCAGAAAGGGATTGCTCTCAGACAACATTGCTTGTTGACAGACTTGCCAACATACTCAGTGCGCGAGTGTGTCAGTCGCGCCATATGTAGACGATGAGGAGGGTGCTCGAATGAAAGCAGAAGCGAGTCGGGTTTCGGGAGGGTGCCGGATCAGGGCGGATGACCGACTGGGGAAAAAAGCGTGGTGCCTTGGCCGGACCCCTTCCCATATTTGGCTCGTCTTATGCATTCTTTGGTACCTAGCAGCGTGCCAATTCCTCAAGATCATGCTTGGAACCAACAACAGGTTGAGCGGCGTGCTTGGGTGGGAAGGTGGGATCTCGGTAGGGAGTCGGACGAATACAGGCTGAAGATGGTGAGATGACAGACCAAGTACGTAGGACCGCCGAGGCAGCTGGTGATACTGAGTCGACACGAGCCCGCATGCAGACAACGATAATAATGCTACTGATCATTGACTGCAGCCGATTGGGCCGAGTGGGTGTTCACACGGGAAAATGTGCCCCTGGAATTGCCCAGGCTGTCCTTGCTCAGCATCTACCTCAGGAAGTGGATTCAGGAGAACTGTACCTCTGTAGTCACAGAAAGACGGATGGCCGCAATCAAGGGTTGTGACGATGTAAGGTTACAGATTCCCTGCAGGGCCAAACCAACCAACCATCCGTTTCGCCGGTCTGTGTGTGGTTGATGCTCGTGTTGAGCCAGCAGGTGGAACTGCGCTTGGGCTGCAGCGGCAGGCTTGGCACATCGACTTCAGCTGATGGTCTCCACTTTTAGCGAACGTCATCATGGATGCCCGGCTTGGCGCTGCCTGTTAAGCCCCACAGAAACGTCAAGGCCCCCGCAGCCAACCAGCACAGCGGATCGCCGCTGATCCGCAGCGTGCTCCAGTGGATCTTCCAGTGCTGGGACCAGGCCCTGTTGTGCAGAACAGTGCCCACCGCCCTTCCAGGTTCCTCCAGATTGGCTCCATCGTCGTCCGGTCTAAGCCTCCGCTGCTTTTTTGGTTTTACGAGATCAGGGCCGTCCCAAACACTGCGCAACCCGCCCTCCGCCATCGCCTGGTTATCGAGCCTTCCTCGCCGCCGTCAGTCAACCCTGCAAAGGCGCTGCAGTTAGGGAGTTCTGTTCACTGGCAAGATGCACAGCAAGTGACGTTAGGCTGCTGCCGCTTGTGCTGTTGCCCGTCTGCCTTTTCCCTGGAGCTCTGTCGCTCTGTCGCTCGTTCCGCCCAAGAAAGAACCGAAGATCGAGTCAGCCACCCGTCGACGCACTTTCCATCTCCGGCCTCTCGATTCAACCATGCCGACAGTCCATGCTGCTGGCCCGCCGTTCCCCGAGCCCGACCCCGAGCCCGAGTCCGAACTCTATGGTGCCCGCCGTAGCGACCGCCGCGGTGGGCATCGGCCGCCGCTTCCTGGTCGTGCACCGTACCACCCGCTCGCTCCAGACTGCGTCGTTCCGACCAGATCAGACGCTGCTTCGATGTCTAGTAATTCCGATGGGACTCGTTTTCGTTGCCGGTTGCCACGGCCGGCAGCCCTCGCTGCGCTCTCTTGTCTTTTTCTCGCGCCGAGCACGCTTGTCCGTCCTGCCGCCGCCGCCGCCGTGACCTTCGAGAATTGCCTGCCCGAGTCCTACATCAATAATGTCCCCACGCCGCTGCAATGGGTGCCTTATCAGGTCGACGCTTCGTTCAACGCAACGGATCCCAAGCACACCCTTCGTGTGACCATGTGGGGGAATGTGACGGGCACTTTCACAAACGTGACGCTGCCACCGCTCGACAGCCCGGACTGGAAAGACCCGAAGAAGACCGACGGCAAGATTCTCGACGAGCCCGAGCCGAACGTACCAAACCCCAAACTCACCACCCTCCACAGCAAAATCGAGTTCCTCACCTACGAACCATGGAGCGAGAACACAAACTTTTGCAACACATCGCTCGCGAATGCCTCGTGCCCCCTGGGGCCGGTGTTTGTGGACCCCAACTCGAGGTACGCTCTACCATTCAAGCTTCCCGGTTGTGTAGCGCCCGACCATTTTGTTGGACGCGGGGTGGTCGGCTCTCTCCGTGATGAATGCTAACTACTTTCGTTTTCTTAGTACGCTCCCGTACGCCCTGCCCTCCGTCACTATCAGCAACGATTTCTACTCGTCCTATGCGTTTGCCTCGTTTTCGGCCACCTTCATCATCATCTACGGAGATGCCAAAGGCACGAATATCGGGTGTGTTTCGGCCGTGGTGACGCCCGACCTGGGGGGCTTGGCTTGGCTGCTCAAGTTCCTCCCTCTGCTTGTGTTGATGTTTGTGGGCGCCGCTACTGTCTTCGCAGGCATCTTCAGTCCGTGGGGCGCCGCCGACATCTTCCACTGGAGTTCCAACTACGGACGTGACCCTGACCTCCTCCGCCTCGTCACGCCCGGTTTCGGGGATTGTCTGCAGTACCTCCAGTTCGTCGTCCTCACTGGAGGACTGACGCTGAACTACCCAGGCTTCTACCAGCCCATGGTCAGCCAGGGATCCTGGGCCGCCCTGATGTTCAACCAAAGCTTCGTGAGCAACGACCCGGGGTGGACCAGCGTGCAGGATGGGATCTACTTCACAGCCGGTGAATATGGTCTGCAGAAGCTCGCTCAGCTGGTCGGTATGGGCAAGGTCGACGACGTTTGGGCCGGCATGATGGTCTGGTTGCTGGTGATCATCGCTGCCATGATTGTGCTTGTGCAGGTGGGATTCCTTGCGCAGTGGCTCTACCGGTACTTCAAGAACATCACCGAGGAGGACCTCCGTGCCAAGAACATCCCCTTCACCATCGGCAACGTCATCAGGATAGTTTTCAACTACTTCCTGCTGCCGATTGTGGCCCTCTCGACTTTCCAGCTGGTCGTTGCCGGCGAGTCACCAGCCTACGCCGTCGCTCTGGCGGTCGTAACCCTGGTCCTCATCATTGGTTTCGCTGCTTGGCTGCTCTACCTCATCGCATCCACGAAACCGAGGGCATTCCTGTTCGACGACCTCCCGACCGTTCTCCTTTACGGGCCTTTATACAACACGTACTCGGATGAAGCTGCCGCCTTCACGCTCATCCCAGTACTCCTCACCTTTGTTCGCGGCATCGCCATTGGGGCTGTTCAACCGTCTGGGGTGGCCCAGGTGGTCCTCCTCGCCATCTGCGAGATCATCCAGATCCTGACGCTTCATGCTTTCCGGCCGTTCCACTCTCCCACGTCAATGAACGCCTACCATACGCTTTTTGCTGCGCTTCGCCTCATCACGACCCTCCTGATGGTTGCCTTTGTCCCTTCCCTTGGGGTGACGGACGGGCCCAAGGGGTGGATTGGCTATGCAATCCTTGTCTCTCACGCTGGCGTCCTCGTACTTGGCTTCCTCCTCAATGCCGTGCAGACCATTGTTGAGGTTCTAGCCCGAATGCTTGGGGCCGGTGGCGATGATGTCCGCGGGCAGTCGAGGGGCGCCTTGTCCCGGATCTTCGGGATGCGGCAGTTGTCACGACGCATGTCTCGGCGAGAGAATGGGCCTTCGAGGCAGAGCCAGCTGTCTACGTCGGCAATGCTCGACTCCGATGAGGCTTCCAAATCCGGATACGTTATGCCTGGCGGGCGTGTCCGAAGCGAGTCTGCGGGGAGCATGGGGATGCTGATGCATCGCCGTCACAGAAGCTCGTCTGCCCTGGAAAGCTTGAACCTCGATACCCCAGCCCGTAATTTCGACAGCGGTGCAAGCTCCTTCACCCCGACGACGCCGGGCGAGGCGAGCACCTTTTCATACTTGCCGTCGCCTAGACACGCAGTTCGTCACCAGGGGCCCTTCGGCCTGCAGACGCCAGATCCCTATTATCGCCCCCCGAGACAGCGGCGCGCGACTATGGAAACATCATCTTCGCCCTCCTCGAGGACCGTGGGCCCTTGGCGGAACGCTGAATGGCAGCAGAAGCGCCTGAGCCAGACCGGGACCGGCACGTTGGGTGATCCTGCGGAACTCGGGGCACAAATGTCCAGGGACGCCACGCCTGCGCCATACACCACGGCCCCATTTGCCCCGGGAGCCGATTACTCGACTCGCGAGGTGGATTTCTACTACGGAGTGAGGGGCGAGAGGCTGAATTCGGATGCGCCAAGCCGTAAGTTGGGGACTGGCCCTGCTGACCCGACCGGGCCAATGGCTTCGGCTGCGGGCTGGTTCTGGGGTATGTTGGGAAAGAAAGGAAAGGACAAGGGGAAAGGGTTTGAAGTGGTCAGAAGCTCTCGGATGCCGCCTGCCATGCGCGCCACAGGAGGTGATTTCGACGATGAGACGCCTCCAGAAGGGATACCGGTTGCGATGGGTGTCCTGCGCAACGGGCCCATTGACTCGGACGATGAAGATGAAGGGCGACGGAATCAGGCAGATCCCCCCAAACCCGTCACATCACCGGAGCAGGAACCGCTCAATAGCGGCAGGATGTCTCGGGAGGACAGCGTGGATGGGTCGGGCATTGCCAACACGCCACCCACTCTGGCGCTCCCTTCGGATATCGGCGCAGGAAGAGGCATCATGGACACGAGCGGAGCCCCAAATGCTGTGGTAGATGGCGACGACCTTCAGGTTCCGGATGTTCCCCGGAAGAGCTCCAAACGGCTTTCGTGGACCAACCCCCAGACTGGGGAGACGCAACATCACCCACCGGACGCGGCTCGGTCGGCTAATCTCACTCCATCCGCCGCGACACCATCGCGCTTGCCGTTTGAGCGAACGCCCTCGCAGAGGAGACTCTCGGGCTCGTCGGCAGGACTCACGGACGAGTTCATCCAGGTTGATCTTCAGGATTCCAACGGCCGCGGCGAGGAGAGGACGACGGGGTATGGATTTGTGAACCGGGGCAGCATCAGCAAAGTCAACCACGAGGTCGACCTGTTGGGCAGTTCTGCCGAGGTGGTCGACGACAGACGATAAGTGACGCGACAAAATCCCCCCTTCTTTACGGAGGATCATGGGACACCTGTTCCGGGATTGCTACCTCTCTTTCCCTTTTTCTCCTCTCCTGATTTTGTTTTGGATTTTGGGCTGCAGTAGCACTTGCAGCCTTGCTCCCAATCTGGTGTTGGATTTGGTTTTGGTGGGCAAAATACATGTCCTGCGATTTGTGTAATGGAGAGGGGCATGGCCTGCCGGTCTATTTTCGGGTCTCATTTGCGTGAATGTTTAGCGATGGCGCACAAAACGGGGATATTAACGGGCGGTGCTTGGATCGTGTTTCTCGTCGTCTCCTAGCAGATATACTGTCGTCTTGGATGTACACAAAGTGGGATATTGGGAAGGTTCAGGGGGGGTAAGGGTACCAAGATACTGTAACGGATAATCGGACAAGGTGTTGAAGAGTGAAAGGACTGTTCTCCCTGCACGTATAGTCCCTCTACCTATGACTGGGTGGCTTTTTTTCCAGCTCAAGAACGATAGAGGCTCAGACTTTCTTGGTCAATGGACGAGGCGAGGACTGGGTATCAGGTTTCATTTCGCTCATGACTTCGTAAGATAGACATCAGATAGATACATGGCCAATATACTATAAGAGAGGAATGCCGCGCTTGTAACCTTGTACGTCACGGTTCCCACGAACGCCAGAGAAAGACAGCGTCCTCAACAGGCCAGTCGGACTTCCACACCAACCTGGCGACCAGATTCATCACAGGATGCCGAGTCCCGCCACCCCAGCAGCAACAACACCGACTAACCCGACACAGGCTGCCGCAGCCGTCGGCCGCGCCGCCGCATTCCCCGTCTCGGTGCCAAAATAGAAGCCGCCGGCGGTGGTCCCGGACATGGTGCACATGCTGGGCTGCAAGCCACTGCAGGCCGCGCTGGATAAGCTGTTGCCTGTGCAGGGAGAGAGATGGTCAGTAACGGCACCTGTCACCCCGTACCGAACAAAACCCCAAGAAGAACGGAGGGAAACATACAGATACTACTCGCGCTCGAAGCAGCATACGTAACCCCTGCCCCGGCAACGGTCGTGCCCCCGCCGCCGGGGACGACGATCGTCACGGCATACCCGGCCCCGCCACCGCCCTGGCCACCCAGCTGGGCGGTGCAGGCGGCGTAGTTGGCGCTGCACTGGCTGACGGCAGCAGAGCAGTAGCCCGGGTTGGCGAAGTAGGTGGCGGCGTAGGGGAAGGAGAAGTAGGCGTTCGGGACGTACGAGACGGCCGTCGGGGTCGGTGGGCCGGGGGTCACGAAGCTGGCTGGTGCGGTGCCGGTGCAGACGGCGCTGAGAAGGGGTTAGCGCGCCGGGGTGGGAGCTGGAGGCGAGATCGGAGGAGGGATTCAATTCTCACCCGCTCGGGCAGCAGGCCGGGTTGTTGTTGGCGTCCAGGGCGCAGCGCTGGCCGTTTTGGCAGCATATGCTGTTGAAGGCGGCGCCTTGGTTGGCGCAGCTAAAGAAGTTTGCGAGACATGCCTGACGCTTTGCGACGGGAGCGGCCGTCTCAACTGGCCGGAAGGGCTGCAAGCTGGCGCAGACTGCCGATGTCCATGCAAGCACGAGAAGGGGCAGGCTGCCCGGGGACCGGGGATGGGGCAGCAGTACCATCGTTATCCTCGACGGCCGCGTGGGAGGGGGGTGGGTGGCGACAGGAAGTCCCGGGACCAGTGCAGAGGACGGACGGATGCAATGGCGCCGAGCACGTTGCTCAATGTGTTTTGAGCGCAAATATGAATGGTGAGGTTCAAAGCCGGTATTGGCAAGATTGGGTTTGTGTACTTTGGCGAGCGTGCGCCTCAGTGGAGGCCGATTTGGCCGCAGCAGCAGCAAACTATATACAGGAACAGAAGACAACGGCGCGATGGACTGCAGCCTTGTGGCACATTGCAACGCTTCTTGCGACTAACATTTCTCAAAACTCGAGCGCCTTTTCCGGAGGCTGGCGGTGTGCGGCCCGGCTCTCGAGTTGTACAACGCACCACCGGAACAACCTGCAAGGCTTGGCTGTGGTTGGTGAGGGAAGCTTGGAGAGCTCCCTGGACCAACCACAAGGGCTGAAATGCACCCCAGTGATGTCATCCGGTTGCTGGCCCAGCAACCCGCCATCGGTCCCCTGGCTCCCCCTCGGTGGGCGTCAGCGGGGTAAAAATGCAACACAACACCCTGGTGGGTCCGCCCCGTCACGACCAGGGAGATCATGGAACCACGTGACATGTACAGGGGTTCTTCCAACGGAAGCGTGGGCATGCTTTGGCTCACTGTGCTGGATGAAGCTCGATGAAGTGAGTATCGTGATGGTGTCGCGTGAGGTGTGTGGATGTCCAAAAACGGGCTCAATGCGCTCCTCGCAAGTGACCGAGGATGGCCCGTAACCGCAGCAGTGCTGTTGGCTCAGGGGGCTTCTCGCCGGGGGCTGCCTCCTTTATCTGCCGGATCTCGGTGCGCGCCTCATCAACCAGAGCGCCCAGATCCCCCCAAACCTCGTCCTGGTAGCTTGTCAGCACGCGGGACCACTGCCCAACCCAAGCCTGCCAGCCCTCCTCCGCGTCCGGACTTCCAAGGTGCATGGCGAGCTGGTCGTCTAGCCGAATCCCCGGTGCCGCATGCGCCTGAAGATACTCGGGGATGAAGTTGAGCACATTATCCCATGCCACCGGCGGCGTGCCGGTCTCTGCCCCTTCGCCAAACAGCGCCTGGCGCAACCCGGCCAGATCTGCCTGTGTCGGGGGCTCGTTGACATGCTCGAACACATGATCGAGGTCGCCGTCACTGGACAGCAACGCGACGACGTCGGCACCGTCCCTGGCTTGTTGTTGTGCAACAGACTGGGAGGCCGGTTCAGTTGTCCTTGGGGCCCCTGAAATCGTGGGACCCGGGGCGGTCGACTGCCATGCCCCTTCGTCTTCCAGGCCACTCGGTTCTGAGAGCATCGGGACGCTTTCGCTGTCGAGAAAGGCGGAAAACGAAGCCTCCTCTTGAGCAATGTGCTCCTGCGTCTGCCCTAGCCTCATGGCCTGGCCACCTGGGACGGTAGACCGCAGCTGGACGGAGCTCTCGCCTGCCCTGGCGAGAGCCTCCCCGGCCCGTGTCGACTCCCCTTTCTCATTCCCGCTTCCAAGCCCGGCAGTCGGCGGGCCTGACATCAGAAACGATGCCGCAGATTGCGCCATCTGATGCAGCGACGTTCCGGCATCTTTCCTCTCGGCCGCTCCATGGCCCGCCGTACCCTCCGATTTGGCTGCGGCTTCCTTCCCTTTGCCCTTTGCCTCCCGCTTTGAAGCTTGGTCCTCCATTTTGGCCGAATCTGTACTCAATTGCAAGCACAACGTGCCCCCAAACGCCGTCAATGAGGTGTGTACTCGGGTTCCAGAGCGGCAGCCTTACTCAACCGTTGGCGAGCGAGCTCCCCGTTGCCGGCCAATGAAGAGCATGTGATGCGATTCGGTTGCGGGCGAGACTGGGCTGAGAGCGTTGCTGCCCGGTGTTGGCGTATGCGACTGGTAGGTATGAGTACAGTATAAGGGCCACACCCCAGTAAATTCCCACTTGCACCAAGGCTGTGATGTTTCCAGTGATACAATTGTGTTAAGAGTAGAAGTCCTGTTTTTGTTTCAGAACACAAGGTCGGGGAATCGGGCAGGCGTGAACTCGGTGTCGCATGCTCCACCTCAACCGCGGGCCGGCACCAGAGCTGCGTCAAGCGCCCTGGGTGGCCCTGCTGGGTTCTCCAGCGCGCCGCTGATTTGCTGGGTTGTTGGCGAAAGCGGGTACCCTGAGCGAAGCATCACTGGCGTGTCCACGCACTGCGAGCCCGTGCTCTGGAGCGCTCCATTTGGCCCAAGCAGTTTGGGTGATTTGGGCGCACCACACCAGCACACCGTCAAAGTCCATTGCGCCAACGCTGGCTCCCGTCATTTCGAGCTCAACCTACCCTGTTTCCACTTCCAACAGCAACTTGCGCTCTGCTGTTTCAGCTCCTCCAGCAGTTGGCCACGGTCCAAGTACATCCCATTACTTTCACGTACGTCGCATTTTGGCGATCCGCTCCCCGCACTTGCCTTGTACTGAGACCACGGCTGCTGCCAGGGCCAAGCATCGTCTCGTTTGTCTGCTTCTCCGATCGTCGCTCCGCCTGCAAACGTCCGCTCAGGTGGCACAGTCGCTTTCGCATCCTCCCCGCCGACTCCCACAGCAAGCCGCAGCCGATCCATTTGGGCCCAGGCTCCCCGGCACCCGCATCCCACACCTTGCATCGTGCAAGCTTCGCCCAGCTCTGAGGACCCCGGCACCACTGTCGGAGCCCCGCCTTCATACAGCCCAGACCCCGAACCGATCCGCGGGGATCTTTCTTTACCCCTCGACTTGACCGCGTCGCTCCTGGCACAGCCGCTGCCGCCCCTCCCAGATATCACGATACCTGTTGTTGGTAGAGCCGGGATTCTCGTCTCTAGCCCCTCCAGATCGTCAAGATGGTGGACACAGAAGCGAACCAACCGACATGGAAGTTCACCCAGTAAGCTCCATCTTTCGCATCGTCCCCCTCCTTCCCACACATAGCTGGCATTTGATATGGCTGTTGCGTGCAAACAGGCGGCGCTGGCGCCCATCGGAATAGGACACGAGGTCCTTGGGGTCATACACCCCTTACACCGTATCTCGGGTAGGCTAACCACCGAATGACAGGTGCTTCGGTGACAAGGGAGATGTAGAGGACATCACAGAAGGTACGGAAGCAGCACCCCGGCATTGGAAGATTTTCCTCCTGTCATCCGACATCGTTGTTGCGAGATGGCCCCATTTTCCCTGGCGCTGTACTGACTGCAGCCTACCCCAGCCGATATCATCTCTACTGTCGAGTTCGATCACACGGGCAACTATCTTGCAACGGGTGACAAGGGCGGCCGTGTGGTTTTGTTTGAACGCAACGAGACTGTTAGTCCCAGATTCATGCCTCTGAACCCCAGCTCCGCCCCTGCTTCCGCCCTTTGCTGATGCCCCATGACAGAAAAAGACCTGCGAATACAAGTTCCACACCGAGTTCCAGTCGCACGAGCCCGAGTTCGATTACCTCAAGTCGCTGGAGATAGAGGAAAAGATCAACAAGATCAAGTGGTGCCGGCGGCAGAACGCTTCCCACTATCTCCTGTCGACAAACGACAAGACCATCAAGCTATGGAAGGTGTTTGAGAAGTCGCTCAAGGTCGTGGCCGAGAACAACCTCTCCCACGACCTGACTCCTGCAAACATCGCCGGCGGAGGTGGAGCCCCGCGCGCTGCGCCGAGCGCGCATTTTCGCAACGCCAGTGACCTGAAGCTCCCCAGGCTGACCCACCACGATACGGTGGTGGCCGCCGTGCCGCGCCGGACCTACGCCAATGCCCACGCCTACCACATCAACAGCATCTCGGTGAACAGTGACGGGGAGACATTCATCAGCAGTGACGACTTGCGCATCAACCTGTGGAACCTCAACATCCAAGACCAGAGCTTCAACATTGTCGACATCAAGCCGGCCAACATGGAGGAGCTGACTGAAGTGATCACGGCGGCCGAGTTCCACCCCATGAGCTGCAACTGGTTCATGTATGCCAGCTCCAAGGGGACCATCAAGCTGGCAGATATGCGCGAGAGCGCCCTGTGCGATCAACATGCGAAGAGTGGGTGCCTTTCAACATCTCGCCGTCCAGCTGCGTGGCTCACCAGCGGCTAACCTGTTTGCGCAGTGTTTGAACAAGAGGAGGACCCCTCTTCGAGGTCCTTCTTTTCGGAAATCATCTCGTCAATCTCGGACGTCCGCTTTTCGTACGACGGCCGCTACATCCTGTCACGCGACTACCTGACGGTCAAGATCTGGGACGTGAACATGGAAAGGCAGCCCATCAAGACGATCCCGATCCACGAGCACCTTCGGCCGAGGCTGTGCGACACATATGAGAACGACAGCATCTTTGACAAGTTCGAGGTGGTGTTTTCGGGCGACGGCAAGAACGTCATGACGGGAAGCTACAACAACAACTTCATGATCTACCCGTCAGACCCGGAGCAGGAGGTCGAGGTGGTGCTGCAGGCGGACAAGTCGGCCTTCAAGGCAAAGAAAGTTGGGGTGCCGACGCCCATCAACTCAGCCACTAGCCCGACCGCGAACGGCAAGAAGGGGGGCTCGCGGGCGGGCAGCCCCGCTGCGCCAGGCCAGGGCCAGAGGATGCGCAAGGAGACAGACGCAGACCAGATCGACTTCAACAAGAAGATTTTGCACATGAGCTGGCATCCATTCGAGGACAGCATTGCGATTGCCGCGACGAACAATGTAAGGACCCATTGTTGACGGCTCGGCCGCCCCGGACAGTTTCAGCACTTGCTAACCCGCATGTCCAGCTCTTCGTCTTTTCTGCTTTGTAGAGCAATCTTCGATCTACATCGCAGAGCAACACCAGCGTACGGTTTCTGTGCCTCTCTCCGTAACAAGTCTGCAGCGTTGTGGAGGCTGAGGACGACCCTGACGTGGGACAGCCCCTAGACCGACGCGACGTCGCGATTCCGAGTCTCTCGGGTCTGTTTTCAGACCTTGTTTATGCGACGTTCGACCGGCGGCGAAGATGGTTGGTTGGCAAGGGAAACGGGAGGAGACTAGGGAAGGGGGGGCAAGAAACAGACAAAATCCACAAGGAAGGACACGGGGCTTGGAGGGGTCTGGCATGGCAGCGAACCATGATATTGGGAGGATGCTGGTTTCGACCCGAGGTCTTTTGTGCCTCGTTCCGGGTCTTGGGGTCAACGATGTACCTGGGCGGTAGACACTGTCGCGTAGGGCAAACATTGCGCTGGGGCATGATAGCAAAGACAGGCTAGATGGTAGCATGCATTCCACTAAATCGCAATGATGAACCTATATGAATGAAGCGACGAGTGCTCTCCTGGGTGGCAGACGGGACATGCGTTCAATAGAAGTGCCCTTTATCTTCTCGTGTGCAATCAACACATACAACAGACACATCATAATACCCCCTTTTCATTAGCAGTCGCTGGTGGAGCAGAGTATTTGAGCATGTGCTGCTGAGCTTCTCCAGGGGCAGTTAGCCTGGTGCTTAAACAACACCCCCACCACACTCTGGTTGAGCCGCAAAGCCCCGCCAGAATGGCAGCACAGCTGATCCCCGCAACAGCCAACAAGATCTGACCCACCAGCCCTGGTCACAGTCTCCATACATGGGACATTTCTCGCGCCCGCACTGTGTGGGAGCCACGACAAAGCCATCCGCGAGCGGCATCACAGGCCAAACAACTGACGGTCTCCGAGCCCCGGGCACGATACATCACCGCTTCCATTCTCTCCACAGCCCGGCATTCCCAACCCCGACCACACGCCTGCGAAAAAGCAGCTTGCCAACCACAGCATCGTAAGCTGATCTTGCCGAGCCAATCATTCCCACAGCCAGCGACGACACTGCAAACCGTCAACAAAACCTGACACCAGCACCAAGAGCACTCCAGGGCGAGTGGACAACTGCCAAACCAAAACGCTCGGCAAATCACCCACCTATCCATCTAAACCAGAAAAGCCAGACAATGTCGGATCAAAACCACGCCCCGACGGCGCGCTCCAAGCCCCCGCCGCCGGGCGAGGAGGAGGCGGGCGCGGTGCTCAAGCTGGGCGAGTTCGAGGGGGTCGACACGCTGACGCTGTCGGAGGCGTCGCTGGTGATCAACGCGCTCATGACGAAGCGGCGCAAGGACCGCAAGGACCGCAACGAGACCGACGTACTCAACAAGACGCTCGACTACCTGGACGCGTTCGCGCGCTTCAAGCAAAAGGAGAACGTCGAGGCCGTCGAGCGGCTGCTGAGCGCGCACAAGGAGCTGACCAAGTTTGAGAGGGCGCAGATTGGTTCGTTTCTTTTTTTTTTGTGTGTGTGTGTCTTTTCTGCGATGGTTTTCCCACCCGCTTTTGGCTTGGAGGTGCGGTGCCTTGGCTGACTTCCCATTCTCCAGGCTCCCTTTGCTGCGACAGCGCCGACGAGTGCAAGACCCTCATCCCCTCGCTAGCCGACAAGATCAGTGATGAGGAGCTCCAAGAGCTGCTCGACGAGATGGCCAAGCTCATGAGCGCCTGAGCCGGACAGCATGGGGTAACATCCCGCGGGAGGGCAGGCGTTTGGACGAAGCGGGGCTTCTTTGCGGCATCGAGACATCTGGAGGGTGATTTGGCTCCTCTGGATTCAAGTTCTTGGGCGTATGAGCAAGGTCGTTCCGCAAGGGGATATCTCTCTGCATCTAGCCCACTTCCCTAGGCATGCGGTCTGGGTGGCAGAGACAAATCTGCATGGCATGGCGCACGAATGGTTTAGAAGGGTCTAGGTGCGTTCTTTTTTGTTGGTTGTAATACCCGAACAGCCTTGCTAGGCTGTGTCAAGATGGTTCTGAAAATATGTATAGATTTCCACCGCTTTCCCAGCCACTAGTGTCGTGCTGTTCGGTTGATGAAACTAAAGGTTCTAATTGTCATCTCCGTGCCAGGCATTCCCGTCCCCTTTCCCGCTGTGGTATCATCTTGGTCCAAATATCAAACCGGTATCATCTCTGCGAGATCGCCCGCCCGCAGATTGCAACTCGCCCCTGGAAATATCTTCACAGCTGCACGTTGTTAAATTTCGTCCAGCTGTTGGCGTACGTGCCAGCCTCACGCTCCTGCTGGGTTGAGTTGAGCGTAGCCCGCGGCCCGCCTTCGGTCTCCTCCCTCGCAACGTGGCGAGAGTCGAGCTCGGTTACTCCATTCTGTTGCGCTGACAACCCGGCTGGCATCGAGTCGAGCTCTGAAGGACTTGGCGGTAACCCCAATCCCCACGAACTCCCAGGCGAGAGAGGGCTAATAAACCCGCTATTTGTGGCACTGCTCAAGTTGCTCAAGTGAGGGTCACGAGCAAGGGGGCTGAAACCCGGGATGCCGTTCCCTTCTGGAATTCGTCCTGGCGGAAGAGATTAGCCATGGGTGTATTTCGGGACGGCGCCCAGAGTGGTATCTCTACCTTCTCCCCGATCAAAGACACTACCCGGGCCGGTCTGGGCCATGGGGTTGAATACGGATTCCAATCCCGGAGGAACCAGGTCCTCATCGAGTCCTCTTGACGACACCGCCCTTTGGCCTTGCTCGCGCTTCTCGATCTTTTGCCGCCGTCTCCGGCCCCACCACATGCATAGGCTGAGCGCTGCCAGTATGGAAACGATGCCACAAGCCAGCACGATCCCGATCAGGGCGCTGACCGAGATGGTCAGCCCATTGCCCTTGCTGTTGTCATTGTCGGCGGTGGATGTGGATGAGATGGTGGGTGATGTTGGTGCGCTCGCACCTGGAGTTGGCGTTGGTATCAAAGAGGAGAATGAAGTTAACGAGGAGGAGGAGGGTGATGTTGACGAGTCGGAGGATGGTGTTGATGAAGCAGAGGAGATCTGATGTGATGCCGTTCTTGTGATTGTCAGTGTTGAAGATGGCACATAACTTGTGACGGTTAGAACGGTTTCTTGCAGTTCGGACTGGGGCGTCGCGGAAGCAGGGCAGCCGATGGGTTGCTCGTTGCAAGGATCAACACGGCAGCAACCGCTGTAGGCGGGGGTTGTCAAAGAGCAGATGTACCAGAAATATCCATTCTGGCCATCGCATTCCCGGTTTCTTGGACCGATGGTCGTCTCTGACGCCGCCATGGCAGCCCTGTAACCTCTCCACCGTGCTTGCGGCAGCACTCCACCAGCTGAAAACTCGGAAACTTCGGTAATTGCGCACTGGGATGTTTGAAGATCGGTGGGATCGTTCTCGAGATGGTATCCTGGAGTAAAGAAGACTGCCGAGTTTTGGAAACAAAGTGGAAAAGAAAGCTTGAAACGAAGGGTCTCCTCGCCTTCGACTGTTGCCTGCGAAGTTGTTTACTGGGTGAGTGAAGAACAAACATGATGGAGATCAGCTCCTTTCGTTCTTGAACTCACCTCAAAGGTGAAAAACCTCCCACCTGACAATTTTGTGCAAGTACGACCCATCTTGCGAACCAGTGTTTGGACGGAAGGCGTGGGATGGGAGGCGGCTCCTGCCTCCCCTGTCCAACTCGAGAACCTCCAAGGCATTTCAAGTTCAACTAAGACCCTTCTGAGTTTCATCCCATTTCCGCGATGACGTTTATGTCTCCCTCTAGAGCTTTGAACTGGCTCCCTTCTCAAAACCGAAGTGTAAGTGTCAGTCACCAAGCTTCCCACTTCCTGCCCGCCTGTCCAAACTTCTATGCCAACTCACCCGGCCTGAATATTGAGGTTGCTTGCCCACTCTCACCTGAGAGCAAACATACAACGTTGGTGTATCACAGACGCAACACAAACTTCAACGATCAAACCGAGAACCGTGTTTCTCCGATATAATCCCAAAAACCCTAGGATTCGGGGAGGCCAGGAACCCGCATACCACCCGATATCGCATCCTCTCTGTCTACACTCAAGCCTTGGCCTAAACAACCCGCACACCCGCTTCGCTCCCACAGCTACCGTCCTACGCCTTCAGCTTTTCCAGAAGCAGCTTTGCTCCTTGGTTCCCGCCAGACTTGCCCTTCTCCGGCTGTGTTGTCTTGCCCTTCGACTTCGACTTCTTGCCTTCGGTCTTTTCACTCTTGTCGGCGGCCTCCCCAGCTGCCGCGGCCTCCAGGGTCTTCTTGTCTGAGCGGAGGAGCTTGAGCAGTTCCTTCTTGGAGGAGAAATCAGGGGCTTCCAACAACCCAAGCACAGTGAAAGAGCTCGGTCCCGTTGCCCACTTCACAACATGATCCTTGATGACTGGATAGAGAATGTCGGCAAAGTTGAGCGGCGGATCAACCCTCTTGATAGCGCCGGCTGCCTTGTCAAACCTGCCGCCGGCAATCAAGGACTTGAACATCTTGCCCCCATGCGGCGTCAGGGAGATGTGTGGTGGCGGAGGGTACAGCGGGTCGGCATCCTCGGACTGTGCCGGTGTCGGGTCCCCAGCCGCCGTCGAGGCTACTGCTTCCAAAGCGGCCTTCTTGTCACCCGTTGCTGACAGCAAGACGTCAGCAACGAACTGGCATCCGAACGAAGTGGCTACAAGGTCGTTGGGCGAGGCCGCAACAGCCGCAAGCAAAGGCGGAGACATGGCCGTCACCAATTCCTTGCGCCGGATGTCGGCCTCCTTCTTGCTCGTCCTCTTGCGGATCTCGTGAATCTCGGCCAGGAGCTCCAGGTCATAGGCATGGCTGGCTGGGAACAGCGCCTTTGTTTGCCCCTCGAAGAGGTAGCACACAGTGATGCGGGCGTTGAGGTCGTTGGCCAGGAAGGTGATGTTCTCAATATCCTTCTCCTCGTTCTTCCCAAGAAGCTCAGGGAATATTGTCTTCGAGGTCAACACGGTATCGTCAATGACATCGTAGGCCGTCAGGATGATCATATGGCCGTGGGTGTCGCCGCACATGAGCTGGAACGTGTCCTTGTACGTCTTGATGATCTGCTTGCGGTCTTTCGCGCTGCCGTTCGCCAGGAGTAAGCACACAAGGCGGGCTCCTGACTTGGTGAATGCCATGTTCTTGAGCAGGTCGCCATTTTCATCCTCCTTGACGATTTCAACAAACTCCTTGAGCTCCTCGCTCTCGGGCTTGAGGGCGAGGAAGTATTGCAGCATGGCATCGTGCAACATCGTGAAACCTGTCAGCTTCTTCTGAATGAGGCCGTTCGTCATGTCGAAGAGATACTTCATCACGGGTGATCGTTTGCTGGGTTCTTCGGCGAGAATCTTGCTGAGATCCGCCGTGACCTCGACACCCTTGCCAGGCTTGAACAGCGAGAACTCAGGCCCGTACCACTCCCGCAGCAGGTAGGCCTTTTGCTCCTTCGTGGCCACTCCGCGGTAGATGTCGTCCAGAATCCACGAAGCCTCGGGGTGGTTGATGAGCTTCCGAACCTTTCCGTAGAACTCCGGGACAATGATGTCTCTGATCTCGTTGTCATTTTGGACGAGGAGCTTTCCGATGAGGAACTTGGCGTATCTGCTCTCGGCGAGCTGGGCATAGGTGCCTTGCAGCTCCTTCGCAATCTGTTTGCGCTGGGCGGGGGTCGAGTACTTGATGGCGGTCTGGACGGCGCGGACGGCGTCATGCTTCAGCACAAAATCCTTGATACGGCCGGTTATGATGGTGTACAACTCGTCCACGAGCTGCTGGCGCTCCTCTTTGGGCACGTGCGACTTCCGGCGCAGCTTCTCCCACAGTTTCTTCGTCCGGTGCACCTCGTCGGCCAATGGCTTGGCAGCCTTGCGCTCCTGCGCCAATTGCTTCTGTTTGGCGTGGGCTTCGCGAGAGGTCTGGGCTAGGAAATTGTTAGAGTCGGGACTCGGGAGAGGCCATGGAAGGAGAAAAACATACTCCCGGATGGTGCTCCAGACGCCTTTCCATTCTCCCACGGCTTGCCTTGTCCCCGCGACGGCTTCGCTTGCTTCAACTCGGCACCTCCGTCGCCAGAGTCGGAGAACCCGCTCCCATCGCTGTCCGACGCCATGTCCTCATCCTCGTCGCGTTGCTGGCGCTTTGGGGCGGTGACAGTCTTTGGCTTTTTGGCGCGGTTGCCATCGCTGTGCTTGTCGCTCGACGAAGCCTTCCTCTTCCCCGAGGCGGCGTGTGTTGAGTGTTTAGGCGCCATTGTAGAAGACTGATCTTGCACAGTGTGTTCCTGGGCAATGGCAGTGAGAGAGGTTCAACCACGGGCCAGAAACTCTGCACCCTGCCAGGCTGATTTTTTTTCTGGAGCTCAACCGCAAGATCCCTGCTTCTGCCGGGCGGTGAGAGATGCAGCAGCAGGGGTTCTGGTCAACCCCACCAAAACGTTCCCAAAGGCTTGGCTGCCCCTCAATCTCATGTTCGCGAAAGTTCAAGGCTTTAAACCCGTCCTCCCAGTTCCTCCCTAGACCAGTCCGAGAATCTCAGTTTAGGCTCCCATCAAAAATTCACGATGGGACGCGAAGAGCAAATTGAGGAACGGGAGGTTCTCGACTCCATTTTCCCCGAGGAAATCACAGGTGCGATCGAGACTTCACGTGTCTACGCAGGGGCGGAAGCAAGGCTGACTGACCATTTCTTTCATTGCAGACATTTCAGAGACCGAGTACAGGATATCCATTACCCTCGACATCCCAGAAGATGAGGACGAGCCGCCAGTCATGCTTCTGACTGTGAGGTACCCCGAAGACTACCCAGACAAGGCACCTTTGCTCGAGTTGGCCGCGCCTCAAAACTCGACCCCACACCAATACCTGAACGTCGCCGACGACAAGGAACGGCTGCTCCAAGAGCTGGAAGCCGCAGTTGAAGAGAACCTTGGTATGGCTATGGTGTTTACCTTGGTGTCGGCCGTCAAGGAAGCTGCCGAGCAATTAGTGGTGGAGCGCAGGGAAGCCGCCGCGAGGGAGCATGAAGAGGCGGTACTTGCGGCCGAGCGCGAGGAGAACAAGAAATTCCACGGAACCCCAGTCAACCGAGAGACCTTCTTGAAGTGGCGGGAAGGGTTTTTGAAGGAGATGGAGGAAGCTCGAATTAGGGAGGAGGAGGAAAGGGCGGCGGAAATGAAGAAAGCCAGGATAAAAGAGCCAACGAAACTCACGGGGAAGCAGCTTTGGGAACGCGGTCTCGCGACTGCTGGCCAGGAGGAGGTTGACGAGGACGGAGTGCCGACCGAGGAGGTACAGAAGCTCAAGGTTGGCGGCAACTGAGTGCTCCCAGCAACGTCTGACAATGAAAGCTACAAGCCACGTCTTGACACCCACTACCTATGCGTCTAAGCCCCCAAACTTTTCCGTCCCAAACTCCTGGATATGCCGCAAATCCGGTGGTCATGTACCCATTACCATCATCAAAAAGAACCTCCCGCGTGCGAGAAGAGGATGACAAATACCGGTATCATTTCATCTCGGTATCCTCATCGTCATCCAGACCCTCCCACTCCTCGTCGTCTGTATCTTCCCATGCATCCCCGTCCTCGCCGTCCTCGGCCGGCTCGCCAAGTTCGCCGTTGATGGACTTGAGCAGTTCCTGCGCATGCTCCCCTAACCGCTCGTCTTCGTATTCCTCCTGCCCGAAAACCTTCAGGCACTGTGTGAGCCATTTTCTCGACGATCGCCAGAACAGCTTCCACGCCTCGACGTCGGAAGGCTGGCCCTGGTTCTTCAGCTTCTCTCCTGAGATGTACCTGGCATACCCGCCTAGGTACAAGACTTCCACACTCCGGTCATCCTCGTCTACCAGGCGCTCGGTAACCTCCATCGCATGCTTTTCCATGTCGACTTCGATCAGTAACCTGGCCAGACTGACCCGAGTAGGGAAGGGCGGTACGGCAGGGTCTTCGGGCGCGAGATCCACCCACAACCCTAAACTCCGCTTGAGGGCTTCCTGAGCCTCTTCTGTCCTTGTCTGCGAGATGCGAACATTGGCGACGGTCTGCCATGTCTCGGCCGACTCCGGGGCGAGCATGGTCGCCTCGGTGATGAGAGCCTCGCACCGCTGTTCCGCGTCCTCCTCCCAGCTAAGGTCCGTCATGTAGACCTCCACGACGGCGCTGAGGGTTTCCGCAAGGCGCTTCCGCTTCTCAGCTATGACAGCCTCCTGCACGTCGCGCGTCAACGGCCGGGACTCGAGCGACTCGGTGAGCGACTGGATCTGGGAGCGCAGAGCAGCAGCGCCGCGCTCGAACCACGCGACGCTGTCCTGGCCGCCCTCATCGCTGAGTTGGGCCAACCACAGGAACTTCTCGGGCCCGCCGCCAAGGTCTTCTGCAAGGGTACCGTCCTCGTCGGTCTTCACTGCAGCGGCGAAGAAGGCGCGGGCGGTCTCAACCTCGCCTAGCTCGACGTGGATTTGACCGAGGAGTGACAAGGCCGCACCAGCTTGCCTCCCAGTCTCTCCGATATGTTCGTAGGCCACAACGGCTATCTTGGCTGCGGTCTCGGGGTCGCCATTCTCGAGGTAGGCAGTGGCTTGGGCAAGCAGCTCTCTTGGGTTGACGTTCGAGTTCTGCGCTGCCGCAGCCTTGGCTCGGACTCGGTCTTTGGCTTTGTCCTTGTGCGACTTCTTCTTCGGTTTCGTCGGCGCCATTTTTGCCAGCAGGCGTGTCTTGGGGTTGACTGTGATCGAATCGCGGGTGAGGGAAGAGGATGTCCAGATTCCAGCCCACCTAGATCAAAGTCAATCCACAATTTGGAAATCCGCTGCTTGGGCATTATCACAAATGTTTATCGATAAGCTGCCCCTCGAGCGTGTGGGGAAAATTGCCTTGAGCAGCCCCCTGGCCGATTGCTCGTGCCGGCATGCCGGCGTCTCCACATGGACCCCCTCGCCTCAAAGCCAGCTCGGCGTTGAACGCGATGGCAGGGATCAAATGCTCCGAGGGCAGCTCAGAAGGGCTTTCGGGGAAAGCAAGAAAGAGGTGGCTGAGGGAAAACCTCAAGTTCATGGTGAGAAACCGCAGTGGGATAACCAATGGCATATTTACAGTCCACTGCCAGAGCTTGAAAGCTGTTTTTCACCAAAAGTACATAACTAGCCTGCCTGTTCAGTGAGTGTTGCGAGGGTCGGCGGCGTCCCGACTCCGCCGCCATGTGCCTGGTGGAGCCTTCCCCAAGCCACCCGAATGCGAGCATGAAGTCCGATTAAGCTTTTGCCTGCCAGACCCCCGAGTTTTTGGAAGGCTACCTAGGGGAGGCAAAGAAAGACCAGGCCAAACAAAGCAGACAGAACGGAGTAATCCCGACATTCACAAAAGCGACAGAGATATTTTAGGACGCGATCTTTGACGGAGACAAACGTCCCGCTTCGATGGTGTTGCACTTTGTCCTGCTGTCCATCGTCGGCGGGCTGAGGGGCTGATGGCTTCATCGGACCACCCATTGGCTGAGGCTCGCGGGAATTTATTAAAGGGGCCCAGTGACAGTGGCTTGACCCATCCCGCACCCCGGTCCATGGTGTTTCAGAATGGCAGCACAGGGGGCTTTCCCCCAAAGACCCCAAATGACAAGGGGGTGATCAACAGCCCCAGCACCACGAACTCCGCGCCCATGGCTCCGCCTCGGCAGACGCGGGAGCATATTTCTCTTGGTGTTCCCCTGGCCGTGACTCTGCTCCCGGCTCCTTCTCTCTGGCGGCTGAAATACACCCAAGACATCCCGTGATACCCTCGCCCAGCGACGTCCTTCCGCGTCAACCCAAGGACAGACAATGCTCTTCGCCAGGCACATCCGGCTCGCCCTCGTCGGCGCAGTCCTCCTCCTCCTCGGCCAGGCCCAGGCCACCTTCCAATTCCCCTCGTGCGTCGACAACTGCATCACCTCGTCCGGGTGCCAAACAGACAGCGCCAAGTGCATGTGCAAGGCCGCGCGGGACATCCTCCTCGACCAGGTCATCGTCTGCCTCTTCTTCAACTGCAAGTCCGAGCTGCGCACCTTTGACTCGGCCTTCCTGGCCCCGATCGAGGCCGGCTGCGACGACAGCGGCCGCGACATCCCCAGCTCCAAACTACGCGCCGCCAGCAGCGTCGCCAGCAGCTACATCGCCAAGCTGCCTCCCCTCACAACCGCAAAGCCCACCACCTCCTCGGCCTCGCCCACGCCGACACCCAAAACAACACCGGCCACCACCACCCCGAAATCCAGCTCTTCGTCGCAGCCACCATCATCCTCCTCCGCCAAGCCGACAGCAACGGACGACGACGACAGCTCCCCGTCAAGCACCTCAGCCGCGGACGACTCGTCAACCTCGACAGCCGCCGCGCAAACCACCGCCGCGCCGACGCTGGTTGTGGCGCCCACGTCGGCGGCCCAGAGACCGGCCACGTCCTCCGGGTCGTCCGGGTCGGGCTCCGGCGGCTCCGGCTTCGACACCAACCCGTTTGGAAGCTCAGGCTCGTCTGCGGGCTCGGCTGTTAGGCCGATCGTCTCTCTTCTGGGGTTGCCATTGGGCGTTGTTGTTGCGATGCTGGCGATGAGGTGACTGGGCTAGTGATGAGGGGAGGGCCAGGAGCTGGGAGGAAAGGGGTAATGACGATGGATGTGTATTGTCTAATGAGGAAGGTCAGTTGACCGCAATGTGGTTTGGGAGGACCTACAGCTGTGTATGATGAGCGGGCGGTTTGGTTTTTGTTTTGTTTTTGTTTCATCCAGATACCCTGAGCAATGAGTGATAGCTGGCAGTTGGAAAGAGTTCAAGGGAAGGAGATGCAGACCCAGCAAGGTCATGCTTCCAATGTATTGGTATTAAATGCAAATGAAGTCCTCAGCGAAGAGTGAATATGCTTTCCTGCCAAGGATTCAAAGCAACGTTGCAACGACCATGCATCACAGACTCGGTCAGGCCGCCTCTTCCGGCGCCAGCACGGCTTGCAACATTTCCCGAACCGTGGCGTCGCCGGACCGCCCTGAACTCGGAACCTGCAACTCCAAAAATTTTCTCGCAACAAGTTCCGCCTGTTTCAACGCGCGTTTATCCTCCTCGGAAAGCTCAGAGCAGGCCTCCACAAGGCTCTCGTTTCTGTCCTGTAGAACCACAATGGCTTCGGCCCTGCTGATAACATCACTCGGGACGTCGTTGGTAGCTGCACAGAGCACCCCCAGACTCGACGGGCCCCGTCCCGGCAGCAGGCGGTAGAGAAATGTGACCTGCTCCTCTGGAGCTTCAGCTTCGGGGTCGAGATGGACATCCATGTGCGCAAACCCGACATCCCTCCCAGGCCGGAGGACGCCATTTTCAAATACTTCGTGAAAATGAGTCCCGGCAAGCACCTTGGGCCTGTCCTTGCCAAGGTCCAGAAAGTACGTGAGGTACGCCGCAAAGAGAGCTGAGCCGCTCTCGGTATTCGTACCTTTGCCAAACTCATCAATCAGGAGTAGGCTCCGACGTGTTGCAAAGTTCATTGAGAACGCAGCTTGTTTCAAGTCCACCAGGAAGGCGCTCTCGTCGTTGACGACCGTCTCCCGCGTGGCGATTCGTGTAAGGATGCGGTCGGTCAGTCCGATTGTTGCACGGGTGGCAGGGACGTAGCTGCCGGTATGTGCCAGGTACACAATGAGCGCGACTTGCTTCATGTAGACGCTCTTGCCGGAGTTGTTTGGGCCAGTCAGAATGAGCATGAAAGGGGGTGGCTCCTTTCTGACCTCGCCTGTTGCCATGCTGCACTCATCCAGGTTGCCACTTCCGCAGCCTCCAGCAATGGCGCAGTCATTCGGGATGTAGGATGGTACCAGTAATTCCTGAAGTGGGTGGCGTCCATCAACGATGTCAACCACGTTCGAGGGTGTCATTGTTGGAGCTGCCCAATTGTACTTCTCCGCAGCCAAGGCGAGTGCAAGCAAGCTGTCGAGTTCTCCAAAGAGGTCAGATGCGCTGAGGATTGCGTCTTCGTGCTCCAGGACTGCGGCTGCAAGCGTCATGACAACTTCAATTTCCTCATCTGTGAACTAAGTTAGTGCTGCACACCTTCAACAATTCGCCTTGCTAAACTCACCCGCAATGCGTGAGGGAAGGTCCCCGTATTGGGAGTCGAGATCCAACATCAGCTGGTTCTTGTAATACACGACACCGTCACTGGCAAAACACATTGTCCACTCGCCCTCCGGGTGATGTTGACCATGGTACACCCCTTCACCTGAATTGGGATCGAGAGTGACTGCGATCAGAAACCCCAGCTGTGGCATAATTGTGCAGTGACGGATATATTCGGCCGCCGCGCTGGGGATCTCTCGTACCACGGTATTCTTGAGTTCAGGGAGCATCTGACAAACATCGGCGAACTCCCGTCTAAGTCCATCCAGGTAATCGCTTGCTCCTGGGAGTATCTCGGTGTGGCCGCTATCTTTGGAAAGTTGGAAGTCGATAGTTCGTATGATAATGTCGCCGACATGCAAGAAGCGCTTGACGTTGATTTCATTGCATATCCGTTTGCTGTTAGTACTCAGTTTGCCTGATTTGACACAGCTGCTGACTTACTCTGGAGATGATTTCAATCCCTGACGCCGCTTTCAATGCATGTGCTGCCTGCTTCAACTGGGCGGCGACCATGGCGAACCTCAACAATGCCTTCCAGTCTCCAACACGGAGAGACAGCTGGCCCCTTATTCGGTCCACACCCATTCTCACGTGGAGTAGCAGCGTCTTGGTATTCTTGAGTTTCCTGAGGAGCTTTCGCATGTTCTTCACGATATCGGCATTCTCCGCGTGCAGCAGAGCCTTGATGGTCCTATGCCGTTCCTCGATCAACCCAAGATCCGTGCTTGGCCGAAGGAGCATCTGGCGAAGCCTCCTTTTGCCTTGAGCGCTCGAGGCCAGGGCCTGAAGAAGACCGGTGACTGAGAGAGCCTCCTTTGCTTTCGGTTCGGAGTTGTTGGAAGAGCGAGTTTGCGGGTTGGGATGCAACTCCGACTGAAGGATCTGCAGAGATATCAAAGAGTCTGCGCTCACGAGCATGGTGTCTGCGCATGTGTTCATCTCGATGGACCTCACTCGGAGTGCTATGCCTCCCTCATCTTCTGACGATGGGTCCTCGGCAGTTCGTCGTCGTTCGAGGTCGTTTAGAACCGCACCTGCGCAACCAACTGATAGACAACTGTCTAGGTTGATGTTCTCAGAGAGGCGCATGAGTTTGTGATGAAGGGATGAGCCAATGGATTGCATGGGCTCCTCCTCCAAAGACACAACTTCGACTGGGTTGGGTTTAGAGGGCCCGAGATCAACTCTCGCTAGAGCTTCCTTGCCTGCCTCATAGTCGAATTGGGCAGAGACAATGTGCCGTAAAATGTAAGCCCCTTGCTCTCCGCTTGACCCCTCGCTGTCATCAAAACGGTGCGCATCTCGCTCCAGAAACTCGATTACGTCGCCTGGTGCTCGGTTTGGGATAATGATCGACGTTGGCTGGACGTGGAGCAAGAGAGTGTCGACTGCCTCAATACCACCCATGGGAATATCTTCTTCAAGCACCAGCGCTTCGTCCATGGCGATGTAGTAAGCACAGCCAACCTTGCCCTCTTTGTCCACATCGATGGCCATGATGACTTCGTTCAGGGTGTCTTGGCTGTGGTTGCTGCTCTGCTCGTCGCCTGTGTAGCCAAAGCTCGCACGGCTGAGAAGACCCGCAATCCTGGTTCTTTCCTGAGTATTAAAACCTGGTGCGCGGGGGTCGGATCTGTGGTGATACGACGGTGAAGCCCTCAGAAAGGGTGATCTGGACGCTGCTCGGCTTTGATTTGCCGAGAGGGGTGGCGAGGAGGAGAGGTAGGACGAACGCGATAGCCCTGAAGGGGTAGATGCGATGCTTGATTCTCTGTCCCCGTTTCTCGTGCGCGGTCCTGAGATTAAGGGAGAGGTCGAACGCCGAGGAAAAGGCTTGCTACGGACTGAGCCTTTGTTGGTTTTGGCCCTTTGATGGCGAGGCAGTGCATGGCGGGAAGCGGAGGCCGGGCGAAGAAGCCCATCATTTGAGTGCTGAGAAGACGGATAAACAGTTGAAGAGGGCCTACCCCAACGGGGCAGGGGAGTTCCGGCGCGCGATGACGAGACTGACTGTGAACGGGATGGAGCCGGAGATGAAGACGAGTCAAGACTTCGAGGGGACAATAGATGGGACGCGGTCGAGTAGACACTGCGGGCACTGCCGTTGGCTGGCATGGCTGTGCTCTGGGTGGAACGGCCTGCTGAACACAGCAATCGACTGCCGTGGAGCCCTGACAATTGTCAGCCAAATAGAAGCGCAGTGGATTAGAATGCTGTCTTGCCTTGAAGAACCCTTGAAACAAGAAAACCCGAGAAGCTGGTAGTTTCCCAAGACTGTTGAAAGACTCATGCTGGGGACTGGAGGCCTGTCTTGCGAGTGGGCAGAGTTGAGCGAAGAAGTTGTCAAATCTTCGTGTCAGCAGGTGGGCAATCCAGCTTCGCGCAACCCTTGAGAGATGAACTGTTAAGTGATTGACCAACGGGGACAATATAAAACCCCGAACCGAAGTGTTTGGGCCCCCGCTGCTGCCTTGTGGGTTTGGGAAGGACCAACCGATGAGACCCGTGATGGCCACGGGCACCCAGTTGCATATTTTGCGCAAGATAGGATGGCGAGATGGAGATAAGACAGAGCGACAAAACTGCATCTTCACTCGGACTGCCAAAGCATCGAATTTAATTGACGTCCGTAACGTTCGGCTATCACTGCCCTTGTTGGCCTCCCTTTTGCACCCACTCGGCGAACTCCTTGCGCTGTTTTCGGATATCCACAAAGTTTGGCCTCGACTCCAGCACGCTAAAAGGGTTGCCCATATATGTCTTCTCTACCTCTCCAGAGCTGTCCGTGAAGCCCTCCCCGCCTTCCCGCTCAATCTTGCCTGCCCAGACACGCCACTCGAGTGGCCGCAGAGGGCGGGTTCCAAGCACCAGCCCAAGGAGGATGACCAAGGTCGAGATGATCGTTTCGATTACGATGTCAACCGGGAGAGAGACAGTTGCCGCTGGCGACGAGGTTAACGTGGCGGTGGTGGCAGCCCGAAGTGATTGCAGCGTGGTGTGTTCTCGCGCCGAGTAGCAGCTGGGGAGTTTGGTCAGTAAAAGGTAAGCTCCAGAGATCAAAACCCCAGGAATACTCACGCGTGCGCAAGCAAAAGGCCGCCAAAGGCGGTGATTGTTTTAGATAGCAGCGTCATTGGTAGAGGATTCGATGGCTTTGTGCCTGTGGTCGAAGGAGTTGGGAGCTCTCAATGACGATGCACAGAACCCCGGAAGCTCAAGCTGTTGTGGGTCTAAACACCCCGGTAAACGAGTAGCTGTTGTAATTACAGGAGTAATGCGATTAATGCATGTTCTCTGTGCGACACAAAGGCGAGATTCCAACCTCGTTCCATCTTGCCGACATCATCCATTGTTTCACACGTCTTTTATCACAGCAATTGCTGTTGATGACGAGTTCAGGTTGGCGTCAAATTATGGTTTATTATTGGAAACATCACACACTGCGGCAATCCAGCAACCCCTCTCCACCACAGTTTACCGCACAAAGGCATTGTTTGGTGTCCTCGAGGCACAAGCAGACGGCACTGATAGAGAGAAATGATCCAAAGCAGCAGGAAAGGAAACAAGGACGCAAAAGCAAAAAGTATCAAGCGACATGCAAAGAAAGGGACCGGGCTGACTGGATATTGTCTTTTATGAACGCGAAAGCTAAGTACTTATTCCTCTGATGTGTATCCCAAATTCCCCAATCCCCATTCCATTCCATCCCGTCCCAATGAATGAATGCTCCTTGTCCAGAATCCCGCCCGGATGCTTCCCAAACTCCATAAGCCAACCCCTCCCCCTCCTCCTTCACCCAACGCCAGCGTCCCTACCCCCTTGAACCCCTCAAGTCGAGGCATTTACAATGTCAATGGATGTACCTATGTACGAACCCATTCTGCTTTCACCACCACTGGAGCCTCAACCCCGGGTACTTGCCTTCCATTCCTGGCCTTTCTCGCTCTCTGTCTCTCCCCCCCGTCCTCACCCGACACAACACCCCTCAAGGCTCGGCCTTGGGCTCAACCCAGCTCGTGTCAAAGTGCGCTGTCTCCGGGAGCGGCTCGATCTGCCACTCGTCGGCGCCCCGCAGGAACTGCGTGTGCTGCTCCAGGGACAGCGTCTCGTCGAGCCCGCCCATGAAGGCGTGCGAGAACTGGCTCTCGGGCTCGGTCACGGCGGCCGCGAGTTGCGACGCCTGCCACCCCTGCTGCGGGCCGCCGCCGCCGCCGCCGCCGCCGAGACCGCCGTCGGCGAAGATGCTCGGTATGCTGCTGCTGAAGTGGCCCGCGTCGAACAAGGCTTCGTCGTGCGGCATCAGCGAGGGGTCGATGCGGTGCTCGAAGTGGTGGGCTTGGTGCGGGTGCTGCTGGTGTTGGTGTTGTTGTTGCTGGGCTTGGGGCTGGTGCTGGACAACCTGCTGCTGATGCTGCTGGTGCTGCTGCGGCTCGGTCTTGAGGTGGTACTGGTTGAGGTCGTAATGCGAGTGCAGCGCGGCGTTTGGTTGCTGGAACGCCAGACTGGGAGACGGCGTCCTTCGCGCGAGGATGTCCTCGACGGCGCCGTGGTGCAAGTGCCTCTGCTGCGGGTTGCGCAGGTGCGCGTCGTAGTACTGCCCCGACAGGTCCCGGTGGTCGTACGCCGCTGCCATGGGCTTGGCTGCGTTGAAGTCGAGGGCGCCCGACCGGGTGTGGTGCAGCATCCCCATGGCGTGCATCCCTGCGAGCTGTTGCTGCTGCGGGTGCGTCGCTGCGTACACTGAGCGGCTGGGGATGTAGTCGCTGTCAGCGCCAGGTGTGTGCGTCGCCGACCGCATGCGAGACCCTCCCCGGCCGGCCCAGTCAAAGTCCTCCAGGTCCGAGCCGTCGCTGCGGTCATCGAACCCTCCGTCATACTTGGGCGGCTTCTGCGGCTTGGATGGCGCGAACTTGTAGTTGGGATGGGCTTTTTGGTGGTTGTCGCGCTCCGTGTCGGCCCACGTCTTGAATTGCTGCCGGATATGCTCGGGCTCCAGGGGCCAGCTCAGGCCGCACACCCGGGACACGATCTGGTGGTTGTGCTGGGATGCCCATTCCTTGGCGCGTTGCTGGTACGCCTTGCGGTACAGCATGAAGGCGTTCATCGGTCTCTTGACCCTGCCGGGGTTCTTGCCCGTCTCGACCTCCTGCCGCCGGACGTCGGAGGACCGGTGCACATACGTGTCGATGTCGGCAACCGGGATCGCGGAGTCCTTGGTCAGCTCGCTCATGGGCTTGTCTAGCACCGGCATGTTCTTTGGCGGCTTGGCCCGTTCTTTCTTCTTCTTGGGCGTCGACTTCTCGATGCGAGTGCTTCGGGGGCCTAGGACCTTGGCGCCAATTTCTGCGCGGCCGTTGCTGCTTCGAGTGGCCATCATGTCCAGCCCTCGCGACGGCGTGGGCGGCGAGGTTGCGGGAGTGCTGTACGGCTGGGGATGCTCGAGAGACCACGTTAGTACCGGCGCTCTCTATGCGACTCGGAAACCTGACGACTCACCTCTGGGATGGGCCCGTATGGGCTGTTTTCCTGCGGGTACAATGCCTGCTGGTGATATACCTGCTGCTGCAAGTGATGCGATGTTGGCCCTGGTGTTCCGTATCTCGACCCTGGTTGCGAGTGCGCCTGGAGAGCTTCGGCGGAGATTGTCTGGCGAGCATAAGAAGCCGAGGCGTTGTTGTGTTGCAGCAATTCGTTGAAACCCGATGGCAGCGCTTCTGCTCTTGTGGGCGCTGGGGATGGGGGTGTGTGGCGGTCCATGGCTCACTTTTGCTGTTTTCTTCCCGAGTTGGGCCGGGCGAAGTCGCAAGAAGAAAGTTGACGATCCCCAGCTTTGATGTCAAGTAGGAGTGAAGGCTGAATTGGGAACTTGTTCCTCAAATATCCTCCAACCTCAACCCTTGGGGGTGGTGTCAAGTTGTACCCTCCTGGAAGATGTCAACTCGCTCTCAAGTGGGAGTACAGTTCGGGCGTGCTATCGGGAAAGGATTGGCGAGACCAGCTCTTGCAGCAGCGCTTCGTGTGGATGCGTGAATAGGTATTGCCTGGCTGAGGACTGTGCGCCCAGCAGTGTCTGGAGGCGCCTGGGGGTTTGGCGGGCCAAGCGCGTGCAGAATGTGATGGACGGTATCGACCCTTTTCAACAAATTGGTCCTTAGACTCCTGCAGGGTCGCTGAACCTTTGCGATGCAGGTCCAAGTCTTCTGGGCCAGGACTCTTCGACTTCACTCCGACCGGCGAGAGATGTCTTTCCCCTTGGTCCCCCTTGGCCGACTTTGATATGCAGACCAGCCCTTCGCGGAATTGATATTGCCTTTCCGGAGGCGACGTCGTGCCGGTGAACCTTCCTTTCTTTGTTTGGCACCCTTCGATGCCAGGGTAGGGGACGCTAGAGTGGCAGCCGGTTGATGGTCTCTGCTCTGTGCCGCCTCAATGAATGTGGCAGGTGGGCTTTGTCTCAAGCAAGATTCATGAAGGGCCTGGGGAAAAGGGAAGGGGGCCGGGGCCTTGTATTTGTATTCTCTTTATTCCAGCCTGCCGCTGGGCAAAGCTGTTGCCATCTGGTGTGCAGCCCCAGTGGGTTTACGCATTCGGAAGCAGGCCGGGTCAGCAGCGCAAAGAGAGAGTCTGGATGGCGGTCCCGGGGAACCCACTTTGCACCGCCTGTTGGCAATCCATCCGTGTTCGGTCGGGCTCAGGAGACCCGAAGCTGTTGCGTGGGTCCCCACGCCCGCCGGAGGCAGCAAGCCGTCGTTCTAGGGACGGCAGACATGCGTACCGTGGGGCAGTCAGTTGAGCCCCCTTTGCAGCAAACCATCCCGGTGTGGCCTCCACAGACCCCCGGTGTGTTGTTTTCTATTGGGCTACGGCTCCACATGTTCACGCAGAGAACCGAACTGCCCTTCTCGAAAAGCAACGAGGACTCGTTGAGTTTCCTACGGTTACACGGCCACGGGAGCAATGCGAGGCTGATTGTGTGAGGTACCCGAGTTGGCTGGAATGTGGCCGGGTCCCTCCCGGAAACGGTCTTGCTCTGGGCCATCGCTAAACCCCGGTACATGCCGAAGTGGCTTTTCCATCCTTTGACAAGCAACGCCAACGGGTCCTTTTGACGTCTTAGGGCTGTCATCCCTTCCATCGACTTCCCGCGCTGCACCCATGACTGAGGAGTCAACGCTCACATGGGTGGATGGGTTGGGTTGGGACAGAATCCGTCCGCCGCCAGACTCACTTCCACCACAGGTTTGCTTGTGGATGCTGGGCAGCTGGTGCTCTCCCTACGGCGGCCCTGTCCTGTCCCTGCCCAAGCCGCATCGTGCATGCAGGGTTCGATGAACCTCGCAGCTGGTTGGCCATACACCATGCGCGCCGCTACGGGTAGCCGCATTAGTCTGCGACTGTTTGAACATCAGTTGTACAGAAAGGCGGACCCTAATTCCGGACAGGGGAGCCAATGACCGGGTTGCCCATCGCTCTCTGCAGCTGTGTATCTGGACACCAAGGGCCAGGGGTGCTGGATCTGGGGGTTGAGGCGGATGCGGTCCCCTTGAGCTTCTATTTTTCCCTCCCTTGCGGCTGAATGGGGGGGTCTTGGGCCCACGCTTGCTCCTTTGGGGATGTTTGCACCAGAAAGAGGAATTCCAGCGCTCGCAAGGGATCGCGGTTTTCCTTCGCAGGATAAAAAAAGGGACGGCTGTGTACAAGCAGCATCTAATTGAAGATGCTCGATGGCGAAGATGCCCAGGGGAGGGGAAATCGGTATCTCCGCAGACACACCACACCTCCTGATGGTGTCTCCAGGCACATGACGACGGCGTCGCGGACCTGGCGGTCTGCCCTTGCAGCATCTTCTCTTCCCATCAGCCTTGAATCTGCGACCTGCCGGCGAGCCGGCCCAATCGCAGCCTATCCCGCCCATTCCGCTGGTGACGGGACTGCTGAATGTTTCTGTTTCGCATCTTCAGGTGGGCGCCGGGCCATGTGCTGTCAATCTAATACCCTGTCTCAAGCTCAGGCCACATGTTCGTGCAGTACAGCTGTTCTGGACGCGCTCGAATGTGACATCTCGCCTGTCATATTCGTTCTACATGGACACTCGGGGCGCTAAATCTCACCTCCTTTTGCCTGGGGGAGAGCGAGTCCCCTCATGTTCTCGATGGATTGTCCGAGACAAAATGCGTAGATACTGCCCTGCCACTGGACACAACCCTCGTTCGTTGGTGGTGGGTTGGGCCGTTGCAGCAAGTGTTGGCGACGGAGTCATCCTTTCGGGTTGGCTCCAGTTTGCTGCCGAAGACTGCATTTGACCATCTACATACGGCAGCCCGGTTGGCCCTTGAGATCACTGTGAAGCTCCAACAAGAGGCGAGACGGCCTTCCAGGCAGCTGCGGCCTTCAATGTCGGAATGTACATCGCTAGATTGACGTTGGGCAGATCGTTAAAGGTACTTGTTCAGTGATCCCAGTGGTCACGCTTCTATTTTCTGGTCCCCTGATGTTAGAGGACTCCTCGTTTCGACTTCCAGAGTGCTCTATCCGGGTCTAAAATCTACATACATGCTCAAGATGCTGGAAGCCCCAATGCCCCGTTCCTTGCGAATGCCCTAATCCATTTTCCTACAGTCCAATCGTACACATCAACTCGTTTTTGAGGTCCACGTTGCAATCCATAGCAAGCCGAGCTAGTAATGCCTGCTGCCACCAATCCTGTGATGCTGAGCGATTTAAATCAGCTCGATTGCGCATCAAGCCGCGGGGAACCGGATGGAACAAGCATGGGCGTCTGCATGCCCTGCGCCGACTGCTGGGGGGCCGGGAGCCTGACCGGTTCAGTAGGTTTGACCGGAGGCGTCAGGTTCTGCTGCCGCGGCGAGGGCGACAGGGCTGCGACGGGAGGAAACACTGCTGAAGGGAGCTGGACGCCTCCCACTTGAGGAGTCATCACAGCACCATTGGAGTGCCCATTGACGGGCCTGGGAGGTGAATGCTTCGTGGGAGACAGACCGCCGCTAGAAGGCGGCAGTGGCGAAGATCCGGACGCGGCATGATCGGATCTGGCATCGCGCGACTGCGCAGGTGTCAAGTGCGGCAACGCCATCGATGGCGAAGATGTCATGCTGCTGATATTCTCCGGAGCAAGTGAGGGTGCTGGCCCGTTCGAGGCGGCGGGAGCGCACGGGAAAGTCTTTGTTGGCGGGGAAGGGGTTCGGCGTGGTTGCTTTGATGGTGAGGAACCGCCACTCCCGCTTCCGGCCAACGTTGAAAGAGCATCACTCAACACGGCTGATTTGGCAACCAATCCTGGAGTCGCGTCGTCACCACCAGTTGGGAGGGGTGTTGGGTTGCCGGAAGTCAAACTGTGAGTGCCGGACTTGACCAGTGGCCGACCTGGGGGCAAAAGGCTCGGGTGCGGCGACGAAAAGGGATTGTTCCCCTGGCTGGCCGGTGATTGTTGAACAAGTCCATCCTTGGCAGAGCTGCTCCCCATTGGCGGTCCCAAGGGGTTCGAGATAGCGAGCGGGACCGAGTGAGCCGCGGAGGGTGCTGTCAAATTCGGGTGAGGTATGGGGCGCGATGTCTCAGAACCTTGGAGCAACTCTGAGGATGGCCGTGACTGAAGTTCAACGACTAGCTGGCCAGCTGGCTGTTGGGGTACTGTTTTGCCCTCCTCGTGGACCTCTTTGCCGTGCATTGGTCCCGCGTCCTGATGACGATGAACTTTGATTTTGATCGTTCGAGCGCTCGGATCGCTCTCGGTCTCCTCGCGTCGGCGGCAGGAGCTGCAGACGAAGTGAAAGTCCTCTTGGTCCGCTTCTGACTCGTCAATACCCAGGCATTTACTATGCTGCCAAGTATTGCACCTTTCGCAAGCCACGCTGTGTGATCCGTCGTCGACCTGGCCGTAAACTCCACAGACGCAGTCGAACATCCAGTCGTCTTCCTCCTCCTCGAGCTCTTGGAGAGCCTTTTTGTTCCTTTCAATCTCGGCCAGTCGTCGTCGCTCTGACATGCGGGCAGAGGCGCTGCTTGCTGCCTTGCTATCCTCGGACAGCTGAGCGAGTTCCTCCTCGTGGAGCAGGCGGCGAACCTCGCGCTCCCTCAGACGCTGCTCCCTGGACATCAGCCGCTTATCCCTCTCGTGCTCAGTCTTGAGCCTCTGCTGCTCTTCCTTCTTTCTCGCAGCTTCGTCCTCGCGCCTCTTCCGTTCATCTTCCCGGGACCGCTCCTCCATCTGTTGCTGTTCCATCTTGTTAGCAATCCGGCTCGACCTCTTGGCATGGGCCAGCTTCTCCAAGTTGAGGAGCTCCTTTTCTCTCTGAAGCTGTTTCCGTTTCCTCGATTCTTCCTGTTTCTCGAGAATAGGGAGCAGGTGGTCTTGGACCTGGTCGCGAAGCGTCTTTTCGTTGGCATCTTTGGACTTTTGGAGGGCCGATAAGAACTCGCGGACTTCATCGAGAGTAACGGCGATGCATTCCCATTTCATGCTTCCAAGCCCGTCGTCTTCTGGTTCAGCATGCGCCCCAGCATCGGAAGCCTCGTCGTTCGCATCGTCGGCATCACTTGCCGTCCCAGACGACACGCGCCGTCTTTTGCTGGCCCGCTGCGCTGCCTTGGCCTTTTTCGTGTTCTTTTTCGGCTTCAAAGGAGGCGGGGGAGCGTCGGTCAGCCTGTACAGGCGGTTGTCATCGAGGACAAAGTAGGTGCGATCTTGTCGATCCCATCCGTACGGCTCGATGCGCTGCATCAAGTTAGCAAAGGGACGGCGGTAACATGCTGGACCCGTTCGCCAGGTTACACACCCAGTTTGTTTGGTCCGTATCCTTTTGCTCTTCGGTTTTCTCTCGCAGCCGTTCCGGGTTCACCATGATCAACTGCGTCATCTGCTGCAGCACGCGGATCTGAGCGCGGTCGTCGGTTAGTGCGAGGGCCGCAGCGGATGTCTTCAAAAGTGATAAGCGCATACCTTGGTAAAGACGTCAAAGTGCGCAAACTTGGCGGGAGTTTCTGCGGACCCAAAAGGGTTCTTCTCCGGGGCCTTGCTGAGGAATTGCCGTCTTGTGTATTCGTCAAATAACTCGTGGCTGTGAAGGGTGAGCGGGGCGCCTGAGGGATGGGACAAGGCGCAACGCCATGTGTGGGTGGATAGAACGTACGTCAGGCCGCGGTGCGAAGAGAGGAACTTGAGGAGACCAAGGCCGATATCCTGCAGCGCCATGGAGCCTGGCTTGAGGCATTCGGCTTCCAGATCCTAGAGTGGCTCGCCTGTTAGTAAATGGCTTCCTGTTGGGGGTAGGATAGCCCCAGAATGGCGCGGACAGGGATGCGGCGCACCTCGATGTCCAGGTTGTCGTCAAGCTTGAGAGCCTGTCCGAAGAGGAGGATGAACTGAAACAGATTGGCGAATTGCCACATGTTCCTGATGCGATGCAGCATGGATGGCTGCGCCGGCCCCTGGGCATTGTCGGAGTTGAGCTCCTGCGAGGAGCGCTTGCGAGCTGTCGGCATTTTGAGTTGGACTTCTTGCGCCTTGCCTCGTGTCGCGATGCGGGAAGTGTGACGGGACGATGTCGGCAGCAGGGACGAGAATGCGACACCCGGATTTAGGCCTCAGAAAGTGGCAAAACTTCGCCGATGACAAAAATGGTCATCGCAGACTCGGGCGACTCGACAGCGTACAGCGGAAAGTGGTCGCGAGGAAGGGGAGGACGTTGCGCTGAAGGTGGGTTGCTGGCGGAGGAATCTTTAAGTGATGATGCGCCAGCAGCAGATCGCGTCGGTTCAAGGGTGCCAAGCTAAATTCAGACCAAGGGCGCGGTTCCTTCGCTGAGACGCGACGTCCCACATTGATCATAGAGACCCGTTTGTTGCAAATCTCCGAAGCCCCGTTACTGACAAGCGCTCGAGTTACGGACGCACCAGGTAGTTATGTCAGGTCGTCAAGGGGCTGGGATTCCACGTTCAGGCACCTCCAGACATCGAGGCTGGCAGCACGTGCAAAAGGCGATGAAGGTCTCTTCAGTTCAAGCTGACTTGGTCCCCATTTTGGAGGCAATCTACAAAACCATCTCCCGCAGGCAATCTGCATGGAGACCCTCACTAGGCTTGTTGCTTTCGACTTCGACTGCAATCCGGATACTGCCGTCGACTGGCACTGCTGTTGGAGTTCTCTCGCAGCGCATGACGGTTTGCAGATCTGAGTCGGTTGTCGGCTGCTGAAGACGAGAGAGACGTTTCAGAAGTGTGAGAGTGGGGGGCATTGCTAGGTGGTCCGTTCGAACTCTGCTCCGGTGGCACTGTCTACATGCAGGCTAGCACATGTGGGCTGTGCATCTCCCCGACCCAGAATGAATACGACGTCGGCATGAAAATCGAACTGAAGTCAGGGAACATTATCTTTCTTTATCCGCCTGGTCTGGATTTGTGAGCAGCAGGGCCATGGCTGGAAGTTGCTTACTGTGGTAGCGTTTTTGTTCTGGTATCCTGAGTGCAATGAATAAGGTGCCTGTGGAATTATCCCACTCAGCAAGCACACAACCATGAAGTGGCCTTGTCGTCCAAGGTCCTGAACAGGATTAGCGTCGACCGTTGCGTCCGCCCTGGCTGGGACCCGAGGATCCCATTTGCTGGCGGCCTCTCAGCCTGTTGACAGGGGGCCAGGGGTACCTAGCCGCGTGTCAGCGCACTGTGCGCAGTGCTCTCAGCTTGCCCTCTTGGGATGAGCTGAAGCCGATGTGCTGTGGGTGGGCGCGGTGGGCTTGCTGTGTTCTGCAGGAGGAAGACAGATTCAGAGCAAGCATCACACAGTATTTGCGGCGCAGTCGTCGACCGACTTGGAGACCACCCTGCTTCCTTTCGTCCCCCTTTGCTGCTTTCGCGCACACGGTGCGCTACCGAGTGGTCGATTTCCAGTCGGGTAGCGTTGCCTTTTCGCGCCTCCAGCGTGTTTCAACAACCGGTCCGCTCTTCGAGACGACTCGACGACTGCCACGAGTTCCAAGACTCCTACACACGAGCACACACAAGACCACGCCCGCGTCGTTGGCAACGAGGCCACACGGTGCTGCTCACCATCCACACCCTTGGAGCCTTTGCCGTCGTCCCGCATGATGCTCGATTCGAGACTTGGCTCGCACACGCCGCGACTGTGTTAGCGCATTGCGCGCCAACCTCGACTTGCGAACCCTCCTCCTCCGTCCACCACGGGATCCGTCTGATCCAACGACATGAACGAGAACACGCCGCAAACACCCCGCAGGCCCTCTGCGACCTCTGCGCCTCCCCCGCAATCTATCCCCCTCCAAGATCTCCAGCGGTCCGGGGACGCTGGCGCGAGCCGATGGGGCGGCGGGACGGGCGGCACCGGCAGCGGCGCGGCGGCCCCGGGGGCCTGGCAGCAACATGGGGGAACAAGAACACACAATGCATCCGGAGACGCACCGTCGCCCCTTACAATGTCGGCAAACCTGCCAGGTTTCTCGTCATACTGGGAGCACCCCTATCCGCAGGCCGACGACCCGGGCGGCGTCTCGCCCATCGACCACATGGCCTTGCAGTTCGCGCTGCCTCCCGACATACACGTACAAGAGCCTCCCTCCGAGTCTGGACAGTATATGCCCTCCGCCCACGACCCGTATCAAATACCCCACGCTTATTATGAGGAACGCGCGGATACCGATTCACTGGAATCGGACAGGGTACCCCTCAAACCAGCAGCACAGCCTATCGGCCGCTTGGAGCCCCCAGACGGCGAGCCATCGCCCCGGAACAGCTTTCAGACCATATCCGATCTTGGCAACACTCCCTCTCGCGCCCGGAGCACCCAGATGCTCGGCTTCGATCTAGAACCGGGCATGGCCTCGGACCACCGTCACAGCTATGGCGATCGGCTCTCGCCCATGGACCGGCGCCGGTCCCGTTCCCCGTCGACGGCCGGGGCTCTGTCTAGGGCGAGCTCCATCATGAGGGCAATGTCTCAACGTGTCGTTATGATCAGCGGAGAGGGTGACCTCGTCGATCAGGCAAACCGCCGGGAGCGTTCGCGCTCACGCTCTCCGAGCGTTGATGGGCGGCGGCCAACCGATGCGTCTGGGCCTATGCTTGTTGACACCTCGTACCCCTCGCAGACCTTCCCTACGCCAGCCGAGAAGAGGCCCGGCCCTGACTACTTTCAATCGGAGCGGCCGCCTCTCCCAAGGCGTCGCGGCCCGCTTCCGAACCCCCTGAGAGGGAATTCTCTCGGCATCTTTCCCCCCGATAATCCGATACGAAAAGGCCTTTGTGATATTCTGGTCAATCCGTGGGCGGAGCCGTTCATTTTGGTTTTGATTGTTGCCCAGGCTATCCTCTTGGCCGTCGAAGCCGCGCCGGACGTCTTCGTGGATGGGAATGGTAGGCCCGAACGCTGGGGTAGTACCCGGATCGACTGGGCCATCTTTGCCCTCTTTGTCGTTTTCACTCTTGAGATCATAGCGAGGGTCATTGTGTCCGGTCTCATTATCAACGCCGATGACTACGCACCGGCGAACAAGCGGAGGCTCAGGGAAAGGGTGGCCGAGCAGTACCACGCCATCTTTAAGCCGCAGCGGCAGAAGTCGGTCCGGCAGCCGCCGCAGGAACAGCAATTCGTACCCACGTTTGCGAGATCGTTCACCTTGATGCAAGGAATGGCTGCTCAGGCCACGATGGAGGAGCAGCAGCGCATGCAGCTCGCCCGCAGGGCCTTCCTACGCCACGGCTTCAACAGACTAGACTTCATCGCCGTCGTCGCGTTTTGGATTTCATTTGTCCTCGGCGTCACTGGACTCGAGAACAAGCATTCTGTCTACGTATTCCGCATGCTCAGCTGCCTGCGCATTATCAGGCTGCTAGCTCTTACCAAGGGCAACCTCGTGAGTTCACCTCTCTTCCCGCGCAGTTCTTGCTCTTGTGTGCTCACCAGACACTGCAGATCATTCTCAGGAGTCTTAAGAAGTCTGCTCCGCTTCTCGTTCGAGTCTCGTTCTTGATGGGCTTCTTCTGGATCCTCTTTGCCATCGTCGGAGTCCAGAGCTTCAAGTCCAGCCTGAGCCGCCAGTGCACCTGGATCAATCCCGAGGACCCCACAAACTTCACGGCTGCTTACACCCCGAGTATGTCCTTTTGCGGCGGTCATTTGAACCCGACGACAGGCAAGGCCGAACCTTGGGTCTCGTCGCCGACGGGGGACCTGTCTCGCGAGTCCCTCTTGCCTGGCGCGAATAGTGCCAAAGGTTTCATCTGCCCCAGAGGATCCATCTGCCTCCAGCAGGACAATCCCTTTAACGGGACGGTCAACTTTGACGACATCGGACACTCTCTCGAGCTGGTCTTTGTCATCATGAGCGCCAACACTTTCTCGGATCTGATGTATTACACCGTGAGCTCGGACTTCTTGCCAGCTGCTCTGTTCTTTGGCGCGGGCATTATTATCATGATGCTCTGGATGACCAACTTGTTGATTGCCGTCATCACGTCGTCCTTTCAAGTCATCAGAGAAGAATCCAAAGCCAGCGCCTTCACGGCCGACGACGAGCCGCCTGTCTTCCACCCCAGCATGGAGCAGGCCCCACGCAGGCAGTCGGTGTTGCAGCGGATATCGAGCAAAACCTCGTGGTTCTGGGTCCTCGTCATCACATACGGTCTTTTCTGCCAGTCGCTACGGAGCGCTTCCATGTCCCTGGACCGGGAGAGGGTCATTAACGCGTCCGAAATCGTCGTCACCAGCTTTCTCGACGTCGAGATCGCCCTGCGCTTTCTGGCGAATTTCCGACGATTCCATCGCAACCCTCGCAATCTGGTTGACCTTGGCCTGGCCGTGATTACCACCATCATCCTCATCCCCCCGATTCGCAACTCTGGTCAAGTGTATAACTGGCTCACCATCTTCCAAATTGTGCGGGCCTATCGTGTCGTCCTCGCCATCCCCATGACAAAGAGACTGATTCAGCTCGTGCTGGGAAACGTTACAGGCATTGGCAACCTGATGCTGTTCGTCTTCCTCATGACGTTCCTCATGGCCATCTTTGCCTCGCAGTTGTTTCGAGGCCAGATACCAGCGGCAGATTCAGACGATGAGTGGATCAGAATCCCATTCAACACCATCTACAACTCGTTCCTCGGCATGTACCAGGTTCTTTCCAGTGAGAACTGGACCGATGTTCTCTACAACATCACAACCTACACGGTTCACTTGAACACCGCCTGGATAGGTGCTATATTCATCATCGGCTGGTTCATTCTGTCCTACTTCATTCTCATCAACATGTTCATTGCTGTCATTCAGGAGAACTTTGATGTAGGCGAGGACATGAAGCGGCTCGAACAGGTCAAGGCGTTTCTGCAACGCAGGGAGCTCGGCGGTTCGTCCAACCTTGCGCTGTCCAAGGTTTTTGGCTTTGGCAAGTCCCGGAACCGGGCAGACCCGCTCGACCAGACAACGGGTGCGGGCGTGGTGGACATGCTCTTCAAAGAAGGATTCGTGCGCGAGTTCCTGGACGATGCCCTGGACGAATTGCAGGAGGCTGCGGATGGCCAGTCGCCGCAACAGCCGGGCGCGAAAGGCAGGGCCAACGCCGGTTTCCTGTCTGCTGCGCGGGCAAAGTTGACCTCGCTCTTTGTCGGTCGGGAGCCCAACCCGTTCTATTCCAACGTCCGCCTCGGCGGGCCCATTGTCACTCTGGATCCTGCGCAACTGGCCCGCCAGGCAGTGAGTGCCACCGCTGCTCGCCGCAAGGCACAGAGAGAGTACTTGATGCGGCATCCAAACTACAACACATCGCTCTTCATCTTCAAGCCGCGGAACCGCCTCCGGCGTCTCTGCCAGCAGCTCGTGGGTCCCGGCCGAGGCACTGAACGCTTCGACGGCGTCCAGCCCAACAAGTATGCCTGGTACACCTTCTCGGCCCTAATCTACGCTGCCATTGTGGCCATGGTCATCCTCGCCTGCATCACCACCCCTTTGTACCAGAAGGAGTACTTTGACGAGCACACGTTCAGCATCCTCAACTGGTTCGTCTGGACCGACACGGCTTTTGCCATCGTGTTTACGTTCGAGGCCGTCATCAAGATTATCGCCGACGGCTTCTTGTGGACTCCCAACGCCTACTTCCGGAGCACATGGGGCATCATTGATGCCATCGTGCTGATCACGCTCTGGATCAACGTCATCACCCTCTTTACCAATGCCGGAGCCGTCTCTAGGGCGGTCGGCGCCTTCAAAGCGCTCAGGGCTTTGCGCCTCCTGAATGTCAGCGACAGTGCTCGCGAGACGTTCCACTCTCTCATGATCGTTGGCGGCTGGAAGATTTTGAGTGCGGCCTTCGTCTCGATCTCCCTGCTGATCCCGTTGGCCATTTATGGCGTGAACCTCTTCAACGGAAAGCTGGTAGCGTGCAACGACGGGTCGGGCATCGTGGAGCTGATCGACTGCGTGGGCGAGTACAACAGTACGCCTTTCAACAACGACTGGCCCATGCTCGCTCCCAGGGTTGCAGCGAACCCGTACTTCAACTTTGACGACTTCGGATCAAGTCTCTTTGTTCTTTTCCAGATTGTCAGTCAGGAAGGATGGGTCGATGTATCATTTGCGGTCCAGGCCATCACCGGACAGGGTCTTCAGCCGGAGGACGGCCCGCCTTACAGCGCCCAGGGCAACGCCGTGTTCTTCGTCGTGTTCAACCTCCTGGCCACTGTCTTTGTTCTTACTCTGTTCATCTCGGTCTTCATGAGAAACTACACGGAACAGACGGGAGTGGCATTCCTGACAGCCGAACAGCGGTCCTGGCTCGAACTGCGCAAGCTGCTCCGCCAGATCTCGCCGTCCAAGAGCTCATACGATGACAAGAAGAACAAGTGGAAGATGTGGTGCCACAAGCGCGCCATCGAGAAGCGTGGCAAGTGGTACATGGCCATCACCGGCGTCCTGGTCTTCCACCTGATCCTCCTGCTCACCGAGTTCAACAACGAGCCGTCATGGTGGACGCTTGCCAAGGACATTCTCTTCTTCATCTTCATCCTCATCTACATCGCCAACATTGTCGTGCGCGTCGTCGGGCTGGGCTGGACTCGGTTTCGGAAGAGCTCGTGGGACCTGTTCTCGTTCGTGGCCGTCGCGGGCGCCTTGTCCACGTCGATTCTCTTCTTGACAAACAAGTCGCAGGTCACGTACATCCAGCTGCACAAGTTCTTCTTGGTGGCGGTCGTGCTCATGCTCATCCCACGGAACGACGCGCTCGACCAGCTCTTCAAGACGGCGGCGGCCAGTCTGACGACGATCGGCAGCTTGCTGGCGACCTGGCTCATCTTCTTCCTGGTGTTTGCCATCGCGCTGACGCAGACGTTCAGCCTGACGCGCTTCGGCAACGGCGAGAGTGCCAACATCAACCTCCGCACGGTGCCGCACGCCCTCATCCTGCTCTTCCGGTTCAGCTGCGGAGAGGGCTGGAACGAGGTGATGGAGGATTTCGCCCAGATCAAGCCTCCACTGTGCGTGGAGGGCCCTACGTTCTTCGACAGCGACTGCGGCAGCACGGCGTGGGCTAGGGTGCTCTTCGTGGCGTGGAACATCATCAGCATGTACATCTTTGTCAGCTTGTTTGTCTCGCTCATCTATGAGAGCTTCTCGTACGTGTACCAACGGACCAGCGGGTTGGCGGTGGTGGACCGGGACGAGATCCGGCGGTTCAAGGAAGCGTGGCGCAGCGTCGATCCGTCCGGCACGGGCTTCATCAGCAAGGAGGCGTTCCCGCGGCTCCTCGGAGAGCTTTCCGGGGTGTTCGAGATGCGCATCTACGATAACGACGATTCGGTGGGGGCCATTCTCGAAGACGTGCGCAACGAGAACGACGCGGCCAGCGTTCGGCACGCGTCCATCATCAGCAAGAGCCAGTACCAGACGGGCATCGACCTGAAGAAGCTGAACGAGCGGCTGGCGAGGATCGACGTGGTCAAGGTCCGCGAGCGGCGGCGTCGCTTCAACATTTTCTTTGAGGAGGTCATGGTGTCTGCAGACCCGGAGAGGGGCATTTCGTTTACGACAGTGCTGATGATCATGGCGCATTACAACATCATCAACGACAGCAAGAGTTTGCGGTATGTTCCCCTCCTGCTCCGCAGTCTGGCGTGCTTTTTACTAACAAGATGACTTTGCAGACTTGAAGAATTCTTGCGTCGCAAGCTGCGCCTGCAGCGCGTCGAGGAGGAAGTGCGCAGGCGCATCGTCCTGGGCTTCTTCGACATGCTCTACTACTCGCGGCAGTTCAAGCGGCACATGGAGACCAAGCGGGCCGGGCGCATGACGGCGATTCCGCAACTCGACGTTCCCGAGATCCTGGTCGACAACGAGGAGCAGCGGGCCGAGGAAGAAGAACAACAGCGGCGGCGGCAGCAGCAACAGCAACAATCACCGACAGCGGGCCGCGGCAGAGCCAAGTCGAGCGCGGCCGCCACCGCGCTAGGCTCTGACTCGGGGAGCCTGCTCTCGCCGTCAACGAGCCGCGCACGGTCGCAGCACCGCAGCTGGGCGGCGGGGCTCGGGGCCGACCTGTCGTCGTACGACACCTCGTACGGCCACCCGCTTGCCGGGCCCCGGTCGTCGAGACCGGCCGGCGCGAGCCCGAGCCACCACCGGTCGCAGGCGAGCGCCTTCAGCTTCGAGTTGGCGGGGCCCGGAGAGGAGCCGGGTCTTGACGGAGACGAGGCCACGAGCCTCGGGGGGAGAGGCAGCAATACGGTGGATCCCTCGGTTGTCCGGGACATGCTGGATGACTCGGTCTGGGTGGAAAGCCTGAGGAGGAGCGCGACGACGATGAGGAAGAGCGGGTGGGGATCGCAGGGGGGTTTCAAGTGAGGTGATAGAGCGAGGGATTGGATGGTTGGATGGAGGTGGCGGGATCTGTGCGGGACAAAGTACTGCGAGTACTGGCGTTTGGAGTATGACCTTCTTGGCTTCATGAGCGACGATTTCTGGGGGCATGCATCATCATTCCTTGCATCCCTTTTCTCCTTGGCGGTAGGATAGGCCTGGTTCTTGCAAAAGCACGGCAATGGGGCGGTCTCGGGGAGGAGCTCTAGAATTTCTCTTTTTCCGAGTACGTATTGATGGGCAGGAAGGAATCATCATCTAACTTAATACCTGGATGGAGAACGGCAGTTGGGTTGGCTAGAAATCAGGGCTTGGATGGGTGCTACTCTAGACGGACAGACATTGGGTCGGTTTTATAAGGCTTTGAAGGCTCGATGGACAAAGACAAAAAATTGTAATCTGTATGATACAATGCAGGGATAAGTGGTGGTGGTGAGCGTCGTCGAACGGGGGTCGGACTCGGGAATGGCGCCACAAGCAGGAGAATAGTTGGCGGTGTCAATGCAAACCGCGTCGCCAAAACCTTCCATTCCGATGCAAAGCGAAGAAAATGCTGTTTTCCAAGACCCTCGGCTGGACTGGTGTCAAAACCTGGCCATGTCTCCACGACAAACGTTCCAGAAGCCCAAAAGAAGTCTTGTGCGAATCCACTTGCCCTCATCGACGGATAAGGATGGGCTGTGCTGACTGCTCGCTATGCTGCTGTGATATGGTTTGGCGTGGCGAAACTGAAGACTTGAAACAGTTTGTGGACGGGATTTCCTGACGAGATCAACCCTGGCCCCCCTGATGTGCAGGGCCCACCCCGGGATACTGGGGGTTTCGCCCACCTGTAACGGCGATCATGCACAGGTCCCAGGGGGCCGCCAAGGGTGGTCCCCTCTTGCCATCTTCAATTCCAGACGGCCCATGACCTCAATGTTCGATCGACGGCCTCGATGGCTTCGACGACAACGACCCTTTTGATGGTCGGAGCAAACAACAATTCTATTCTACTCGGTCGGTGCTCCCTTCGTTCCATCCATTGCACTGGACTCGCGAGTACGAGCGATGCCCGCGACCGACACGGTATGCGGTTTTAGCCCTTGTCGCTCAATGGCCCTCCTCCGAGTTCCGTCATCGGCCCATGCAAGAGCTGGTTGTTTCATCGCCAGCGGGCCCCGCAAATGCTTGTGCACCATGGCCAAAAACTGACAACTGCATCTCGACTGTCTCGAGGATCTCGTCACGCACCACCGGGGACGCCCAGTGTGCGGCCCGTTCTCTGGATGTGATGGCAGTCTGAGACTCTGAGTGCTGGGCATCCGTGGGTCTGCCAGACTGATGCGCAGTTGAGCTGCGGGCTGCGCCGGCGATCGCATTGACAGAGGAGCCGAACAAGGCAGCACCCTCCCTGTACTGTGTGTGGTATGGGATGCAACTCTCCCGGGTCTGGTGTTGACTGCGTTAAGGGGTGCTTTAAGGGACGACGCCTCCCCCCTCCATCCCGGCAGCCAACGCATGACGGATGCGCTGCAGCACCCAGCACCCATTCGTCGCTCCTACCTTGGTCCCCTTTCCCATCCCTTCCGAGCTAGGCTGTGCCTGCTCCTGCATCACCGTCTTCAGGTTCTTCCCCTTGCTGCCCTTGGCGGTGCTGGTGGTCCCAGCTTAGTTCCAACTCGGTTCCAACCCGACTACGCTCCCCTGTCTGGCACGGGGCACGCACCCCCCTTAGCGGATCACCACCCAGAAACCCCCCGCCGTCTTGTTTGATACGAGACCCCCCCGCAACACAAACTCGTACTTACTTAAAGTGAGTGCTTTATCCTCCCCGGCACACACTCCGGCTCCCTTGTTGATTCATCTCGCTCAGGCTCTCGGGCTGCAAATACGGTGCTGTCGCTGACCAAGTCCAAGACGAAGCCCACCACACTGGCATACCCTTTTGCCCTCTGATCCGTGCCACGCATAGATCGTCCCGTCGTTCTTAAACAACACGAACACAACCAGCCCTTCGCTTCTCTGGTTGCTTGCTTTCTTCGGACGGGTTATCCGAGAAACACACTTTCGCTTCTTCTATACTATACTAGGCTGTGCCTCACTACTTTCACCACCCAAGCCTTGAACATTCTGAGCGTCAAGACTTACCTCGCCCACGCGAAACAACACACCTCCTCGTCACCAACATCTCCATCTCAAACCGGCACCATGCAGTCCTCCCGCTTCCAGTCCATCACGGCGCGGTTCTCGCCCCACAACCTGCGGACCTCGTTTCGCCGGTCCATGTCGTCGTCGTCGACATCTTCGCGGGCCAGCAGCACCGACCGGGCCTCGTTTGCCTCGGAGACCGGCTCGCCTGTCAGCACCATCAACAGCATCGTCTTCCGTCGCAAGTCGGAGCTCGAGCACCGCGATGAGGACGAGCGGGCGCCGCACATCCTTGAGCCCCGGCCGGCTGCCACCTTTTGCAGCCTCGAGGAGCGCATGATGTCCTTCTAAGTCGGCCAATGCTTGGCGACTTCCCTTGTTGTCTTTTCAGAAGCAACAAGAGTTTACCTTTTTTTCAATTACCATTTTTATACGACATAATGCTATCTTTTGCGGGACACGGGCTAGGAGTGATGGATATGGTTAACCTATGGCTGGACGGTGTGGTGTTCTTTTTGAGGGGATTTGACAAACGGCGTTATCGGGCACGGAGGGTCTTGAACCAAGGTTTCGGGATCTCGACGCAGTAATGAATGCTTCTTTCTGTCTGCAGAGTCAAAACAAACATCTAGGCAGCTCAATCAACGTTGGTCCTGGCTCAACTTGGGCTTCGCTCATCTGCCCTGCCTCATCACCGCACAGGCACATTGCCCCTGTGACACACGTGCCAAGAGAGAGCGTGTGTGTGCGAAAGGAATCTGTATGCAAGTTGTCCCTTTGTGCGTGCATGCAGATGCAAGATGCAGGCACCGTCTTGTTGGGAGGGAGTGCCACAAGCTTGTCTGAACCCCCCACCCTGCAGAGAGAGTCGTGGGATTGGGCATGATTGGCCGGGGCTGAACGGACAGCTCCAAACCTCCAACAACGTCCTCGGATGTCAACAGAATTGCTGTCCAACCAGGGCCGCTTCCTGCCAGAACCCATCGGAAGACGTCAAAGGTCAGGCCACGCTGTATGTAGAGAAGCTGACCGAGCCCTTGACCGTAATTCTGTGGAAGCTGTGGCTAGGCAGCCCAGCTGCCAGCAGCTATTGCACGGAGCGTCTGTCGACGTGGCAGAACAACGCTCTGCCAAGCCACGTCACGCCTCGCTGCTGATTTGATATGGCCGAGCAGGACACCGGTCGCCCCAGAAGGCAGCCTCTCTTGTATGGGATACCGTTGTTCAACTTCGCCTCGGCTTTTCTTTGGCTTGCCATACGGAACACAAGGCATCCGATGCCGTGGATCGGGCACCAAGCTTGCCCGGGTTGCCTGCAATGGCAGCACAATGACATAGGAGACGCGTGTCTTTTGACCTGCTTGTCACGGCGCCCCTTCTTCTTTATCAAAACTTGAAGACAAACTGTTACTTGTTCAGGCCCACCCGAGACTGCCACTGCGCTCACTCGTCTTCTCAATCCACAATAGACTGCGGCAACAACCACCACCACCCCAACAGTGGCGACACAGACAGGAACACACGGCATGGACGGCCCAAAGACGTCGGCCTGGCCGTCATGTGCCCACGGCCAAAGCCAAATCCGACGTGCTGCCCGTCGAGCGCTGTCAAATACGAAGCCCAGCAGCGCAGGGAGAATCGAACGACAGCAGCAGAGGATACGAGTGCCGGGGAATCGTCATGAGAGAGGTGAGACAATAACAACTCCAACCCCAAAGTGCTTGATCCGAACAAGCGTGAGGAAGCAAGAACCTTGTTTGGACTTTTTGTTTCATTGGCCTACTACTCAATTTTCATGTCACTCCTCTGGCTGGCGGTTCTCGTCGGCTCTTCAACACGTTGAGGTCGCGAGAGTGTGTGGTGACTTACACGGGGGCTGCTTGCTTTCATCTCAACTCATCCATGTTGTGCTGCTTGGCTTCGGTGAACAGCTCGCTGTCATGGAAAACATGGGCTTCCTGGAACAGCACACAACTAGCAGCCATGTTGCTGGATATTTATGTTTTTAAAATCGCTTTCTCGCCCAGCCGCCTTGCTGCCCCCAAGCACCACCCTCACACTACCCAACCCTTGTGATCTTTACTCCTCTGTTTATGGCTGTCACCTGCAACGCTTTTTGACCATTCTTCGCACAAAAGCTGCAAAGAAAGAGAACCAGATTGCTGATACCGAAGAAATCCAGCCGTGACCGCCATCATCGCCGCGACCATGCTCGCCCTCCTACCCTTCCGCAAACCGCTTGGTTCTCTCGACGCCAGGTTCGCCAAGCACATTCTGCTGCCAAACCGACAGCCAAAGATGAACGAATCGCCCTTTCCGATTGGTTTCCGGCCATCTTCTCCGGTCGAGAGTCGGTTGCCTCGTGATCGGGAGGACCCTTGCTCGTTCCGAACCAAGTTGATCGACCCGATGGCCGACCTTGATGTCGATATGGCCTTTGAGAGCACCGACAAGCTCGACCGCGAGGACCTCAGGTTCGACGACACCCAGTGCATTTCGGTCGGTCGGTCGGTCGGGAAACTCGGCGTCACGTTCGGAGTGACAGCCCTACCTCGCGACGAGAAGGAACAAGCGCGTGAGCGCAAGATCGCAAACGATCTTCCCCAGGGCCTGGATTCAACTGCGACGTACAATTCAAGCTCCGAACAATACGAAGAAACCAAAGCAGCAAAATCCTCTCCAGGTGCCGCGACAATTTTCACGCTGGCCGGGGAGCCGCAAGGAGCGACCGTGATCCAGAAGGCCCTCAGCGACCTGACGACCTACCGCACCGTCCTGGTGGGCGAGAACGACAGCGACGAAGACGAAGACGACGGCGAAGCCAGCAACATGGAAGCCATGAACATGCCCTTCTGGAACCTCCCCGCGCGCCAGAAGCGGCAGCACGCCCGCCACGCCAGCGACACCATCCCCGACGACATGTCCATCATCTCGGACGTCTCCCTCATCCCGACCTACTTCCCGAGCGACGTCATGAAGCAGCAGCGCCCGCAGCACCGCCACCTCGTCAAGCGCCTCATCCGCGCCAAGGCCAAGGCCGCCAGGCAGACCATGCGAGAGCTGAAGCGCTCGTGCCGCGATGCCGTCGGGACCGTCTTTGTCGAGCCTGGTGCGACCCACCCGCCAAAGTGCGTCGCTGTTGGCTCGACCCTCTGATGCCTCTCCGGGATCACAAGCCAGAGGGCGGTGTGAAAGGACCGCAAGCCACCCACGAGACTCCGTCCTCTGACTTGCAACAAACCCACTTCGAAAGGTTGTTCGCCTTTCAACGATAGCCGTGTGCTGCTCAGTCTTCGATGTACCTCTTCGCCAATCTGGCAAGAGTTTCCATATTCCGGGTCTACTGAGCAAAGGTTGGTGGATTTGTTGCAAATTATGAAGACGGTCTGCTGACCAGCTCTAAAGTCCTCGGAAGATCAGTCTGAAAGCCGCTGTCGGTTCATCATGCGAAAAGACCGAGAAGCCAGCCGAACAGACAGGAGCGCAAACGAACAACTGATAGCTTCCTGCTCATATCAGCTGGACAACACCGACATCGAAGACCAACCACTTTCATTCCCATCGATTGGCCAATCGGCCCGCACAATGCCGAAGCAGCTGCGCCTTTCCTATTCTTCAAGGCCACCACGCCAACATCCAACCGCAGCAGGACGGACAAACCATTCGCAGCCAACTGCCCGACTCCTCTTCCAACAATTCCTCAGCTGACACCGGAAAAGCCCGTGTAAGGGACCGAGGATGTCCTCGACGAAAGGATCAAGTGATTGGAAAGGGGCAACCACAGCAGGCTGGATAGGACACATGGCGTTTTTACTTTCTTTTTCTCTCGTTATTGTTCTTCAGATACCCAACCCCGTTTTGTTTGGCAACTTTGACATAGTAGGATCCCAGTTGGATCTCTCGACTTGCACTTAAGATGGCCGGTCAATTGGATCTCAGTTGGCAGGCACCCAAGTTGGATCTGAGCTGGATCCCCAATCTACTTTAGCCACCACTTTCCTTTCTTCCTACACCCGGCACCATGTATTATTTGTATGAGTATGTTCAGCATTGCTTCGGAGTCTATCAGGAAGGGAAAGACATTCAGGACCATATGTTCGTGGTTAGATACCTCAATCATGACACCAACCATCACGTCGTTGGTATCCATCCCTCCATTCTCCGCACACTGCAAGTTGAAAGTCGAGGGATTGCCATGGCAACGAGGTCGCAAATACGGACGGACTCACTGGGAAGTACAGCCAACAGAAACAACACAATCAGAGATGTCGTCAAGGATGTCAAGACAGCAAACTGGTTTGGCGGTGCGCTACGGAAATCCGCTGCCCAAACCAACCCGACTGCCCGGCTCGCGGGAGTCAAAGAAGGCATCCCACCAGAGAAGTTGCCCCGGCATAGTAACAATGCAATGCTCCCATTCCGATGCCTAAAAACCGTCATTGCCCCGAGGCCAAACCAACACTTGCTATGTATGTACACAATTTTCCCGCCAGCCCACCCAAGTCCCATTCCCAGGAGAGGAGGCGGCGGCTCCCAAACACTGGCTGGCTTCACCCAGCCTCTCTATCCGTACGTCCCACATCCGCTCGCCTCCAATGGGCCATATTATGCAGCAAGAAGCGCCGGGATCCCGGATAGCTAATACCACAGGGACCAAAAGGTGGGATAACCCGGTAATCCAGCAACAGGAGGGCGACATGCAAAGCCTCGAGCAAAGCACATACAAAAGCGAGATTGCCTTTGAAGGCGAAAAGCAACATCCACCCAAAACACCATCCCACCATGTCCGTAGACACCCGACGCCGTCGCGATAAATAATCCAGTGATGGGAAAAGGATAAAAAGTGGCGGCGAAGAGGAGGAAAAAGACAAAAAACCAAAACAATAACCGACAATGCCGTGGGGTAGATGCCTCGCAGCGACGCCCGAGACACCCCCTAGTCCTCAATCATGTTGTGTCGAAGATGAAGATGTCGAAATGGGGGCCCGGTCTCCAAAAGGCGGAAGCCGGGATGCGTCGTTAATCTATAATCATGAGGTGTCGTCCAGAGCGGCGATCCAACCACAGCGTGGTATCCTGACACTCTACAACGTAGAGACGTGATGCACTATCTGATGTGCAAGATGGCGATTGCGCGACGACCCTTATGAGACCTCGTCGAGGGTCAGGTGGAGATCATTGATGCCGTACAGGTGCGCATTCTTCTTTGACCACGCGCGGGTGAGGATGGACGCTGCAGTTCGAGTCAGAAACACGCCATTGCCAGTGGACATGCCTGCAGGGAAGGAACACAACATACCCTTCAAGAACTTCTTGCCAGCATACTTCTTGAAGAATGCCTCGTGAATCACGGGCCGAGCCATGTAGTCGACCATCAACATGACGACGGGCTCAATCTCCTCCTCCGTGTACCCAGCGTAATACTCAAGAGTCTCGTCCTATCGCACAAAACAACGTTAGTCAAGGCCGGCGCACACATCATACCAAGAGCAACTTACCCATTCTCCGCGGTCCAGGATCAGCCGGGCGAGATACATGGCGGCAGCAGCGATGTGGCTGGGGCGGTAGGCCATAAGACGGTGATCCAACAGGCTGATCTCCATAAGATACTTCCCGATGGTACGCGACTGGATGTCGTAGTTGTCGGCCTTTGAGATGCGGCGGAGGAAATTCATGGGGTTCGGGTAGCTGAGGTCGTAGTTCAGAGTGGCGAGGACAAAACGCTCGGCACTCAGAATCTCGGCCTCGGTAAAACCATCGTCGGCGATGTGGCGGAAGTTGGCAATGTGAGGCGAGAGAACCTCCTCGTACTTGGAAGCAATGAACATGGCCGTGATACCGACCAGCTGCAGACGATCGAGCTGAACCACCTTCTCGGAAAGGAAGCGGTCGACGACATTGACGGCGAGGAACAGCGTTTCGGGGAGCAAGTGGAAGCGGGTGTGGACCTCGACGAGCCAATCGATCAGGATGCCCCGCGTCTTCCACTCCAGGTCGTCTTGGTGTGACATGTACTGAGGATTGGGAACCGACTTGCACTCGAGATCGCGGAGGTACTCGAAGATGTCGTTAGCATATTCGGCAACCATCAACGGGTCGTCGAGGTCTTCGCTGTCGAGGATCTTGGCGGCCTCGGGAGTAGCGGGACGCAGCTCCGGCTCCACCGCCACTGGGGCCGGCGATGATGAAGCCTTGCGCGCAGTCTCCTCTTTGTTCACGTCGGTCTTGGTTTTGATGTCGGCCACATCTGTGTGGAGCTTCTTGCGTGTCGGCTCGAGCTCCTCGGTGGTGTCCTTCTTGGCAGCAGTGTTGGTGTCCGACTCCCTCAATACCTTGCGCTTTGTCGCGGCAACTGAGCCTGGACCCGAGCGCTTCGGTTCCTTCTTGGTGACCTCCTTCTTCTCTCCAACTGGCCGCGTGGTGGCTGTGGCCTTCTTGATGCCGGTGGGCTGGGCGGCCTTGGACACGAGGCCGGTCCTTCCGACCGGCTTCTTGCCCTCGACAGCGTCGACTTTGGTGACATTGCTCACGTCACCGAGGGCAGCACGAGTCCGCGCAGGATTCGCGTTGACGGCGGTCTTCTTTGACTGCAGTGCCTTGGTAGGCATCGCAAGCTCGTCGACATTCAGAGTCGCAGCAGCCTTTGCCCTGGTGACGCGAGCTGTGGCTGTGCGGTTCTCGTCATTTTCGTTCGTCACCGAACGCAAGGTTCTTGTTGATCTCTAAGAACTCATTAGCATGCCCATTTACTCAAGCCCCCAAGGTCGGGGCCCCCGTCGGAGCAGCAGTGCGAGCGAGGGGGGCTTCTGAAAATACACGTACAACCGGCATCTTGACGACTGGGTTCAGAAACAAGTCGACAAACAGATGCTATGCAGAGCTATGAGGTGTCAGATACGACGCGTTCTTGATAGGTTGGGGTGAGGTTGTCGACGCGACGGGTACTGGGGACGACATGGTTGAGATGATCATTGACTTACCAACGATGCAGAAATAAAAGACGACGGGGAGGATATTAACGTGTCTTCTGGCCGATATCTTGGTTGAGTCGACACCGAAACGCGCTCTTGGCCGGTTGATTGCAGCGTGCCCAGATGTGATGCGTTTCCCTCTGTGTGGGATTTGCAGGGTCGACTGATCACAGTGGACGGGTTGCCAATTGACAATGGCGAATCCGCAGGTCCGGAGCGGTTGTGGTGGTGGAGGGTGCCGTGATGTCGAGAGAGGATGCTGGCGCGAAGCAGAGCTCTCGTGTTTTTAAGATGTGTTGGTGGAGAGGATGATGGGGTCAGAGGGCTGGCGATGGAAGGGAGAGCTCCAGGGTGGGACGGGCAGCTCAAATCAGCGCGGTGGGTTGGCGGGAAGTACCAGGTACCGCGTGCACCTGTGGCTCCGACGTGCAGCCGAGTCTGCAGGTGGGTCCTTACGCCAGAAACGCGTCGATGAGAGCCCGGGGGAACGCAGGGCTGGCACAGCAGGGTCGACGGGAGGCTGGTCAGAATGTGTGCAGACAAGCAGTAGATTGTGTCCGGCAACTGAGAATAATTTCTGAACACGATCGGTGGTGAAGGAGGAAGTTTGCGGATGTTGTCAACAACGGACAGCTGCCTGTGTTATAAGGCAAGGCACAGGTACACGGTACGGTGGAGGGAACGCGATTGACTCCAGACCGTGCTTGCCGTCCCTGAACCCACCATCAACAGAGACAACCACGGAGCAACCGCCATCTGATTGGTCTATCGCGGGTCAAGGCTCGGCACCCCTGCTCTCGAGCTTCACCCGCGTTTTTCGCGACCAAGCGGGGCTCTGTGGCTCCACGCGGCTCGTCAGCCCCAAGGACAGCCACACCTTCTCCAAGCTGGTGCACGGGCCCAGGGGATCAGCAGCCGAAGCAAGCAAATTTCTAAGTCGGAAAACCACCATCGACAACCGGGGCGAGTCGTTGACGGGCCGACCTGCGCACCACCACCACCTCCACACCGAGCCCTGCGCTGAGTTTCGCGGCCAATTGGCTGCTCCGTGCCGTTGCACACCCGCCAGAAGACCGTTCTTGCCCCAATGACCCGACACTGACGCCTTCTCGGTTCTGGTTTCCCCCGTTTCGGTCGAGCTTGCGCTCCCCACGATCCCTCGACGACAATGCTGCAGCCACGGTTCCGTCCCCTGGTTGCGGGGGCAGCGTCTCTCAGCTCTCTCTGCCAGAGCGCTCTCCGCCTCAACGCCATCAGACAGTACTCGGCCGTCGTACAAAGCGGTGCGAAGAATGTGGCCGGCGAGGACAGCCCTCGTTTCGGCGCCCCCTCGGCCGAGATCGAGGCGGTCAAGATGCGGACATACAAGCCGCGGACACCCGGTCTTCGCCATCTCAAACGACCCATCAACGACCATCTCTGGAAGGGCAGGCCGTATCTGCCCCTGACATTCCCCAAGAAGGGCCACGGGAAAGGTGGCAGAAACAATTCCGGTCGCATCACCATCAGGCATCGCGGAGGAGGTGCCAAGCGGAGGATTCGCACCGTCGACTTCAAGCGATGGACGCCGGGGCCGCACACGGTCGACCGGATCGAGTACGACCCTGGCCGGAGTGCTCACATTGCGCTGTTGACGGAGCAGGCGACAGGCAAGAAGAGCTACATGGTGGCAGCCGAGGGTATGCGCGCCGGAGATGTGGTACAAAGCTACCGGGCCGGTATCCCCCAAGACCTGCTTGAAAGCATGGGCGGTGTCATCGATCCCGGTATTCTGGCGGCGAAGACGGCCTGGAGGGGGAACTGCTTGCCGATGCACATGATCCCCGTCGGCACCGTCGTCTACAATGTCGGGTCTAGGCCCGACGGCGGTGCGGTGTTTTGCCGCAGCGCGGGAACATATGCGACCATCATCTCCAAGGAGGAAGAGACACGGGACGACGGCACCAAGGTCATGACCGGCAAGAACGTCATCGTTCGGCTGCAGAGCGGCGAGATTCGCAAGGTCAGCAAGGACGCTTGTGCCACCATTGGCGTCGCCAGCAACATCATGCACCAGTACAGGCAGTTGGGCAAGGCCGGACGCAGCCGGTGGTTGAACATCAGGCCCACGGTGAGAGGTTTGGCCATGAACGCGAGTATGTGGGGCTGGATGCCGTCCTTTCTTTCTTCCCCGTCCCCCTTTCCTTCGCGAATATCACTGGGTTGGCCGCTGACATGTCATCAGATGACCATCCCCACGGTGGTGGTCGTGGTAAATCGAAGGGTAACCGAAACCCCGTCAGCCCATGGGGCCAGCCAGCCAAGGGCGGCTTCAAGACTCGCAAGAAGAGCAACGAGAACAAGTGGGTCGTCACTCCTCGGGTGCGGAACATGGGCAAGCGGAGAGACAAGAACGTGGCCTAGTGAGTGCGATGGCTGTGTTGCTGGGCGGCGGGGGATGGTGCATCTTGTACATTATGTAGATCAACAATCTTGGTTTCCTGGGCCGGCGATTCTGGAAAGCAGCTCATTGAGGAAGACCTTGGGGTTTACCTTTTCAGCTTGCCGTTGTCGTCTTCCTAAAGCCTTGTTATATCCGATGGCCCTCCAGCAAACCCACAATTTGCTGACGGCGCCGTGCCTCGTCACCTCGGAGGCTGTGGGCCAGCTCTTGGTCTCAGGCTGTGCTACAGAGGCATCCTCTCACTCATATTACAGAGGATGTCACTGTACGGATAGAATGGATCCTGTAGTATTGCTTGGGTGCCAAAGGGATAGCTGTGCGAGAGTTGCGTGAGCAGTTGCCCAATGCGGGGACAGAAGAATGCAGCTAAACTTGATTGGCCGCTCAGCCTCAGAGGCTCAGGGACGATGTTACGCAATATCCGCAGCACCGGGACATTTCTTGGGATCCGCGACTCCCGAGATCCGAACTTGTGAGTTTGGTTCCTGAGCGAGGGCCTCTCACTGACGGCATCGTCTGATGGGAGATGCCACGCATTGTGCCCAACAAAAAAGGGAAAAGGCCAGCGACGTATGCCGAGCCGACACCAAGCCGCCATTGGTGCTGGGTTTGTGGAGTGAATCGGGCTGCTTGTCCAGTCTCGGCGAGTCTCGATCCCCTGTGGGGCTTGGGAGTTTCAGCTCTTCCCTGCAGGGCGGCCTTCACAATTCTCGGCAACCTCTGCGGTCAACCCACGTGCAGTTCATCAAAAGACCTTCTCTTTCTTGCAAACAAGGACTCTTAAATTGGGGATTCTTTTGTCTTTTCGATTCTTTGGTTTGTTCCGCTTTATGAGCAACAAGAAACGCATCTGATTGTCTCCTTGTTTCATCTCCCCTTTCTCTGTGCACCCCAGACTTGCAGCGTCGATCGGTCTTGGCCAACCATTCGGATGCCGGTCATCTCGATCCCTTTTTGTGGCTGAGCTCTTCCAATACGGCGGCAAAGACGCACGCGTCTCGGCGGGGAATTTCAGGGTGCAAAGCGCCTACCAACGAGTCCAACAGACTCTTGAGGACCCATCGTCTGCTCAGGAAGAAGGCAGATGACGCGGTTGGGGCCTTTTCCTTTCGATCTCTGATCTGCTTTGGAAAAACCACTGTTTCGACGGTGGCGGGAGCTCGACGTTTTGAGTGGTTTGGGTCGCATTCTGTTAGCGCGCCATCCTTCCCTTCGAGGTCTGGCCCGGCACTTTGCTGCGCCCGTCGTGCACGTTTCACTCTTTCCCTTCTTGTCCTTCCCCTAGGGGCTTCCCAATGCCCGACGACTCGATTCGCCCTCTCATCCAGGCCCGTTCATTCTCTCCGACGCCGACATTCGAACCTCGCGATAAAATGGACAACCTGGCGCTCGCTGGTGGTAACGTGCGGAGGAAAGGGAAGCTTTCTTGGGTCGTGGCGCTCTCCTATGTTTTCGACTGGATCGTTCTCGCCGCCTTTGCCGCCATCGGCTATGTCCTGGGCGACATCACTCCAAACAAGCGGCCGTTCTCGCTCGATGACCGCAACATTGCGTATGTTGAGCGCTTTGCGCTTTCCTTGGGTCTCGCAGGGTGGCATGGGTTACTGACAGCTTGTGTAGCTTCCCCTATGCGGTCAAAGAGACGGTCCCCGTCTGGCTCCTGGTGATCGTCGGCATTCTCGCTCCCATCGTCATCATCGCCATTGTTTGCCTCATCTTCGTTCCCGGTGCGACAGTCCCTGCTGGGACACCAAAGTCGCTGGTCTGGAAGCGCAAGCTGTGGGAGCTGCACACGGGCCTGCTGGGCCTCGCCTTGTCCATAGTCGGCGCCTGGTTCATCACCAATGGCATGAAGAACCTTTTCGGAAAGCCTCGGCCTGACCTTCTCTCGCGATGCCAGCCCGACCTCGAAAACCTCTCCAAATACATTATTGGCGGCTTGCGGGACTTGAAAACAGGGACCACAGCCGGACAGCTCGTGAGCCCCGACATTTGCAAGAACACGGACAAGCACATGCTGGACGATGGGTTCAGGAGTTATCCGAGCGGGCACTCGAGCTCTTCAGCCGCAGGTACGCACACGGAACCTCGGGGCACTCATTCACAAGTAAAGTGGCAGTCTGGCTGACACATTCACAGGTCTGATCTACCTCTCTCTCTTCGTTGCGAGTAAGTTCGCCATCACGATTCCGTTCCTCGCCCCTGCCGGATTCGCCGATGCGTCTGCCTTCACCGCCTTCCCCTCGCGTACGCGCCTGCCGAGCATCAAGGTCTCCGGACCCGACACATATGAGATGTCGACTCGCACCCCGAAATCATCGTCGCTGGACTCGGCGCTGGGCAACAAGGGAATCGCGCGCCACAACCAGACGGTCTCGGCAGTCCGAAGGCAAGCCGCGGCGCCGCCCATCTACCTCCTCTGCATCGCAGTGATCCCCTTCTTCGGCTCCATCTTTATCGCCGGCTCGCGGTGGTGGGACTTCCGGCACCACGGCTTCGACATCCTGTTCGGCTACCTGATCGGCACCATCGCAGCCTTCTTCTCCTTCCGCTACTACCATCTGCCCATCTCCAGCGGCGCCGGCTGGGCCTGGGGCCCGCGCAGCCAGGACAAGGCGTTCTGGGCGGGCGTGGGAAGCTTCAGCTATGCGACGGACCACTTGCGCGGGCAGTACCGGAGCGGCGACGAAGAGGAGGCCCTCCACGCCGCTGATGACCACTTTGGTCGCGGCAGCGCGATGAGCGCCGCTACTGCACCGACCGTTGCGTCGCGGAAGGGGCCGGGTCCGGATGACAGGGGAGACATTGCGTATCAAGGCGCTGCCGGGAACTAAGAATGCACCATTGGGTGCATTCCGGGAATCCAACGGATAGGGGTTTGGCTGGGGTTGAGCTCATTTCTGTTCTCCAGAGAATGGCATGGTGTCATCATATCATGTCGGAACGATTTTGTAGATCTGTGGGTATGGGCTTCTGGCGTTAGGGGTGCCGTTTGCATGTTTGCGCAAAAATGGGCCAGCGCAACGGTCGCCAATGTTCTCGGATATGGGTTGTTTGGTTGCTTTAAGGGGCTGGTCAGCGGGAATGGTAGCAATTTGACTTTGGACTTTGGGACTTGTTACGTTTGTAAGAGAAATGAAAAAGCCTGTGGATATCGAGTGGTAAGTATGGTAATGCCAGAAATGCCGTCGTGATGCAAGGTAGGTCCTTCGTCTGTATAGCCGTTTCATGCTGCTCGCCGGGGTGGAACACGGAGACGACAGTACACCGTGGAGACATCAAGCGCATAGCACCGGCCGTGTAGGAAGTTCCTGTTACTATGTAGTTGGTATCATGTACCGCTTCTCGTGTCGTGTTCCATGCCATTAAGAGCTAGACCAACAAACAAACCGGCCGCAACCCATCCTCAACAGGCTCCCCTTGGTTCCCCTGCGCCCCCAGCTCCTCCCGCACAACTCCCCGCTCCGCCCCCCCTATTTCCCATGCCATCAAGAACGCCAAGTGCAAATGCGCCAGCCACACAAAGTTTTTCCCTACAAGTGATCAAGAAGGAGAAGAAGCACCCCCCTACCCCGGCCGACCTGACTGACAGAACCATTGTCAACATGCCCTTGTAAAC
>Ga0247824_10000004_pt1 | contig 75052 bp, 61 predicted proteins | sample 13C_PalmiticAcid_FD_194412 | JGI IMG/M metagenome (GOLD analysis project Ga0247824, IMG submission 194412) | Soil microbial communities from agricultural site in Penn Yan, New York, United States - 13C_PalmiticAcid_Day48 | ecosystem: Environmental > Terrestrial > Soil > Agricultural land...
TCGCAGTACCATAGCCCCGCTGACAGTCCGGCTGCCGCTGCCGCTGCCGCCTGGGAATATTCTTACCTTCCCTGGGGATCAAGTCGGTAGCCGGTTCGACCTACCACGCCGCAGAGCTCCTCGCCGAGGCAGAAGGGGTACCGACCGAGCCTGATAAGTCAATGGAATGCCTGAGCTGCTTCGAGGAGGATGGGCGAGTCGAAGAGTAAGCTGCAGCGGTTATGGGATCTGTCGTTTCGTCAAATGATGCCTGCTTCCCCCGTTTCCAACAGGTCCGTCCGTCTCGCTGCATGTAGGTGGCTTTGGTGAATGTGGACCCCTGCCCGGCTTGCTGTCCCAACGTCAACTGCTGCAAGCTACAAAAGCGGATACGAGCAAACAGGCGGAGTCTGCAGGCAGTAACGGCTATTATTACGCAGGTACGGACTACGGAGTAAGTAGGTATATACCTACCTAAGTAGCATTCTGCCCCTCTAGACCCCTTCCTTCCCGGCGGTGTGTGCCACAAGGGCTAGTGGGTACCAAGTGGGAGAATCATGTAGTTGTGGTACGTACTGCCGGATTGGGCTGAGAGACTCATGAAGTGTCACGGCAGGGAACTCCGTAAAGAGGGATAGGCGACCCAAAGAGTAGGCTCAAGTATACTCAAAGATTCCAACTATAGAGAGAGAGAGAGAGAGACATATAGAGGCCCCTATAGGCGAAGTGTCCTTATCCTCCTCTCTGTACTCCTGTCCTCCTCACCTCTTGACTTGGCTGCTACCTTGCCAATGAGTCAAGACTTGTCTAAAATTAGACGTTTGTTGCATAAGGTGCGCTTTGCAGCTCTAGTCGGCGGCTAGGCTATAGTCAGGCTTACCCCCCTATTGGTTAGTCGGCATAGGAGCCAAATGCGAGGGCGAACCGTAGTCCATCCATTGGATCAAAATTATAGGACTTATAATGACTATAGCACTTAACGATTAGTTGGTACTAGTAGATCCTATTGAAGGAGAGCTAGTGCCAGCGGGTGAGCTTAGAGGCGGACCAACTCCACAACCACCACCTATACCATAACCCTAGACAGGACACTATAGTCTGCCCTATCGTAGAGATAGCTTGCCTAATATATACACTGATCAGGAGAGTGGTAACTTCCAAGCTCTGAACAGGAGGGCTTGCTCCCTCCTGATTAATGAGACTCTTCCTGATCAGGCTTGTGGTAAGCTGTAGCGTGTAGCTTAAGGAGGGGTTTGCTCCAAGTATATCGACAACCCTTCGACATAACTAGGCAACGGGATAATAAGTAATGAAAGCATCGTCAATTATCTTTAATCTTCTAAAGTATAGGCTGACTAGGCCTCTAAACGAGTATATAGTTAAAAGGAATGAAGCATGCCATGTTCCGACTTTCAAGCCGATAAATAGTACCTTAAATAAAAGAAAGGGACGGGGGAAGACCCTTATCCTAAGAGCGGAAAGGAAAAACCTTAGATCCCTGAGTGGCACCTGGCACCCCTGATCAGTGACCCGAGGTCACCACCACCACTTCACCATCCTTGAAGCAAACGAGCGACTCGAGCTCTGACAGTGTGAGAACATAGTTAGAGAATGTGATTGCAATGTGATCTAAGCGCACTAGCATTCTGCGTTTGCTAGGTAGGTTGGAGATAGTGTCGATAAGCCCTTTGACTATGCGAGGGCAAACCAAACCTCCTCCACTACGTTGAGGGCGGCCTGTGCCAATTGCGGGGCATCGGCAGCAGCTTCGATGAAGTAGGAGAGCACTGAGCATATTTTACCCGCCGTCGCTAGGAGGCCAGCGACGGAGGCCAGCGACGGAGGCCGCGATGCTAAGAGGGTCGGCCATTAGACAGCTTGACAGCGAGCGTATAAATAGCTATTTGCGAAACTCAGGAAGTGGACCCTGGTGGTTCTAACCGAATCATGCTCTTGGGCTGTATGGTTCATAGCCATCGCGTACGGCTGAGCCCGACTAGGGTACACTGCCTCGTCGGTCAGGGCGTCAGCCCAGCTAGCCCGTGCTTTAGGGTTTGGACTCGGCTGTGTTGATAGTAGAATCGTTGTAGTGGTGTTGTAGTTGATCTCGGCAGTGATCTCGGCAACCAACTTCGCTTCCTCCTCTGCGATCCACGCTGCAAGTCCCTTCGACAACTCCTCCATTTCGGTTTGAGACATAAGGTGTTTGACTAATCTAGGGGTTTACGATACGAGTGCTTCTGTTTTTGAGCTACTCTAGGCTATGCTACTGTAAATATGCCATAGAGAATACGACGAATGCGCCTCCTAGAATGTGCGACCTGGCCGCCTGGGATGCGCCGCCTGAATTGCACCTCATGACTGTGCCACCTGAAATGCACCTCCTAGAATGTGCCACCCGAAATGCGCCTCCTGGAATGTGCTACCTGGAATGAGCCTCCTTGCGGTTCGAGCTGTTGTCCCGTCTGAAAGTGGTAGGTGGTTCCCTGCACTCGTTCGCCGAGCAGTCCTTGGTGGGCCGACTCGATGATGCGGGTAGTGGGGCATCTCGCACAAATGTTGCAGCGCCGGTCGGCGAGACGGGTGTAGTTGCAATTAGTGGGGAGATCCGGGGATTGCGGAGCGGGAGGAGCGGTGCCTCACTGCCGAAGTGGGGAGCGGAGAGCATGTCAACCAATCGTACAGAAGACTGACAACCTTGTCCGGGGAACCCCTTGCTCACTTCTCTGTGGGGGAGCGCTTCAAGTGGGCTCAGAACCGCAAGACAGAACGCGAAGAAGACTAGGCGTATTCTCCTCTAGGCATCTTCGGAGTCTCCGCATTATCAGCCAATACGGGTAGCAGACAGGCTGCGTCTGTAATAGGTCCAGTCTTGGCGCCAACGAGCATAGCGATGTAGGTGAGCGAGATGAAGGACATGATGTCGAGGGTCGAGGGGCGAGATGTGGTTGGCGCTGATGGTCCCCTCCTTGACCTCCTGCCGGCCGATCCCGAGGGGAAGACGGCATTGCCCGACGACTTGTACCCAAGGTGGAAGATGCGGGACAAGCAGGACAAGCAGGACACATAGGCCGGGGAGGAAGGAGATGCTATTACTGTCAGTGCACAAGGGAGTTGACACTAGGGATAGGTGACTTGAAGTTGAGGAATCTGGATCTATATACATCTACTGCGCCACGCACAGAACCTGCCCGATGTTCAAGTCGCAGTTCGCATTCACCTTGGGGTTCAGCTGGCGGAACCTGGCCTCGGTCAGACCTTCGGCGTCCCATATCTTGGAGCACCAATCGCCCGACACGACGCGATACGTCCTAGTGCACGCACCGCCCGTTGCCGGACCGGGAGCGACGCAGACCATCTGGCCGATATTGAGCGCGCACGAGGCGTCGATGCTAGGGTTCAGCTCCCGGAACTGCGACTCGTCGAGCCCGTATGCTTCCCAGATCTTGGCGCACCAGTCGCCCGAGACGACGGTGTATTGGAAGGCGCAGGGCACGCCTGTTGGGGTCGTGCTTTGAGTCGACGAAGGCGTGGTAGAAGTGGACGTTGACCGCACTGTCGTCGTCGTCGTCGTTGCCCTCGTCGTGGTGCTGGACGGCGCCGCTGGGCCGCGGATGCAGTACGCGATGCCCGGCTCCAGGTTTGAGCAGTCCGCCTTGAGGTTCGCGTTCCATGCCACCAGCTGCTGCATGGTGACGCCCTCGGTTTGCTGCAGGCCAAAGCACGTGTCGCCTGACACCACGACGTGCCACTTGTAGCACGCGCCCGTGGTGCCCGTTTGCGTGGGGCCTGGCGGCGCCACCGTCTGCGAGGACGTCGGGTTCGGCCCGTCGACGCCCGTGGCGTTCCAGCCGGCGACGGGCCGCACGCAGTACCACAGGTCTGGCACCAGGTTGAAGCAGTCGGCGTCGATGGAGGGGTTGATGGCCTGGAAGAGCTCGACGCGCACGTGCGAGGACAGCGAGATGCGGTTGCACGTGTCGGCCACCTGGACCTTGTAGTACCGGCCGCAGTTGGGCGTGGTGAGGAAGGGCGTGGGGCCCGGCGGCGGGGCGGCTTCCAGCGCGTACTCGCCCTCATCCTGCTGGCCGGCGCCCGGGAGGACGGTGGCGTTGTACGCGCCGTCGGGGGAGGTCACGCAGACGACGGCGCCGGTGGCGTTGACGAGGTTGCCGCAGTTGGTGGTCACGGAAGGGTTGTAGGCGGCGAACTGGGCGAGCGTGATGTTGTAGTACGCGCTGACGCCATAGCAGTCGTCGCCCACGTCCATGGCATAGATCTGGCATGTCTTGGGCAGGCACAGCGTGGCGCCCACCATGGTGTTGTTGGCCAGGGCGCTGCAGTCGGCGTACAGGTTGTTGATGGACGCCAGCGTGCCCTCGGCCACGGACTTGGCCACGGCGATGGAGCGGCACGTGTCGCCGGCCTTGACGGTGTAGTTCTGCCCGGACGCACACACAAAGGGCGGGATGTTGGTAGCGTTGACGCCGTTGGGGAACGAGTCTGCCGGCGGCTGGGATGGCGTCGTGGAAAGGGGCACCTGGCAGCGGGCGGTGACGTTTTGGTACGTGCTTACCATGGCGTCGGTATAGCCCAAGAAGGCCGACTTGGAGACGGTCTGCAGGTAGGAGAGCTGGCAGGAGGAGCAGAGCACCGCATTTGGGAGTTTCAGGAGGTCAACGTCGGTGAGGTTAGCCTTTTTGTCGCGCAGCCAGTCTGTTGATACGTATTAGTCAAGTGGTTGACTCTTCACGGTCAGTACTAGGTTGGGACAGTCTTACCAACGCAGTACTGTCCAGTCGACGGGTCCTTGGCACAGACAATGTCGAAATACTCAGACATGAGGTCGCCTCGCCACGAGTTCGGGTACCCATCAAAGGCAGACGTCGTCCCGCAGGCGCTGAGGACACCAGTACGGTACGCCACTAGCGAAGCGTTACAGCCCGCGGCGCACAGCCCAGCGTCGGTCGGAGCCGAGTAGTATCCCGCAGCCGACTCCAGCTGTAGATCCGCGCTACACGACGTGATGGTCTTGTTGAGGGCGACCTTGCACGCGTCGGAGATGGGCGACGAGTTGCCGAACCCCTCCTCGGCGTCAATGGGGTTGCCAAAGGAGCCGTCGCGCAGCGGATAGGGGAAGGGAATGATGTCGGCCGCAGTGGTCACGACAACGGATGCCAGGAGAAGGAACATCAACCTCCCAAGGGAGGAAGACTTAGCTTGATGCATCGTGGCGTGCTTGGAACTGTGTAGCATGCAAAGTTCAACAAGACGGAAGAGGAAGATGCCCTTTGAGGAACTGGACGTCTGTAAAGGAGTATTTTAGGTGGGAATGGCACCTTGATATAGTGTAAGCATAAGGTATACTTGCGTGGTCCTCGGGAATAGAGACTTACAAGCGCTTTTGTGCAGCGGTGGGCCGATATCAGCTGTTTATCAACACAATAGTTATGCGTCGCTTCGTATGGCAATGCATACAAACCCTGATCTTCTTGACAGGAAGGCTTATGCAGCAACAGTGATTTTGTCCCAGCCTGCCTTGGGAAGCAATACTTTCCGATTCATCTCTTCGTAAGTCCAAGACCAGATGCCCGCGACTCCATTGCTTGTCCTTTATTGATTTAGAAGTAGGCATTGCGGGACAACTACTGTACCTACACAAATCTTATCTGCGCATGGAATGCAACATCATATGGCTCCACCCGTGAGCAATAGGAAATGGTGATGTTGCACTGACCCACCATGTGAGGGTATGCGATTAATCAGTGCGTCGGTTGCGCTGACTCGCCATGTAAGGGGCGCCCACGAGGCGGAAACGTGTCCGCCTCGTGGGCGCCCATGTGAGGGGATGCGATTACTCAGTGCGTCGGCTAGGCAGCCACGATGCAACACCTCGGTAGGAACTAGTGCTCATGTAAGACTAGACAGTACGAAGCGCCAAATCAGATTCAATACATTGAAGAATTTCATGTGTATCCACATACAACGCCTGGGTGGAAACCCTTGAGGTTTGCACACATTTCGGCCGAGTGCTCGCCGGCGCTTTATTGGCATCTTGTAACTATTGCAGGATAATAGGGGTAACGCTGCCACTCGCCAGATGCGGCAACTTACATGGGGATGCCTTGCGGTCGGAGTGAGGCTACCGAGATGATGTTACGAAGATCTCTATCAGGTTTATCATGAAGTGTTCTGCTCCGTCATAAATGCTGCTTGACGGCAACTTCTCAGCTCCCAAGAGATCCTCTCCGACCCACACAACTCCCTACGACCTCACGCGCAGCATTGATGTCCAACATGTCTTGTGCAATGTCTCCCCCGTGGAGATCCAACCTGCACCTCCTCGCAGCCTCTCTCTTTGTCTTCTTCCTCTTCGCTCACGGCGTCACCGCCGCAGACCCGGACTACACCTGCGCGGCTGACCGGCCCTGCGCGCTAGGATGCTGCGGCAAGGAAGGCTTCTGCGGCATGGGCCCAGGTAGGTCATCGCTGGAGAGTCGACAGGAAGACAGAAAGACCTAGCCTAACTATCTCCCCAGAGTACTGCGGACCCGGCAATTGCATCAACTCATGCGACGCCAAGGCCGAGTGCGATCCGGGCGGCTGGGGCGCGCAGTACGTCCAGAGCACCAGCTGCCCGCTCAACGTCTGCTGTTCCAAGCACGGCTTCTGTGGAACGACCCCGGAATTTTGCGGCAACACCGTCATACCCAACCCGAGCTGCTCCAAGAGCGGTGGCTCGGCGTCCCAGCGCACCATTGCCTACTACGAGGGCTGGGGCGTTACGCGGCCCTGCGACGCCATGATCCCCGAGGCCATTCCCGCGCTGGCGTACTCGCACGTCAACTTCGCCTTCGCCTCTGTGGACCCAGTCACCTTTAGCGTGGTTGCGTCCAGCAGCGGCGATCTCGAGCTGATGAGGCGGCTGACGGGACTGAAAGCCCTCTATCCCCATCTCAAGGTGTGGATTTCCATCGGCGGCTGGTCGTTTAACGACCCGGACCAGCCGACGGCCTGGACCTTCTCGGACCTGGCGGGCTCGGCGGCGAATCAACGCAAGTTCTTCGACTCGCTCATCTCCTTTATGAGCTACTACGGTTTTGACGGCGTCGACATTGATTGGGAGTACCCCGTTGCGCCAGAGCGATCCGGCCGCCCGGCGGATTTCCAGAACTTCCCGGTGATGCTGCAGAACCTGCGGAATGCCTTCAACGCGGCCGGGAAATCGTGGGGCATCACCATCACGCTGCCCAGCTCGTTCTTTTATCTACAGCGATTCGACATTGTCAAGTTGGAGAAGACGGTAGACTGGTTCAACATCATGTGTACGTGCCTTATACTCCCGCACGTGTTGACTATACGCACTACGTTGACTGCCCCCCTGACTTACCCTTGATTGGTCTCCCTTACATCTGTTTCGCGCAAATCTGACGAACTCACAGCGTATGATCTACATGGAACTTGGGATGCTACGAGCAAATGGACAGGACGTAAGTAGTCCTTGTTCACAACTCCTCCAGACTCGGATTGCAACTTCAGAGTTGACCAAGATCAACAGCGTACGTCGGGGCCCACACGAATCTCACAGAAATCGACGCAGCTCTCAAGCTCCTGTGGCGCAACAAGATCAACCCCAAGAATGTTGTGCTCGGCATTGGATTCTACGGACGCAGCTTCACGCTGGCCGACCCATCCTGCAACCACGCCGGGTGCCGCTTCACAGAGGGTGCGCCGGCGGGCCCCTGTACCGGATCCGTCGGGACTCTGTCCTTCGGCGAGATCCAACGCCTCATTGCCAACGGCGCCCAGCCGCGGCTCGACTCCGTAGCCGGCGTCCAGACGCTCACCTACGGGCCCGGCGGCAAATACTGGGTCTCGTTCGACGATGCCACCACCATCCAGATGAAGCTCGACTACGCGAACAGCGTCTGTCTCGGCGGCACCATGGTGTGGGCGGTGGGGCTCGACGACGCAAAAGCCTCGGCGTCCAAGGCGCTGAGTGGCAAGTCCAACACCGGCGGCAGCTCGCCCATCCCGGGCCTCAACCTGAATATTGTGATTCGCGATCCCATCGGCGAGTGCCGCTGGACGTCGTGCAACGCGGACTTTAGCACAGAAGGCAGCTGCCCCAGCGGATACTCCTCGGCTGTCAAGGTTCTGGACGGGTGTCCTCAGCCCAGCTCCGGCTTTGGCAACCATCGCACGCTTTGTTGCCCCAAGAACGATATGCCGACGTGCGAGAGGCCTCGGTTTGCCAGCGATTCCACCAACAACAGGTGCCAACAGTTCGTAGCTGCAGCTCCTCGTTGTTTTCCTTTCCATGTCACTGACCCACACAACGCAGATTGCCTTGCAATGGCGGCTATCAGCTCCTAGCCACCACGCAGTTCCCCACCAACGAACCCAACAAGCCCTGCCAGGACGGTGGCGCCGTCAGCATCTGCTGCACCAACAAGCAGTCCACGGCCGCGCTGGCCCACAGTGAGTGCACATGGACCGGGTGCGGAGGATCCTGCCCGGCCGACAAGAATGTGCCGCTCACATCCTCGCTGCGCGGCGACGGCGGCCAGGCGCCCTGCCCGGCCAACCAGCGCAGGACCCTCTGCTGCCCGCCGAGCGGCATCAAAGGCAGCTTCGACAAGAACAAGTGCAGCTGGTTCTCCAACGCCTTCCATGGCACCTGTACCCCGGGATGTCCCGAGGGCAAGGTCTCGGTTGCCATCGACTCGGCCGGTCCTGGCTGTGCTCGTGGCTTTGGTTCCTTCTGCGTAAGTAGATATTCCCGTCATAAAAGCCCATTCTTGCTGTTGCTTTACGCTGACTGTGGCCCTGCGCAGTGCGATCCCCCGTCCACGCTGACGCCGCGAGACATCTGGGGCGCAGACTCAAGCGGCTTTGAGTTCACGGTCGACCGGTTCGTTAACAATGGCGTATGTACCGTGTATCAAGGCCCCTTCAAGCGTGACCTTTCCAGCCGAGACGAGCTCGTTCAAACGTTGAATGCGACCTTTGTTCTGGGAGAACGGGCCCTGGGAGGAGGTTCAAAGGGCTTTTCGACGCGTGACATGGCTTGGTATCTAGTCCCGCTGCTTTACGACTGGGAATACACCTACAGCGAGAGAAGCTACATCGAGCCACTCAGAAGCTACTGGAACAGCCGTACGGCGGGTCGGTATCCCTCGTTCGATTCGCTGGCCTCGCAAGTGGAGGGCAACAACTACGACGGCCGGGACGCGGTGGACCGCATCGATGATAGTCTCTGCGGCGGCATCCAGGCCCAGGAAACCATCAACCTGAGCCAGCAGATCACCAAGAATCTGTGCGAGGACACCGAGGATGCCGGGTCCGACGACCCGTGGTTTAAGACGCGAGACCTGGATGAGCCGCTCAACCTCACCGTCACTTCCGAAGTGGGCGGCAAGTTGACAAAGCGCACGTTTGCTGTCAACTTGGATGCAAGAGACTCTGGACAGACCACGCACCCTGCCAACACCGGAGACGCCATTGAGCTGCTGGGTAACGACCTGCTTCGGATGGAGTACTACAGATGGTTCAGATACAACCAGAACGAGGTTGAACTCGAAGGTATGCTGCATGTCCGTTTCAATTGGTAGCTTAAGCTGATGGGTCACGCCACAGTCGTGTACGTGGCCGGTCAGGATCCCAACAACCTATACTGGGCAGCCCGCAACCCGGGCGCGAGTGCCACCCAGGAACGGTTCGTGGTGCTTCACGTGCACTTCCGCCGCGGCCGCACGATAGGGTCCAACCTCGCGCCGTCGCAGATGAACGTCCGACACGGCGAGACCATCGTCCGTTCTGTCCAAGGCGCCGCGCGCCCGGGCCGGTACCGGGTGCAGATGGTGGCGGCCGACGCCAACCACGGAGCCGTCGTGTGCGACTGCCCCCAGGGCCTTACGGGCCTCAATGTGGAGGCGACGGCCAATAGCGCGCCGGGCGGGGAGATCGTGGTCGGTGACCCGGGTGGCAACATTGCGCGGCTGGTCGACGACCTGTACGGCCTGGGCCACAACCCGACCAACAACCTGTTCCGGCAGCCCAACGCCTACTATTTCCCCAACGGCGGGTTTGGCACCCAACAGGCGCAGGACCCGTCGACCTTCATGCCCGACCCCCAGAGCGGCCAGGGCCGTGCGCTGTTCACGGGGGCAACCTGGGACAACACGCAGCCGTACACCGAGTCTTTCTCGTATGCGGCGGACGGCTCGCTATATGACCCCTTTACACAGCATGGTGGGGACATTGTGAACACTCCTGGTTTCTATCAGGCATAAACAGTGTAATTGTTTCTTGAAATGTCATTTGAGTAGATAAATACAAGTAGTGGTCTCAAATGGGTATATAAACCCTCCTCGGTCTGGTACAAGACGGTGGGGATGGTGAAACTAATCTTCCGCTCGGCCAGCCAGCGCAGCGGGACGCATTCCCTTGTAGCGGCCATCCTGTCCTGGGCCAGCTTGACCTTGAGGAACGCGTCGCCGAAGCTCCAGACCGCCGAGGCGTCCCCGGCATCGTGCACCAGACGCACATGGCTGTCAGCAGGAACTGCTCTGGCCGTAGGCCCGCGACGGCGGCGCCTCTTCGAGGGTGTAGTACCAGCCGCCGTTGTTGTCCCTCCACAGCCATTCCCGGCAAGCCCCTTCGAGGAACTCGTGGCCAGTTTGACGGCATCCATGTGTGTGTCATCTGGCAGCTCGGGATCGACCAGACCCTGCTCCAACAAGCCCGCCCACAGCGCATGGCGAAACTCTGCTGGGCTCAGCGGCCGCTTTGCAAAGAGAATCCAGAGAATGCAGAGCTGCAGGGATTCAGTTCTACGTTGATCGCGTGCCAGCATGCTCCTGAAGAGTTCGCTCAGTTTGGCCGGTATTTTCGAAAGCTTCTTCCTGAGAGCGAGGGCGCCGTGGCTACTCTCATTGTTCAGGATCTCCACGACTACCACGATCTATATGAAAATCCCGGCGGCCTTGGCCAGGATTTGAGATTGCAATTCTTCTAGAAGTGAGGGGTTCGTGATCCTGAGACGACTCTCGATATACTATGCCAAGAGACCCTTGATGATATTCATCTTGACAGGCTTCGTCAAGAACAAGTCACACCCACTCGCAGACGCCTCATTCCGATTGACATCGCTGCTCAGTCCTGTCAGTGCAATGACCTGGCACCTCTCTGCCCCTGCCTCTGTCTCGAGCCGCCGAATCTCCCTCGTTGCTTCGAACCCATTCATGACGGGCATACTGATGTCCATAAACACCACGTCGAACCGGGCTGCTTGCCCCTCGAGTGATCGCTGATAGAGCTGCACAGCCTCGAGACCATCACCTGCAGTTGCAAAGGTGTGCTTCAGCTTGGTGACAAGGTGTGTTAGCAGCTTGATGTTGATGGGGTTGTCGTCGACAAGCAGGAGATGCTGCTTGCTTGGACACCGCATCTGCGCGACTGCCCCTGTCTCTGAGGCGCTTGGTCTCCCCTCTTTCTCCTCCGTTATTGATAAGCTGCCTCGGGATGGCAGTGTCGGTTCCGGTGGCGATGCATCCCGAGTCGCCCGCAGGCGAGGGAACGCTACGAGCTCGCTGTGAGAGTCGTTGGCGCCGATGTGTGTGGCGCCATTCTTGGAGTCCGCCTCCAAGGCCAATTGAAGCACCGAAGCCAGCTTCCTTGGGCCGATGGGCTGGTGCAGGTGGACGCCATGGCCCTTCTTGATCTGTCGCGCGAGACACGAGGCAGCACCCGATTCCGAGCACAGCAACACCAGAGGAGCGACGCGAGTGTGCCATGCCTGCAAGATATTGTCGCGGGATTGCTGCGCGTCCTCATTCAAGAGGTTGCAGTCCAGGATGTACACATCTGCCTGGGGGATTGGGCGATCTTTGGTTCCGACGACCACTTCCATCCCCAGACAGGCTCCCGCGTTGGCTCGGATGGCTCTCTCAACCGTCGCTGACCAGCTCCGGACTTCCTTGGCGGTGGCGACCTCCGCGTCGCCCATGGCAGCACACGCCTCGGGGGTGATGAGGCATACTGTCCGCCCCTTGAGATCCGAAAAGTGGTCCATGGGGCGGTGTTCTTCGGCGCTCGCTGATGGAGTGGCGCCCAGGGCGGGAGAGCCCGGAGCGTCCTTGCCGAGGGGCACCACGACCTCGACGAGAGTGCCGATCCCCAGAGAGCTCTTGACGTTGACGCTGCCCCCGAGATCGCGCACGAGCTGCTGGACAATGCTGAGTCCCAGTCCCATGCCTGGGGCGTGGTTGTCTTCCTGCGAGAAGGGCGTGAACAGGTGATACTTGAGGTAGTCCGAACTCATGCCGGAGCCGGTGTCCTCGACCGTGAAGGAGATGTAGTCGGATTCGTTGCCCGCCCTGTCTGCCCTCTTCACGACCTTGAGCCCGACCTCGATGTGCCCGGCGCTGGTGTACTTGAAGGCGTTGCCAAAAATGTTCATGACGATCCGCTTCCAGGCGCCGACGTTGAGCGGGAGTTGCCATTGGAACCTGGCAATCTGCACCGAGACGAGCAGCGGACGGTCCGACGAGCCGTTCCTCCTCGCGGGCGCCAGCGAGGTCTGCGTCTGCATGTCAAAGACGTTTCCTGATCGGTGCCCCAGCTTGACGGCCTCGACGACATCCTCGACCAGGCCGCCCAGATCCATGTTGCGTATCCCCGAGAGGGACGACGTCCCGGAATGCGTCACGATGGCGTGGTCGAGCAGGTTGTTGAAGGTGTCGAGCAGGGTCGTCGCACACGAGTCGAGCATGTCGAGGGTGGACAAGAGGGCGCGGTCCGACAGCACGTCGCGGAGCAGTTCGCTGCTCGCCATGATGCCGTGCAGCGGGCTCCGCAGCTCGTGGCTGAGCGACGAGACAAAGTCCGATTTGGCACGGCTGGCGGCCAGTGCTTCGAGGCGCGAGACTTCGGCCATGACCGAATTCCCAAACGCCGACACCAGGCTGATGTCGGCGACGCCGATGGCGCGGGTCGGGTCCTCCACCCAGCCCAGTGCCGCGGCGTACCAACACTCTCGCTGGAAATGCCACAGAGGCAAAAAGATGACGTACTTTGCGGCCGGCAGGAGGCGGAAGAGGGCGGCGATGTCGTTCCTCAGACGCAAGCCCTCTTGGTCTGCCGTTCGTCGAGATTCAAACGTCTTTCCGACCCCGTAGCTATCGTCGATGGGGCCGAGCTCGTCAGCCGTAAAGACGTGACCCTCCGGGTACGCTCGGATGAAGCGCTGCAACGACACTTCGGGGAGCTGGGTCTGCGCCGAGTGCGTGGTCGTCTCGCCCTCGGGCCCGAGAGCAGACGTGACGATCGCCGGGCAAAACGGCCCGTCCAAGCTGTCGTTTGGCTGCCCCCCTCCCAAGTCCAGCGATGGCTGGTCCGGCCTGTCTACGTAAGAGCTCGGCACGGCGTCGAGAAACATGAGACCGTCCAAGTCCATGGAGCGTCGAATCGTGGCGGCGGCCCTGAAGAAACTCGTCTTGATGTTCGCCGAGCTGATGAAGCCGTGCGGCTCCGAGATGTCAGACGGGGCGGTCGGCGGTGCGGGGGACGTGCCGTCGGCGGCCGCTGCTGCGATCGCCGCGAGGAGCTGTTGCTCCATGGCATTTTCGCCCAGCTCCTCTCGTGGTGTCGTTGGAGGCGTCTCGGATCCTTCCTGCTGCGGGGCGGACGCGAGCGACAGGGCGGACGGCGCGGACTCGAGGGACGACGACGAGGTGACAATCGGGCGCGGCGGGCGTCCCGAGCCAAACGATGAGACCGTGCCAGAAGAGTCGTCATTCTTGTTGGGCGTGCTCGAGGTGACCGAGCCCAGAACGTCGCCCGCCGGCCACTTGGCCTTGCCCGCCTCCTCCAGCGGTTCAGCTTCTCCGAGCGTCACGAGGGGCTTGAGAGGTACCTCGTGCCGGATGAAGCCGCTCAGGCCCTCGATTAGCTGCTCGGAACGGTCTCGGCTCTGTCTGATCCGCACGTTCTCCAGGTGGGCCATGATGGCCGAGGCAATCTCGTTCATGACCTCGACGGTTTCGTCCTTGTCAAAGTCGTTGCAATGGCTGTCGACGACGCAGTAGCTTCCCAGGAGGTAACCCAGCGGAGACACGAGCGGCACTTCGAGATACGACGTGAAGAACGGATAGGCCGTCACATATGGCCGGTCCTTGTAGTCGGGGTGCGTCTTGAAGTTGTTGATGATGTACCGAGTCCTGTTGGCGATGACATCGGGGCCCGTCTTCACCCACTCCCCCGTCTCATCCATAAAGGCCTTCATGGTGGCGGGGCACACACCGTCGCAGTTGTTGATCTTGCACACGCCAATCGCGATGTGGTCCCCTGGGGCGCACTTCATGTTGACGAGGGAGTGGGATCGTGTAATCTCGGTGACGACGTATTGGTATTTCCGGTCGATCAAAGAGATGAAGGCGCGGTCGACACCCAGGCGGAGGGCTCCCATCTGCGTGAGGGCGTTGAGGGTGGGATCGGCGTTGAGGATCGGCGTCTCCTGGAACTTGACGGGCAGCCCCGGCGGGAAGGAGGCCGCGGAAAGGTAACTTGAGACAGGGAAGCCATTGGTTAGCAAGGCATACCCTCTGCATTTGGGCCTGACCAGAAAATAGGGGTCTAGCGGAGACATGCCAACGTACGCTGCGATCTCGCGCTGTCTCGCGCGCTCTGAGCTCTCTACCTCGACACAGGCTGCCGCCAATGCCGGCCCCTCGGCGCTCGCGACAGGGGTGGTGGCCGACATGGTGACGGCGCGGCCCAGCAAGTGTCGTCGGTTATGGCGGCAGCAAGACGTGCTCGCTTGCAGTACATCTGCGGCATCGTGGGATCCCGTTCGAGTGTCGTCAAGAAGAAGCACGTTTGTTGGTTTTCCAGAGAGCGGTTGCGGGGAGAGACAAGACGGATCCCTCAACGGCGGCCTTCTCCCGCCAAGCCAGTGGCGATCCACTGTGCCAGGTTTTCCAACTCAACCAAGGATCCAAGGATCCAAGCACCCCACCCTCCCCAGGACCAAAGTCCAGACCCGAGTGGCCCTATACGACCCACTCTCCCGCTCTGCCGGATCAAATCCTCCATCCCATGGCGCTGGCCGTTACGAAGCCTATCGCTTCAGGTGGAGTTCCAATTGGGTCCACACTGCCGAGTATAAGAGCACCCAGTAACCCTCTGCTTGAACTCACAGAGCCTTGCGGAGGACAAAGTTTGGCACGAGGATCGAACGCAGGCGGCCCACCCAGCCGAGCGAATAACGGCGTGACGTTATGCGGCTCTAATGTCCTCTAGTGTCTTCTAGCGCGAGGCGTTCCGCGAACGGAAATGGCGTGAGGCTCTGCTTATCAGGGCGGGGGGGACGGCTCAGCTGCGGTAGTCTCAGGCCTTCACAGTTCACACCATTGCGTCTTCGCTTCCCAGGATTTGCAATTCTCCCTCCCCTATCTGACAACATCGACCATGCGGCGGTTCATCAACTCGCTCGCCCAGGATCTCCAGAATGCAGCGCTCGGCGCTGGGGATGCGCGCGGATATGGCTCTGGCAGCGGAGGAGGGTTTGGAGGAGGGTTTGGAGGAGGGTTTGGGGCAGCCGTTCCCGGCAGCGGACAGCCTCAGATCCCTCAGGCAAGCGTTCCTTGCCCGCGCCAACAGCCTCAAGCCGGCCACCAGGACTGGATCGGGCTCAACGATGTTCGTTTTGCGGCCTTCAATATCTGTCCGACATGCTACAACTCGGCGGTTCGTCCCACGCCCTACGCAAACGCCTTCGTCACGAAAGGCGGCCCCATTGCCCCGCCTCTCCATGTGGCTGTTCGCTGCGACATGTCGCGATTCTGGGTGCGAGTTGCGGGCTTGGTGCTTCTTACCATGAACCAGGACAGGCGACACGACGTGACCTTGCTCGCTCACGTTGCTGGACTCCGCGCGCAAGAGGGACAATGCCCAAACGCCCAGCTCGCCTCGGAACAGCAACCCCTTCCCGTCGCGCAGAGAATGTGGTACACGATCCAAGAGCCTCAGACCGGTGCGCAGCCCCTTCAGGGTTGGACGGTGTGCGCAGAATGCGTTCTCAACCTCCAGGCGTGCTGTCCGGCCGTTGCGGCTGGCTTTGCTCCTGTGCACCCGGCCGGCCCGAGGGAGGCGTCCTGTGCTATGGTACCATCGGAACGATACGAGGATACACGCACCATGGAGATGCTGCAGCAGATTGGCGGCTGTGCTGTGACCGCGGCTTTATTTCGCCGACCGGACTTGTCGCAGCTGGTCAACTGGCTGCGTTCAAATCCACCTCGGCCGCGGGGCGGGGGCGCGTCATTTTCCACGCCGGGTCACCCGACGAGCGGAGGACAACCTCAAGTCAATGGTCTCTGCCCAAGGAATTACCCATCTGCGACCCTTCGGTGCCATACGATGCCAGCCCTTTTTGAGTTCACAGTGTGCGAGCAGTGCTACGCCGACGTCGTCAAACCCGATGTCGACAAGGCAGCGGAACTCGCTCGCCAATTCGACCCGAACCCTTCCGCCATGCCCTCTGGCTTCACCTGCCAACTATACTCGGACCGTATGCGCCGCGTTTGGGGCGAGGCCGTCTCGACTGGGAACTTTGAATACCTGCGGCACAAGGTAGGATGGGCCTTGACTTGTTTTTGGGTCGGACAAGGGGAGTCTGAGGAAGTTGGGGGACGGGGACCTAGAAGCATGTGAGACCTGATCTCAAATCCCGTACTGACATTCCCTGCGATCCAGGTGCACGAGCGGCGGACCAAGGAGCAAGAGCTCCAAATGAAGACGGCACAGCTTCAGCAGCAAGCCAGCCAGCTGCGTGTTCAGGCCCAGACACAGGAGCACCTGGCCGTTAACTCGTTCCGGCTTGCCGCCAACTCTGCGAGCAACAATATCATGCTCGCCGGGGTGGGCGTCGCTTACCGAATCGATGCGAATCATGTCGCAGTGCCCAATGGGGTCGTAAGTGTGGCTTCGATCCAAGGTTACTCCTAAGATGCTGACAGGGACATGGTTCGCAGCCGGACTTCAGCCAGTCAACACAGCTAAACAACCAGGCGGCTATGCTCAAGGTTCAGGCTGCACAGGCCGAAGATCAAATCCGGTTTGCCGAGGAGGAATGGAGGCGATACTGGGAGTGACTGAGGCAGCCAGTGCTCATTGCCTCCAACCCCAAACGTAGACACAAAGCAGCCAGGCCGTGGCGTCAACCAGGAGGCCGGGAGGTCACAGAACTTGCTATTTCAGGTTTTCGCGGTTGAACTTGACGCATGCCTCAACGAGACACCTACTGCCAGGTCATCGCGTAGAAATATAGAGCTTGAGGAGCCTCTCGCAGCAAGACAGGATTACAGTGCCTCCGATGAACCCCCTCAAAGCGCCGCTACAGCAACCCTGCCTTCGCCGTTGCCGTCACCTTGACCACCCGCATGTCATGAAGCGCAATGTCAAACGACACGCTCGTCCCGGTGCCGGTCTGGCCGGTGTACATCTCCTTCCACGTGTAGCTCCCTGCGCCCAGGCCCGGCACATCCTTGAAGTTGACGCTGTACTTCCCGGCCGAGGTTCCAGCACACAGCCCAATGACGACGCCGTCACTGAGCGGGCCGGCCCAGTACGGGTGGATCTTGCCGCTCACGGGCGCGGCGCTGCCGGGAGGGCTAAAGGTAGTAGCGGCCTTGCCGAGTTTGTCCTGGTTGATGTCGATGATACCCTTGTTGCGGATGATGGCGAGCGTCGAGTCCGAGATCTTGTTGAGGTCGAGACCGAGCACGAGGGGTGACTTGGCAATGGCCCAAAGGCCAAAATGGAGGCGTTCCTGGTTCGTGTTGAGCTTGGACGAGCCCAAGTAGAGCATGTCGAGGTCATTGAAGCCACCGGGCGCGCTGTACTGGTAGATGCCCGCCGCCGCGCTGCCGATGCGCTCAACGCTGGCCCAGTCGCCCCAGTTGTCGACGCTCATCCTTTGTGCAGTTAGCAAAGGAGCCGAGAAGGAATTTAGGTCCGCTTACCGCCAAGAATGGCCAAAGTTTGCGCCCCAGGTCCAAACGGAATCCCGTCCCCAGTTGCAGAGGTTGAAATGAATCTTGCGCTTGTCCTGGGCGCTCACGATGGCATCTCGCATGGGAGCATACCAGGTTTGGGTGTTTGCCGAGGGTCTTTGACAGGTTTGGGGTGGCGGGTTGTCCAAGCAAGGCGTGTAGCAGTTGTCGTACTTCCTGCCATGGTGCGTGCAGCCCTTAGCAAAGAACTGGATCGGAATACAAATACACGAATAAAAAAGAGAAAGAAAAGTGTAACAAAGAGCAACGTACCAGAAGTCGACTCCCCACTCGACGAGTTGAGAGACGTCGGACGCCGCATGCTTACCCCCATCGCTTCCAGGAAAGCCGGCGCAAGTCTGCTGACCAGCGCATCCATAGAGACCAAATTTGAGCCCGAGGTTGTGGATTTGGTCAGTGACGGATTTGATGCCGCTAGGCCACTTGCTAGGATCAGGCACAAGCTTCCCGTTTCCATCACGGGTCTTGGTCGACCAGCAGTCATCAATGTTGATATCTGTTTTGGGGTCAATACCTTTCCTGTTCAGAGTGGGTGACCCCCGAAAAAGTTCACCCACATTGATACCCGAGGTCCTTGAGACCGAGCGAGACGAACTTGTTTGCCGTATCGAGAGCATATTTGGCCGAGGCCGCGTTGCACTGCGCAACGTTCTGAGACATTCTGTGAGTCTGGGCTCAATTCCAGTTTGACCTGTTTAGAGGTTCCATCCACTCACCCAGCTGCTCCATCCCATGTGCGGCGTCAGCCCGATGCCATTGTTCAAAGCCTCGACTGCTTTCAGCTGGCATACTGTCAGAAGCAGCGTGTTCAATGCGAATTTCATGGTGGTGTTGCCCCAAATGACTAGGAGATACGTCAGGCACTCGAGGCTGCTTGGTGACAACAATTGAGGATGTGACGTAGTCTTAATGGCATCTTCCTCTGCTTATGTACCCCGTCTCTGGATGTGGATCTTGATTGCCTCTCCAGCATCGGTCCGGCCAGGAGATTGCTCTCAAAGAATGCGGAAATCGGACGATCGTACATGTTCCGAGTACAGTTGCGGCGATGAACCTCGGATGCTCTTTGCCGTACGCGCTCCAATCACGGTGCGTTGATCATTTATGTGGATGGGTGTCCGTCGTCCCGGCTTTCCGGTTCCACGATGTGGTTGGCCCATCCTGTCATGACATCGATTGTTACGCGACCCAATAGTTGTTAGGGCCGAGGTGCTTGCTTGAGATGGACGGTTTGGAATTGGACGACACATCTGTGAGAAAGTTGGATCGCAAAACGGACAACGCCATATTGCTGTTTCGTGAGGTCCAATCTATGGTTTTGGGGCTTTCTTAAGTAAAGCACGCTCGAAAAGAGAGGCATTCATCAGTTCTCTTGGTGCCAGCGTGCAGTACAACAAGGGGTTCACGACAGGTTGTCTACCCCAAGTAGGTCCCTTAGGCTTGAACAGCACACCTTGGTAATTCTTTAGACGCAAATGCGGTACTATGGGTCACGACAGGCGCAAGTTTCGCTCATTCAGACATCAAAACCATTTGACGAATACCTCGGTTTGCTCAACCAAGGTACACGCCACACACATGAGCCAAGAAGATTGAACTCGAGAGCACCAAAGTCATCTCATTTCGACATGGCCTCTCAACTCTGTAAAATTTCACCAAGAGCGAGGGCTAGGTTATGGTATTTGGTGCTCAACTTGGAATGTAAAAGCTGAAATGCGAAATAACCAACACCATATCCCGACGACAATTTTAAAGGGATCAGAAATGAGACTTGAACAAAATCCAAACTATCTGCACTTGCTCTTCTATTCCTTTTCACAACTTTTTAGCCCAAAGTCACTTGTTAGGTCCCTCCGCAGTCGAATCTGGCGTTCGAGAAACGTGGCGAGCACCCCGACCAAGGCGAGCGCTAAAAAGATGGCCCACACCAGCTTGAAGCTCGCAGCAAAAGCCCCGAGAATCTGTCCTCTAACTGGCTCGTTGAATGTCGAGATGAAGGTGGCGGATGCGTGTTCGTATGCCTGGCCGAAGCTCAGCGCATCTCTCGCGAGCACATCATCAATGGTGTTGAGGTTGGCAGAGAACTGCGCGTTGAACACGGCATTAGGAACGGCGACTCCCAAAAGAGAACCCAGTCCCCGCAAAAATGCCCAAGACCCCGTGGCTGCTGCATTCTCCTTGTCCGTGAGGTCGACGAGCACAGTAGGCAGCGTGGTCGAGACGATGACTCCCGAGCCGATTCCGACAAGCAAAGACAACAAAACCCAGAAACCCACCGCGCTGGTTCCCTCGGCGGCGATGCAAGGCACCAACCCGGCAACCATGAGCACAAAGCCTGCCAGATGCATCAGGCGATATTTTCCAAACTTGGCAAGCAGAGGACCCCCAATCGCAGCAAGTACGACAATGCTCAGACTGCACGGAAGGATGAGGAGTCCGGACTGCGTGGGCGAGGCCCCGAGTATGGCCTGAAAGAATGGCGGCAGGTAGAACTGAAAGCCGTAGGTGATGAAGCCATGGGCGGCTGTGATTCCCAACGCCGCGATCGTAGTCCGGTTGGAGAAGACGTGCGGCGCCATGATGGGGGATGCGCATCGCCTGGACCGTTCCCAAAAGATGAAGGCCATGACACCAGAGCAACCGCCAGCGAGAGACGCGATGATCGTCGGGTCCGTCCAGGAGTAGACCGTACCGGCCAAGCTCAGAGCGCAAAGGATCAGGACGACTGCTGCTGTGAGCAGGAGGAGGCCAACGCAATCGACCTCGGCGATCTGCTGAAGAATTGACCGTCCCTTCCACGTGGTGCCGCTATTGAGTTGCAGCCAGAACCACATCAAGACGAGGGCGACGACGCAGACGGGCAGGTTGATACCGAAGCACCATCTCCAGTTTGTCTGAGCAAAGACCCCCCCAAGCAGGGGCCCGACGGTCGTTCCGAGGGCGTACACTGTGGCCTTGATGGCCACGTAATGTCCTCTCTGCTTCAGCGGCGTGATGTCGCAGAGGATCAACTCTGCAAACAGGTCAATTCCTCCCGAACCCATCCCCTGGATGATCCGCCCCAAGATCAGCACGGCGCAGTTGTTGGCATACCCAGCGATACCACTCCCGGTACCGAAAATTACCACGGCTGCCATCATCAAGTGTTTGCGTCCCCAGACATCGGCAAGCTGTCCGTATAACGGCTGGAACACGATGGATGCCAGCAAAAACGCGGTTGCCACCCAAGACGCGTTGCGGCCCAGCCCCAGGGACTGGGAAATCGTGGGAAGTGCGGTGCTGACAACGCTGCCCTCAAAGGCCGAAAGGAGGATGGGGATGCAAATTCCGGCAAAACATCTCCAGAACCCGACGCCCCTGACCCATTCCTCCCCATTGTCTGGACCGCCCCCTGTCCCCTTCTCCTCTGAGCACCGGAGTGTTGTCGACGACGAAGAAGTGAGAATTGGTAGTTCTGGTACCAATGTGCTGTCGCTCAAATCGACTTGACACTTTGCGAGCAAGAGACTGGGTTTTGTTGGCTCGGGATTCCATCTGTCTGTCGATCTGGTCTCCATGGTAGCCGGCCGGCGTCTGTCGTATCCTTCACTCCGTTGAAAAGGGCGCGCTTCTCCTTGTCGTGAAGAAAGGCGAGCCGTAAACGGTGGATAATCAGGGAAGAGAGGATCTGGTAACAAAATCACCCAACACAACAAGAGCTAAACACGGCTGAGTCCTGAGCCATGACCAGCATTCTTTTTAATGACCTGTTCGCACTGCTCTGTCAGAGTTGATGTCATACCCGCTACCTTCTTCGCGGATTCCGCCTTGCACATGTACAGTGTCCTCACACATTTTGATCCAAGACATGCCCAGCAAGTAAGACAGCCGGCCTTCGTTGGTGTGCGCCATCGTTTCATCCCTCTGCCTCGTGGTTTAACTCGCGTCATCTGCCCTAAACCCCCCCGCGGCCTTGTTTTCCGTTGCGGTTTTGGCCATCGAATAGAAGACGGCGTTGGCGGACGATTGTGATCAATGCTCTCCCCTCCTGACGCCAAGTTTTCTCCAAGCAATGTGTGCTCTCGTGGAGAGTCTCACACTCACACGGGCGGGTCTTGTGCTCCGTCGATCGGTGTTCGGGCCCGGCTTCAATTGTTAGGTCTGGTGCCAAAGACATCTTTCCTTGCCCTGCCATAGCAAGGTTGGCCATAGCATTGCAGCGTACTGAGGTCCGATCTAATCGTCACAAAATGCGTCTAGCCGGGTTTCGCAGTCACAGATCGAGGGTCAGCGATCGCACCCCGGGTCTGGGGGTGGTGCTTGGCTCCATGTCTGGGACAGATCTTGATGTAAGACACATCAGGCTCTGCCCTGCCAATTGCCGTAGCGATGCGGCAAGCGGACATCAACTTGCATCTGATGGCCTGATCTGGCAAAGCACCATGATATTCCGAAGCCGTTTTGGAAAAGATATACATCGGACCCTGCGCAGTCCTCCCAGCTTGGGAGTATTGTGGCACAATACGGGCTGGGCAAAAGCTCAACGTGTAGTTGTCTCTGATGCCCAGAAGCTTCACCTGTCAGGCGGAATGTTATCCTCCCGGCCACCACCCATCGTGTCGTATTCCAGATTCATGGTGAGCACCGGAAAGCTGGGCGACTCCCTTGGCGCGGCATATTTCCCGTCTTAGGCTATACGGAACAACACCCCCAGGCACAACATGCTACTTGAAGTGGTTTTTGTGTTACTAAATTGAGCACACCCTCCGAGTTTACCCAACAAGCGGGGAATGGCAACAGATTTTTTCTGGACTCTGTCCATTCCTCAGCACGCTTGAGTGGAGGATGGAAGAGGAATGTGGTTGAGCGCCCTAACAAGGCTCATGTATTTAGCATGCCAGAACCTCGTCTGAGTCTCCAATTCAGTCTGCACGAGTCAAACGACCCTCAATTCGTTGAATCGCCGTGCAAAATTCTCAGATCTCCATCATGGCCGTCCTCCCCTTTTCCACCACAGCCGTGCTGCTGGCCGTCTTGGTGGCTACAGCCGTTCACGGTAGTCCAATCGATCCGGTCTCTAGCGACGCAATCACGCCTTGTGCCACGGTCAAGTGCACCAGTACCACCACATGCAAGGTGATTGACGGCAAGGCCCAGTGCGTCCCCATCGGCGGCATCAAGTGTGGGAACACGGTGTGCGAGGCCGGCTTGACCTGCTGCAACCCGTCTTGTGGCCTCTGCACCAAACCCGGCATGATGTGCACGGCGCATATCTGCCCGCCCATTCCAGTCACCCCTCCCTCCGACAGGCAATGCGGCTCGGCCATCTGCAAGCCCGGGCTCGAGTGCTGCAACCCGTCTTGCGGCATCTGCGTGGAACCCGGGAAGGGGTGCACGAAGCAGCTGTGCGTTCCCAAGGGAGAGCAATGTGGCAAAACCGTCTGCCCCACGGGTCTCGTTTGTTGCAACTCGAGTTGTGGCATCTGCACCCCTCCTGATGGTGCCTGCACAATGCAGTTCTGCGTCGACTCCGACTGAGGGGATGGAGGGCAGAGGAGACGGTTGACAACGGCTCAGCACATGTAGCTGGGCTTGAGCGTGGGACATTGTACGCAGTGGATGCAAAACAGAGTCAATTGAGGCTAGGGTATTTGTATACCTGGTTTAAAACAAGTCCTGTGCCTAAAGCTTGGGAGTTGTTGCGAGATGAAAACGCGCCTTCGTTACCTCCAGAACCATATCACTCTTTGTTCCGCCGAGCTTCCATCATCAGCCGCCGGTATGCCGCCATTCCCGTTTTCGCAAACTTTCTTAGATCCTCGCCATACTTCTCCTCAAACCTGCCATCAAACACCTCAATGCTAAACCAACCCTTGAACCCTGTTTTCAGAACAGCTCGGACAAACTCCTCGATGGGGAGATACCCACCATCGTACCTGATCAACCTGTTAGCAATCCTTACTGTTTTTCTCCTCTTTCTTAGGTTGAACGGCCGTTGCCGAGGGGCTCAGGGGTAGCATGTATTACATACGGGAGTGGTCGGTGCTCGTGACTCCATCGACCTCGAGGTCTGAGACCAGAAGCCGGTGATACTGCAGCGTCCATGGGCGGGTCTAGATGGTATGCATCGCTGATCTGGACGAAATAGATCTTGTCAGCCGGCACGGTCGTGGCCAGCTCGTTGAGGCTGGCGGCATAAGCTCGTGACAGGTCTTCCGCGGAAAGTCCTCCTGCTTCGATCGTTCCCGAGAGCGTAGTTGGGTCTCCCCACTCGCCCCCTGCTGTTTGGAAGGTGTCAAGGCATAACCCAATGTTTGGCCGGTTGGCTTTCTTCACCACCGTCCACGCCTCCTTCCACGTGGGCGCACGCGTTGCCCAGCACCAATTTTCATAAGCAAGCCGGAATCCCCGGAGCGCAAGCATGTCAGCCAAGCACGCAAGATCGGCGGCAATTTGGTCGATGTCTTGAGACATATCCGGAGAATCAGACGACCCAACTTGCAGCATGTCGGTGCCCACGGCGTCCATGATGTCGATCCATGCCTTTGCCCGTGCAAATGCGTCGTGGCGCTGCTGACTTCCTTCGGGCCAGCCTTCAAAGTTGGAAAAGGGTTGGAGCACAAGGATCTTCAGGCCGTGTCCAACACACATTGCCCCCACGGCCTTCCCAGCTACGCAGAGAGAAGTGTAATCATCCTCGGCGATTTCACGACCAAAATGGCGGCTGGCATAAGCCTGAAGATCGGGAAAAGAGAGCTCGATGCCATCGAATCCTGCCTCGCGGAGGGCTTCAATTTTTTGGTGAAGCGTATGCCGAGGCAAGCCGATAGAGCACGACGCAAATGCGATGCGGTGGTGAGACGTGGTTGCCATCATGGATGGGTGTGGGTAAAACGGAAAAGTTCAAGCAAGAAAGAAGGTTGGAGTTAGTTTGCGCTCCAGGCTGTCTTTGGCTCTTTGCGGTGAGCTTCTCGGCCTCGATCGGTGCGACACGGTGTTATGATCTTACTTCTCAGGAGCTCTTTGTTAAGGTGCTCCCAACAAGTAATTAATCTAAAGCAGAAGCAGGAATCCCGAGTTCGATTGCGTCAGTGCCCGAGCTCCATGGTGATGATGTCAGCCAGGAACAGCAAACATCCCTTGCAGGCTCCACACTTTCCTTCATGAACACTTACAAGTCTTTCTGTCCTGCACGGTAAACAAACGTGTTACATGTTCGTGTGTCACAGAGTAGGACTGAACGAGTAAACGTGGAAGCCGCCCTCGCGATGACCGCTACCTACAACACGAGCTTAGCGTCGGAATATTAACCTGACTTTATTCAGCATTCATGTTCCCCATTGGTTCCATGGGCAGCCCACGGCAACATCCCATCGACATCATTGACTCTGACCTCGACGGAGACCGCAGGTCACACTCAAGTGGGCTTGAACATATCTACGAGGCCACCCGGGGATATCTCAAGTACTCCACAAACTTCCTATCATGCCCAAAAGTCACTAAGAATAGGTGTTAGGATCGCGGCATTAGACGCCGGATTCTTCCCGATGTTTGGTTTGCCTCTACTAGACCTGTGGGTTTCAGGCAAGTTTTGGCTTGTTTTTTCCAGGATAAGCGACTGATCACTCAGCGGAACGTGACAAACAACTCAAAAACGAACGAGATCTGGACCCCGCAGGGTGTCACTGTCCACGACCCGACCCTAAACTGTGGCACATCTCTCTTGTAACTCAAGCAGATCATGAAGCATAAGTCAGTCATGAGATACGATCTTATGTTTGTAAGCATGAGTGATTGCTAGTATTCGGTCGAATGATGCACCTAACGCCTAGGTCACCAAGTGGGACATATGCATGATGGATGTTCTCGCGTCTTGAGAAAGTGCCAGGGATCAAGAATTGCATGTTCAAGACTCAAAGATTCTGCTGACCAAGACGGCCAAAACTCTCCTCCAGTACGGCGGCCCCGATACTCTCGCGCCAGTTTGAGCCCCATGTCGCGACACGATGCACGACTGGAAGCCAAAAATGAGCCGCTTAATGACAAGACAAGAACGGCTACTCCTCGCTGGCGCTACCAGAGTCGTCTTCACTGCCCTCCCGCTTCAAGGCGCCCTTGCCCTTGCGAGCTTTGCCCTTAGCCCCCTTGCCACGCAGGTTGGCAGGGACGTCTTTGCGGACTTGGCCATCCTCGAACAAGGTCCCAAGATCCGGCCGACGGGCAACTGCCTTTTGCCAAAGACTCTTTGGCACATCGTCAGCGGTGACGATCATGCCGCTGTCGCTGCGCTGCCATGTAATCTGTGGCTCCGCCTGTACAGCCGCACGCAGAGGGATCCAAATGCTGACCTCGGCAGCATCTCCTGTACCAGGATTCTGCCGAGACTCGTTTCCGTCCCCGTCCACTGTCACCGGGACGAATGTGCGATACTGGCTGCCGCCGGGAGCGCGGGTGATGGCGCCGAGCGCCAGCAACAACGGGTATCTCTGGTATGAAGTCTCATAGATGGCGAATTCCGGGAGATCCGGCGTTTCACCGGTAAGCTTGTCGCCCACTGGGACTGGCGATGTGGCTGTCTCCTTGTTCGTGATGCGCGAAATTTGCCAGGACGCCGGGTCGTCGGGTTTGCCCTCCGTCTTGGATGTTTCTCGCAGGTCAAACCGGGTCTTCGTCGCGGTTGCGACGATTCGCTGGATGTCCTCCAGGGTGGCACTCAACGACGAGATCCGAGAGTGTGTAAGCTGCAAGTCAGACCAACCGTCAGCATCCGGCTTTGAAGAATTCAGTTGGGGGGCCCTCCGAGCACACATACTACATCGGCAACGCTGATCCAGCCCTCTGGATCTGCCACCAAGTACTCTCCATCATCTCCCTCCTCCGCGTCATCTTTCTGGATGGCGCGTTTAACAACAAACATGAGCGCCTTTGCAACAGTCACATCCCGCTCTTCAACCACGCTGTAACCACGTTGCCGGCCTCCCTTGCCCTTCATGCTCATGGCCCTGCTCCGTCCATGGCGGGGCGAGTGCTGCGTCAGGGCACTAGGAGGAAGCACGCCACCAAGCTCGCCATGGATTGTGGACAGGGGAACGGCAACGGTAGCGGCCATGGTGAAGAGGAGCACGTCTGGCTGGTGTCTGGTCGGTGGTCTGATGGCAGGTGTGTTTGTGGGCAACAAGGAAGCTCCCGAGGATGTGAGCAACTAAAGTAGGATGCACCTCGACCCCTGGGAGGAGCGGTGTGTCTGCCTTTTAAAGCACTGCGGGCTCCCGGTGTCAAAGGCGGAGCGAGACCGGAAGGTTGCCCTAACGGAGCAGTCGGGGCGGGTAGCCATCCTCGGGCAGCATTGAGGAGCCATGGCGTGGTGCGCATCGGGCAGCGTTGGCCGCCGGTTTTGCGAGTGCGCTGTACATCATCTTCCCTGCCCACTTTGTTTGTTGCGGTGGCACTGTCACGCCGGAGTGAATCCTAGCGAATCGATGTCGGGACGGGAGACGCGCAGCTGGGCCCAGACATCCCTGCCTCTGCACCACGCGGCACCCTCGCGGCCCCTCACAACACGCGTGACCACTCTGTGTCCTTGACCCCGCTTGTCAGGGCAGCTCCAGCCCTTTTCTCTTCTGTTGATGGTTCATAGCAAGCTGTCTTGAGGTCTGGGCCAAACTGTGTCTACATCATCGAAGTTGATTTCCAGCCGAACAACACAGGGGTCAAAGAATGCTGGTTGTGCTGAGCCCGTTTCTGCCCAGAAACGACTGCAACATCATCGAGGGGCAGTGCCAAGAGCTGCGTGCCCCTCCATGCCCCTCAGTCTGCTTCACCGCCTAGCGCCTGCTACGTGTTCGAACTGACCTTGTCCACCTTGCCCTGCAGCCAGCATCCCGGAAATATGCGAGACGGATGCGCCAGCAGGGAGCATGCAAGTGATGGTGAGGTACTGTACCGAATGTGCAGTGAAATGCCCCTTGCTCCTCGGTTACCCCCTTGCAACCTTTCAACATCCACCCCCATCAGCCCCATCCCGGCCCAGCTAGATCTGGACCCGTATGTTTCGCCAGCCTGTCTGATGATCTGCCCAGACCGCCCCCCACATGCATTCCGTAACGAGCGTAGGTAGCCAGTGGGTGGTAGACGTCACACGCAATGGGCCCACATTGTGGACGCTCGGAATCGGGCTCTGTAGGGCTTCCATGTTGGGCAGCGGTAGAATTGGGACTCTGTTGTGAGCTCCGAGTCACTGAAGTCGGTTCCTCGAGTGTCAGAATTCCCAAGACATTCTACTCGTAGACGATGTGACTCAGCGGTTCGGGGGGTCATGTTCAGAGCACTCAGGCTCGTCCGGACCGGAAGCCACTCCCAATTATTCCTCAAGGTAAGGTACCTTAATGTGCCTTGAGCTGAGTTCCAAAAGACCATGATGTCGTGGAAATTTACAGGGGCGGAACGCGCCAACGCGGGGGGTGCACAACTTAAAGGGCAGACTTCAAGAATTCAATGTTTTCTTGAACTACTTCCACAAGTGCTCAGCTTAACATGAACACGCTTGATACTTTCCATCCCCAGTCCGCCAAGTACCTCTTCCCTTGTCAAGCAGTTCTCTACTAAATATTCCCAATGTCGTTTGATAATACACGGCCGAGGTACCTCATGTCTGTTGAGTTTGGGTGCTCAACTTGAGTTGGACTTGCCTTAGGTGGCTTCAGCAAGCTCAGCAAGTCACCCCACTGCACTGGGGACGCGTGGAGAGTGGACTATACGTTATGGCCCACGGCTCCATCGTAGGGACGGGGAGAATGACGTTACAAGTTTCCACCTCTGAAGCTAAGATAACCGATAAACAACGGCAAGGCGAGAACCAAATCATGCAAAGTTTGCAAGACATTTTGCTCAAGTGCCATCCTGTTGATAACTTGATGGCTCCGACAGCCGTCTTCGTGATCCACCATGCCAGCCGATTTTGAGAAACGGGACTATTGGCATGAGCGGTTCAGGTCCGAAACATCCTTTGAATGGCTGGCCACGTCTGCAGCATTCATGGAGGTTCTGCTTCCATACCTCCAGCGACGGTCATATTCTGCTCGGATTCTACATGTGGGTTCCGGGACTAGCGACCTGCACAACCACCTTCGTCAACATGGCTTCTTCAACGTCACGAATATCGACTACGAGCCTCTTGCTCTCGAGCGAGGCCGGCAGCTAGAGCGGAACCGATTTGGTGATGTGCGGATGAAGTACCTCGTGGCCGATGCGACACAGCTCGAGGTGGACGAAAAGTATCACGTAGTCGTCGACAAAAGCACAGCTGATGCCATTGCCTGCGGCGAGAGCGGTGCTCTCCTAGCTATGGCAAAGGCAATCCGTCGCTGCTTGGACGACAACGGGTTCTGGGTTTCCCTCAGCTTTTCCCCGTCACGATTCGAGCTTGTGCAGTCCATCTTCGAGGTGGAACTCATCAGCAAAATCGCAACACCAAAGTCCCGACTTACTGATCCGGACATCTTTCATTCTTGCTACCTCCTTCGGCCCAAACGGCAGCTATAGCGAGAACTATATTTCGCCTGCTAAGAGCAACACGCCAAATGAGGATGTGAGCTGCGCTGGTCTCGCCACAACCAACCATCCGCCACGAAGAGTTCTAGGTTTCTCGCACCGAGAGACATGACATCAACTTGAAGCTGCAGAATACGGGAATATGTTCAAGCCTTCGGGATGAGGATACTACCGCACCGCAAAGTGTCAGTATCTTTGAGGGCGTCAAGGAGGGAGATTTCGCGGAGAGAGACTGACTTCCATCACGATTGCAGTGAGTCCTGCTGTCGCACAAGTAGTCATCCCTCCTCAACTGTAAAATAGAGCTGCAGCTACCTAACCATTTTGGCAAGCCGGACTAAGCTCGCACTCCTCATCCTCCACCGTGACGTTTGTGGGTGAGGCATCTCCAGTGCCGAGGCAGAAACCCCAAGTCACGGCCATGTGACACCACACTCATGCGCTCATAACAGTCATGTTCGAAATTTAGGCGTTTCTCGAATCTGCCAGCGCTCCCTACCTCCATCGGGAATTGAGTTGTGCGTTCTGCTTCGGTCATCAAGGTTGGCTATATCGGCGGAAATGAGAGAGCGACATTGCTTGAATAGAGGCTTGCAGAGTCTACCCCCCAGTAGCCAGATTGTATGGAGATTCCATGGTCAGGGCCAGGGTCTCATCCGGTTTTTGAGCTGGTGGGGGTTTACACGTGGAATAGCATTCCACCGGGACGCGACAATGGAGAGGCGACAATGGGATTTCCTGGCGGCCGCCCAGGATACCATGTGAACATGAAACCGTTCCATTCAAGCAACCATGTTCTCGAGCCCGTCTCGACATCCATGTCCTTGTGGCACATCCGTAGTTTGACGGGAGAGTTGGTAGCGTCGCTAGACTTGCCTTACCTGGTCATCGTCAAGCGGGTCCCGCTGTTGTGCAAGGCACCTGTTCCCCATGTCGCATGTCAAGTCCGAGGCCCCTGGTTCCCCGCACTCTGAGGCGGGGGTGGGGCCGCTCCGGGAAGGCTGGTGGTTCTCGGGCCTTGGGCGGGGGAGGGATCATCCAGACAACAAGAATGTGACCTGCTTGTGCCCCCTTGGGAAGCCGACTTTCAAGGTTTCTTGCCAGGGCCTTTCCCGGATGGGAAAAGCGATAGTTTTCAGCACTGCGTCTGGCCTCCAAGCTGCCGTCCTGCCTGCCTGCCATCCAACCCATCCGAGCCATCCTGGCTTGCCCATGAGACCCACTCACCCCAGACTATCGAATGTCAGGGGTCCGAACCCCGTCTCGACCGAAGATCGAGGCCGAGACCACGCATGTGGCCCGGGGGGCGAAAATCACAACCGCCAGCTGAAAGTCTCTCACCATCTGAAAGTTCTCGCGATGTGATCCAAAATCTCACCATCCTTTCTTTCTTGTTTCCAGCCAACTCCCAAAGACTTTGGAAGACACTGCCTGCCTTGTTTTCATAATTTTCGGATTTCGTCTTGCCGAGTTGAAGTAGCTTGAAGCGTCACGGCCATTGAACGCGATCAACGTTTCGCCATGGATTGGATGTATGTCCGCATGCCGCTCGCGCTGCCACAGCCATGGCCTTCAATAAGACTGACAGCTTCACTTGCGACAGATCCGTGAGCGCAGGCTGCTCTGCAGCAAGCGAAGCAATTTCCAAGGCATCGCTAGCCATTCACAGGTTCGTGCGAGAAGTGCGCGAATCGCGTTCTGAATTCGACACCATCTCTGCCGAGCTTCACTCCCTCAACGGCGCCCTCGATCTTCTCGGATACGATGCGGCTTTCCTCTCTCACTCGTTGGCGGAGCACACTCCTCGTGTTTTGAACAGCTGCCTGGGTCTCGTGAACGAGCTCGAAGGCTGCGTCTCTGTGCTCAACCGACCCGATGTGTCGAGAGCGGAGAAACGGTCGCGCTGGCTGGCGAGCCGCCACCATATTGGCATATTGTGGAGGACGCTGAGTGAATACAACATCGTCTTTGGGCTGTCGGCGGATCTGGTTGGAGTGTAAGCAGGTTCTGTGTGTTTGCTGATGCGGTAGAGGGACTGACCCATATCATCTAGCACAAAACTGCAGGAGGGCCATGGGGAGCACCCCGCCGACTTGCCGGAAGATCAGCAGGATGGAGCATCCGGTGACCCGAGCGACGGGGACAGTGAAATGGCAACCGTGACAGCCCGAATCGTCGAGATCAACAGCGAGTTCGAGAAAGATCCGCAGCAGAGCGTGGCACTGGCAAGACTCGGAGAGTATCTCCATGTTTTGCAAACAGAGGCCATCAATGCACAGCATGTCACTCAGCCTCGACTCGATTCTCACCATCACCACGGCGGGTCATCCTCCGTGGGCGGTGCTCCTGACAGCGCTATCGACGTCAGCTACGACGACCTCGAGGGCTCAGCATTTTCAACAGGGAAAGAACCAACCACACCGCCATCTATGAGTATTTCGTTCGAGTCTTTGGAAGAGGAAATCAACGAATTTGTCGGTGAGCTCAGCGAAATGCCCACCCGGCCACCCGCAGTTCCACCACGAGCCGCCTCGAGGCTAGGATCCGCGGCTGCGAACCATTCCCCGACCCTTGCGACTTCACCACCCGTCCCACCACGCTCTGCCTCAAGGATGGGTTCCGCACCCGCAGACAGCGACCACGATTGCTCGATTTCCCCAGCCGCCGTTCGATCATCTACGGAACCCTACTACACGCCTGTGACCGAACTTCCAGAGCAGATGGACGATTGCCCGCGTCGGTCTGGCCCGCGAACCCACAGCCGCAGAAGCAGCATCCTCGGCCAGGTTTTCTACTCCGTTTGGGAGAATCCCCGAGCCGAGGTCCCTCCCCCGGCCCGTCCTGCGACATCGGGCGGTGACGTGCAGCCCACAGATCGCCAGACCGGCTTGCTTCGGCGGAGCGGCTCCAAGTTGTCTACCACCTTTCGAAGTCTTGGGCTAAGGCGTCCCTCCGTCAAGACCGTGGACGACGATCCGGAAATGCACCCGAGCGCCGTGTTCGGAGTGCCCCTGACGAGGAGCATCCAACTCGCAAAGGGCGTTGCTCGCGCCAGGCACGGCAACGACGAGTCCTCGACGCGAACTGCCCGTGAATACCCCCTCTGCGTGTTGAGATGCGTCTACCACATCCGGAACTGCGGCGTGGACACACCAGACATCTTCGGCCTTGATGGGGACCAGATACGCCTCGGGCAGCTAAAGGAGACCTTCAACTCGGCGGAAGCAAACTACGGCAAGGAGCTGGACTGGTCCATGTTCACCGTGCACGACGCTGCCGACCTGATCCTTTGCTTCATGATGGAGCTGCCAAAGCCCGTGATTTCCGAGTCGGTCGGCAAGCGTTGGATCTCGTTGTCCAGGCAGGCGACTGTGCGGGGCGCCCGCCTCGACCAGGGTCTTGACTTTTGGGAGGAGGCCTTGATGGGTATCCATGGACCCCGCCGCACCCTATTCAAGCTGCTTCTGAATCTGTGGGGTGATGTGGCTGATGCTGCCGAGGCCAACGACATGACCGCCGAGCGCCTCGCTGGCCGCGTGATTCGCCCACTGATGCAGGGGGTAGCTGCTCGTCGACCAACGGACTTCCTACTTGGCCTGGCGTTCCTGATACGGAAGCGCTCCGAGTATAACCTAGCTGCGAGAGGCGTGGTACGGAAGAGCAATGCAGCCTTTTAGGTGTGGGAGGCGCGCAAGATGTTGAGGGCGCATGTTCATCTGCCTTGGGATTTTGTTGTAAGAACGGATGGAGATGGTCACGAGTTTGATATGATACCCGACGATTGTACGCATGATTAGTTCTCTCTTTTAAACATTCTTAGTTTGTAAACGACCTCAACCCCTGAGCCCCTGAGCCCCTGATGATGTCATGCACTCGAGTCTTGTTCGTCATGACACAACCACCTGCTGGCAACAGTCAGTCTACAAGTACCATCACCTCAGCAGCGAGTCGCCGCGGGGCAAACCTACCTTACCTACGAACTACCACCTTCTCCAGGTAGTTGCGATACCTTCATACCTTACTCAATATGTCCCGCCGCCCAACAGACCCCGTCCGCCCTCACCCCAGACTCGGATGGGGCACAGTCATCGTTTATGGGGCATGTGCTGGCGTTCTTGGTGTGGCTGCGTGAGTCGTTCCATTCACTGCCAGGATTCCGGGGCACATTTGATGCTAACTGTGCAATGTGGCAGCATGACGGCGACAGAAAAGGTCGAACAGCTGTTTACAGGGAGACAAAACTCTGAAGTGCCCGGGAAGACATTGGCACGGCTCATTGATGTGGTACCCAAAACCCAAAACGAGCTCTGGGGCCTTAACATGGCAATGCACTTTGGTCAGGGGGCGGCAGCAGCCGTCATTCGAGGTGTGGCAAGCTACTGCGGCTTCCGCGGACCGTTCACGGATTTTATGTTTGTCGGGCTGCGATTGGCGATTGACCAAACGCTGGAGAACTGGACTGGAGTCGGGGCACCCCCTTGGTGAGTGGCTTTCCTAGAACCGGGGAAACACTGCTGACACCAAGACAACACAGGACGTGGCCCGTTGGGGAGCAGGTGGTCGACTTGCTGCACAAGACCGTCTTCGCCTTTGTGACGGGCTATCTGACAGACCGATGGGTGCAGTAGATGTTGGTTTCTTGCCAGCCTTTGGCCGTACGTCTCCTGGCGCTAAGGGAGCCTGCAGCAACACTTCAGGGTAAGAGTCACATTTTGGTTGGCTCGTTGGTCGTCGGGTTTCCACTGTTCTGGGCACGACAATCTGAATACATTGGCAAGGCTGTGTCGGTAGTGACAGAGAACGGAAAACAAACACTATAAAGCCGTTCCTCTTCCAACCAACCCTAGCAGAAAGACGGAAAGCCCAGAGAGGGCATACTCCTATTCCACCAGCTCTTGGCAGAGAACACAAAAAGGCTTGGTGATACAAACAAAGAAAAGGGGCTTGTGGCCGGGTTGGCCCATCTACCTCCGGGTCCCCTTCTCGGCCTCCCGGGTGTCGTACTTCAGCTGGAAGTCGTTGGTCTGCACGATCCGACCCATCTTCACGGCGTCCTGGTGGTTGTCATCGAGGATGCCCTTGTCGCTGTCGTCGTCGTTGATCTGTTTCGCCATCTCTACATCACTGGCCATTGGACCACTTGAGATGGTCACAACCCTCGTGTTGCGTTTCCCCGACTGGTCCTTGTAGTATTCACCACTCGAGCCGTATGCCCGCCGAGAGCCGGCGACATCCCGTATCATGACCCGAAGCATCGGAATGCTGGCAGCGATGATGGTGACGGTCGTCTCGGTGTTGCCCCAGAGCCTGTTGAAGCCATGTCAGCCATGCACACAAACCCAACACTCAGTGTCCCTCGTGACGCATACCAGAGATCGACGCCGTCGGCTGTGGGTCATAGTTAGCGCCCTGTTTCATTTTCACGCCACACCAAGTTGAACTCACCAAAGTCGGCGGACAGCATTTTCGGAATCCGGCTGACCTTGATTAGGCCCGTGATTCCAGCGCTTGAGAGAGGAGCCAGTCAGCAACAGCACTACCTAACCATGGAGCGTACGCCGCACTCACAAGATGCCCATGCTCATGGCGATGCCCACACCGATCTTCTCCTTCTTCTTCATCTGCAGGCCCGAGATGAACTGCCAAGGAAGCAAGGCGAGCGCAATATCGGAACACGCCGAGTAAACGCCAGAAAAGATGTTGTAGTGCACCATGACCTTGGGGTCCCAGCATGTCCCCACGGCGAACATGTCCCAAGCCTTGCGCAGCGGCGTGCAGTTCACCCAGGGAAACAGGGCGCTGAGTCCCATGGCAATATTCATGGTGATGAGGATGGCCCAGACCGTCTTCTTGACCCAGCCGTTGGTCAGGTGCAGCAGGGTGATGCCGAAGCTGGTCTTGGACCAAATGGCGGCTGTGACAGAGAAGGTGCCGGCAACATTGACAATCTTCAACAGGGGGGGCATGTTGTTCATGACATCAAAGTCCCAGATGTGCAGACCGTATCCCAGCCCGGTCATGGCTGTCAGGAGGGCCGACTCGATCGTGATGCAGATCTAGGGCACTCGAATCAGCAAACAGGACGCCGGTACTGGCCGTCTGCGTTCAGTGGTCTCACCCATGCCGCGATGAGGAACCCATCGTCCCACCAGAGGCCCTTGCGTCTGCTCAGTCTGCAGTAGATACGCAAGCCAAGGACCAACCCAGACAGCGCAGTCAGGGACCAGATGACGCCGTTGAGCTTGGGGCCGGCATTGTCGTGAGGAAGGAAGGCAAGCTGATCTGGCGTGACCGTGACCGGGTCCGCATATTGGTCCGGCTTCGGACCGGCGTCTGCAGAACTTGAAGCCATTGAACGCGGCAGTGGTGACAAGAAGGCAGGCGTTCGGCTGGCTTGTTGATCGGCATGTGTCTCCAGCGTGGCGGGTCAAGAAGATGGGGCATGTCGGAAAGATAAATAGGCCCAACATGGCCAGACCCAGCCTCGAGCGAGCCAAGGGGCCATCGAAATCGAAACCCCAGATCGCGCCAGTGTCAGTGGTGGGATTGAGCGAAACCCTTGCCGCAACGGAGCTAGTCAAAAGATCGAGAACATGCAAAGCACACTAGCGGGAGTCAAAGCACAGATGACACGAGGTCAAGCACCTGCATCGGACTGCACTCCGCACCCGTCCCTTCCTCCCTCGACCGAAACGTGAAACGGCAGTCCAAGGCACTAGTTCCCGGGGCTTGGTCTTCTTGTCCCCGACGATCCATCGTGCCGACGGCTTGTCTCAATCTTTGGACGAGTAGCGATTGCATTCGAGTCAGGTTGCCCGTGTTCCACCTGCGAGGCGAACCCAAGGCTCGCTGCTAACCCAAGCCTGTGGTTGAGCTGGGGACGCCCCCTGGGCAGTGGCTTGCCGACTGCCGGGGTACCTTGCCTTTCAAGCCCAGGCCACGCGGGCGGCCGGGGGTGTTGCATTGAGGGGTTGGTGCATAAGACGACAAGGGCTTGGGGTTCCATCGGGACAATTAAACCTCTCAGACACCTCGACGCCTCGGAGCACATCCGAGGCCGCAGGAAGCGACACCAGGATTAAACAAGTCAAGTCCCGGGCAACAGCTGTCTGGTCGCGCTCTTGCTAGTCGCCTCTAGCGCTCCTTCCGAATCCCCGATGGTCCGACCGCATGCCGTTGGCAAATTGGTTTTTGCCACTGCACGTCTCGTTGGTGTGAGACACAACCCTCCAGGCCAGGTGCACTCGCTTGTCGTCCCGTTGTCAGGGTCTGTGGGAGCTTCAAAGCAGCAGATATATTGCTTCATTGGGGTCAGAACGTGGCCCGTTCACTCGCATGGTGGAAGGAGTTCGTTCCTCAATGAATCGCGTGGGGATTAGTGGGCGGATAGTTCCCGCGTGGACTGGCAGATCCTCCCCAATGTCCCCATCCATGGCCTTCCGATCTTAGTGTACACTACTTTTCAACCTTAGCCAGGGGGCGTGGTGCGCCCTTTGTGTCTCTGATCGGAAGCCGAGTCCCTGGCGCGCTTTGGCCATCTCCCCACCAGCTCAGACCGCATCCACCATGGTTCGTGGTCCCGGTCTTCGGCAAAGCGGCAAGGGGGCTGACACTAACGCAATCCGGTCGGTCTTGCCGAAGCTCCCAACACAGCGTGGTGAGCCTGCGATACCTATTCATAGGTATTTGCCGACTTTCCGAGAACAGACCATCAGCCCAGTGGGGAAGCTCTCCTGAAATGGAATCTGTCTAGTTTCAACCTAACGACCTGACAAGCCCGAGCGTTTCCGGGCCGCCGTCGCGATGTCACCTTTCTTCAGTACTGTGTCGCCTCGATTCTTGATTCGGCAATCAAGAATCCAGTCATTCCTTAAGGAAAAGGACAAGACAAAAAAAGGTGCAGACAGTGCGTGCGGTTTAGGGGCAACAGAGGCCTCGGTAATATTTGGTTCAGGACAAACGTCGATTTTTCTTTCGCTCAAGGCTGTCAGGGGTTTCTCAACACGCAGTTTTTGAACCGCTGAATGAGGATTTGAATTTAGCGAGTAAGGGGAAACACGCCCATATCACTGTCCACGTTTCCGATCCAGTTAGAACATGCCATATTGCAACTTGAAGAAGAAGCGGCCTCGAATCCAGCGGGCTGCCCTTCATCATAGGCACACTCTCTCGACCTCAGCGAGGAATGTCAGTTTTATCAGGCATGCGACCAAATGAGTCTCGGCCAGAGCCACGCCATGCGCGGTCCTTCCAAACTTGAAAAGAGGGAGCAAACCGCCAGTGAAATGAGGGTTTTACAATGAGCACCTACGACATGACCAAGGTGTGAGCTCGCAACTCTTCGAGAACCAAGTGCCTACCTAAGTGGTAGGGAATACGAAATGCCCTTCTTCTTTAGATATGATGGAGCGAGCTTGAAGTCGATGGCAGAAAAATCAAGAAGGATACCAGTCGCACTCGCATTCAGAAATTGTCGAGCAACCAACTTGCACGGCCCATCTTGAACCATAGAAATCCCAATTATCTGAAACAGACAACTCGCCAGCGCACAGGCGGAGAGATTGCAAGCCGTAGCGTTGGACTATCTCGAGGCAGATGATCCGCGCGGCAGAACAACAATTACCAAGTACCTTATTCGAGGTATATTACATTCTATTCTCTTAAACGGACATCTTTCTGATCTGTGAAGCGAAAGCACCCTTCAAACGCGTTGTTTCCTAGATTTGGCGGATAGTCTTAGGCATCTGGGCGTAACCAATGTCAAACATTCCTGTCAGCCTCTCAGAACATTCCAGAGTTGAGGCAACATCAAGCTCTCATGCGCGAGGTCCAGTACCTTATGATAGGAACCTCTGTACAGGCGACTGACAAGTATATTGTGTATGTGATTTCACCGCCGCGGAGTGACGTCCTTCACTGCGTCACCACCAAGAGGATGATTTTCAGCAAGACCATGATAGATAGTGCAACTTGAGTGTGAGAGTGTCTCTGGCGAAATATCGAATTTTGCCACGCATCTCGCGATTACTGAACTCGTTCATTGTGTCTACATCTTACACCCTGGAGTGCCGGGCGCATGTGACAGCATCAATTGACCCACCCCGCGCAACGCCGGGCCCAGATTCATTCCTCCACTTTCGAGTTCTTGATTCCACTCCCGCAATGGCCTTGACCAAGCTACCGCAAAGGCCATGGGCCTCGGTTTTATTGTTCCGAAATTGCCAACCTGCTTTGTCACGACATGCGCGGATAGCCGAGTCTCCGCGGCATGCAAGCACAGCGCAGCGTGACTGGGGCCGGCGGAAAGGAAGCTTCGAGTTGACTCATCCCCACCGTGACCTCATCCGACACACCACCTCCAGCAACGCACGGCGTCAAAGGTCGTTTGTGGAAACGCCGTTTCCCGCATCGCGGGCATATCACACCAGCAACACCACGGGCACACGACTCGGAGACGCCAGCATGAAAGACAAGCTTCAGTCTGTGGGGTTCCGGCAACGCCTCCAAGAGGCATACCCCTGGATCGCAACCCCTCTTATCGTGGGGGCGCCCATGCGGGTCATGTCAGGTCCCGAGATGGCCGTCGCCGTCTCCCGTGCCGGCGGCTTTGGCTTCATTGGCCCCGGCCTGAAACCCGAGAGCACGGCGGCGGACTTGGAGACTGCATCAGGCCTCATCGCCGCTTCTGGGTTCCCAGAATCCGGCTCTATCCTCCCCGTCGGAGTCGGCTTCCAGATCTGGAACGGCAACCTTGACGTCTCCGCAACCGCAGTCTCGCAGTACCGGCCAGCTGCCGTCTGGCTTTTTGCGCCCCGGAACGGTCAAACGGACGTCGACGTCTGGACCAAGCGGCTGCGCGAGGCATCGCCCGAGACCAAGATCTGGCTCCAGATTGGCACGTTGCGGGAAGCGCTCGACGCGGCGCAGAGCGCATCGGCCCCAGACGTTCTCGTAGTCCAAGGCGCCGAGGCGGGCGGGCACGGGCGTACGTCAGACGGCGCCGGGTTCATCACCTTGCTGCCGGAGATCGCTGATGCCACGCGGGGCTCCGGCATCCCGCTGATTGCGGCCGGCGGTGTGGCGGATGGGCGGGGCGTGGTGGCAGCGCTGGGCGTCGGCGCAGCGGGCGTAGCCATGGGAACACGGTTCCTCGCGTCGCAGGAGGCGCGCATCAAGAAGGGCTACCAGGACGAGGTGGTGAGGGCGACGGACGGCGGCGCAAACACGGTCAGGACCCACCTGTACAACCACCTTCGCGGCACGTTTGGCTGGCCCGAGCAGTTCAGTCCGCGCACCATCATCAACCGGAGCTGGGAAGAGCAGCAAGCAGGGGCCGCATTCGAAGACATCAAGAAACACCACGACGAGGCCGTCAGCAAGGGAGACGCAGCGTGGGGTCCCGGGGGATACACTGCGACATATGCTGGCGCCAACGTCGGTCTGATCAAGAACGTGGCCGGGGCGGGCAAGGTTGTTGAAGAGGCCAGACGTGAAGCAACAGAAATACTTCGGACCCTAGGCGGCGGCTTGTAGCGACCTGCCTGTAGTGCTAGCACCGAATCATACAAAAGACTTCCAAGCACAGCAATGCGGCATCCCGGTCCTCCGTAAGCGTATCTCGCGTCAGTAAACCAAATGCTGTTGCAAGCCCAGACTGTTCATGAGAGCAATCGCTGACTCCACATCCGCCGCGCCAACATCGTCATCGTGATCCGTCCAGTTCCGTTCCGGGCCCCAACAGATGGCCCTTCCATGCGCCTTTGCAACTTCAAGAAGGGTTGCCATCATGGCGCCAGATTTCTTGACGCTGCTCCACGCGTCAAAGTGGACGCGCTGGACGAAAGGCATCTCTGCCAGGACTTGGTCCAGCAGCTCCCGGGAGAAGGACTCGTAGAATCCGTCGGCCTTGCGGAAGCTCTTGAAGAAGTTGTCGCTCGGGTCGAACTCGACAAACACGGTCAGTTTGCGCACATTGACGCATTCGGCGAGTCCGAGCGCCGGATTCACGACCCAGCCCCGTGGCGGCTTGTTCCAGCCTGGACCGAGCCGCAGCTCCAGGGACGTGAGTGACAGACGCTGCCTGGTCTTGAGACGCGCGAGGAGGGGCTTCTTCGTCTTGAAGAATCGCCCTGGTGTCGTCGGGAAGATTCGGAATGTGCGTGTACTGTAAAAGACATGGGAAGCCTCTTGGTAGATGGTTCGGCAGGTTCGGAAGAGTGCCAGCTTCTGGTGAATCCTCTTGTAGTTGTCCGAGTCGAGATCAATGACACTGCCGGTTTCCTCAAAATGGTACGCATATATCTCGATGCGCAGCTCCGAGGGCAGTTCTAGGAACCGAAACGGTTTCTGTTTCCTTCTGGTCGGCTTTGGTGGCGGCTGGGCCGTGTCGGAGAGCGTCAAGGCATCAATTGGGATCTTGGGGACTTCGTCGCCGCCGTCGCCGCCATCGCCGCCGTTTTCGGCTTCGGAGGCATAGGTGGACGGCTGGGCAGAACTGAGGGGTGTCGTCGGGACGGGTGTCGGACGGGAAAGCCTCCCGCCTGCGCGAGACGCCTTTTTCGGGGGGCGTCTGGGAGGCATTGTGGATGTGAAGTGGGCGACACGGAAAGGTCGGAACGGGTAGTTGGGGAATCACTGTCGCGGCAGCATGTTAACTGACAGCACACAACAAGCATGCCAGGATTGGGTGGGATCCATACCAGAGTCAAACTCGTTCAAGACTGCCAGAGCGCACTTGGTATGCTCGAGCTGGCGAGAAGGCAGAACTCGGAGGGTGGTCCCATGGCGAGCGCTGGTACACGACAGTCGGGCCACCCTCTAGACTGCATCCGCAGCAGCCATGGCTGGTGAACTCGGAACGTCGGGGAGTTTGGCGTGGACGGAGGCGCAGACCGGTGCGTGGCCCATGGAATCCAGACGAGCAGAGAGAGGGCGAGGAGTGGGCGGCAAAACGGGCCAAGAGTCTGGAGTGCTGCGCGCCTGAGGGGAAGGCTGGCGGCAGATTGGGGATGCCGAAGTCAAGGGCGTGAACATGAAGTGTGCCCGGCAGGCGACTCGGAGAAATCGGCGGGTTAAACAGTGGCACTCCCGGATCTGGAGGGGCGAGTCAAGGTGGGGGGCACGTGAGGGTTGCAAAGTTGTCAAGAGCCCTCCCGTCTCCAATCCAATGCGGATTCCTCCGCATTTCGCTGCTGGGACGAATGGCGGGCGAGAATTCGCGTGTTCGATTCAGCATGACGAAACATAGCTCCACGACGAAGCCGGGGCCACATCCAGCTAGCGCTGTGGTCCGTGCTGCCCTTCCAGGAAAAATTCCAGCCAGCGGGCAGCGCCAAACAAGCTGCAGGGGGATCTGAATCCAGCTGTGGATTTTTTGCTCACGATACTTCGTACAGCGGGCCGAACCACGTCTTCAAGGTTTTCCGACACCTTGCCTTCCAGGCGCCGCCGATTGCACCCGGGCCATTTTCAAACCAACACCTTCGACTCCTTTCGAATTGCGCAGAAGGGTTACCGAACCGGGACAAGCGTCATGATGCTGTCGCGAGCTGCCGCGCGCCCTGCCGCGCGCCTGCGGGCGGCGACCATCACGGCCCCGGCCGCCCTTCGACCGCGGATCTTGCCTGCCGTCTGGGCCCGAGGCATGGCAAAGGACAACAAGCCGCAGTCGCCGAGATTCTCCAAACCACACAACACGCCCGCGCAAAAACCGTCACAGCCTCCACCGAGCAGCGCCGCGTCTGCGCCCAAGCCCGCCCCCGAATCCCCAAAGCAGCCCGCTGAACGAGCATCCGAGCCGGCCACCCCACAAGAACCTGCCGAGGAGCCGACACCAGACCTCTCCAAGCTTCCCGATCTCACACAAGGCATCCCCTCGACCCTCGAGTACGAAACCGCCGGCGCAACCGACCGCTCCGTGCTGGCCGCCATCGAAGAGGAGGAAGCAGCCAAGGCCGGCGCCGGTGGGGGCCGAGCCAAGGGCGAGCTGCCGGCGTCTGCCTATGTTTCGTCGACGGAGCGCCGCCGCCAGAAGCTGGCCATGTGGGCATTCGCCGTCGCCGGCCTGTCTGCCGTCGTCGGTGTTGGGTATCTCGGCAGGGACTGGGACGAAGAGGAGCTCTCCAAGAACCCCGAGGTGCCCAACGGCTGGAGCGTCGGTCTTTGGTGGAAGCGTGCCATGGCCCGCATGGGCGACACCGTCACGTACTATCAGGAGCCGGCTTTCGAGAAGCTCCTCCCGGACCCGGACCCCTCGTTCGAGCGACCATACACCTTGTGCATCAGCCTGGAGGACATGCTCGTACACAGCGAGTGGTCTCGGGAACATGGCTGGCGGGTGGCCAAGCGTCCTGGCGTCGATTATTTCCTGCACTACCTCAGCCAGTATTACGAGATTGTCCTCTTTACCACCGTGCCCTTTGCCACTGGCGAGCCCCTGGTTCGCAAGCTGGACCCCTACCGTTTCATCATGTGGCCGCTCTTCCGCGAAGCCACCAAGTACAAGGATGGTGAAATCATCAAGGTATGTGATTGATCGACGATCTATGCTCTCGCCGGCGTCGCACTTGGCAGTCGCTTTGGTGCTAACCGTGCAACAGGACTTGTCCTATCTCAACCGCGACCTGTCAAAGGTGATCATCATCGACACCAATGCCAGGCATGTGCGCGATCAGCCCGAGAACGCCATCATCCTGCCCAAGTGGACTGGTGACCCGAAGGACAAGGAGCTTGTGTCTTTGGTCCCTCTCCTTGAGTTCATCCACACCATGCAGTACAGCGATGTGCGCAAGGTCATCAAGTCATTCGACGGCACCCACATCCCCACCGAGTTTGCTCGGAGGGAGGCACTGGCCCGGGCGGAGCACAACAAGCGCGTCAAGGCCCAGTCCTCCCGCGGTGGCGGCATGAGCTGGCTCAGCAGCCACCTCGGCCTCAAGCCGAGCAACATGAGCCTGATGGTGGCTCCCGAAGGCGAAGAGAACCCACAGGAGGCATTTGCCAAGGGGAAGATGCTGCAAGACATTGCTCGCGAACGCGGCATGCGCAACTATTTGATGTTGGAGGAGGAAATCCGCAAGAACGGCGAGAAGTGGTTGAAGGAAGAGCAGGAGGCCATGGAGAAGGCCCAAAAGGAGGCCATGAAGACCATGAAGACGTCCTTCTTCGGCTGGTTTACCCCGCCTGCCGATCAAAAGGGGGAAGCCCCGAGCGGCAGCGCGGCCAAGCCCAACTAAACACGCTCGGTATGACATTCCCTTCACATGTGTATCAACTCAACAACCCCACTTTCATTTGCCAGGGGCGCAGAGATGCCGCATCTTCTTCTGGCTGGCGCGGGATTTATACATCTAGAGCACAGGTTGTGTACGAATGGGGCGGGCGTTGCATATCGAGGATCTCATCCAACAACCTAATAGCTTGGAAGCTGATCTTCTGGGCCTTGTACCATTATACACCTCACACGAAATACAATGTACAACAATTCAACCGCCGTGTCAGGCTTGTCATGCAATCTCACAGTTCTAGGGCCGCTCCAGCCGAAGCAGCGCTCCCCGGAAGTAACACAAGGAGGGAGGGCAAACATATGTCATGGTGGGAGCTTATCCCCAGCTAGCTAGCTGCGCGGTACATATCTGCGTGGGACAACGGGCTGGTCCACAAGCAACTAAACAGCCCCCTGTCATCCACGTGTAACAGACAACGTCCAACGAAACTCCACAACGGAGTATAGGTGCTTACTCGGCCCAGCTGTTTCACAGAGTCCTCCGTCTACCATGGCCCGCGGAGTAATATAGTTGAGCTGTTTTCCATGACTGGATGTAAAGGGGTTTCCCGAGCAAAGTAGGGGGTCGCTTTAATCCTACGATCGAAATTACACCTCTCCGTATGGGACTCGGAATTGGTTTGAAATTACCCTGAAGAGAAGAAGACATCAAGCAGGGACTGAGAGCCTAGGGGATGCATGAGAGCTACACGACGCGGTGTTTGCTGTCTGTGTTTGCTACCTGTTTCCCGTCTTCTGCATCTTTCCTTACGGATGTCACCGAGAACGCGAATAGGCGATTATGCTCAAGGAAAAAACGCCTTGATATGGGTTAGAGATGCGAGGCCCCGTCGAAGGGCGAGCGCTCAAGGTCCCTCCCTGGAACAGCATTGTCGTGCTGAACCTCCTCTTGAGCTGGTCACTTACTCATCAGGAGGTGAGCCTACGGGTATTTGCCTTGTGCCGGTCAAATTCAGGATCGAAAATGATAGGGCACGGCTTAGGGGAAAGCAAACTGAAGCCTCGTCACCCATTGCATCTTCGTCTTGTGTAAAACTACCTGGCATCTGGGGGTCAACCTCTGCTCGAGAGACTCGTGTACCTAATGCGTATAAAAAGATTTAATTCCGCTTCCTTACCTCCATCAGCAACCTTCACTGCTCGCCGCCTCAAGCAGAGCACCTCCTTCTCGACACTGCCCACTTCCCGACCGTCTATCAGCCCGCAGTCATCAGCCTTCTACCTCTCATAATTCTCACTGGGCAACTTGTTCAAAATGCAGCTCACCCGTGTCTTGTTCACGATTACTCTTGCAACCAGCGCCGCCAGTGCTTTGCCCAGATAAGAGCTTGGAGGCTGCGCCAATGCCCAGGAGCGCCAGCACGCCACCCTCGAGGCTGCTCTCGACGGCATTGACAAAAGAAGTCACCCTTCGGCATACCCTCACATGCAGCTTGCGGAAGAAGAGTCTCAGAGGGTGGCGATGTGGCAACTTCAGTCTGTTGGAGCTGACAAGGTGGAATGTTCCGGAAACGACCTACGTATCAACCATCTTCCCGCCGCTTCCGGCATGGGGGTCGACCGCACCGTTCATGGATTAAAGAACCCCGAATCCCCGGGCTCAACGGGATCCTCTGCTTTCGAGGAAAAGGCTCTTGCTCAGCAAAGCTCCCAGGAACCGCATGGTATTAATGGTATGGGCAACAATGCCATGGTGCCAATCTCAGACACCAGTGCCGTCGTGTCGGAGAAAACGCAAACTGCACTGCAGACCAAGGGCGCCAACCAGCTGAAAAACAACACAGGCTTCACTCGCACTGTCCGCAACCTCATCAGCTTCTTCGGACGGAGTCAGAACCAGGGGCACACGGAACAGGGCATCCAACAGCAACAGCGACAGCAACAACAGGGCCCCGATGACTCCATTGGCATCCGCCAGAATAGGGGTTATCCCCAGATCTTGTCAGGCAAGCTGCATGCAAACAACATGAACCAGCAGTCGGGTATGGACCAAATTCAGAGTTCTGGTGAGAGTTCCGCCGCCATGTCAAACACTGAGGAGCACGAGGCCATGTACCAGGAGATGTCCCCGATGTCGGTTCCTCAAACGAAGCACAGCAACCGCAAAGCCACCCAGCCGCATCCGGACAAATCGATTGCCGGCGCCTCTTACCGGGACGACTTGGAGCAGACCAACAACCAAAAGCAGACCATGGGCCACCGTGCGGAGCAGCAAATGCAGCAGTAGCAGCAGCAGATGTAGCTTCCCTCGGGGCCAGTTCGAGTGTGTTTTTCGGCTTGTCGCGAGCAAGCTCGGCATGTAAGTTGGGTGTTTGACTGTCTTTGGGTTCCGTTTATCCACGTCGGCTGTAGGAGCTGACCATCATCTCAGGCCAAGCTCTCGCACGTAAAACCGGGTTGTGTGGTGGTCAAGCGCTGGGTCACAGGAAGAGACGGTGATCGAGAGAGAGAGCAAGGAGTGCGTTGCATGCCTGATTTCAGTTGTTTCCATTGATATGGCTTCGCTTCTTGCATTCTCTGTGTAGTCAGAGCTGGGGTTTCGGGTCTAGTTCCAGTTTGAAGGAAGATCGCAATTGTTTTAGCAACGTCTCATGCCACCACCCCTCGTGAGGAGTTCTAAAAATCACCTGCAGTCTTTCGCCATCGTTTTCGAGAACTGCACCTCGGGTTGCCGAAATGTCGGCGCAAGAGAGTCCAAGGTAAAAAAATGCATTGTATGGAATTCTTGTACATGCAAAATACATCTTCGTATACATGAGGGTGGTCCTGCTCACCCGGAGCCACCGCCCTTGACCACATCGGCCCCTTTCACGGGGGTGCTGGGGTCGGCAACCTTCTTCCGCGGCGTACACAACCGCGCCACTGACGTCTCCACAGCCTTGTCCACATTGAACCCAAGAGTTGACAGCACTGTGGCAACCGCAAGCAGCAAGACTCCCACGACGACGATGAGATCCAAAATGTGCACCAGCCACCACAGGTGCTGCGTCCCGAGCGGGCAGGTTGCATACTCGGCCCTCCACTCCCAGGTGGCCTCGTCAAACCAGACGCTCAACAGCCCGGCATTGCCACCAAAGGCACCCATCATGCTCCGGACGGTAACCTCCCTGACGCCGGGCAACTGATCGCCGCCAACAATGCCGGCCGAGTTGGCTTGCCGCCAGCGCTTCACCTCCCACTCGCGATGCTCGGCGTCCGCGGTAGACTGGTTGATGTAGTGCCACGTGTCGCAGCCTTCGTGGTCGTGCCCGTTGAGGATGATGCCCGGCCTGCCCCGGCCCTGGCCTGCCGCGTTCGCGTTGCCCGACATGCCGAGAATGCCCTCGAGGAAGCCCTTGCTGGCGGCGCCGCTAAGCTGGTTCTGCTCCTTGAGGCTACCGTCGTGCTCGTGGAAATCGAAGAAGGGATCGTCGACGCAGACGCCCTCGGGCTTGTAGAGCGGGATGTGGGTGAGAATGACGGTGAAGTGGCCCTTGAACTCGACGGCGGCGGCCGTGTTGATGATGCTGTTGATGAACGAGTAGGTGTCGTCCTGCAGCTTGGTGGACACGGCGGGTGTGTCGAGGTTCATGTCGTTGAGTACGACGATGCGCAGCTCGGGGACCAGGCGGTCCGACTTGGGGTCGGCGTCGAACATGGTGTCGGCGAGAGAGGCGTTCGCCAGGGGCAGCTCAAAACGGAGCTCGTAGTTGACCTTGCCGAACGCCGTCTCAAATCGGTCCGTCCTCTCGTCGTTGATGTCCCCCGCGTAGCCAATGTCATGGTTCCCCGCGACGTTGATGAGCCGGTGGGTCCAGGCAGTCGACTCGTTGAAGGGGCCACCGCCGACATAGCCCGTAACGTCGTACTCGTCGGCCGGGTATGCGGCAAGATCGTCCGGGACGCGTTCGGCACCACGGAAGACGCGGCGCCAGAAACGATCGGCGCGGCGGTAGAACTCGTTGTCGTCGATCCACTGGCTCCCGACCAGGTCGCCGAGCACCGAGACATGGGTCGGGCGCGTCCACCAATGTACTGTGCGGTAGATGTGGGCGAGGTAAAAGTCGTTGCCGACATGGTCGATTCGCTTGCGCAGCGACTCGAGCGCATCGAAGGTGTCCTCGAGGAAGACGTCGACGAGGTCGTGGAGGGTCTGGCGGACGCGCTGTCGCAACGAGTGGTGGTCTGTCTGAAACGTCACATGTCGGAATAGGCTCTTCAGGTGAGGGAAGACGCCCAGGTAGTCGGTCGGGATCGACGTGGCGCCCTCGAGCTGGGGGTCGCCGAGGGCGAGGAGGCGGAACGGGGCGAGGGGTCGCGAGGGGGCAAAGACGGTCGAGTTGCCCTCTGTGCCTGCTGCAGAGTGCACGTGGATCTTGGCCGTCTCGACGAAAGCAGCGCGGCCGGTGGTTGCGGGAGCAGACGCGGTGTCCTGGTCTGGCGGAAGTGGGAATGCGCAGGTGCTGAAGACGGGGAAGAGGTAGAGATAGAGGGTCAGGGCGACAGACAGCGGCAGCAGCACTCGCAGGCAGTGCCGGAGGAGCGCGGTCGGGGACGGGCACGTCATCAAGACAGCGGCATGGGGCGCTCAAATGCCCCTGCCTGCCGAAGGAACAAAAAGGAAATACAAAGAAAAGAAGCAAACGACTGAACGCTGAGGATGCTGCTGACAGTGGTTGCGTGAAACATCCGAAATCCGAAATGTCGAAAAAGGGTCCAAGCCTGCATCTTGGCTTGGCAGGGGCGCGTTTCGTCACGTCGGGGTTAGGGTATGTCGGATGGAGGGTCCAGACTCTGGTGGGTCCGATCGCTTTGGGGGTCTCCAGCTGCGGCGATTCCCGAATCCTACCTGGGACATACCACAGTACCGAGTAAATCCGAGTTCGTCGTTCGTGATACAGCTTCACTTTCAACTTTCAACTGCTGTGCTCGGGCCCCAAGCTAGCTCATCGCAGCCACCCGTCGCAATCATCATTTTTATTGAATCCTTGACGCATCACTTATGTTTCCATTCCCTTTGGGCAGACACCTACAAATGGGTGAGGGGAAACTTGGCCCGGGGAGCGGGAAATTCGATGGCATCAGGAGTGAGAGTTTGAGACGACTCGGCCAAGCAATCGGCACATCATATCATGGGAGTCGATTATCTGCAGATACTTACCAACTGACGCCGCCAGGGGTGATGGGAGAGTCGAGGTGGAGGACACTACCGGTAGGCAGGTTCTTCAAGTCGTCGGAGCGGGGCCTGTTAGACTTAGGTTGTCTTTCAGGTTTTGATAGATCCCGATCTCATTGTCGTTGCAATCATCCGCTCGATTCAGTTGCCGCCTCATCGCAGTGAGGCCACGAGGGGTACATGTACCACGCTAAAGGGGTCGTAGCTGGCGCTTCGTGTGTCGTGTGTTTGCCTGCCCCTGTTTCGACAACATCCAGGAAGCAGCAGGAGAACAATCCATTGGCGCGACATATCTGCTTCTCGCCAGCATCTAATCCAACTTGTCCGCTGCATGATAAGTGCAGAACCCACAGAAATCGGGGTTGCCGGTGGGAGGCCGATCACGAATTCTTGTCATTCCAGTTATGGAAGGTGTCAGAGGTGGTGCTCTCACAACCACGCTCAAATTTCCCTCCAGCCAAGCGTGAGCTCCCGGCCCTGGTCCGTCTCACAGCTCTCCGCTGGCCCCGGTCCACGATCGCAGTCCCAGTCCGCCTCGGATGTGCAGCTCAAGATGTGCACCTCGCATTGTTCAGCTGATAAAGCACCGCACGTTGCCTGATAAGACAGACCAACACTGAACGCGCGTGCTTTCGCTCCGGGCTTGTGTGCTGGATGAGGTGACGGGCTCGGGGACCAACCATGGAGGCCTTGCTTGTCGGGCTTGCCGCCGTCTTTCGGACCAGTTTTTTCAGCCCCGTCTCGGCCTGGCTGCCAGCGGCAAATCCCATCTTCCCCGCCCTTGGGATGTTGGTGCAATCGTGCTCACCAACTGCTGGTCGTGGGCATCTAGGCTCCCTTGGCAGCGCTGACAATCGCACCCTTGGCGCTCCCACGAGGACGCCCGCCAAGGGCCAAGAAAGCACGGCATGCTCGAAAGCGGTCTTGTCCCGGTCTTGGTGCAGCGCTGCCAAGTGCCGGCCCTCGAGCTGGAGAAGCCTCTGCGCGGGGGCGCCTGCTCGCACGAGGTGCTGTCGGGTGTTGTGACTCGACGAATCTGGCTCCCGGAACCATGAGTGGGCGCAATGGGTTTGCGGAGAGCATCAGTTGTACATAGTGTAAGCACCGAGGGCATGAGGGAAGGGTCTCACCAGGGTTGAAGAAGCTTTCTAACTCGACCCTCGGGCTGGCTTGGCCTTTTGAGTCCCGCGACCCAAGAACCTTTCTCCCTTGGCTACCCGCACAGCCAAGATCAAACACGTCCGCCTTTGGCAACCCCCGCGGTGCACGCACAAGAGGATTTGATGGCGCCATGAGGACCAAGCTTTGCCCAGAGCAGCAGACAGCAGGCATCGCCAGTTCTTTCTCCATTCTCGCGTGTGCCAAGTTTGGAGGCTGTCGGGGCGGGATCCGCGGTGTGCAGTCTTGAACGAAGAGGTCGCCGGAACATGAGCAGCCAAGAGATCCCAAGACTTTAAGTAGCCCTATCAAGCAACTGAACCACCGCCTAGGTTTATGACGTGCTCGACATTGCCGATGTTATCATCTGCGCCGAGAAACAACCCCATGGAGTTCCCACCAAAGGGGCGTTCTCACACCAACGAGCAAAGCTGAAGTCTGGGCGATGAGCACGCCGCGAGGTGTCGGTCGTTATAATGATGGCCGGGAACCCGGCATCTCTTGCGTAATGATTTGCTTCCTTTGGTAGGCGAGCTGTAGTACATTACTACCCTCCCGTCACACCGTCGAAGCATCTATCTTGAATCTCCGCGGGCTACTCTATCTTGAATCTCCGCGGGCCGAAAGCTCAGGACAACTGCCAAAGCCAGCACAAGCACACACAGCAACCCGGAGTGGAGGATCGTTCGCCATGTCGGGCTTCGACATCAAGTCGGCCAATCCGGACCAGTTCCCCCCTCCTCGTGACGATGAGGAAAGTCTCGCGTTGCGCCGGGACTGGACTCCGGAGGAGGAGGCCAAGGCAAAGCGGAAGTGAGTCCGCTCGTGGTTGGCTGCCGTCACGCGCCATTGGACTTACACGGCTAACACTACGCTTGCAGGCTGGACTTTACTATTATGCCGCTGCTGACCCTCGGCTTCTTTTGTCTGCGTATGTTGCTTGTCGCCCAGCCCCTCATGCGTTCAAATTGAAATTCCCACGATTTGCTTGTCCTCACTGTCTTGAATTCTGACCTTTCTTTCCACAATGCAGAACTCGACCGAGGCAACATTGCCAATGCCATCACCGACCGTTTCATGGAGGATGTCGGCGTCACACAGAACGAATTCAACGTTGGGCAGCAGATGCTCTCGCTTGGCATCGTGCTGTTCGAAATCCCCTCCAACATGATCCTGTACCGTGTCGGGCCCGGCAAGTGGCTCACACTACAGCTCTTCCTCTTTGGCACCGTCAGCACCTTCCAGGCCTTCCAGAACAGCTACAGCTCCTTCATCGCAACCCGGTTCTTGCTCGGCATGACTGAGTCCGGTTTCATCCCGGGCGGTCTTTGGACGCTCTCAACATGGTACACTCGCAAGGAAACGGCCAAACGAGTCATGTTCTTTTACTTTGGCAACCAGTTCGGGCAGGCATCGTCCAAGCTGCTGGCCTACGGCATCCTGCACATGCGCGGCGTTGCTGGCCGGGCGGGTTGGTTCTGGCTGTTTGTCCTCATGGGTGCCTTCACTCTTGCCAGCGGCGTCGTCCTCGGCCTCTTCTTGCCCGACTCGTTCCGCAACCCGTGCCCCAGCTTTTTGCCGGGCAAGGCCATGTTCACTGAGAGGGAGTTGCACATCCTGCAGACCCGTGTGCTGTTGGACGACCCCATGAAGGGCAAGAAAAAGAAGAGCATCAACCTCGGCGCCTTCAAGCGCGCCTTCAGCAACTGGCGGCTGTACTGCCACGTCCTCATCACCTTGTCCAACAACGGCCCCCAGCGCGCCTTCGACACATACTCGCCCTCGATCGTCAGCAGCTTTGGCTTCGGTGCCTTGACCAGTAACGCCATGGCCTCGGTTGGTCTCTTCCTCCAGATCCCGGTCTCCTTCGCCTTCAGCTACGTTTCGGACCACTAGTAGGTTTCCCCATCGCTCGCGCTGAAGGCTGATCTGGCTTCTGACATCATGTATAGCAACAGACGCGGCGAGACCGTCATTGCCGGCTTCAGCTGCCACTTGCTTGGTTACATCTTCAACCGCATCTTCACGGAGCTCAAGGACCTCCGCGGTGTCCGGTACTTTGGCGTCGTCTGGACCCAGACGTTTGGCACCTTCTCGCACCCCCTGAACATCGCCTGGATGTCATTGGCGTGCGACGACTCGGAAGTCCGCGCCCTGGCCATGGCCATGTATGTCCCCTTTCTCCCTCTCACACAGCCGTCTTTTCGTCACGCTTGGCCCCCCACTGACACGTATCCATCCAGGGTCATCATGGGCGCCAACATCGCCGGCATCTACGGCGCGCAGATCTTCCGCCAGGAGGACCGCCCCTTCTACCGCACAGGCTTCACCATCAACTGCGCCGTCCTGGCTGTGGGTCTCTCTCTCGCAATCGTTCGTTACGTCGACGACGTCTTCCGCCGTCGCCGAAACCGTAACCAGCTGGAGGCGGCCGAGCCCGCCAGCGATGACGGTTCCCAGGCCGCCAAGTTTGAGGGTGATGTCAAGGAGACCTCGCTCGCCCGATGAGTCAGTCGGTCGGATTGTCACCTGTTCTGAGACACGTGTCAGTTTTCGTGGATGCAAAGTCTGTGAGAAGGTTCGGAGGCGGATGGTCATTCCTGATGCTAGGTTAGCTTCTCTACCGGAATTGACGCAGGGAATTTTTTCACCACTTTGCCTGTCTCAGAATCTGAACGTGTCTTCTCGATGTTGTGCCCATAATACTTACAATTCCATGCAAAATGTGCAGTACAGAGAAGAAGGATCTCGATGTTGATCGAGATGCCTTGATTAAGATAAATAATACTGCCCAAGTCGCCCGGGACAAAGTAGATTTCGTAAAGGGGAATCAACAGCGAATCAACAGCGCCGTGCCTGGCAACACCAAAGCCAATTAATGGATAGTAACAACATCTCTTCTGTTCCCCTTGACGCCTGAATCCCGCGGCTCCTCTGAGCTTCAACCGGGCTGAACCAGACAGCAGCGATTATGTATGTATGCCCCCAGCTCGTCGATGTTGCAGACCAGAATAACCACCCAAGAAGAACCATGTGTATCAAGACAACCTCGCCTTCGAATGTAGCAGAGACAAGAAAATGAAAAGGAATGTCGTCAAGCCCCGCTCACACCCCCGGAGCCGTCGTGAAAGAGCAGGAGGGGCCACTGCCCAGTGTGCGTGTTGCCCATTCCGTCATCCTGGTTGACGTGGTCAGCCACCCCGCCGGGGCCGACATCGCCTGGCCGCCCGGCATTGAGCGTGAGCAGGGCATTGGCGCTGTAACGGTCCTGGGTGTCCTGGATGGCGTTTGTCCAGTCCTGCCACGTGTTTGCCGGCGGTGCGTTATGCGGCATGAGCTGGGGTTGGGATGGCCAGTTGTCCGCCGCCTGGCCGGCGACGTGCTGCGTTGCTTGCGAGGCAAACGCAATCAGGGGATTCTGGGCCGCGGCCGCTTGCTCCATCGCGGCCGATGTGTTTGAGGCTGTTGCCGCCGTCGCGGCAGAGGCGGCCGCATAAAGATAGTGGGCGTCGTCCGCCGACTCGCCTGTCCCGTTGCCATTCTGATTCACGCTGGCTCCGCCACCAGACTGATCGGCGTACGCGAGAGACGGGTAGGACGCTGTGGGCGGCGTCGCGCTGTGGTCGTAATAGCTGTTTCCGTTCGCCGTGCCGGCAGTGCGTTGCTCCGGGGCTGCTGTGCCCGTTGGGCCGGGCACAGGGGCGTTGTCCCGTTGTTGCGTTGGTTTGGGGGGAGGAGCCATTGGATATAATACAGGCGGCTTTTGTTTTTGGGCAGCCTGGCCATGTGGCGACCCAGGCTTACGGCCCATGTCTTGCTGGATCCAGCTGATCGTCCGTTCAATGATGGCACTGATCTCGGTCGGAAGTCGGTTGCCGGCGCCTGCTGCTGCGTCAGGGACAGAACAAGTGAGAGTTTGACAAGAAGCCTACCGAGGAGTCGTCCGATTTCTCTAATGATGTTGAGCCAGAGCGACATGTCTGACCGGAGGGTTTCAACCTCAAACGCCGTGATCTCGTAGCGACGCTGCCAATGCGCCACAAGTGTCGAGAAGATGGCAGCAACGTACACGGCCAACTGGTACCAAGTTGTATCCAGCGACTTCATCTTGAAGAGCGACCCAACCACCTTGAGAAGCTTCCGGGCCGTATCTTCGCAGATCTTCGTGTTCTCGGCGCAAATCTCGGGATCATCCGTCAGACATACAGATGGGTGTCTGAGGCACAGAGTGTATTCGAGGCAGAAGGCCTGAGTATACAGCGCAAAGACCTGGTTTGCGGGTCCGCCATTCTCCATCTTGAGCTCGTCGGGCAAGTTGTCCAGAAGATCGCGCAGGGCCCCCTCGAGCTGGTTGACCACCTCGACGTACTTGTCAGGGTCTCGTCGCACGCTGTAAATCTTGGAGTACATCTCCATGTACAGCGGTGTGACTTTGAACCCCATGAGCCCAACGTGAAAATTGCAATGGCCGATTTTGGAAGGGTCAAGAATCCCCTCCTCCCCAAGGTACTCGTCGTCAATGGGGATGGGGAACTCGACGTCGAACTCCTCCACCGCGAGGGGCATAGGCCTGCCGAGGCGGCCGTTCAGAGTGCACAAGATGGCAAGGACGGCCCACCAGACTCGCTTGCGCATCTCATTCTCCAGTGTGGTACCGCCGCCGGGGATCTTGACGGCTCGGTGCAAATTCATGTCGATGGCTCTCACAAAGGCGAAGCTGGCGATGGTGAGGGAGCAACCCGGCTTCGGGAAATTGCGGGTGTGCGAAACAATCATGGCCAGGGCCTGGACCGCCGTCACCGTTTGTGACGCGGCGAGGTCAAAGAACTTGCTCAGGCTCCAGTGGTAATGCTTGTTGGACAGCTCGTTGAGTCGTGCATGATTCGCGGGTTCCTCGAGGTTCCTGACGCCGTACTGGAAATAGATGGTAGCAAAAACCATGTGGACCACGACCAGCTCCGGGACCGATGGTTTGAAACTTGGGTCGTCGTAGATGCGGGTCAACTGCGGGACGTTGTCAGGAGTGTTCTTGGTTTGATGGAGGAAGCGTGGCGACTTACGAGTCGAAGAAACGAGGGTTTGTGGAGGATTGGAAGAAACGGAGCGATCATGATGAAGTACCACTCGGCATATCTAAAGGCATCCTGCTTGGAGGGCAGGTCAACATCCCCCAAGGGCGGATTGACGTTGAGACAGGATTGGAGGAAGGCCATGACAGATTTGTTGTACAGAGGCGAGCCGATGGGAGTGCCCGGGGGAGGTTCTTCCATGTCAGGGGCGTCAAACGACGTTAAATCGATTGTCGTGCCGAGGATCGACAGCGTCGTCCCTTTGATGGAGCTGAGCGGCGCGCTGTCCGAGGACGACACGCCCAAGTAGCTGTTCTTAGGCCTGGATGTCCACTGCGACCATGGCAAGAAGGCGCTGTGCGGTGGTATTTTTTTGCGGCAGTTCTTCACCCACACCATGCCAGCCTGCTGCCACTGGTCCTTGTTGGATGGGTCTTGAACAAGGTTGCCAAAGCCATCGGAGGTCACCCCGGGGGGAAAGGTGGTGGCGTAATCGGGGTAGTGCCAACGCTTCACTTCAACCCCGTGAATCTCCAGCAGCTTCTCGAGGTCATTGATGTGCACCATCATGGCGCCCTTCTCGGATTCAAGTTGGTAAACGTAGCCTCTGACTTCGGTGCGCCCGGTGACGCGGTCGGTGAGATAGCAATCGAGGTTCAGGTTGGTGCAATGCGAGCAGCCTTGGGGTAGCGCGTCGCAGCGGATCTTGCGCACCTGCAACGGGTTACTTGTCAGCGTCGAGCACGGCCGAGCTTCAATCCCATACACACCTTGCATCGGTCGCAGGCCTGCCCTGTCCGCGTGTACGACTGCAGTTTGCTCTTGACCACGTTGGAGAATTCCCCGGGTCCGCGGTCGAGACGCGCCAGTTTCACCTTGGGCGCCGAGGAACCCTCGGCCGCCGGGTCATCGCCGGCGTCGCGGGGTCGCTTGGGTGGGCGGGCTGGAGGCATTGTGTGGATGGTGTTTCGGCGACCGGCAGGTCCCAGTTCACACTTGGGGACAAGCTGGAGATGTTGTGCCGCGCCAACACGGGCGGCCAGGCGGTTGGGGGCGAACCCTTCCCTTCAATTGCGGTCGCTGCGATGGTCCGACGCACAAATGCGGAACGCGTGCGATAGCCCACCACGCCTTTCCTTGGCTGGGTCGAGGTTCGGACGCTGGACGGGGTTTGCCGATGAATGGTGGATGGGAGAGATGGAGAATGCCGCGGCCCCAGGTGCTCAGGGGCGACGATAACATGACCCTTGTGCCATGGACATGCTGCCAAGGGCCCGCTTCCCAGCTGGTGTGCCGCGTCCGAAATGTCGGGATTTGCGAGCGGCCCACACACCCCCCCACTGAGCCCAGAAGGGAGAGCCCAGGAGCCCAGAAAAGGGTCAAGCGCGGCGCTGCATGCGGAACACAGTGCCACCACCCAAGCTTGTAACTGTGGCAGGGTCTCGCAACAAGCGTCCAGACATCGGATCTTCTGTCGATGCCATGGCCGTATGCCTTGCGCGAGTTCCGTTTGACTCGGTGAGGACTCGGTGTCCTTCTTGCCCTCAGTCCCCCTCCTGCCCTTCATCCATGGTTTCCATTTATTCTCCAGTTGGTCTTTCACGTTGTACAGCGCCGTGGACCGTGACGGGGTTCTGGAAGGGGCTTGGCTGGTCCTTGGGTTAGGGTTGCAGCAGTTTCGAGGATCCACAAAAAGCAGGCTGGTCTCTCGCCAACCCCGCGCTGCCCCTCCATCTTCTTTGCGGTATCGAGTCCGTCCTAGACTTTGAGTTGCAGCAACCCAACAAATACCATCTTCGAATCTGCTCCAGTGCACACCGCGAACAAAGAGAAAGGAACCAACGCAGGCACATCGGCGCCTGCCAGCGTGGAGTCGTCAACCTGTCGCAAGAATGGCGCTCGAAACGGTCGAGCTGGAACACGTTCCGCCCACGTACCAAGTCTACGCAGCATTCTTCCGCGACGTCAGTAACGCCGAGTTCCTCCACACGCAACTGCTCTCCCGGAACAGCGAGTTTGAATACGCCTTCATCGACGCGTCCTCGGTCATCTCGCGCCTTCACCTGCTCTCGGCCGTCTATAGCGCCGTCAATGTCTTGTCGGATGGGGCTTTGCGGACGCCCAACGTTCACTCCGAAATTGTGGTGTCCTTGAACACAAACAACAACGTACCTCCCCTGGCCTGTCTCCAGCGCCATCCGACTCCGCTGACATTCTCCAGATTGCCGATGCCTACCGAAGATGGGGCATAACCCCCGGCAAGACAAAAGACTTGGTTGTCGTCAAGGTCGTGCGGCCACCATCCAACCCGCAAGACGAAGCCCAGACGCAGACCCAAATACAAACACAACAAGCCATTTGGGACCACCTCAGGAAAAACGTTCAGGGGACACCGGCGGCTCTGACGGACGCCGAACTCTCCCAGGTCACCGATTGGTCCAAGGTGCGCAAGTACTACCGACTCAACAGCGTGCCGGCACTGGACCGGCTTGCAGACGAGAAGGAGAGACGCAAACAGAGCGAGAGCTTGGCCATCATGGGCATGGCGTTGCGGGGTTTATAAAAGCAGGAACCCAAATGGTGGGGTCGCGAGGGGATACCCATGACGCAGCCCAGCTGGTGATCGAGGCAGGACTTGGAGGCGAGCCCAGAATGGGCTCAGACACAGAGAGTAATCCATGAAGCCGCGGCATGGGAGTGTTGATCCCCCATTTCTTGGTTTCCGACATGCCCTAGCCGGACAACTTGCGGAAGCTGGGGAGTCTTTCCTCACCAAAGTGCGCCACTTCAAGGATCGGGACGAACAGGAGAAGGACAGTCGAGGCTCCACCGCAGTGACCCGTCTATGGGCAGTGGTTTGTATTGGCACCAGTCAGCAGCGGTCGCCGCTCACAGTAGAGAAGCTCCCAAGGGATCAAGTCTTCGAGAGACATGGGCAGGAAGCAGTCAACACCAGGTCGTGATCGGCCTAAAAAAAAAAAAAAAAAAAAAAAATGGAAGAAGCGGACGGTTCAAAGTAAACTTGAATGGTTGCTCTCAGTCAAATGAGGCTGACTATGCTCGCTAGAACTCTAAAATAGACGCGGGCGAATGCTTCGCTGTCATGATGGCATCAAAAATCAAGAAACTTCCCTCGCTGCCAAACGCCGACCTCCGACCTTCCCAAATCCCCCATACCCACGCCATCCCAACGCGTGCCAGCTTACAACACCCCTATCCCCTCACTTGGCGAGCCCGAACAGGCTCTTGACCCTCCGAAGCAACTCGGTGCGCATGGCATCCCGCCCATCGCGCGTCCGCTGCATGGCGTCCCTGTTCTCGTACGCCCTCCGCAGCAGGTACTTCATGCACTCGCCCGTCGACCCCCAGACGAGGTACTTGTAAGCCCGTGCCTTGTCGCCGGCGCCGCTGCTCGTCGTCACCAGCTCGCAGCTGACCTCGTCGGCCATGCCCTGCAGCTGGGCAAACGCCACGTCGGCGTCGACCTTGCCCTCGGAGAGGATCGCCTGGGCCTTGAGCACCGAATCCCGGTTGTGCGTGGCCAGCACGACGCTCACGGTGGGGAACGCGGCGGACCCCTCGACCGCGGTGTGCGGCTGGAGCTGCGCGTTCCACTGCTTGCGCAGCAGGGCCTCGGCAATGCCGTCGTAGGTCAGGTCCGTGTCGGCTTTGGTGTCGTGGATGAGATGGCGCGGGTCGTTGCCGAGGTACGCGCCGCGGACGAGCTTGACGCCGAGCGCAAAGCCGCCCTCGCGGGCAGCTGCGAGGTGCTCACTGAGGACCGCCGATGCGCCCTTCAGGTACGCCTGATATGTCCCATAGACCACCGCGGCGTCGGGCGTGTTGTACTTGCGCATGTACTTGAGGGACCAGTCGTCGATGCCCGGCTGGAGGGCCTGCTGCTCGGCGTCAAAGAGCAAGCGCACGCCACGCGACGCGGCCAGCTGGCAGATGCCGTCGATAGCGGATTCCAGGGCCGCAGGGGGCGTCAGACGCTGGGAGAGGGCGTGAAGAGCCTGCCGGCCGGCGCCCGTGAACTTGAGTGCGACGAAGTCGCCGGGCGGGGCGAGCCGCACCGTCTCCATAGTCCCGTTGGCCCAGGGGGTGATCTCAGTCCGCACGCATTCCTCCACGGCCGCGTCGGTATCGCAAGACGAAAGATCCTTCATCTGCGCCTCGGTGAGCACAACCTCCTTGGCGTAGCACAGCATGACGCCGCCGAAACCAATCTTCTTCAACGAGTCGATGGTCTGCTGTACTTCACGCGCGTTCTCGCCGGCGCAGAACTGGGCATAGAAGGTCTTTTTGAGGAAATACCGGAGAAGTGGGTTCCTGTCGGGGTTGAGCAACGAGCTGGTCGTGTTGGCCAAGACGGACATGATGGCCAGGGAAGGCGGGAGGAGGAGAGGCGAGGATGAGACGGTCGCCGTCATGAGTGAACGAAGGACATTGGTGAGCGGCAGGACAGCCAATGGCGCCGGGGGGGTCATCTTTTCTGGCTGGTGTTCGGTTGCTGAAACTGGCAGACTGACAGAGCCATTTAATGTGAGATTCCCGGAGGGCGATGACTGATTGGAGGAGGAGTGTAGTGACCGTGTTGATGTTGATGCGAATCGTGTTGATGTCCGAGTGAGCCGGCGCAGATGTGAGTGAGAAGCATGGGTGGCTGAAGCAAAGACTGTCGCGGGTGGTGTGGTTGCAAGAATTGCCCTGCTTCTCGCAATGCTACAAGGCGGCAGAATGCCAGGGAGCGACTTGGGTATCGGTGCCATGGCAGTAAAGCACCACAGCACGGGTTCGGGTCTTGGTCGTTGTACCTTATGGCAGGCGAGATAGCCCGGGTGGTAGACCAGGGTAATGGTGGATTGGAAACAGCGGGCAGTCTAGGAGGTCTTGGGAGGAATGAAGATCCAGGTTGGGTGTTGCATCATAGGCTGGGGGGGTTGGCCTCGAGTTGATGCGGCGAACTGGGCAGGTGCCTCAAATATATCCCATCCGCAAACCTGCTTCCCGGCCATCTTTTCACCGGTATCGCACCTGCCTCGCCCAGAACCACGCCAGAACCCACCAATCCCCCGAGGCATGGCGGGATAACGGTGATTGCCCATTGTGCGTTGAGCTGCGTCGAGGAGTGCCTTTGTTGGTTCGTCGATGCGGGCGATGATGCTATCGTTGGCCGCTTATCAGAAAACCGCAGATAGCCGCACATGTGGGGAACTCGCTCGCTGCCGGCATCGCAAACGCAGCTCCATGGGAGAGCAAAGCGGGGCCTGCCAAGTGGCCTAGCGCCGCGAAGCAGCGGCTTTTGGTAAATTTGCCCGTGGCCCACTGGAGCACTGCAGCAGCAGAAGGGTCCAGAGCCAACCCCCAATGCCGAAACTCGTCAGATGAACAACCGCCGGCTTAGGGATACCGGTGAATTCGCAACGGCGCTCCAAACAGCGTAATCCCCGTCTCGACAGGTACAGGTGGGGATTGAAAGCGGCTGATGTCGGCGCTCGTCTGGCAATAGACATGTCGTAGTGGTCAGGCGACCAACTGGACGAAGCTGAGAAGCGTGGGGGGCGCGTCTTGTAGATCCACATTGCTGCTGCGCCAACCCGAGCTCACCGGCAGGCGCCGGCGATGAGGCAAGACTACCGGTGTCTCGGCAGGGCCGGCCCGCAGCAAGGCCCATTGTCCGGTCCGGTAGGGGCACGCCAGGATGCCTGCGACGGAATTTTTTCCCTTTATTGGCCTTTCGGCGGCGCCTGTCGTGGTGAACCCAACCGCTGCTTGATCCAGTCGACGTATCCAATGGGACGGCCCCTCGCGATGCCCAGCAAGTCCTGGAGCCCACCATACACAAATCCCGCGGCAAGGGCGGCTTTCGTCGTGCGGGCGGTCATTGGCAACGAGTAACGGTCTGCGATGATGTCGCGAACGTCAGCAAGTTTCCAGCGGCAAGTCACAAAACAGGAGAGTGCAGGGCGGCCCTACTCCAAAGACTGAACCCCCCGGCAACGGTAACACAGGATGTGACCGTGTTGACGAAATCAGCGGTCCCACGATACGAGTCGAACATCTGCTCGATGGCGAACATGGCGGTGGTCCAGAAAGACACCTTGAACCCCATCCTGAACCCTTCGCGGATGCCTCCATAAGCCATGTGATAGTTCTTGCTCTTGTGGTACAGGAACCAGCCCGTCGTGCTGGTGGGCAGCTTGTGCGCATGCTCTGCCCGGAACTGCAAACCCGACATCTTGCCCCCCTGGGCCGTTCCCAGGGTGAATCCTGCAAAGAACGACAGGGCTGAGGCCATCGGCAGCCGCAATGGGGCAGGGAGGGAGAGGCGTGCGTTGTGGTAGATGGCGTCGACCTCGGCCCGAGTTGGAGGGGGTGGCCTTTCGCGCAGCATCCGCGACCTCGTTTCCTGTTTGTCGCTTGAGGTGGCCATTGTGTCGATGTAGGCGCAATCCGTCTGTTAGAGTCGATAAAGGTGTATCAATTCTGGAAAGTCGCCGGATTTGTCAGAAAAGGCGAGGATCTGGTGTTGGTTGAGCAACCTCGAGCATCGTCTGGGGCAGCTTGTTCGAATCATCGTCAAGTCGATTTCATCTGGAAAATGCTCCGAGTCGATCGGTGGTCCAAGCTCCCATTTGCCGCTAATTTAGCGTCAGTGCCCCTCGTCCAGCCTTGGCATGCCCAGGCCGGGTGTTGCCAGCCAGTCCCAACCCGCCTTCTGCCTGCTCTCCATCCACTTGTGAATAAGCCATCGAGAATCGCGTCGCCCGAAATCCCACCAAACTGCGTTGTTCGGTCCCTGCTCGTCGCTTGACAGTGAACAATCACTCATCGCGCATTTCTACACCAAGATGGTATGACTGGTTCGTTCCAGGCGCCTACCAACCACGCTGCTGACCCGTGCCCAGCCGCGCAACAACCCCGTGGACGACCCCGAGATCACCATCCGCCTAAAGTATGGCATCCATACAATCTTCCTGTTTGCCATGCTCGACTGGTCATTTTCCCGTCTCGACGCCGAGCTTCTCTCAACCCTTCGCGACCGGTACCCCAACGGCCTGACCGCCTCGATCGCCCAGCCCGAAGAGACGGCCTTGCCGGCAGAGGACAGCGACGTCAAGATTGCCTACGCGCTGCCCAAGAACCCCAGCGAGTTGTCTCAGGGGTGGAAGAATCTCAAGGCGCAGCCGAGCGACACCGTGGGTGGGAAGAAGCTGACCGACATGTGTTGCGTCGCCTTCGCCCTGCTGGATGCAGGCGCGGATGAAGACGATGCCGAGTTCCAGGTGGAGCTCCCAGCGCTGGATGATGAAGAGGAAGACGCGTAGATTTTGGACGGCATCCTCTCTGGATTTTGTCTCGTCACGGCATGGGCATACGGCATGCATGGGATACACGGCGTTGAGGATGGAGATACCCAGGAAGCAAGGCGTTGCGTCGAAAGGCCACTGGCAAATCATTTAGGAACCATGTTGACTCATGCTGGCCTTGCTCATGACAAGGGTTGTTGCGGTGCAGCCGGCGCCGTGGGGGAGGCTTCTCGATGTGAGTTCTGCCTGCTGCCTTGATGAAATGTCTCGGCGCCCATAGCAAGTGGCATCACAGCCCAAGGGCGGCTGACCCAATCGAGGTCAGGTGCGCAACTGGGAACCCTACGAGACCCCGGGCCCATTTCCAGGATCAAAACAACAGGTTGAGGCATTAGACCATGGTTTGTTTTGAGGCGATGCATGCGAGCCACGCAGCACCACCAGACGTCAGTGTAGAGGAACGTAATGGCATCTCGGTTCAAGCAGACCACTACGGACAAATAGAACGGTTGGGGTTGGGAGGATCAAAGGATCTGGTTGAGAACCTTGGCAAATGCTGAGAGAAGTCGATACTTGGAGTGCGCCGCGGGCCGGATGTGGCAACTCTTACACAAAGAAAGGTTGTGTAGTGTAGCGGTTAGCACTCTGGATTTTGAAGAGGATCCCTCTCCTTCCAGCGACCCCGGTTCGAACCCGGGCACGACCTCATTTTTGCCTAATCGGGACATCAAACATTTCCCCACCGCCCGGGGCGTGTAGGTTAGACCGCGCGGTGTCCTCCATGGCCACCCTAGCTTGATCTACAGTCACCGAATGTGTTGTGTTGGACCGCATCATGCCCTGGTGACCCTTCAAACATGGAAATCCACAGATCACAATTGGGCGAGTTAGGAACTGGTGCTCGCTCGGCCTTGCACTCAGGCCGGCAACCATTCTGTCACGGAATTCATGCGTCACCAGATGTCGATACAGGATGACTGGATCGGGCAACCTGTACATGTCAATGTGACCATGACTGCCTGCCTCGCAAGGCTGAGATGACATCCACACCTCATCAACGAAGAGGCAACGTTTGGATCTTGATAAACTTGGAAATTGACTTGTCAACTAAACTTTTAGGTGCTTGGCACCGCCCAAAATCGCCTCCAGACATTGCGTCTAAACCCATTCCTTAGCAGATATAAAAGCAAGACCGCACCGTCCTCAGTAACTGAAGTGAATGTAAGACTGCGTGTGTGTACGGGATAGCTGGTGCAATTTTGGAAATTGTCAAGCACTCGGCGTCAGCCAAGCTCATTTGAGGCCAAGAAGAGAGATTCTCTTCACCTCAGGCTGACCTCATCTCAGCCGCTGCCACCAGACGACAGAGTCTTGGGCGCCCAGCCCAACCGCGTGTTGCCGCCGTCAAACACGACAAAGGCGGCCTTGAGGGCGACGTCTCCCCAAATGGAGAATCCGATACCCGAATCCGACTGAAGTCCGCCATAGCACGTCTTGGAACTCGATCCCGTCGGGGCGTACTTGATGTAGTCGCCGGGCACCGCGATCATGGCGGGTCCGTCTCCAACGCCAAACAGGAAGTCAGGGACATTGCCACTGCACGGAACCGTGTATCCGCCCTGAGAGCTGTCGTATTTTGCACCGCTCACCTCATCATAGTAGGCCGAGACTACCGAGGTGGGCAGAAGAAACAGGGACGTACCCGTGTCCGCAATGCCCTGAACCGCAGTGTTCTTGAAGGTTCCGTTCCCGACCGCGTATCCCGAAGATGTCCACTGCCAGAAGCCCCCACTGCTGTTAACTGGTGTATACGTGATGTTGCCTGTGTAGGCCTTCGGGTCGATGTAGCCAAAGTTGTAGTGGCCGGCTGCGAGGATCGCGATGTCAGTCAAGGGTCATGTGTGAAGAGTTGAAGAGAAATGCCACTTACGAGCATCGGATTTGAGGTCAGCCGTAAAGACCGGAGCGTCGAGGGAGGCATTAGCGTTGTCGAAGAAGGTCTTCTGGGCGACTGGCTGGACTGTGTTGATGGAACTGAAGCCTAAGCCGAGCAAGCCGTCATTGTTGGAGTCGGAACTGAACTCGGTCGAAACCTTCTTCGCAACCTCAACCGCCTGGGACGAGACGGTCAAACCGCCCACCGTGACCGTGTCGGTGTACACATCGCCGCTAGAGGAGCTACCATCGCCGTACGAGATCTGCCACGAGTAGCCCTGGAGCTTCTGAGCCGTGGAGCTCTTGTTCGGGTCGTAGATGGTTTGGCCTTGCACATCGCTCTTGGACGTCTCCGAGCTGAAGACCCACAGGTCGCTGGAACCCGTGTCAAAGTCAAGGTTGAGCACTTGCGCGGGGGTGCCAATGGAGACTGGTGTCAAGTACTCGACGTCGTTCGCCTCGGGCGTGGCCTCGGCGCTGCCGGTTGTCCGCTTGGTCGTGCCGCCGCTTCGAATCCGATCCACAGCTGCCTGTAAGTCATCGGGGAGAGTCGCGCCGTATTTGTTGTAGATCTTGGCAAGCTGAATCGGCCCGTTGGCAACGAAATTCGGGTTGCGGATTTGCTTCAAGGAGAAGGTACCCGGGCGGCCCAACTTGGTGCTGCCTGACAAACGGGGCAGGGCTCTAGCCAGAACCCCATCGACGCATGCAGCCACAAGAAAGACCCAGTTGAGCAGCATGGTGAGGGGCTGGTCGACGGTTACCCTAGATCGTGAAGGGGCGTCGAGGAACGATTGTTGGCGGTGATTCGAACGAACGAATTGGGCTCGGTTGGAAGTGGTTGGAAAAGTTGGATGCAAAGTTCGGGACTGCAAAACCAAGGCATTCCAGTTTCCATGGCGCGCGAGTTTGGCCTGATTTGCTTGGGAGTCGCACCTTCCTGGTAGATCCTGAAGAATTTGAAAGAAGGAGTCGGTGCAAATGAGCCAACTCAGGGGGAAGTGGCCATCAAGTGCAGCAGCGAGCAGGCAAGAGAGCCCCAGATCATTGCATACTGCCTACCTTGGGAGCATAGATCTCATGACCATTGTCGTGCCCGCTCACCCATCGGATAGAATTGGCGTGGTCCAGAGCTCGAGAATAATTTTTGCATACCTTAGGTATAATATCGAATTCAATTTCACTGCAAGCGGCTACTATCTGATCAGTGCCTGCCCGGAGCCGAAGATGCCCAGACCTTAACGACGCACCAGAAGGCGAGGAGGGAGGTTTCCAGGTTGACAGATACCGTTGTCAAAGAACAAATCCTTGAAACGGTGGAAAAGACCGAAACCCCGTGACTGAGTTGCGTCAGTGTCTGGAATCGTTTTTTTTTAAGTGGCATGAGAGCTGCAGTTTCGAAATCATGCATGGCATGGCGTTTGCCCCTTACCGAGGTTAACACTCTATCAGTTGAGTGCAACTTATGGCTGGCGCTGAATGCAACAAGGGTCCATTGGTTCATTGGAAGTATTAACGCAACCTGATTTGAAATGTTATCTAGTATTCATGATCACCGTCTGTCTGGTTCCCAGGCCCAGCACCGTGGAAAGCGAAAACTCGTGCTTACACTGCCAGTGTGCCGCAATGGCCGTGGCAGCTCGATGAGTTAAACCCGTTCAGTGACTTCAGTTGTTCTGAGGTTTGAATCTGATGATCTCCCTCACTGATCGGCTTACGATGGTGACCCTCGTCATGAAATGGATACCAGTCGTTGAGTCAACCACTTTCACCATGACTCATCAACATACCTATTTGCTGTTCTAAAATTCTCTTTCGAGGTCGAGCGGATGACTATCACATGCAATTACAACCTCCATTCCTCCTCGCGGTTTCGGGGACTCCAGCTTTCATGGGTGGCGGATTTGCCGCACGTCTGTGTGGGCTTGGCTGCGACTTCCAATATGCAGTCGGATCGCTTGTTAGAATAAGGGCGTGGGCATCTTTCTCCCACTTTCGGTCCGGTCCGGCTATGGCATGGATTGGTGGATGGTGTGCATGGGTGGTGCTTGGAGTCAAGTTTGCCGTGCTCGGTAAATTCCGCCGTTTCCGCTCCCCAAGGGTTGGCCGTGGACACTCGACACGAGGCTGGATGGAGCCTCGGAAGCTGGACAAGATTACCCAGCGCGGCCACGACCTTGCGTTGTGGGATCATGTTAGCGCGGCATCGCGTGTCACGGCAAACCCTTCATCCCAGCGTCAGTCCTCTGGGATGGGGTTTTGGCGAGGGCGCGCTGTTGCAGGAATGGCAGGAGACAAGCTTTTGTGGCTTGGCGGCGCTTGTCCGGTGTTGGGTTGGTGGGAACTGCGCGGGAAGTCCAGCAATGACTTCACTTGCAGGAGGATCGTTTGGCAGGGAAAAAGTGGACAGAGCATCTTACCAATCTGCCACCCGTTGGCATGGCAAAACAGTGCCGGTTGGCCTTCCACAAACCAGCGAGCCAAGAACCCCAGTTGCCTCGTGAATCGTGACTCCCACACCTACTTGACAGCATGGAAGGTCTGAACTACAAGTATTGTGGGGTGATGTGATTCCACCGACCCCGAGACCGCTGTGGTGTTTTGCCCCCTTTCCTGGATTGGCAGGTGCGTGGTGTTCCTAGCCCATGATGGTTTTCCGGGAATAACGCACACGACATCAATCCAGCAGTGGATGGAGACGCAAGTTGCTTCCCTCCGAAGCTGGCGCAGATAGGGCAGTCGATAGTAAGGAAGCTGAGAGGAGTGATGGGAAACCGTTTGCTGCCAACAGAAACAATCGGCAGGCCGGTCGATTGAGACCAGTGTGGAACCACCTGCGCAATACAGACAATGCTTGCCATGCTCTACAGCCGGGGAAGCCCGCTCGAGGCCCGGTCCATGGGATGGGCTAAGGCACCGTGGTTTCCGCAAGACAAACAAGGTCACATGTGCAGTTTCTCTTTTCTTAAGTTGCCTCTTCGAGCTTCGAGCTTTGCCCTGGGTGACCAAAAACTTAGACGAGGCGGGCCCCACACTGCGGGCGTTGCGGGACGGGCCCGAGACATGTCAAGTCATCTGGAGATCTCAGATCACGTCCTGAAACGGACTGCAAGATACTGGTGCTACGCTGCGTACCTGAGGCGATGTTGCACGCTGTCGCCGTCCTTGCGTGATCCAGTGCATTGGAGCCCTGGATATTGATGGTGGCAGGCCCATCCATGCTCGCGGCTGTGACAGTCGGAAACCGGCACCGGGACGGCGGTGCAGCACCGGCCTCGGGTCGGCGACGGTGGGGTTGGGGAGGATGCTGACGCCCTTCACATGGCAACCAGGTCCGATGCTGATGTTGTACCTGCCTGTTTGATAGTGGACAGCGGGTTCCTGGTCAATAGACGGCGCGGCTGCATTAGCGCAGTCTAGAATCTAGAATCTCTTAGGAAGGAGTGGGCTCTGGTGGGAACGGAAACCGCGAGGGTGGGTTCTCACGATGCATCATCCGACGCGGTGGAAACGTCGTGGTTGGCATGGCCAATGGGCTTCCTTGCCACTCTGTTGTTGCGTGATTGCGCCCATCTTCTCGGGGTTACTTGCAGGTCTCATGATAAACAGGCTTTGGGAAAGCAAGGGCGCCCTCTGACTCTGGCGGCTCAGTGCTGGCCGGCCCGACCTCAGACAAGAAATGGAAGAGAGGGACAGGCGCATTCAAGGTTTGCCGGTTGTGGAAGTGCGATCCGTTTGCAGTGGGGCTGGAATTGGGTTGATCACCCACGCAGCCGTTTCACCCAGAGTGGGGTTCCTGAGGGTTGCCAAGCAAGCTCAATTCGATCCGGCCAGGGAGCCCGCCAGCCCGCCAAGCTGCCTGCTGTTCCCGGCATGGTGGCTGCTGCAGGCCGGAGCCGTCAACCTGCCTTCTCCGACAGCAGGAGCGACGGACGGGCCAATCAGGGAGCGCATGCCCCATGCCCTCCAAATTCGCCCGTGCCGCACCACTTTCACCACACTGTCCAGAGAGAGGCGATAGCCTGTCGATCTCGTTGCCCCTTCGTGACCGTCGAGATTGCGGGGAAGGGGATTTCTGCAATGCCTCCTCGTCTCCGTTGCGCAGGCACAATGGAGGAATTCAACCCAGGGAGAACAGCATTTTGGGTTAAACAGCAGTCCCTGATGTGCTCCCTCCTTGTTCATGCACTGTGCGAGGATTGCATTTTTGATCTTATCGGCCAAGCTCCGGGAAGGAAGGTTAAACTCCCCCACACGTCTTTGACTTGCCAGATCGGCAGCGTCGATGCTCTCGGCTGCTCGCAGCGCGCTCGGGAGTCGTCTAAACGCTGGCAATCGACCTGCCTAATCTGGGACTGCCCCCCTCGTTCCGGCGAATCACCGAGCAGGCGTCTGCGCGGGCCGCCAATTGCTTGCGAATTGGCAGCAACCCTGCCCCTCACTCGACACTTTGCCTTGCATGCCAGAGGCTGCAACCCCCGGCAGAACGCGATTCCATCCCATCCTGCCCTTATCATGGGGCAAGATGGAGCAGCACATGGCACCCCAACATGGGGAGGCCTGCCTCGAGTGGCAACCGGATAAGGGCAGGCCAGAAACACATGCTGCTTCCGGCTCGCACGTCGCACCAGGAAGAACGCGCCAAGGGCATTCGCAGCGAGCGCCAGGGCCACACACCACACCACACCACACTGGGCAGCTCGTCTGGACTCGAGTTTGTTCGACGCACCACAACCGACCGACCGACCACCGGCCGCACCGAGTCGACCGTTTTATTTTAAATACGACCTGCGTGCCGCCGGATTCCCGCATTCGCATTCCTGGAGCTTTTCGTTTCACATCCCATCCCCATTCCCACCTGACACCGTCACTCGCCTCCCCGCCAAGCCCAGGCCGGGAGCCACTCGTCACCACCGGTGGTCTTTACCACTCTCTCTGAGAGCGATCCCGACTACAGAACCCCAAGCGCCATGGACGAGAAGCAGGCCCTCGAGGCCAGTGGGGCCGCCGCCGCGGTGCGCCCCTTCTCGGAGAGCCAGCCGCCCGTCGAGAACGTGGGCGATCTCAAGGAAAACAGGGTGTCGATCGAGAAGGTCGGCACCGGCACCGACGCCGAGGAGGAGGAGGAGGATGACCTCTACCGGCCTCTGATCATGGATGCCACCATCGCGCCCGAAGAGAACCCCCTCACCATCAGGGCGGTAGTCGTCGGCTGTGTCCTGGGCTCCCTCGTCTGCGCTTCCAACCTGTATCTCGGTGAGTTTTGGCCCCGTTTGCTCTGTGCCGCCCGCCGGTGCTAACTTGGGACGGCAGGCCTCAAGACGGGTTTCACATTCAGCGCCAACATGTTCGGCGCCATCTTCGGCTACGGTGTTCTGAAGCTGCTCGAGAAGTCGGGCGGCAACATCCCCTTCATTGGCGGTGTCTTTGGACCCCAAGAGAACTCCATCGTCCAGGCTGCTGCCACGGGCGCTGGTGGCACGGGCGGCATCTTCGTTGCTGCCATCCCCGCCATGTACCGCCTCGGCGTCATGGGAGAGGGCAACTCGCCCAAGGACGACATTGGCGCCATCTTCACCATCACGCTCGTCTGCTCCTTCATCGGCATCTTCTACGTCACCCCGCTCCGCAAGTTCTTCATCATCCAGGTCGCCCGCGAGCTCAAGCTCATGTTCCCCACGCCGACCGCTGTCGCCCTGACCATCCGCTCCATGCACGCCGGCGCCGCCGGCAGCATCGAGGCCGTCAAGAAGCTCAAGTGCCTCGGCATCTGCTTCATTGGCGCGCTCGTACACCGCGTCGGGTCGTACTACGCCATCGGCATCCTCTACGACTGGCATTTCTTCACCTGGATTCACATCTGGAGCGGCTACACCAGCTGGGCCATGAACATTGAGTCTTGGGGCTGGTACTTTGAGTGGACCCCGGCCTTCATCGGCTCGGGCATCCTGATCGGCCTGAACCCTGCCATCTCCATGTTCGCCGGTTCCGTCATGGCCTGGGCCATTATCGGCCCCGCGCTGGTTCACTACGGCGAGTGCATTGGCATCCAGGCCACCGACGACCCGAAGTGGGATGGCTACTACTCGTTCTCCTCCCTCAAGAACCTTGGTAAGCAGACCCCATCGCCTCGGTACTGGCTTCTCTGGCCCGGCGTCATGGTCATGGTGTGCTCCTCCATGGCCGAGTTGTTTGTGCAGTACAAGGCCATCTGGTCCGGCCTCAAGTCGGTCTGGAACCAGTCCTGCGGAGGCATCAACAACGCCCTCGTCGCCCGCGGCAAGACGAACGCCTTCTTCGCCAAGCACGGTTCGGACCAGATCAAGGACGAGAATGTGGTCGAGGACCCTTTCCCGCCCGAGGAGCAGGTCAAGACGTGGATGTGGGCCGTGGGTCTGCTCGTCACCATGGTTGCCGCCATGATCATTTTCCACTTCCAGTGGGACACCCATCCGGGCCTGACCATCCTTGCCGTGCTGCTCGCGTTCCTCTTCTCGTTCCTCGCCATCCAGATTGGCGCCGTCACCGATACCACGCCGCTTACGGCCGCGGCCAAGGCGTCGCAGCTCATTTTCGGCGGTGCCACGTCGCACAGCGGCTATTCGGTTCAGCAGGCCCAGAAGATCAACCTGGTCGCTGGCGCTCTGGCCTCTGGCGGTGCCGACATGGCCACCGCGCTGGTGAGCGACTTCAGGACCGGTTTCCTGGTCAGCACCCCTCCCATCAAGCAGTGGATTGCCCAGTCCATTGGCAGCTTCGTTTCCGTCTGGCTCGGCCCGGGCCTGTTTGTGCTCTTCACCTCGGCCTACCCGTGCATCTGGAAGCCCTTCACCGACGAGGAGGAGGCTGCCGGCGCGCACTGCCCCTTCCTTGTCCCGTCCGTCTCGGCGTGGGCCGCCGTCGCGCAGGCCGTCACGGACCCCAACGTCTCGATCCCGCTCAAGAGCGGCATCTTTGCCATCGTCATGGGCGTCGTCTCCATCATCCAGGTGGTGGTTCGCCACTTCTGGCTGGTTGGTGAGCGCGACAAGTACCGCAAGTGGCTGCCCAACTGGGGTGCCATCGCGTTGTCCTGGGTCATCCCCGCCCCCGTGTTCGCCAATGCTGCGCTGCTTGGCGCCATCATTGCCGCACTCTGGAGGAAGTACAACATGAGGACTTGGGATATTTACGGCTATGCGGTCGCTGCTGGTGAGTTCTCCCCCCTGTCTGTCGTCGAGATTCTAAACTCCTTGGCTAACCACTCTTGTCTTCCAGGTTTCATCGCCGGCGAGGGTCTCGGTGGTGTCGTCGGTGCTGTTCTCACGCTTGCGGGCGTCGATGGCAACACATACGGCTCCATGATTGCGTGCCCTGTCGATTCGTGCTAAGTCACATCATGGTTGTCATGCACGGCATGCTGGGGGATCGAGGGATGTAACCCCCAATATCTCGGGTCGCTTGGGGGAAACCAGGCCCCCATACCAACTTTGCATTTTCCGTTTTAGGCACGTAAGGGATGATACCGTGATACCAATGAGATAGGGCTTGATGCCAACATAATGATACTTCGATGCCTCTATTTTGCTGTTCTTCTTGCCTGATGCTCAAGATCATGTCAACCTCGCTTGTGTGTACTGTGTCTACATATTTGCTTCGTACCTAAATCGACAAAGGCACTGGCAAGGAACATATGGCATGAAGCTCAAACACCTCGATTAACCGGTTCTGATCATCACAGCCAGTTGAGATAACCATGGCTAGGACTAAAGACTCTGCACGCACTCCCCTGCTCTACCTTGCTCTCGTCTACCTTAAGCCACCTCGGTCTCGCGAGCCCGGGGCGTCTCCTTGTCCTTCTCCTTGGTCTCCTCCTCGGTGGAGAGGGACTTCTCGGGCGCGTCGGTGATGCCAAACAGCTTGTCCATGGACTCGAGCGACAGGCCCTTGGTCTCGGGCACAAAGAACCAGACGAAGACGAACATGCTGAAACAGAAGCTGCCAAAGATGAGGTAGGTTCTGTGGCAAGTTAGTTAGCTTTGGTTCTGCGCTGTGGTGTACTAGTAGCTGGGGCACAACTCACCCGTATCCGTCGCTTCCAACGGTGACAAGCATGGTCGGCACGGCGCGGGCAACGACGAAGTTGAAGAGCCACTGGGTGGCTGCGGCGTAGGACACGTTCAGGGAGCGCAGGCGGGCGGCGGGGATCTCGCTGGCGTAGATCCAGCAGGCCGGGCCCCAGCCGAACTGGAAGAAGCTGAAGCAGGAGAGTGTTAGTGTCTGAAGGAGCCAGTCCAGGGGGGTGGGGGGGGGTTGGCTGATGCCAATACGTACGCAGCAAACAGGAAGATGGAGACGAGGGCAAAGTAGCCGGCGGGCGGCACGTCCTGGCCCGGCTTGGGCGGGGCGATGCGGACGTAGAGACCGATGTAGAACATGGCGAGGCCCTGGGCGATCGAGGTCCACAGCAGACTGCGGCGGCGGCCCAGCGAGTCGGCCATGAAGAGCAGGAAGCAGATGCAGCTGGTGACCTTGACGATGCCATAGATGCCGGTGCTGAAGAGCGAGGTCGAGGTGCCCGTCAGGCCCAGGTTCTGGAAGATGGTGGGCGCGTACGTGTTGATGGCGTTGGTGCCCGTCATCTGCTGGCAGATCATGAGGACGATGCTGATGAGCACACGGCGGCGGTTGCCGGGGATGGTCCACATCTCGCGCTGCAGGTTCCAGAAGGTGGCGTCGCCGATCAGGTTGCGCTCGTGCTCGAGCTGCTCGACAATCTCCTTGAACTCCTCCTCGAGGTACGGGTGCGTCGGCGGAAGGTTGCGGATGCGCGAGAGCACGCTCTTGGTGTCCTCCCAGCGGTCCTGGCGGGCCAGCCAGCGGGGGGACTCCTGGCACATCAACATGGACACGCACAACAGCACCGCCGGGAGCGCCTGGATGGCGAGCGGGAAGATGTACATGATCTTGGTGTGCGGGAAGTTGATGCTGACCGAGTAGTTGATCCAGAAGGCGATCATGCCGCCCGTCACGATGAAGAGCTGGTACAGGCCGGTGAGCAGGCCGCGGATGGCGCGCGGCGCATTCTCGGACACGTAGATGGGGTTGATGGTACTGGCGGCGCCGACGCCGACGCCCGAGATGAAGCGGCCGGCGTACATGGGGCCCAGGTTGCCGCTGGCGGCCGACTGCATGATGATACCGAGGATGATGACCACAGAGACGCCGATGAGGCACCATTTCCGGCCGTAGCGGTCCGTCAGGGGGGACGCGAGCAGCGCACCGAGGAAGCAGCCGGCTTGGAGAGTCGAGACGATGTTGGCAGCGAGGTTGGCCGAGGCGACCGACTTGGGATCGCCGAGGCCAAAGTCATTCACGAAGGGCTTGAGGACAATGACACCTCCAATGACGGAGGAGTCCCAACCAAAGGACATGGCACCGAAGCAGGCCTGGAGGAGAGTCGGCAGTCAGCAATTGAACAACAGCCCACCCCCATCCTGTTCGTGATCATTGACCACGGGTTGACATGGGGTGCTCAGAAGGGGGGGGGGCTCACCGAGCATGCAAGCAGATACACACGCCAGCCGTAGATCTCGGGCGGATCCGAGGCCATGGCCTCGTTCCGCACGATCTTTTGCAATACCCTCGTCGACAGCGACATGTTGGGCGATCTGTCGGAGCCGATGTGTGACAAGCAGGTGAGGTCTGGGTTGTCAAGATCGGACTGGGGGCTTCGATATTAAAGGCGTGTGGGAAAAAAAAAGACGGACCCCAGATGCCGGGACTCGGAGCAGTGAGACATTGACGGCAGCAATCCGGGCCTTTTTGTAGTCGCACTGCGTCTCCGCGATATCAGCCATGGGCCTCTGCGCGGATGAACGGGGGTGAGGTGCCCCCTTGGGCATGCTGGTCCCTGATTGGGGGGGTCCAGGTCGCGATCCCGGACGGACCCCATGTGCAATCCCACCCTTGGGAGGTGCGGAGAAGCGATGGTGTTTCTTTCAAACAGACAAGCGAGCATGGTCCGCCGCCAAGGTAGCATCCGCCCGGCTTTCTGCTTGAAAGTGACTTGCGGGACACCACATCTGGCCCAGGTTCGCGCTAAGACGGAACACTCCAGGGCCCACGATCCGTTTTCCACTTTTTTCCACCAAAAGGAGGCGGTCTCAGGCGGTCGCCAGGGGAGCTCACCCTGCAGCAGGTCAACGGTTTTCTTGTCCCCGTCGCCAAGACGGGGTGCCGTGGCCTGTGGCGGTCGGCTCTGTTGGACTGAAGCGTGCATTTCCCCGAAGCGCCTCGGTCGTGCTGACTGGACGCGAGAGCGTATCATGTTCTGATCAGCGGCCGACACATCCGGACTCATGAGGGCTTGAGAGAGCGTTGGCCACCGAGAGACCGCTGTCTGAGCAGGTTACCTACCGAATCGTCGGCCATGCCGGGAGGCGGCAATGGTGGTGTCGAGAGTCTGGTCGACTGCTATCTCGAGAACAGCTGCTCCTCCTCTCAGATGCCATGTCCGTATTAGCCTATTCGTGTCGTGTGGGGTAGAATCTCGCAAGAAGGTTGGGGTTACG
>Ga0247824_10000007_pt1 | contig 69661 bp, 66 predicted proteins | sample 13C_PalmiticAcid_FD_194412 | JGI IMG/M metagenome (GOLD analysis project Ga0247824, IMG submission 194412) | Soil microbial communities from agricultural site in Penn Yan, New York, United States - 13C_PalmiticAcid_Day48 | ecosystem: Environmental > Terrestrial > Soil > Agricultural land...
GAAAATCTTCGCGCCGCCGCAGTGCTCGGTCAGGCGTTCGGCGAAGTACAGCGGGTTGGGGCGGCCGATGTAGTCGCGCTGGAAGTAGGCCAGCTCTTCGAGGAACTTGGGGTCTGCCTTGGCCGCTTCGTATTCGCGGGCCAGGTCCAGCACCAGTGGCATCAGGGTTTCGGCCACGTAGCGGCCGCCGAACGAGCCGAACAGGCCATTGGCGTCAGGGCCGGGACGGTATTGGGACTGGGTCATCGGGGCGCTCCAGGGCGTAATGAACAAGTGATGGGCTTTACTCTAACCACGGCAAGCCCTGCTGAAAACCGATAAGATTGCGCAAACTTGTCAGAAAAAGTCACAGGTAATATGGCTTACGACCTCCCTCCCCTGAACGCCTTGCGGGCCTTCGAGGCCACCGCACGGCTCAATAGTGTCAGCCAGGCGGCCGAAGCGCTGCATGTCACCCATGGTGCCGTCAGCCGGCAGATCAAGGTACTTGAAGAGCACTTGGGCGTAGCGCTGTTCGTGAAGGACGGGCGTGGCATCAAACTCACAGATGCCGGCGTACGCCTGCGCGATGCCAGTGGCGAAGCCTTCGACCGCCTGCGTAGCGTGTGCGCGGAGCTCAGCCACGATGTCAGCGATGCACCATTCGTGCTGGGCTGTTCGGGCAGCTTGCTGGCGCGCTGGTTTATCCCGCGACTGGGGCGGCTGCAGGCTGACTTGCCTGAGCTGCGCTTGCACCTGTCGGCCGGTGAAGGTGACCTGGACCCGCGGCGGCCAGGGCTGGATGCGCTGCTGGTATATGCCGAGCCGCCATGGCCGGCGGACATGCAGGTGCATGTGCTGGCCGAGGAGCGCATCGGGCCGGTGCTCAGCCCGCATTTCGCCGGTTTCGAGCGCTTGCAGGGCGCGCCGGTCAAGGCGTTGCTGGGCGAAGCCTTGCTGCACACCACCTCGCGCCCGCAGGCGTGGCCGACCTGGGCGCTGGAACAGGGGTTGGAGCCGGCGGCCCTTCAGTATGGTCAGGCTTTCGAGCACCTGTATTACCTGCTGGAGGCTGCCGTGGCCGGGTTGGGTGTGGCGATTGCGCCGCAGCCGCTGGTCGCCGATGACCTGCGGGCGGGCCGTTTGAGTGCGCCGTGGGGTTTTTCACCTACCCCTGCAGCATTGGCGCTTTGGGTGCCCAGGCGCGCCGCGGACGGGCGCGCCGAGCAGTTGGCGCAGTGGCTAAAGGCAGAACTGGCGCGCCAGAGCGCTTAGTTGCGCTTGCACAGCAGGTAGGCCGCCAGCAGGCCCAGTGCGCCGATGGCAACACCCGCCGTGGTGTACGGGTGTTCCTGGGCGTAATCACGGGTGGCGAGGCCGGTCTGGCGGGTCCGCTGCTTCACTTCCTCGTAGGCATCGCTCAGCAGGCTACGGGAATGCCGAAGGGCGCTTTCGGCGTTGCTGCGGATGGCCTTCACCGACTTCTGGGATTCTTCCGACGCGTCATGCTTGAGGTTCTCCAGGCTCTTCAGAAGGCTCTCGATTTCGGCTTCCATACTTTCCAGGGACGTTTTACGCAGCGAATTGCGGTGCATGTTGACTCTCCTTCGCGTTGTGGGCTGTAGAGGTTGCGACTGCCAAGCGAAGCGAAAGTGCGATCGAACTTTTACCAACGGTGACGGTTCGCAGGTAAACCCTGCCTGCGCTGCTAGGCTGAATCTCACCGTTATCCAAGGAGAGCGCTCATGACCGATCATCACACCTACAAGAAGATCGAACTGGTAGGGTCGTCGACCACCAGCATCGAGGAGGCCATCAACAATGCCCTGGCCGAAGCCGGCAAGAGCATCAAGCACCTGGAATGGTTCGAAGTGATAGATACCCGAGGCCATATCCGCGACAACAAGGCGGCGCACTTCCAGGTCACGCTGAAGGTCGGCTTCCGTATAGCCAACAGCTGAAACACTGCCGGGCTGGATGAGCCCGGCATGATGGGGTATTCAGGAAGGGCGCGCCTTGGCGGGCGCCCCTTCTGATTTCATCTGCACAAGGAAAGCGAGTGATGAACAAACTGATTCTGGCGCTGGGCCTGATGGCCCTGGCCGGTGGTGCGCTGGCGGCGGGCAAGCCGTGCGAGGAGCTCAAGGCAGAGATTGCGGCCAAGCTGGATGCCAAGGGGGTCACCGGCTACAAGCTGGAGATCGTCGACAAGGGCGAGCCGGCCGGCAAGGTGATTGGCAGTTGCGAGGCTGGTACCAAGGAGATTGTGTACCGCCGCGGTTAACGGATTGGATTCTTCGCGGGTAAACCCGCTCCCACAGGTACAGCTTCGCTCTCAGGCCTGTGATACCCCTGTGGGAGCGGGTTTACCCGCGAAGAGGATCACCCGCTCTTGAGCGCCTGCGCCATCAGTTCATATGACCGAATCCGGTCCGCATGCTCATACAAATCACAGGTAAAGATCAGCTCATCTGCCCCGGTCTGCTCCAGCAGCACTTCCACCTTGGCCCGCACCTTTTGCGGGCTGCCGATCATCGCCAAACCGAGGAAGCTGCCTACCGCGTCCCGCTCATGGGGCAGCCACAGCCCATCCATGCTTTCCACCGGCGGCTTCTGCATCAGGCTCTGCCCGCGAATCAGTGCGAGGATGCGCTGGTACACCGAAGTGGCCAGGTACTCGGCCCTTTCATCGGTTTCCGCCACCACCATGGGGATGCCCAGCATCACATACGGCTTGTCCAGCGTGGTCGAAGGCTTGAAGTGGTTGCGGTACACGCGGATCGCCTCATGCATCAAGCGCGGCGCAAAGTGCGAGGCGAACGCGTAGGGCATGCCGCGCATCCCGGCCAGCTGGGCGCTGAACAGGCTGGAGCCAAGCAGCCACATCGGTACCTCGGTATCGTGCCCAGGCACGGCGATCACTTTTTGATCATCGGTACGCGGGCCGAGGTAGCGTGACAGTTCTTCGACATCGTCCGGGAAGTCATCCGGGCCGCCGGCGCGGTCGCGACGCAGGGCGTAGGCAGTCATCTGGTCGGAGCCTGGCGCGCGGCCCAGACCCAGGTCGATGCGCCCCGGATACAGGCTGGCCAGGGTGCCGAACTGCTCGGCGATCACCAGCGGCGCATGGTTGGGCAGCATGACCCCGCCAGAGCCCACGCGAATGCTCGAGGTCCCCCCAGCCAGGTAGCCGATCAGCACGGAAGTCGCCGAACTGGCGATGCCGTCCATGTTGTGGTGCTCGGCCACCCAGAAGCGGTTGTAGCCAAAGCGCTCGACGTGCTGCGCCAGGTCCAGCGAGTTGTGCAGTGACTGCGCCGGGCCGGCGTCGGCACGTACCGGCACCAGGTCGAGGGTGGAAATCTTCAGGTCACGCAACTGCGTCATGGAGCCTCCGCAAAGGTGTTTGGCCACAGGCCTTTTCAACTCTGTATGGGCATATTCGAAGGATTCAATGCTTGCCGTGCGATTGCTCTGAACTTGCCGTAGGCGGCTGACCTCTGAAGCCATAAGCATGTAACCCGAGACCAGGAGGCATCATGAAAAAGACAGCATCGGCGATCTGGCAAGGTGGCCTGAAAGACGGCAAAGGGCTGCTTTCTACCGAAAGTGGCGCACTCAAGCAGAACCCCTACGGCTTCAACACCCGTTTCGAGGGCTCATCCGGGACAAACCCGGAGGAGCTGATCGGCGCGGCACACGCCGGCTGCTTCTCGATGGCGCTGTCGATGATGCTGGGCGAAGCGGGGCTCACCCCGGACAGGATCGACACCGCTGCCGAAGTGACACTCGACAAGCAAGCTGATGGCTTCGCCATCACCGCAGTGCATCTGGTGCTCAGGGCCAAGGTGCCTGGGGCGAGTGAAGCGCAGTTCTTGCAGATCGCCGACAAGGCCAAGGCTGGTTGCCCGGTGTCCAAGGTGCTGAACGCGAAGATCAGCCTGGATGCGGCACTGGTGGGTTGAAACAGTGCAATGAGGGCGGTTTGTTGTAGTCTAAACAGCGTCGGCAGCACGCTGCCCTTTCAGGAGCCGTTTCATGATTCGCGTCGCAATCGCCGTGTTGGCTTCCCTGGTCGCCACGTCTACGCTGGCGGCGGTCAAGCCGTGCGAGGAGCTCAAAGCCGAGATCGAGGCCAAGATCCAGGCCCAGGGTGTTTCGTCCTATACCTTGGAGATCGTGCCCAACAGCGAGGTCAAGGACCAGAACATGGTCGTCGGGACCTGCGATGGTGGGACCAAAAAGATCATTTATCAGAAAAATGATCGGTGAGTCCTTGACCTGGGGCCGCTTTGCGGCCCCAGGTCAAGGAATGCAGAACACCTCGCTAGGCTCGTTCACCACCACCTTGCGGCTGCCGTCATACAGCAGCACCTGCGGCTCCATCACCGGCGCCCGTGCCTCCAGGCGATAGCGTTCACCGGCCTTGAAGTTGTCAAAGCGCACGGTCAGGTAGCAGGTACGGTCCCTGGGCTGGGTCGTGAGGCCGCCCCCCTTGACCTCATAATCGAAGCGCACTACCAGTTCGTGCTTGCCCGGCGTCACCTGGAAGTAACGGCCATCCTCCAGGCGCTGGCCATCAAGGCGGTCGGCCATGATTATTCTGCCTGGGGTCATGGTGTACAGGTCGACCCAGGCCTGCTTGGGGTCGACGGGCGGCAAGGGGCTGGCGCAGGCCCCCAGTGTACTGAGGGCGATCAGCATCATGGGCTGGCGCATGGCAAGACTCCCGCTTGCGACTTATAGACTACAAGCATAGCGCCGTTTGTGCGTTTCAGGTGCGCTGGCAGCCTGCGGGCAAGCCCTGGCCAACCAGTTTCTGCTGGTGGTCGTAGAGTTTGATCCAGGGGCGGAAACCGATGCTGCCAGCCTGCAGCTGGTAGCGCTGGCCGGCACTGAAATCCTTGAAGGTCAGCTTGACCTGGCAATCCCGCCACAACGGCTCCTCGACCGGGCCGATATTGCTGGGGGTAACCGGAAACTGGTAGCGCACGGTCAGCTCGTGGCTGCCGGGCTGTACTTCGAAATAACGGCTGTCGGCCCAGTCGCGTTCATCTACCTGCACGGCGTGCAGCGAGGTGTTGTCGTAGGGGGTGAGGTCGATCCAGGCCTGGTTCGGGTCCGGGTCTGGCAAGGTCGAACAGGCGGATATCAGCAACAGTGAGCCGGTGACCAACAGTGCACGCATGGCGAAACGCCCCCTTGGCGAGATAGTCTTGGAGTGAATCGGCCTTGAGCGAGTCAGACAGTTGCAGATGCTTCGACTTATTCTTATGCAGCGCTCAGGCCCTGGGCCACTCGACCTTGTTTTCACCCGTTTGGTTCCCCTGCTGGCGGTGCTCCTGCTGAACGGTTGCAGCAGCGCGGCCTACTATGGGCAGTTGGCCGAGGGCCAATGGCAGCTGCTACGCGCACGTCAGCCACTGGAGCAGGTAGTGGCCAACCCGGCCACTTCAGCGCAATTGCGCGCGCGCCTGGAACACGCCAAGCAGGCGCGGGCATTTGCCAGCCGGCAGCTGAAGCTGCCGGACAACCGCAGCTACCGGGTATATGCCGACCTTGGCAGGCCCTACGTGGTATGGAATGTGTTCGCAACCCCCGAGCTGTCGTTGCAGCCAGTGACGCACTGCTTCCCGATCGCGGGATGTGTGGCCTATCGCGGCTATTACCACCAAGGCGCGGCGCGTGGTGCGGCGGCGTTGATGCGCCAGGACGGCATGGATGTTTACGTGGGCGGCGTGGAGGCCTATTCGACCCTGGGCTGGTTCGACGACCCGATCCTGTCGTCGATGGTGGGCTGGAGCGACGAGCGCCTGGCCACGCTGATCTTCCATGAGCTGGCGCACCAGCGCTTTTATGTGCAGGACGACACCGAGTTCAACGAGTCGTTTGCCTCCTTCGTCGAGCAGGAGGGCACGCGGCAATGGCGCGTGGAGCGGGGCCTGAGTGCCTCTGGCGGGGAGCAAGGGCAGCAGCGTGAGCAGTTCATCCGGTTGGTGCTGGCCAGCCGCGAGCGGTTGCAGGCGATTTATGCCGGGCCTCTGGATGATGCGCAGAAGCGGACGGCCAAGCAGGCGGAGTTCGAGCGGCTTAGGCGGGAATACCGGCAAGTGCGTGATGCCCAGTGGGGTGGCGACAAGCGCTATGACGCCTGGATGTATGGGCCGATGAGCAATGCCAAGCTGTTGCCGTTCGGGCTGTATGATCAATGGGTACCGGCGTTTGCGGCGGTATTCCGTGAGGTTGACGGGGATTGGGCTCGGTTTTATCAGCGGGTCGAGCAACTGGGCCGGTTGCCGATTGAAGAGAGGAAAGTGGCGTTGCAGCGGTTGATGGTGAACCTGTGAGAATTTGGGGCCGCTTTGCGGCCCATCGCGACGCAAGGCCGCTCCCACAAAGGTCTTGCATACGTAGATCAATGTGGGAGCGGCCTTGCGTCGCGATGGGCTGCAAAGCAGCCCCAATGGCCCTCAAGCCCTGAGAAATGCCTGATACATCTCGGCCAAGGTAGCAAAGTGGAAGGCCGGTTCTTCCGCCATCAACTCTTCCTGGCTACCAAACCCGTACCCCACCGCCACCGCCTGCAAGCCATTGCTGCGCGCACCGATCAGGTCATGCTTGCGGTCGCCGATCATCAGCGTCTGCGCCGGGTCCAGCCCTTCTTCATCCAGCAGGTGGCGAATCAGCTCCACCTTGTTGGTGCGCGTGCCGTCCAGTTCACTGCCGTAGATCACCTTGAAGTGGTGGTCGAAGGCGAAGTGCCGGGCGATTTCACGGGCGAACTCCCACGGCTTTGAGGTGGCGATGTACAGCGTGCGGCCTTGGCCGGTCAGGGCTTCGAGCAGCTCCGGTACACCTTCGAACACCAGGTTTTCGTACAGGCCGGTGACCTTGAAGCGTTCCCGATAGAAATTCACCGCCTCCCAGGCCTTGGCTTCGTCGAAGCTGTAGAACTGCATGAAAGCCTGCAGCAGGGGTGGGCCGATGAAGTGCTCGAGGCGGGTCAGGTCCGGCTCGTCGATGCCCAGCTTGGCCAAGGCGTACTGGATCGAGCGGGTGATGCCCTGGCGCGGGTCGGTCAGGGTGCCGTCGAGGTCGAATAGGATGTTCTGCTGGTGCATTTGCGGGGGTCCACTTTGAGTGCTGCGTGGTCTTCTTCGCGGGTAAACCCGCTCCCACAGGGGTATCACAGGGCCTGAGGCCGGCGCCGTACCTGTGGGAGCGGGTTTACCCGCGAATGCGATCATTCAGGTTGGTCGTAGCCTTCGGCCAGGTGCTGGTCCTTTAGCTTCACATAGTTGCTGGCGCTATAGGAAAAAAACGCGTGTTCCTGCTCGTTCAGCAGCCGGGCCTGTTTCACCGGGCTGCCCATGTACAGGTAGCCACTGACCAGACGCTTGCCCGGCGGCACCAGGCTGCCGGCGCCGATAATCACTTCGTCCTCGACGATGGCGCCGTCCATGATGGTACTGCCCATGCCGACCAGGATGCGATTGCCCAGGGTGCAGCCATGCAGCATGACCTTGTGACCGATGGTCACTTCGTCGCCGATGATCAGCGGGAAGCCGTCCGGGTTGAACGGGCCGGCATGGGTGATGTGCAGCACGCTGCCGTCCTGCACGCTGGTACGCGCGCCTATGCGGATGCGGTGCATGTCGCCGCGTATCACGGTCAATGGCCAGACCGAGCTGTCTTCACCGATTTCCACGTCGCCCAGCACTACCGCCGATCGGTCGACGAAGGCCCTGGGCCCAACTTTCGGAGTGTGTTGCTGGAAGCTTCGGATGGCCATGATAGCGTCTCTCATCTGTGCCGATAGGCAGGCTGCCTGCTGCGGTCGGCGTCGATTGTAATTAAGATGGGGCAGTGTTTCTTCTGCCAAGGTATCCAAACCGTGAGTGCGAACAACCCGCTTCTGCAGTCCTACGATCTGCCGCCCTTCTCGCAAATCCGTGCCGAACACGTGTTGCCGGCGATCGAAGCGATCCTGGCCGACAACCGTAAAGCCATTGCCGAGATCCTCGAAAAGCAGGGCAAGAACCCTACCTGGGCTGGCCTGGTGCTGGCCATGGACGAATTGAACGACCGCCTGGGCGCCGCCTGGAGCCCGGTCAGCCACCTCAATGCGGTGTGCAACAGCGCGCAGCTGCGCGAAGCCTACGAGTCGTGCCTGCCGGCGCTAAGCGCCTACTCTACCGAACTGGGCCAGAACCGCGCGCTGTTCGAAGCCTACCAGGCGCTGATCGACAGCCCCGAAGCCGCCGGCTTCGACGTGGCGCAAAAGACTATCCTCGAGCACGCCCTGCGTGACTTCCGCCTGTCGGGTATTGACCTGCCGGCGGATAAACAGCAGCGCTACGCCGAAGTGCAGAGCAAGCTCAGCGAGCTGGGCAGCCGTTTCTCCAACCAGCTGCTCGATGCCACCCAGGCCTGGACCAAGCACGTTACCGACGAAGCCGCGCTGGCTGGCCTGACCGATTCGGCCAAGGCCCAGATGGCCGCCGCCGCCCAGGCCAAGGGCCTTGACGGCTGGCTGATCACCCTGGAATTCCCCAGCTACTACGCGGTGATGACCTACGCCAGCGACCGCGCCCTGCGCGAAGAGCTGTACGCCGCCTACTGCACCCGTGCCTCGGACCAGGGCCCGAATGCCGGCCAGTTCGACAACGGCCCGGTGATGCAGGAAATCCTCGGCCTGCGCCAGGAGCTGGCCGAACTGCTGGGCTACAAGAACTACGCCGAGCTGAGCCTTGCCACCAAGATGGCCGAGTCCAGCGACCAGGTGCTGAGCTTCCTGCGTGACCTGGCCAAGCGTTCCAAGCCGTTCGCCGCTCAGGACCTGCTGCAACTCAAGGCCTATGCCGCCGAGCAGGGCTGCCCTGAGCTGGCCAGCTGGGACGCCGGCTACTTCGGCGAGAAGCTGCGCGAGCAGCGTTACAGCGTGTCGCAGGAAGCCCTGCGCGCCTACTTCCCGATCGACAAGGTGCTGGGCGGCTTGTTCAGCATCGTGCAGCGCCTGTACGGTATCGAAATCGCCGAGCTCAAGGGCTTCGACAGCTGGCATCCGGATGTGCGCCTGTTCGAGATCAAGGAAAACGGCCAGCACGTCGGCCGCTTCTTCTTCGACCTCTACGCCCGCGCCAACAAGCGTGGCGGTGCCTGGATGGATGGCGCGCGTGACCGTCGCCGCACAGCTGCTGGCCAGTTGCAGAGCCCGGTGGCCAACCTGGTGTGCAACTTTACCCCGGCCGCGCCCGGCAAGCCGGCGCTGTTGACCCACGATGAAGTCACCACGTTGTTCCACGAGTTCGGCCATGGCCTGCACCACATGCTGACCCGCATCGAGCATGCCGGTGTATCCGGCATCAATGGCGTGGCCTGGGACGCGGTCGAACTGCCGAGCCAGTTCATGGAAAACTGGTGCTGGGAGCCGGAAGGCCTGGCATTGATCTCCGCCCACTACGAAACCGGTGCCCCCCTGCCCCAGGACCTGCTGGACAAGATGCTGGCGGCGAAGAACTTCCAGTCGGGCATGATGATGGTGCGCCAACTGGAGTTCTCGCTGTTCGACTTCGAGCTGCACGCCACCCATGGCGACGGCCGTAGCGTGCTGCAGGTGCTCGAAGGCGTGCGCGACGAGGTGTCGGTCATGCGCCCACCGGCGTACAACCGCTTCCCCAACAGCTTTGCGCACATCTTCGCTGGCGGTTATGCGGCGGGCTACTACAGCTACAAATGGGCCGAAGTGCTGTCGGCTGACGCCTTCTCGCGCTTCGAGGAAGAAGGCGTGTTGAACGCCGATACCGGCCGTGCCTTCCGCGAGGCGATCCTGGCACGCGGTGGTTCGCGCGAGCCGATGGAGCTGTTCGTCGACTTCCGTGGCCGTGAACCTTCCATTGATGCATTGCTGCGCCACAGCGGCCTGAGCGAGGACGCTGCGGCATGAGTGAGGGAGCCGTGAACAAGACCAAGAAGCGCTTCATTGCCGGGGCGGTATGCCCGGCATGCAGCGAGACCGACAAGCTGATGATGTGGAACGAAGACGGCGTACCGCACCGCGAGTGTGTGGCCTGCGGCTTTACCGACACCCTCAACGAGCAGGGCTTGTCGGTGCCGAAGGAGCTCGGCACCCGGGTCAACCATCTGGAGCCGAAAGCCGCGCCGGCCAAGGTACAGACGGTGCAGTTCTTCCCCAACCCGAAGCTGAAGAAACCGGCTGAATAACGCAGTCGTGCCACCCGGGCTTGCATGCCCGGGTGGTAGATATTCAGGCCGCCTGCCGCACGCTGGCCATGCAAACTCGCCTGCTCTTCCCTACGAGCAAGGTGTTGCACCCATGGACAACCCCCTTCTGCAAAACAGCCATACCCCCATCGATTATCCGTCGATCACGCTTCAAAACATGCAGGCTGCTTTCGACTACGTGCTGTTGGCGCACGAGCAAGGTATCGAGCGCATCATCCGCGACCAGCAGGCATTGCCAACCTGGGATGACATGGTGCTGGCGGTGGACGGGCTGGATAGCCAGCTACTGGCAGTGTTGTATGCCGCCTCGCCATTGGTTGGTCGGGATGAAGCCTGGGCTGGTGCCATCTTCGACTTCTTCGCCAAGGCCACGGAGCGGTTCGAACAGAAATTCACCAACTCCGCACTGCACGCCCTGTATGAGCGCTTGGCCAACAGCGATATCGGCAAGCAGCTGGATGCACAGAAACGCGCCACTTTGCGCTGGCATCTGCAAAAGTTTATCTCCAGTGGTGCATCGCTCGACCCAGCCGGCAAGATGCGCCTGGCCGAACTGCTGAAACAGATTGGAGCCGCGCGTGAGGCGTTTCGCAGCAACATCAACCGGCCAGGGCTGAGCATCACGGATGAGTCCGAACTGAGCGGTGTACCTCAGCGCATCCGTGACGAGCTGGCTACAAGGGCACAGGAAGCGGGTGAACCGGGATGGTTGATTGCTTGTGAAAGCGTTACCACCGACGCCGTGCTCAAACATGCCGACAACCGGCAACTGCGTGAGCGCGTGTACCGGGCTTACAACACCAGAGGCGTCGGTCTTGGCCAACAGCAGGATAATCGCTCGCACCTGGAGCAAGTGGCGAAGTTGCTGGAAGAAAAGGCCCACCTGCTCGGCTTTGCCAGCCATCTGGAGCAGAGCCTGCATACGAAGAGCGCGGGTTCGGTCGCCCAGGTGCGCAGCTTTCTGCATGACCTGGCTGGCCATGTGAGTCCGGCCGTGCTGCAGTGGCGTGCAGATATGCAGCGCCAGGCCGCCGCCGAAGGGCTGGGGAGTGTCCAACCTTGGGACATTGCCTACCTGCAGGCCTCGTCGCGCGAGGTGCTTTCCACCGAAGCCTTGCGCGAACACTTCCCGCTGAACGCCGTTGTCAGCGCTTTGAAGCAATTGGCGGATAAGCTGTTTGGCGTGACGCTGCAGGCCAGACCGCTGGCGACCTGGGATGACAGCGTGCAACCGTTCGAGGTGTGGCAGGACAACGCCTTGATCGGTTTCCTGTACCTGGACGCCGTACAGCATGCCGGCAAACAGCCTGACTCGGTGTTCACCACCTACATTCGCAACCGCCGGGTCGATGCCGAGGGAATCTTCCAGGCGGCCTCGGTTGTGGTCTACAGCGACGTGCCAGCAGCGCTTCCGGGTAGCCAGCCGTTGCTGGACCATCTGTCACTGCGCAAGCTGTTCCATGAGTTTGGCCATGCCTTGCACCATTTGCTGGTGCGCACTACCAACCACGTGATGTCCAACGTCACCGAACTCGGTACAGATGGCGTGGAGCTGTTCGGCAAGCTGTTCGAGCGCTGGGTCTGGGACGCGGACTACCTGGTGGCGATTTCTTCGCCCCGCCAGGATGGCAGCAAGCTTTCACGGACCCGGGTCGACGAGTGCCTGCGCCGCTTGCGGCAACAAGGCGTGGAAGAAACCGCGCGCGATCTGAGCATGGCGCTGTTCGACCTGGACCTGCATGGCACGCCGAATGATGGCCGGTCCCTTGAGCAGCGCCTGCACGATGCCCGTGAGCAGTGTGGCTACTGGCCCCTGGCCGATTTCGAGCACCCGGCGCATGCCTTCGACCATCTGGTGAACGGCTACGATGCCGGCTATTACGCCTATCTGTGGTCGGATGTGCACGCCTTCGACCTGTTCACCCGCTTCGAGGCCCAAGGCTTGCTGAACCGGGCCACAGGACGGGCGCTGCAGGAGGCATTGCTTGCCCCGGGGGCATCGCGCCCGTTACGTGACGGCATCGAGGAGTTCCTTGGCCGGAAGGCCAGCCAGTTGCCTTACCTGCGTTGGCATGGCTTGAAGTGAGGATGTGCTGACCGGAGGTGCTGGAAAGCATCAGGCGCACACGATACTGTATATGAATACAGTATTCGAGGTAAGCCATGATTCCTCCAGCACCGCAAAAGGGCCGTGGCACGGCGCACAATCCGCACAACCGCTTTGCTTCCAGCCATTCGGTGGTGGAGGATGACGGCTGGTATCAGGAGGTGCCGCAAACCCAGGGCACCGAGGTGCGGGCAGAGACGGCCAAGTCGATGATCAGCCGCAACACCTCACCCGACCTGCCCTTCGACCGCTCCATCAACCCTTACCGTGGCTGCGAGCACGGATGCATCTACTGCTATGCCCGCCCTTCCCACGCCTACTGGGACCTTTCCCCCGGTCTGGATTTCGAGACCAAGCTGATTGCCAAGACCAACGCCGCCGAGGTGCTTGCGCAACAACTGAGCAAACCGGGTTACGTATGCGCACCGATCAACCTGGGTAGCAATACCGACCCGTATCAGCCGATCGAGCGTGAACAATTGCTGACTCGGCGCCTGCTCGAAGTGCTGCTGCGTTTTCGCCACCCGGTGACCATCGTTACCAAGGGTTCACTGGTGCTTCGCGACCTCGACTTGCTGGCCGAGATGGCGCGCCAGCGCCTGGCACGGGTGATGATCAGCTTGACCACGCTGGACGATGACCTGAAACGGGTGCTGGAGCCGCGTGCGGCGTCACCCAAGGCGCGTTTGCGGGCGATCCGCGTGCTGCGCGAGGCGGGAGTGCCGGTGGGGGTGTTGTGTGCGCCGATGATCCCGATGATCAACGACAGTGAACTGGAACGGCTGCTGGAGGCGGCCAGGGAGGCCGGTGCGCAGAGCGCTGCCTACATGATGTTGCGCCTGCCGCTGGAAGTGGCACCGTTGTTCGAGCAATGGCTTCAGGATCATTACCCGCAGCGGGCGGCGCATGTGTTGAGCCTGATTCGCCAGAGCCGCGGTGGCGAACTGTATGACAGCCGGTTTGGTTCACGGATGCGCGGTGAAGGCGTGTTTGCCGAGTTGCTGGCGCAGCGCTTCGCCAAGGCGATGAAACGGTTGGAGTTTGAAGGGCGAGAAGCGCAGGCGCTGGATTGTTCGGCGTTCTGCCCACCGGGTGGGCAGATGGCGCTGTTCTGATGTTCGAGCCATTGGACGGTCTCTGTGGGAGCGGGTTTACCCGCGAATGCATCGGTGGCTTCAATGACGCATTCGCGGGTAAACCCGCTCCCACAGAGGCCGTGCTCTGCTCAGAATTCTACTAATGACAACCAATAATCAGGCTAATACATATTGGCAGTTGATGTTTTTTTGCTATTATCCAATACCCGCCTTTCCTATCTGGAACACCCGTTCTAGAGCCTTCGAATTAAGTTTCAGTTAAGTTTTCCCCGCTAGCGTAGGCAACCAGTCCACGAAGACTGTGATCTATGGCCCGTGCGTGTCATCTAAATCTCCGCATAGCCAGAATCTTTCACCGGTAAAATGGATTTACCTACACACCGTCAAGAGGATGAATCATGCCCGTCAAGGACCCATCCAAGGTCGTACCGCAGGTCCCCGCGGAGAGCGCCGATGCCGCCCTTAAGCACATCGTCGACGGCTTCCTGCGTTTTCACCATGACGTTTTCCCCGAGCAGCAAGAGCTGTTCAAGAAGCTCGCCACCGCGCAAACCCCGCGCGCCATGTTCATTACCTGCGCCGACTCGCGCATCGTTCCCGAGCTGATCACCCAGAGTTCGCCTGGCGACCTGTTCGTGACTCGTAACGTCGGTAACGTGGTACCGCCTTATGGCCAGATGAACGGCGGCGTTTCCAGCGCCATCGAATACGCCGTGCTGGCGTTGAAAGTGCACCACATCATCGTCTGTGGCCACTCCGACTGCGGCGCCATGCGTGCGGTGCTCAACCCGCAATCGCTGACCAAGATGCCGACCGTGTCCGCCTGGTTGCGCCACGCCGAAGTGGCCCGCACCGTGGTCGAGAACAACTGTTCGTGCGGTAGCGAACACGAAACGATGCAGGTGCTGACCAAGGAAAACGTCATCGCCCAGCTGCATCACCTGCGCACACACCCTTCGGTGGCTTCGCGCCTGGCAGCCGGTGAGCTGTTCATTCATGGTTGGGTCTACGATATCGAGACCAGCAAGATCGAAGCCTACGACGCCGCCAGCGACAGCTTCCTGCCCCTGGCTGCTGGCGAGCCGGTCCCCTGCGCTACTCCGAGAGGCCGCTACTAAGCGACCCGTCCACCCGCTGAAACCTTGATAGCCGGCTGCACCCTGTAGGGGTGTGGCGCGGCCTTCGGCTGCCCTGAATTCCCTGACTGCCTGCCGGCACGCCCGCTGGCGGCCCGCGCCTGCGCGCTCGTCGGGGACAAACGTGCCCACGGCCAGAGGAATGGCTGTGTGACAAAGAAAGGAGAAACACGGTGAACATTACACAGTTGAAAGCGGCCCTGCCGCGTGAGTTGCTGGCGTCGGTGGTGGTCTTCCTGGTGGCCCTGCCGTTGTGCATGGGCATTGCGATCGCCTCGGGCATGCCGCCGGCCAAAGGCCTGGTTACCGGCATAATCGGCGGTATTGTCGTAGGTTTCCTTGCCGGTTCGCCGCTGCAGGTCAGTGGCCCGGCCGCCGGCCTGGCAGTATTGGTGTTCGAGCTGGTACGCCAGCATGGTATAGCCATGCTCGGGCCGATCCTGCTGCTGGCCGGCTTGCTGCAGTTGCTGGCCGGGCGCTTGCGCCTGGGCTGCTGGTTTCGGGTTACCGCTCCGGCGGTGGTGTACGGCATGCTGGCGGGGATTGGCGTGCTGATCGTGCTGTCGCAGCTGCATGTGATGTTCGACACTGCGCCGCAGCCATCCGGCATGCAGAACCTGCTGGAGTTCCCGGCGACCGTGGCCGCGGCCCTGCCGCAGGAAAGCGCTGGCTCCGGTTGGATGGCTGGCACACTGGGCCTGGGCACCATTGCCATCATGTGGGGCTGGGAGCGCCTGCGACCGCAGCGGCTGCGCTTCGTGCCGGGTGCCCTGCTGGGCGTATCGGCCATGACGGCCATAAGCATGTGGCTGGCTTTGCCGGTGAACCGCGTACAGGTGCCGGCCGACCTGTCCGAGGCCATCGACTGGATCCGCCCTGGTGACCTGATGCAACTGGCCGACCCTACCCTGTTGGTCGCCGCTTTTGCCCTGGCCTTCATCGCCAGCGCCGAAACCTTGTTGTCGGCTGCAGCGGTTGACCGCATGCACAGCGGCCAGCGCTCGGACTTCGACCGTGAGCTGTCAGCCCAGGGCATCGGCAACATGCTGTGCGGGGTGCTCGGCGCGTTGCCGATGACCGGGGTAATCGTGCGTAGCTCGGCCAACGTGCAGGCGGGTGCGCAGACTCGGGCTTCGGCGATCTTCCATGGCTTGTGGCTGCTGGCGTTCGTGGTGGCGCTGAGCAGCGTGCTGCAGCAGATCCCGGTGGCGAGCCTGGCCGGTGTGCTGGTATTCACCGGGGTCAAGCTGGTGGATTTCAAGGCGTTTCGTGGGCTTGGCCGCTATGGCCGCATGCCGATGTTCACCTACGCGGCGACGGCGCTGGCGATCATCTTTACCGACCTGCTTACTGGCGTGCTGCTGGGGTTTGCGCTGACCTTGCTGAAGCTGGCGCTGAAGGCGGCGCGGTTGAAGATCAACCTGGTCAGCCTGGAGAAAGCTGGGCACATGGAGCTGCGGTTGAGTGGCGCGGCCACTTTCCTCAAAGTGCCGGCGCTGACCCAGGTACTGGATAGCGTGCCGGCGGGGACCACGCTGCATGTGCCGCTGGGTAACCTGAGCTATATCGACCACTCGTGCCTCGAGCTGCTTGAGGACTGGGGCCGGAGCAATTCGGCGAATGGCTCGCGGTTGCTGATCGAGCAGCGACGGTTGAAGCGGCGGATCGAGGGGCGGATGCGGACTACGGCGGGGGTTGGGGCCTGAAGCTGAAAGCCGCCTGAACCGGCCTCTTCGCGGGCACGCCCGCTCCCACAGGTACTGCGCAGGCTTTGAACCCTGTGCAGTACCTGTGGGAGCGGGTTTACCCGCGAAGAGGCCGGAACAGTTTTTACAAATGGATCAGGCCGGCTGGCCCAGCTCCACGCCCAGCTGCCGTGACAGGCAAGGCCAGCGCTTCCAGGCCTCGCCAGTTTCCGGGCTGCTCAATTTCTCGCGGTAAGCCTCTACCGACTCCACCGCGAAGCTTTCGTCATTCAACATTTCATCCACCGAGTGGTGCACCACTTCATCCAGCTGGTTGGCAAACGCCTCGCCGATCAACTGGTGGGCAATCAGGTTGGCGACGGTGGTGTCGACCGGGATCAATGGCTGCTGGAAGTGACGGATGTACAGGTCGTTCACCTCTTCCACCAGGCGGTGCGCCAGGTAGGCCTCATCCAGCAGGCAGTCCAGGCCCACATGGCCTTGCATCACGCTGGGCGGCTGCAGGAAGTAGGCTTCGGCAATTTTCAGTACAGGTTTGATCTGCGATTCGATCCCGGCCTCGCGGGCGACCTCATGGGCGGCCTCCAGCAGTTCCGGAACCTGGTCGATGTAGGCGCTGACGAAGCGCGCCAAAGTACCCTGGGCGTCCTGCTCAGGCAGTTGGATCGAGGGGTGCAGATGGGGCAGTTGCAGCTCGAGACGCTGTTTCAATTGGCCGGTCCGGCCTTCGTGTTGATGGGCTTGGCTTACCTGCTCGCGTACAGCAGCGATGTTCATGACAACTCCAGGGACATTACGTTTCAAACGGAAGACACTAAATTAGCTCGGTATACAGAATACCTAAGACGTATTTGTTATAAGTCGCGAAAACGTGTGCATGCTCAGGCATATCGAAATGCCATTATTGCGCCATGCCGTGTCAAGCGCGCGGTTTTCAGGCCGTTCAGCCATTTCAATGAAGTTCATTTCACGGCCTTCGTTGCGTGCCGTTGGTCGCTGTCTATACTCCCGGTGAACGTGATTCGTTGATGAGGCCCGACTGCTTTTAGCAGGGGCTCGGTCGTCGAAGCCAGGCAGTCTTGACCACCGTTCCCTCTTGCCGCAGGCCACGCCTCCGGGACTACAAGAACGAGAAGGGGAACCCGCAATGATGCGACATCCACATGTCTGGATGGGCCTCCTGTTGTGGTCGGTTTTTGGTCAGGCCAACGCCGCCTGGACCGTGAACATGCACCCAGGGGCGACGGAAGTCTCCAACGCCGTCTTCGACCTGCACATGACCATCTTCTGGATCTGCGTGATCATCGGCATCGTTGTCTTTGGCGCGATGTTCTGGTCCATGGTCATCCACCGCCGCTCAACCGGCCAGCAGGCTGCGCATTTCCACGAGCACACCTGGGTGGAAATCCTCTGGACCGTGGTCCCCTTCCTGATCCTGGTGGCCATGGCCATTCCGGCCACCAAGACCCTGATCGACATCTACGATGCCAGCGAGTCGGACATCGATATCCAGGTTACCGGCTACCAGTGGAAGTGGCACTACAAATACCTGGGCCAGGATGTGGAGTTCTTCAGCAACCTGGCCACCCCCACAGAGCAGATCCACAACAAGGCACCCAAGGACGAGCACTACCTGCTCGAAGTCGACCAACCGCTGGTGCTGCCGGTGGGCGCCAAGGTGCGCTTCCTGGTGACTGCTGCCGATGTCATCCACTCCTGGTGGGTGCCGGCCTTCGCGGTCAAGCGTGATGCCATCCCCGGCTTCGTCAACGAAGCCTGGACCCGTATCGAGAAACCCGGCATCTACCGCGGCCAGTGCACCGAGCTGTGCGGCAAGGATCACGGCTTCATGCCGGTGGTCGTCGAGGTCAAGTCCAAGGCCGACTACGACACCTGGCTGGGCGAGCGCAAGGCCGAAGCTGCCAAGCTCAAGGAGCTGACCAGCAAGGAATGGACCCTGGAGGAACTGGTGGAACGTGGTGACAAGGTCTACCACACCACCTGCGTGGCCTGTCACCAGGCTGAAGGCCAGGGCCTGCCGCCGATGTTCCCGGCGCTCAAGGGTTCGAAGATCGCCACCGGGCCGAAGGAAGCCCACCTGGGCATCGTCTTCCACGGCAAGCCCGGTACTGCCATGGCCGCGTTCGGCAAGCAGCTCTCGGAAGTCGACATCGCCGCCGTGGTCACCTACGAGCGCAACGCCTGGGGCAACAACAAGGGTGACATGGTCACGCCGAAGGACGTGCTGGCGCTGAAGCAGGCAGAAGCGCAATGAACCGGGTTACTCGCGGCAATCAATGGGTTGCAGGAGGCAGGACATGAGTGCAGTGATCGACGACCACGCCCACGGCCATGACCACGCGCACGGCCCGGCCAAGGGCCTGATGCGCTGGGTACTGACCACCAACCACAAGGACATCGGCACGATGTACCTGTGGTTCAGCTTCATCATGTTCCTGCTCGGTGGCTCGTTCGCCATGGTGATCCGCGCCGAGCTGTTCCAGCCAGGGCTGCAGATCGTCCAGCCGGAATTCTTCAACCAGATGACCACCATGCACGGCCTGATCATGGTGTTCGGTGCGGTGATGCCGGCCTTCGTCGGCCTCGCCAACTGGATGATCCCGCTGATGATCGGCGCGCCCGACATGGCCCTGCCGCGGATGAACAACTTCAGCTTCTGGCTGCTGCCGGCGGCTTTCCTGTTGCTGGTCTCGACCCTGTTCAGCCCGGGCGGCGGGCCCAACTTTGGCTGGACCTTCTACGCTCCGCTGTCCACCACCTACGCGCCGGCCAGTGTCACCTTCTTCATCTTCGCCATCCACCTGATGGGTATCAGCTCGATCATGGGCGCGATCAACGTGATCGCCACCATCCTCAACCTGCGCGCCCCGGGCATGACCCTGATGAAGATGCCACTGTTCGTCTGGACCTGGTTGATTACCGCGTTCCTGCTGATTGCGGTGATGCCGGTGCTGGCCGGTGTGGTGACCATGATGCTGATGGACATCCATTTCGGCACCAGCTTCTTCAGTGCCGCCGGTGGCGGTGACCCGGTGCTGTTCCAGCACGTGTTCTGGTTCTTCGGCCACCCCGAGGTATACATCATGATCCTGCCGGCCTTTGGCGCGGTCAGTTCGATCATCCCGGCGTTCTCGCGCAAGCCGCTGTTCGGCTACACCTCCATGGTTTACGCCACCGGCGCCATCGCCTTCCTGTCGTTCATCGTCTGGGCCCACCACATGTTCGTGGTCGGTATCCCGGTGGTTGGCGAACTGTTCTTCATGTACGCCACCATGCTGATCGCCGTGCCTACCGGGGTGAAGGTGTTCAACTGGGTCAGCACCATGTGGGAAGGCTCGCTGACCTTCGAGACGCCGATGCTGTTCGCCATCGCCTTCGTCATCCTGTTCACCATCGGCGGTTTCAGCGGGCTGATGCTTGCCATCGCCCCGGCGGACTTCCAGTACCACGACACCTACTTCGTGGTGGCGCACTTCCACTATGTGCTGGTGCCTGGGGCGATCTTCGGCATCTTCGCCTCGGCCTACTACTGGCTGCCGAAATGGACCGGCCACATGTACGACGAAACCCTCGGCAAGCTGCACTTCTGGCTATCGTTCATCGGCATGAACATGGCCTTCTTCCCCATGCACTTCGTGGGGCTGGCGGGCATGCCACGGCGAATTCCCGACTACAACCTGCAATTCGCCGACTTCAACATGGTGTCGTCGATCGGCGCGTTCATGTTCGGCGCCACGCAGATCTTCTTCCTGTTCATCGTCATCAAGTGCATCCGCGGCGGTGCGCCGGCACCGGCCAAGCCATGGGATGGCGCCGAGGGCCTGGAGTGGTCGATCCCTTCGCCTGCGCCGTATCACACCTTCCAGACGCCACCGGAAGTGAAATAGGAACCGTGCCATGAATGGCCTTTCGCTGAAACGCCTGGTGTTGCGCCTGTTGATGCTGACGGTGGTGATGTTCGCCTTCGGCTTCGCCCTGGTGCCTATCTATGACGTGATGTGCAAGGCCTTCGGCATCAACGGCAAGACCGGTGGGCAGTATGAAGGCAGCCAGGTCAGCGACACGACGCGTTCGGTGCGGGTGCAGTTCATGTCGACCAATGCCAGCGACATGGTCTGGGACTTCTACTCCACCGCAGATCAGCTGGAGGTCAACCCGGGCGCGGTGAACCAGATGATCTTCATTGCCCACAACCCGACCGATCGGCCGATGAGTGCGCAAGCCATTCCCAGCATCACCCCGGCCGAGGCCGCGGCGTACTTCCACAAGACCGAGTGCTTCTGCTTCACCCAGCAGGTGCTGCAGCCCGGTGAACGCATCGAGATGCCGGTGCGCTTCATCGTCGACCGCGACCTGCCGGCCAGCGTGAAGCACCTGACACTGGCCTACACCTTGTTCGACATCACCGCTCGCCACCCGCCGGTCGCGCATGTCGCGGCCCAGGACGTCCAGGGCGCCCGTTAAGGGAAGGAGAACAGCAATGGCAAGTCATGAGCACTACTACGTTCCGGCGCAGAGCAAGTGGCCGATCATCGCCACCATCGGCATGTTCATCACGGTGTTCGGCCTGGGCACCTGGTTCAACGACATGAAGGCTGGCCACCCCGACTCGCACGGGCCGCTGATTTTCTTCATCGGCGCGTTGTTCCTGGCCTACATGTTGTTTGGCTGGTTCGGTTCGGTGGTGCGGGAAAGCCGCGCGGGGCTGTACAGCCCGCAGCTTGACCGCTCGTTCCGCTGGGGCATGAGCTGGTTCATCTTTTCCGAGGTGATGTTCTTCCTGGCGTTTTTCGGTGCGCTGTTCTACGTGCGCGTGCTGGCCGGGCCGTGGCTGGGCGGTGATGGGGCCAAGGGTGTTGCGCACATGTTGTGGCCGACCTTCGAATTCACCTGGCCGCTGCTGCACACGCCCGACCCGAAACTGTTCCCGCCGCCCAAGGAAGTGATCGACCCGTGGCACCTGCCACTGATCAACACCATCTTGCTGGTCAGCTCCAGCGTGACCATCACCATCGCCCACCATGCCCTGCGCCGTGACCACCGTGGCCCGCTGAAATTCTGGATGGCGCTGACCATCGTCCTGGGCGCCAGCTTCATCGCGTTGCAGGCCTACGAGTACCACGAGGCCTATACCAAGCTGGGGCTGACGCTGGGGTCGGGGATATATGGCGCGACGTTCTTCATGCTCACCGGCTTCCATGGCGCCCACGTGACCCTGGGCACGATCATCCTGATCGTGATGTTCGTGCGCATCTTGCGCGGGCATTTCAACCCGGAGAAACACTTTGGTTTCGAGGCGGCCAGTTGGTACTGGCACTTCGTCGATGTGGTGTGGGTGGGGTTGTTCATCTTTGTCTATGTGCTGTGAATAGAGAACCCTGTGGGAGCGGGCGCGCCCGCGAATGCGTCGGTACATTCAACATCGCATTCGCGGGCATGCCCGCCCCACAGGGTCAGCTGAAAACTTCAGAAAGGGGCGTGAGATACGAGCTGACCACTGATGAAGCCCCAGGCGACAAGGCCGATGGTCAGGGCCGCCAGGGTCACCCGCACGGTCAGCGCTTTCAGCAAACGGGTCGAGTTTTCATCGTCCTTGACCAGAAACACCAGGCCACTGAACAGGCTGGCAATCGTGGCCAACAGCATCAGGACAATCGCGGCCTTGAGCATGGCGATACTCCGGGGGGATGCGGTGATGTGGATAAGTATAGCGATCGGCCCGGCGAGGCTCCGATGAGGCCGTTTCGTCCGGGCTGGGTACCAACCCTGGTGGTGCTTGCGCTGCTGCCGGGGCTGATCGCGCTTGGCTGCTGGCAGCTCGGCCGGGCTGAGGAAAAACGCGTGCTGCTGGCCGCGTATGCCGAGCGGCGGGTCGAAACGCCAGTGGCCACGGCCCAACTGACGGCGAACCAGGACAATGCCTTCCGCCGCGTGCATCTCTATGGCCGCTTCGACGCCGAGCACAGCCTGCTGCTGGACAATCGCATGCGTGATGGCCTGGCCGGTGTCGAGCTGCTGCAACCCTTCCATGATCAGGCCAGCGGCGTGTGGTTGCTGGTCAACCGCGGCTGGCTGCCCTGGCCGGACCGCCGCACGCCGGTGCAATTCGATACCCCTGCCCAGGCGTTGGCGCTGGACGCTTCGGTGTATGTCGCGCCTGGCAGCACCTTTCAGCTGCATCCCGACCCTGCAGGCGGCCAGTGGCCGCACCTGCTGACCGCCGTGGATGCCACACAGCTGTGGCAGCAGCTCGATCGCGAAGGCTTCGCCCATGAATTGCGCCTGGAACCCGGCCCGGCGACCTATCGCCTGGACTGGCCGGTCGTTGCCATGGGCCCGGAAAAACACCTGGGTTACGCCGTGCAGTGGTTTGCCCTGGCGACCACTTTGGTACTGCTCTACCTCTACTTCGGCTGGCACCACAACAAGGAGAAACGCCATGGCCACCGCCACTCCACTGGAAGTGCCTGAACGTAGCAAAACCAGAGCCCGCGGGCGTTTGCAGCTGCTGCTGATTCTGCTGGTGGTGCTCGGGCCGATGGTTCTGGCCACCAGCATGTACAAGCTCAAATTCTGGGTGCCGGACGGCCGCAGCTACCACGGCGTGATGATTGGCAACGGTGAGAACCTTTCCGATCTCGGCGTTGCGGGCCAGGACGAGCGCTGGCAGCTGCTGGTGAGCACACCTACAGCCTGCGCCGAGGACTGCCAGCGGCTGGTGTACCTGGCCCGGCAGATCCAGGTCGGCCTGGGCCGTGATGCCAGCCGTGCCAGCCATGCCCTGGCAGCCGCCCAGCCGGCAAGTGCCGACTACCAGGCGTTGCTCGGTCGCGAATACCCACAGTTGCAGCGCTACCCGCTGGATGCGCAACGCTACCTGCAAAAGGTCGGCGAGGCCGGCCCGCAGCTGTGGATCGTCGACCCGCACGGCAACCTGGTGCTGCGCTACGACGCCAAGGTCGACGGCAAGCATGTGCTGGACGACCTGCGCCACCTGCTCAAGCTGTCCAACATCGGCTAGGAGCCTGCCATGGCCAGACCCGGATTCCGCCTTGCTGTGTTCGCCACCCTGCTGGCACTGCTGGTCGTCCTGCTTGGTGCCTATACCCGCCTGACCCACGCCGGCCTCGGCTGCCCGGACTGGCCGGGTTGCTACGGCTTCATCAGCGTGCCCAAGAGCGAAGCGCAGCTGGCTCATGCCGAGCTGCATTTCCCCGAACACCCGGTGGAAGCCGCCAAGGGCTGGGCCGAGATGGTCCACCGCTACTTCGCCGGCACCCTGGCGATGGTGATCGCCCTGCTCGCCTTGCAGGCGCTGCGCCGGCATGCCCGCGATGGCCAGCCTTATCGCCTGCCCCTGCTGTTGCTGGGCGTGGTGCTGGCCCAGGCAGCCTTCGGCATGTGGACGGTCACCCTCAAGCTGTGGCCGCAGGTGGTCACCGCGCATCTACTCGGTGGTTTCACTACCCTGAGCTTGTTGTTCCTGTTGTCCCTGCGTCTGTCCCGGGCCTTTGCGCCCTTGCCAAAACTGCCATTGAGCCTGCGCCGGATCGCCGCGCTGGCCTTGTTGGTGGTAATCGGCCAGATCGCCCTGGGCGGCTGGGTCAGTGCCAATTACGCGGCCGTCGCCTGCGTCGACCTGCCCACCTGCCACGGCCAGTGGTGGCCGGCGGCGGACTTCAGCAATGGTTTCCACCTGACCCAGCACGTCGGGCCCAACTATCTGGGCGGGCAACTGGACAGTGATGCGCGCACGGCCATCCACATCAGCCACCGCCTGGGTGCATTGCTGGTGACCTGCGTGCTGCTGATGCTCAGCTGGAAGCTGCACCGTTGCGGGCTCCCTGGCCTGGCGCGGCTGGTGCTGCTGGTACTGGTGGTGCAAGTCGGCCTGGGCATCAGCAATGTGCTGCTGCACCTGCCGCTGGCCGTGGCCGTGGCGCACAACGCTGGTGGTGCGCTGTTGCTGCTGAGCATGGTGCTTGTGAACTACCGCATCCGCGTGGTCGACAAGGTTCGCGTGGGTGTTGGCCATGGCTGGCGCCTGCGGCCTGTGGCAGGCGTGGGTATCTCCCACCACATGAGGAATGATTCGTGGCGACGCTTCTGAGCGCACAGAGGGCAAGTTGGCGTGATTACCTGGAGCTGACCAAACCCAAGGTGGTGGTGCTCATGCTGATCACCTCGCTGGCGGGCATGTTCCTTGCCACCCGTGCTGGCGTCAGCTGGAGCGTGCTGCTGTTCGGTAACTTGGGTATCGGCTTGTGTGCAGGCGGCGCGGCGGTGGTCAACCATGTGGTGGACCGACGCATCGACGCGTTGATGGCGCGTACCCACAAGCGCCCGCTGGCCCAGGGCCGGGTCGGGCCGCTGCCTGCGTTGCTGTTCGCCCTGGTGCTGGCGCTGCTGGGCATGGCCTTGCTGCTGGTGTTCACAAACCCCCTCACCGCCTGGCTGACGCTGGCTTCCCTGCTCGGCTATGCGGTGCTCTACACCGGCTTTCTCAAGCGTGCCACACCGCAGAACATCGTCATCGGTGGCTTGGCTGGCGCCGCCCCGCCATTGCTGGGCTGGGTGGCGGTCAGTGGCCATGTCAGCGCCGAGCCCCTGCTGCTGGTGCTGATCATCTTCGCCTGGACCCCACCCCACTTCTGGGCCTTGGCCATCCACCGCAAGGAGGAATACGCCAAGGCCGATATCCCGATGCTGCCGGTGACCCACGGCGAGCGCTACACCAAGCTGCATATCCTGCTGTACACCTTGGTATTGCTGGCGGTAAGCCTGCTGCCCTATACCATCCACATGAGCGGCCTGCTGTACCTGGCCTGCGCCCTGGTACTGGGCCTGCGCTTCCTGCAATGGGCCTGGGTGTTGTACCGTGGCAGCCGGCCGCACGCGGCGATCGGTACCTTCAAGTACTCTATCGGCTACCTGTTCGCGCTGTTCATCGCGCTACTTCTCGACCATTACCTGTTGCTGAACCTATGACCCGAACCCAGAAAACCGTCTTCATCCTCGTTGCCCTGGTCGCGTTGATCCTGGGCCTGACCGTAAACAAGGTGCTCAATGGCCGCGACCAGCCGAACCCCGCCGAGCTGATCGATGCCGGCATCATCCTGCTGCCGCAGAGCCGTACGGTGGCCGACGTGACCATGACCAACCAGGACGGCCAACCGGTGCAACTGGATGACCTGAAGGGCAAATGGTCGCTGCTGTTCTTCGGCTACACCTACTGCCCGGACATCTGCCCGACCACCCTGGCCCAGCTGCGCCAGGTGAAGAGCGAGCTGCCCAAGGAAGCCGTCGACCGGCTGCAGGTGGTGCTGGTGAGCGTGGATCCGAACCGCGACACACCGAACCAGCTGAAGCAGTACCTGGGTTATTTCGACAAGGATTTCGTCGGGGTGGCGGGGTCGATCGAGGATACCCAGAAGCTGGCCAATGCCTTGAGCATTCCGTTCATTCCGGCCGATACCAGCAAGCCGGGGTATACCGTGGATCACAGCGGCAACCTGGCGGTTGTGGGGCCGGATGGGCGTCAGCGCGGGTTCATTCGGGCGCCGTTCAACAACCAGAAGCTGGTGGCGCAGTTGCCGGGGCTTGTGAAGCGGGATTGAGTTAGCCACAAAAGCTTCGCGGGTAAACCCGCTCCCACAGGGATAGCGCCAGACTCACGGCTTACGCTGTACCTGTGGGAGCGGGTTTACCCGCGAAGAACCCAGCGCGATTATTCGGCTTAGAACGCCGGCACCACAGCGCCTTTGTACTTCTCGTTGATGAACTGCTTCACCTCAGGCGAGTGCAGTGCAGCAGCCAGTTTTTTCATGGCATCCGAGTCCTTGTTGTCCGGGCGGGCAACCAGGATGTTCACGTAAGGCGAGTCGCTGCCTTCGATGGCCAGGGCGTCTTTCTCTGGGTTCAGCTTGGCTTCCAGCGCGTAGTTGGTGTTGATCAGGGCAGCATCGACCTGGGTCAGCACGCGCGGGATGGTGGCTGCTTCCAGCTCACGGAACTTCAGGCTTTTCGGGTTCTCGGCAACATCCTTCACGGTGGACAGGATGTTCTTGTTGTCCTTCAGCTTGATCACGCCGGCCTTGTCCAGCAGCAGCAGCGCGCGGCCGCCGTTGGTGGCGTCGTTGGGGATGACCACGGTGGCACCGGAGGACAGCTCGTCCAGCTTCTTGATCTTGGCCGAGTAAACGCCCAGCGGTTCGATGTGCACGCCGGCAACACTCACCAGGTTGGTGCCCTTGGCCTTGTTGAACTCATCCAGGTAAGGCTGGTGCTGGAAGAAGTTGGCGTCCAGGCGCTTTTCGGCAACCTGCACGTTCGGCTGGATGTAGTCGGTGAATTCCTTGACCTTCAGCTCCACGCCCTCTTTCGCCAGTGCAGGTTTGACGAAGTTGAGGATCTCGGCGTGCGGCACCGGGGTAGCGGCGACGGTCAGGGACTCGGCGTGGGCCGAGAAGGCCGCGACAGCGGCGACAACAGCAAGCAGCTTCTTCATTGATCACTCCTTGTGAGGGCCGCGACGGCCCCCGAACGGGTCGGACGGGCCGACCCCATTGGGGTTACTTACGGGAAAAATGTACGACCAGTTTGTCGCCCACGCTTTGCAGGACTTGAACCAGTACCAGCAACAGCACCACGGTGACGACCATCACATCGGTCTGGAAACGCTGGTAGCCGAAGCGAATGGCCAGGTCGCCCAGGCCGCCTGCACCGACCACACCGGCCATGGCGGTGTACGACACCAGGGTGATGGCGGTCACGGTAATGGCGGCGAAGATGCCCGGGCGGGCCTCTGGCAGCAGTGCGCTGGTGATGATCTGACGTGTGGTGGCGCCCATCGACTGGGTGGCCTCGATGATGCCGCGGTCCACTTCACGCAGGGCGGTTTCCACCAGGCGCGCGAAGAACGGCGTGGCACCCACCACCAGCGGCGGAATGGCGCCGGCTACGCCCAGCGAAGTGCCGGTGATCAGCACGGTGATCGGAATCATCACGATCAGCAGGATGATGAACGGCAGCGAGCGCAGGATGTTGACGATCAGCGACAGCAGCGCATACACACCCTTCTGCTCGAACATCTGCTTCGGCCCGCAGAGGAACAGCAGCACGCCCAGCGGCAAACCGAGCAGCACGGTGAAGAACAGCGAGCCGAACAGCATGATCATGGTATCGACGCTGGCCAGCCAGATTTCGGCCCAGTCGACGTTGGCAAAGAAACTCAGGGCGTCCATCAACGCAGTACCTCCATATGTACGTCAGCTGCCTTGAAGCGGGCGAACGCCGCTTCCATGTCACCGCCGATCAGGGCGAGGGTGAGCTGGCCATAGGGGACATCCTTGATGCGGTCGATACGCCCGGCAAGGATGCTGTAGTCCACGCCGGTTTCGCGGGCAACGGTGCCCAGCAGTGGCGCGTAGGTGGCGTCGCCCTGGAAGGTCAGGCGCACGATACGGCCTGGCACATGGGCGAAGTCGTCACGCTGCTCGCCTTCGTCGACCTGCTCGTCTTCCTGGACAAAGCGCTTGGTGGTGGGGTGCTGCGGGTGCAGGAACACCTCGGCCACCGAGCCTTGCTCGACGATCTGGCCGGCGTCCATCACTGCCACGCGGTCACAGACCCGGCGGATCACGTCCATTTCGTGGGTGATCAGGACGATGGTCAGCTTCAGCTCACGGTTGATTTCGGCCAGCAATTGCAGGACCGAGGCGGTGGTTTGCGGGTCGAGGGCGCTGGTGGCCTCGTCGCACAGCAGGATCTTCGGGTTGGTGGACAGGGCTCGAGCGATGCCGACGCGCTGCTTCTGGCCACCGGACAGCTGCGCCGGGTACTTTTTGGCATGGTCGGAAAGGCCGACGCGGGCCAGGAGCTCGGTCACGCGCTTGTCGATTTCGCTGCGCGACAACTCGCCGGCCAGGGTCAGTGGCAGGGCGACGTTGTCGGCGACGGTCTTGGAGGCCAGCAGGTTGAAGTGCTGGAAAATCATCCCGACCTGCTGGCGGAAACCGCGCAGCTGGCTGGCATTGAACGCGGTAACGTCTTCGCCATCGACGATGATCTTGCCGCCGGAAGGTTCTTCCAGGCGGTTGATCAGGCGCAGCATGGTGCTCTTGCCGGCGCCGGAATGGCCGATCAGGCCGAACACCTGGCCATCTTCGATGGTCAGGCTGGTCGGATTCAGTGCGGGGATTTCCCTACCGGCGACGCGGTAGGTCTTGTGTACCTGTTGGAACTCGATCACGTAGCGAACCTTGTGGGGCGCATGGAATTTGGGTCAGCGGTTAGCTGGGGTCGCGCATTTTAGCCTTTTCCCATAGCTGTTCTTAGCATTTATTTCGTAATGCTCCAATCCTTCGGGCATATGGCGACAACCGGTAATTCTGATTGAACGCTCGGCAAAGCGCTCCGGTCACTACCTGAACAAGCCCGAACGGGCACGCCTGTAGAGTGATGAGGAGAGCCGACCATGCCCAGCAAGAACACGGATGCGCCAAAGCACAGCGAGGCCGCTGGCACCCAGACCCCGGACCGGGCCAATACCAACGCCAAGTTGCAGAGCCTGGAGGCTGACCGCAGCGATGCCACGGGCCGGGCGCTGCGTACCAACCAGGGGGTGCGCATCGCTGACAACCAGAACACGCTGAAGGCCGGTGATCGAGGCCCCTCGCTGCTCGAAGATTTCATCATGCGCGAGAAGATCACGCACTTTGACCACGAGCGCATCCCTGAGCGCATCGTGCATGCGCGAGGGACCGGGGCGCATGGTTTCTTCCAGAGCTACGGCAACCACGCCGAGCTGACCAAGGCTGGCTTCCTGCAGGACCCGGAAAAAGTCACGCCCGTCTTTGTGCGGTTTTCCACGGTACAGGGCCCGCGCGGCTCTGCCGACACCGTGCGTGACGTGAGGGGTTTTGCGGTCAAGTTCTACACCGACGAAGGCAACTTCGACCTGGTGGGCAACAACATGCCGGTGTTCTTCATTCAGGATGCGATCAAATTCCCGGATTTCGTTCACGCCGTAAAGCCGGAGCCGCACAACGAGATCCCGACCGGCGCCTCGGCCCATGACACCTTCTGGGATTTCGTCTCGCTGGTACCGGAGTCGGCTCATATGGTGATGTGGGCGATGTCGGACCGTGCGATTCCGCGCAGCTTGCGGATGATGGAAGGGTTCGGGGTGCATACCTTCCGCCTGATCAACGCCCAGGGCGTAGCCAGTTTCGTCAAATTCCACTGGAAACCACGCCAGGGTGTGCACTCCCTGCTATGGGACGAAGCGCAGAAACTGGCAGGCAAGGACGCTGACTTCCAGCGTCGCGACTTGTGGGAGGCTATCGAGACCGGCGATTACCCGGAGTGGGAACTGGGCGTGCAGATCGTGCCGGAAGCCGACGAGCACAAATTCGATTTCGACCTGCTGGACCCGACCAAGATAATCCCGGAAGAGCTGGTGCCGGTTACACCTTTGGGCAAGATGGTCCTGAATCGCAACCCGGACAACTTCTTTGCCGAAGTAGAACAGGTGGCGTTCTGCCCGGGTCATATCGTGCCTGGTATCGACTTTACCAACGACCCTTTGCTGCAGGGCCGGCTGTTCTCCTACACCGACACGCAGCTTAGCCGCCTGGGCGGGCCAAACTTCCACCAGATCCCGATCAACCGCCCCGTCGCGCCCAACCACAACAACCAGCGCGACGCCCTGCATCAGCATGTGGTGCACAGGGGCCGTGCATCCTACGAGCCCAATTCCATCGACGGCGGCTGGCCGAAGGAAACGCCACCTGCCGCGCAGGATGGCGGCTTCGAGAGTTACCAGGAGCGTATCGATGCGCACAAGATCCGCCAGCGCAGCGAGTCGTTCGGCGACCATTTCTCGCAAGCGCGGTTGTTCTTCCAGAGCATGAGCCCGACCGAGCAGCAGCACATCATCAAGGCTTACAGCTTTGAATTGGGCAAGGTGGAGCGGGAGACGATCCGTGCTCGGGAAGTGAATGAAATTCTTGCCAACATCGACCTGAAGCTGGCGGCTGCGGTGGCTGCCAACCTGGGCTTGCCAGCGCCGAGCGCGGGCACAGTGCAAGTGAAGGGTAGCCAGCTTGCGCAGTCGCCTGCCCTCAGCCAGATGAACCACCCTGGTTCGGTGGGCATCAAGGGGCGCAAGATTGCCGTGCTGGTGGCAGATGGCGTAGACGCTGCCAGCGTGGACAAGTTGGTCAAGGCCCTGGAAGCACACAGTGCCCGGCCATTGCTTCTGGGGCCAACCTCAGCACCGGTGAAGGCTGCGGACGGCAAGCAACTGCCGGTGGATGCTTCCATGGAGGGAATGCCATCGATCATGTTCGACGGAATTGTCGTGCCGGGTGGCAAGGCGTCGACCGATGCGCTGGCGGCCAGCGGGTTGGCCAGGCATTTCCTGCTGGAGGGCTACAAGCACCTGAAAGCGATGGTGTTGACCAAAGAGCTTTTGGGCAGCCTGGGGCTGAAAGAAGACAAGGGGTTGCTGCTGGGAGATGAGCAGAAGACCGTGGATGCCTTCGTCAAAGCGGTAGAGGGGCATCGGGTGTGGGAGCGGGAGGCGGCTGCGGAGGCTGTGCCGGCCTAAGGGGCTGCTTTGCAGCCCATCGCGACACAAGGCCCCTCCTACAGGAGATCGCATTCCCTTGTAGGAGCGGCCTTGTGTCGCGAAAGGGGCGCGCAGCGCCCCCAGATTCTTAACGCTGATGCGGAACCAGAACTACCTGCGCCGGCAGCGACCGCTGGATTTCATGCTTCTGCTTCAGCTCGAACCCGCTGTCGATCTTGCGCACGCGCTTCTCCAGCAAGGTCTTCAGCCAAGGCGCATCCTCGGTGCGCGGCACCTGGAACACAACATCGCATTGATAGCTCACTACATCGGCGGCAATGTCATCCAGCTGGCGCCGCATGGCGCGGCTATCGGTGGTCTTCAAGGCCACGACGGTGCTCGGTGCAGCCGGGTCGATGATGCGCGCCTTGGGCTTGGCCTCGGCCGCTTTCAACGCCGCTTCAGCCTTTTCCAGCTCGGCCTTGCGCGCCTGGGTCACGGCGTCGCCACCAGTCACCGCCGGGGCCTGTGGCATCAGCGCGCGGGCACGGGCCAGGGCGGTTGCAGCAGCGTTCACATCACCCTTCTGCAGGAAGATCTGGCTACGTTGCAGGTAGGCTTCGGCAAGCTGGCGCTGGTATTGCTCCAGGCGCGCGTCATCCGGCGCCTGGCCCTGCAGGGCAGCCAGCTGGTCTTCGGCGGTGGCCAGCTCGTTGCTGGCGATGTTTTGTTGCAACTGCTGCCAGGCATCGGCTTGAGCAGGTGCGGTGGCCTGTTCGACCGGCGCGTTGGAACACGCAGCCAGGAACAGGGAAAACGCGGCAACAAGCAGATAACGGGAGGCGAACGGCTTCATTCCTGCGACTCTCTATTTGCGCAAAAAGCGAGCAAGTCTACACCCAGGTGCGCACGCTCGAAAACAAGTCTTACAGACCCTTTACGTGCGAAAAGGTTGCAGGGCGCGCCTTCACGCGCCCTGTTTTTCAGCGTTTCGGCAGGGCCAGGCTCAGCAAGAATAGCACTGCCGCGCAGACCACGATCGACGGGCCGGCGGGGGTGTCCTTGAACCAGGACATGGCCAGGCCGCCGCATACCGCGGTCACGCCCAGCAGGCTGGCGCCCAGGGCCATCTGCTCGGGAGAGCGGGCGTGACGTTGCGCCGCAGCGGCAGGAATGATCAGCAGCGAGGTGATCAGCAGCACGCCGACGATCTTCATGGCCACGGCAATCACCACCGCGATCAGCAGCATCAGCGCCATGCGCAGCCCGGCCACCGGCAGGCCTTCGACCATTGCCAACTCTTCGTGCACGGTGACTGCCAGCAACGGCCGCCACAACGCAGCGAGCAGCAGCAACACCAGCACGCTGCCGCCAATTATCCAGGCCAGGTCGGTGGTGCTGATGGCCAACAGATCGCCGAACAGATAGGCCATCAGGTCGATGCGCACATCGTGCATGAAGCTCAGCACCACCAGGCCCAGCGACAAGGTACTGGGTGCGAGGATGCCGAGCAGGGTGTCGGAGGCCAGTGGCTGGCGTTGCTGCAAGGTCACCAGCAAGATCGCCAGCAACAGGCAGCCTACGGTTACCGCCAGTGCCGGGCTGACGTCCAGGGCAAAGCCCAGGGCAACGCCGAGCAGGGCGGCGTGGGACAGGGTGTCGCCAAAATAGGCCATGCGCCGCCACACCACGAAGGAGCCCAGTGGGCCGGCCACCAGCGCCAGGGACAAGCCGGCAAGCAAGGCGTAGAGAAGAAAATCAGCCATGCTTGCAGTGCGCTCCGTGAACATGGGTGCCAGGGGCGACCACCGAACCGTGCAGGTCGTGACTGTGGTCGTGATGGTGGTGGTAGATGGCCAGGCTGGGGGCGGCGGTCTGGCCGAACAGCTCGACGAATGCCGGGTCACCGCTGACCTGCTCTGGGTGGCCCGAACAGCACACGTGGCGGTTCAGGCACACCACCTGGTCGGTTGCACTCATCACCAGGTGCAGGTCGTGGGAAACCATCAGCACGCCGCAACCGTGGCGGTCGCGCAGGCGGGTAATGAGGTTGTACAGCTCGGTCTGGCCGACCACGTCTACGCCTTGCACCGGCTCGTCGAGCACCAGCAACTGGGGTTCGCGCAGCAGGGCGCGGGCCAGCAGCACGCGCTGCATCTCGCCGCCGGAAATGGTCTGTATCGGGCTGTCGATGACCTGCTCGGCGCCCACTTCCTGCAACGCCGACAAGGCTGCCGCGCGGTCTACACCGGGCACCAGGCGCAAGAAGCGCAGCACCGACAGCGGCAGCGTGGCATCTACCTGGATTTTTTGCGGCATGTAGCCAATGCGCAGTTTCGGCTTGCGCCATACCCTGCCGCGGTGCGGCTTGAGCAGACCGAGCACGGCGCGCACCAGGGTAGTCTTGCCCGCGCCGTTCGGGCCAATCAGGGTAACGATCTGGCCGGGTGCGACCGATAGGTCGATGCTGTCGAGCACCGCCTCGCCACCGAAGGTGACGCCGACCTGCTCCAGGCGGATCAGTGCGTCGCTCATGCCGCGCTCCGGCAGTTGCTGCACAGGCCGACCACCTCCACGGTCTGGGTCTCGACCGTGAAGCCCACGCCCTTGGCGCTGCTGATGATGGCCTCGCTGATGCTGTCCTGTTCCAGCTCGATGGCCACATGGCAGGCCCGGCAGATCAGGAACTGCCCTTGATGCACGTGCTCGGGGTGGCTACAGCCGATGAAGGCGTTGAGCGAGGCGATGCGGTGCACCAGGCCGTTTTCCAGCAGGAAGTCCAGTGCCCGGTACACCGTCGGTGGTGCAGCGCGGCGGCCGTCCTGCTCGCTGAGTACGGCGAGGATGTCGTAGGCACCCAGCGGCTTGTGGCTTTGCCACACCAGTTCCAGCACACGGCGGCGCAGTGCGGTCAGGCGCAGGCCCTGGCGGGTGCACAAGGCATCGGCTTCAGCCAGTGCGCTGTGTACGCAATGGGAATGGTCGTGAGGACGGTTTGCCAGCGGCGTGATGGACATGGGCAGCGACGGTTCTGGATGGAGACGTTATTATGTTACCTGTTTCTGACGACTCGAGTATTCACCGTGTCCCGATTCCTAGTCCTTTTTGTCGCTTTCATCGCATTTTCCGCCCAGGCTGACGTGCGTGTGCTGACCAGTATCAAACCCCTGCAGCAGATCGCCGCCGCCGTCCAGGATGGTGTCGGCAATCCAGAGGTATTGCTGCCGCCGGGTGCTTCGCCGCACCACTATGCGCTGCGCCCGTCCGACGTGCGGCGGGTGGCGGACGCCGACCTGCTGTACTGGATCGGCCCGGACATGGAGAACTTTCTGCCACGGTTGCTGAGCAATCGCAGCAAGCCCACGGTGGCCGTGCAGTCGCTGCCGGGCATGAAGCTGCGCCATTTTGGCGAGGACAGCCAGTCCCATGAAGAGGAAGACCACGACGACCATGACCACGACCACCGCCCAGGCAGCCTTGATGCTCATTTGTGGCTATCGTCGGTCAACGCGCGGGTGATTGCAGCGAAAATGGCCGCTGACCTGGCGCAGGTCGATCCGGTGAATGCGGCACGCTACCAAAGCAATCTCAAGGCCTTCGACGCACGCCTGGACGCGCTGGATGGACGGATCAAGGCGCGGGTGGCCGGGATTGCCGGCAAGCCGTACTTCGTGTTCCACGAAGCGTTCGACTATTTCGAGGCCGAGTATGGCCTGAAGCACACCGGGGTGTTCACCGTGGCAGCCGAAGTGCAGCCCGGCGCGCAGCACGTGGCAGCCATGCGCAAGCGCCTGCAGGAAGTGGGCAAGACCTGTGTGTTCAGCGAGCCGCCGTTGCGGCCGCGCCTGGCCGAGACCTTGACTGCCGGCTTGCCGGTGCGTCTGGCCGAGCTGGATGCGCTGGGCGGCAATGACCCGGTGGATGGCAAGGGCTATGAGCGCTTGCTGGAGAAACTGGGTGGCGACCTGGTTGGGTGCCTGGAGCAGCTGTAAGCCTGTGCCGGCCTCTTCGCGGGCACGCCCGCTCCCACAGGGACAGCACAAATCTCAAGCCTGTCACCATACCTGTGGGAGCGGGTTTACCCGCGAAGAAGCAAACGCGGTCTAGAGGGCAAACGGCAGGTGCAAGGCCACCTGCTGACGCTGCGCCAAACGCACTTCGAACTCGCTCGGGTCATGGATCATCACATCCATCCCGGCAAACGATTCTGCTGCAATCAGGCGCGACAGCCAGAAGCGCACGCAGCCTACCCGCAACATCTCCGGCCACAGCTCGGCTTCGGCTGCGGTGAACGGCCGCAGCGCCGCATAGGCTGCCAGCAACGCCTGGGCGCGTGGCACATCGATCGCGCCGTGTTCATCCAGGCACCAGTCATTCACGGTGATGGCGATGTCATACAGCATCGGCCCGGAACAGGCGTTGTAGAAGTCGATCACACCGGTCAGGTGTGTGCCTTCGAACATCACGTTGTCGCGGAACAGGTCGGCGTGCAGGTTGGCCCGTGGCAGCGCCAGGATCTGAGCCTTGTGCGCGCTGATTTCGTCCAGCGCCGGCTGCAGCAGCGCGGCTTGCTCGGCGCTGAGGCGCGGCAGCAACTCGGCACCCGAGGCCAGCATCCAGTCCAGGCCGCGGTCGGTGCGGCGCTCGATGATGTGCTCGCGGGTGGCCAGGTGAATATGGGCCAGCAGCTCGCCGACCTGGGCGCAGTGCTGGGCGTTCGGTGCCTTGATGTGCTTGCCCGACAGCCGTGGCTGCAGCAGCGCCGGCTTGCCGCACAGCTCGCGCAGGCCGTTGCCGTCGCGGTCACGAATCGCATAGGGCACCGGCATGTCGGCCGCGTGCAGGGTGTCCAGCAGCTCGATGAAGAACGGCATGTCCTCGCTGGGCCCGCGCTCGATAAGCGTCAGGACGAACTCCCCCTGTTCGAGGCTGACGAAGAAATTGCTGTTTTCGGTGCCGGCGGCGATGCCCTGGAAGTCGAGCAGACGGCCCAGCGCGTACGGTGCCAGAAAGGTTTCCAGCTCAGGCCGGGTCACGGGGGTGAAGACTGACATGATGAAGAATTGCCCATACGGGCACTTCCGCCGGGAAGTGCCGGGTTGATGTGAACGGTGCGCGTCAGATTACCACTCGAAGATCTTCCAGGACGGAATCAGCATGTCCGGCTGGTCGGATCGAATGAAATTGCCATCAGAGCCATCGGCGCGTACCAGGAAATAAGGCTTGCCGTTTTTCGGCGTGATCTTGATTGCATACAGGAACCCGTTCTGCCGGTACTCCTGGATGGTTTTGTCGCCTTCCGTGCGAATGGTCACCTCGGGATCGGCCGAGGGGGCGTCGTCCGCCGCCAGGGTGACGACAGGCATGGTTGCCAACAGACCGAGCAGTAACAGGCGATTGAGTGTACGCATGATAACCTTGTCCCTTTGTCGTCAATGATTCTGGCTATTCTAGCGCCGGACCCGTCGAAAAGGTTGATTCTGCTCATGAGCCAAGCGCCCCTCGTCCTGGTGGACGGTTCCTCCTACCTGTACCGCGCCTTTCACGCGCTGCCGCCGCTGACCACCTCCAAGGGCATGCCGACCGGCGCGGTGAAGGGGGTGCTGAACATGCTCAAGAGCCTGCGCAAGCAATACCCCGACAGCCTGTTCGCGGTGGTGTTCGACGCCAAGGGCGGTACCTTCCGCGATGCCATGTTCGCCGAATACAAGGCCAACCGCCCGAGCATGCCGGACGACCTGCGGGTACAGATCGAGCCGCTGCATGCCAGCGTCAAGGCGCTGGGCTACCCGCTGCTGTGCGTGGAAGGGGTCGAGGCTGATGACGTGATCGGCACCCTGGCGCGCAGCAGTGCAGCCCTGGGCCGGCCGGTAATCATCTCGACCGGTGACAAGGACATGGCGCAGTTGGTGGACGGGCACATTACCTTGGTCAACACCATGACCGGAAGCGTGCTGGACGTAGCTGGCGTGCACGAGAAATTTGGCGTCGGCCCGGAACACATCATCGATTTCCTGGCCCTGATGGGCGACAAGGTCGACAACATTCCCGGCGTGCCAGGTGTGGGCGAAAAAACCGCAGTGGGCTTGCTGACCGGCATCGGCGGTGGCCTCAGCGACTTGTACGCCAACCTGGACAAGGTCCCGGCGCTGGCCATTCGCGGCGCCAAGACCCTGCCGGCCAAGCTGGAAGAGCACCGCGACGCCGCGTTCCTGTCTTATGAGCTGGCTACCATCAAGGTCGATGTGCCCCTGGATATCGAAGTAGATGCCCTGGTGTGCGGCGAGCCGGACCGTGAAGCGTTGCTGGCGCTGTACACCGAGATGGAGTTCAAGAGCTGGGTCGCCGAGGTGCAGCGTGACGCGGCCAAGGCCGGTGACGACATCGCGCCGATCGTGGAGCAAGCGGCCAAGGCCGAGCCCAGGTATGAAACCATCCTCGACCAGGACCGTCTCGACTTCTGGCTGGAGAAGCTGCGCCAGGCGCCACTGTTCGCCTTCGACACCGAAACCACCAGCCTGGACGCCCAGCAGGCGCAACTGGTTGGTGTGTCGTTCGCTGTCGAGCCGCATGAAGCGGCCTATGTGCCGCTGGCCCATGACTATGAGGGGGCGCCGGTTCAGCTGGACCGCGCAGCCGTACTACTGGCGCTGAAGCCGCTGCTGGAAGACCCGGCCAAGGCCAAGGTCGGGCAGAACGCCAAGTACGATATCAACATCCTCGCCAACGGCTCACCCGCCATCGAAATGCGCGGCGTGGCCTATGACACCATGCTCGAGTCGTACGTGCTGAACTCTACCGCCACCCGTCACGACATGGACAGCCTGGCGCAGAAGTACCTCGACCACACCACCATCGCCTTCGAGGACATCGCCGGCAAGGGCGCCAAGCAACTGACCTTCAACCAGATCCACCTGGACAAGGCCGGCCCCTACGCCGCCGAAGACGCCGACATCACCCTGCGCCTGCATCACGCGCTGCAGGCACGCCTGGCGCAGACACCGAGCGTGCAGCCGGTACTGATGGACATCGAGATGCCGCTGGTGCCGGTGCTGGCCAGGATCGAGCGCCAGGGTGCGCTGGTCGATGCCGCGCTGCTGAAGGTGCAGAGCGGTGAGCTGGGGGTGAAGATGGCTGAGCTGGAGCAGCGCGCCTATGAGCTGGCCGGTGAGGAGTTCAACCTCGGCTCGCCCAAGCAGCTGGGTGCGATTCTCTACGACAAACTGGGCATGCCGGTGCTGAGCAAGACCACCAAGGGCCAGCCATCCACGGCAGAAGCAGTGCTCGATGAGCTGGCCGAGCAAGGCTACCCGCTGCCTGAGGTACTGATGCAGTACCGCAGCCTGAGCAAGCTCAAGAGCACCTACACCGACAAGCTGCCGGGGCAGATCAACCCGCGCACCGGGCGTATCCACACCTCCTACCAGCAGGCGGTTGCGGCCACCGGCCGGCTTTCGTCCAGCGACCCTAACCTGCAGAACATCCCTATCCGTACTGCCGAAGGCCGGCGCATCCGCCAGGCCTTCGTCGCCAGCCCGGGCTACAAGCTGCTGGCGGCGGACTACTCGCAGATCGAGTTGCGCATCATGGCCCACCTGGCCAAGGACGAAGGCTTGCTGCATGCCTTCCGTAACGACCTGGATGTGCACCGCGCCACGGCCGCGGAGGTATTCGGCGTAGCTCTGGAAGACGTCACCACCGACCAGCGTCGCAGTGCCAAGGCCATCAACTTCGGCCTGATCTATGGCATGAGCGCCTTTGGCCTGGCCAAGCAGATCGGTGTCGACCGCAAACAGTCGCAGGATTACATCGACCGCTACTTCGCCCGTTACCCGGGCGTGCTGGCCTATATGGAGCGCACCCGTGCCCAGGCTGCGGAGCAAGGCTTTGTTGAAACCTTGTTCGGCCGCCGCTTGTACCTGCCTGACATCAATGCCAAGAACCCGGCTCTGCGCAAAGGCGCCGAACGCACGGCGATCAACGCCCCCATGCAGGGCACTGCGGCCGACATCATCAAGCGGGCCATGGTCAATGTGGATAACTGGCTGAGCGAGAGCGGGCTGGATGCCCGGGTGATCCTGCAGGTACACGACGAACTGGTACTTGAAGTGCGCGAGGACTTGGTTGAGCAGGTTAAAGATGAAATTCGCCTGCACATGAGCAAGGCCGCGCAACTGGATGTGCCGCTGCTGGTCGAGGCAGGAATTGGTGCGAATTGGGACGAAGCTCACTGATCCGACGCGCAAAGCTGTGTAGGATCCGTGACGTAGGGATGCGGATCCTGGCACTGCTCAGTGCCAGTGGTGCTGAGGTTTCATGAAACTATCGCAAATAGTTTTCAGGGCTTTGGAACTAAACCGGTGAAGCGGAACTCAGAGTAACTGAATGGCTGGTGAAGCCTTTCGATGCTCCTATGTTGTGTTAAGTGTTGGCAGATATCTGGACCCCGCCCTAGCGGTCCGGACTTGGACCCCGAACTTCCCCCTCCCCATACGAAGTCCGGGGTTTTTTTTGCCCGGAATTTGACTTATGGCTAGTGGAGAGCCCTGTGGGAGCGGGTTTACCCGCGAATGCGATGTCGGATGCACCGCCGCATTCGCGGGTAAACCCGCTCCCACAGGTTACGAGCAAGCCTTCAAATGACTGGCTTGTCTTCCAGCTCCATCCAGTCCGCCAACACGCGATAAGCATCTTCCACGCCCAGGCGCTTGGGCGCCGAGAACAGCTGGATGGTCACGCCGTCGCCCCAGCCCTTGCGGATTTCCGACTGCACCTTGAGCAGGGTGTTCTTGCCCGCGCCGTGGGTCAGCTTGTCGGCCTTGGTCAGCAAGATGTGCATCGGCATGCTGCTGGCCTTGGCCCAGTCGAGCATCATCTTGTCGAAGTCGGTCATCGGGTGGCGAACGTCCATCATCAGGATCACGCCACGCAGGCACTCCCGGCTGCCCAAATAGGCTTCCAGGTGTTTCTGCCAATGTTGCTTGAGCGGAATCGGGACTTTTGCATAACCGTAGCCCGGCAGGTCGACCAAACGCCGTTCATCGTCCAGACTGAAGAAATTCAACAGCTGGGTGCGCCCGGGGGTTTTCGAGGTGCGTGCCAGGCTGGCATGAGTCAGGGTATTGAGGGCGCTGGATTTGCCGGCGTTGGAGCGGCCGGCGAAAGCCACCTCGTAACCCTGGTCGTCCGGGCATTGTTCGACCTTGGCAGCGCTGAGGGCGAATTTGGCTTTCTGGCAGAGGCCGAGGATGGGGTTCTTGACTTGCATGGGATATCCGATGTGGGTGTTGCCTGACTCTTCAGGTCCGAGCCTGGCAAGCGGTGTCGTTTCCGTTTGGATGGCGGAAGTATATAATGCCCCAGTTTTTGTGTGCTCATTCTCCCAGCGAAGGAGAACGGGCATGGGGTGTCGAACAATAGCTCGCGCAACAGAACGCAGCGCGGCCCCCAACCCTGAAGGTCGTTCCGCATGGCGAAATGGCTGCTTGCTGTCGGTATGTTCCTGCCGTTTTTCAGCGCACAGGCTACACAGGATCCCGAGGTGTTGTACAACCGCACGTGTGCGGCCTGTCACACCGGGCAGTTGCCACAGGCACCCAGGCAGGGTGACCGGGCAGCATGGGAGCCAAGGCTGGCGCAAGGCATGGATGTACTGGTGAAGCACGTTACCCAGGGTTTCAAGGCTATGCCGCCGCGTGGATTGTGCATGGACTGCAGTGCCGAGGACTACCGTTTGGTCATCCTTTGGATGAGCGGCAGTCCCGATACATAACATTTCACCCTTAGCCGTGTTGGATTAGCTGATGAACAAACTAGTCGTGAGTCTGCTGTTGACCCTGGGTGTCGCAGGTGCGGCCACTGCTGCGCAACCCGTCAAAGGCGATGCCGCCGCCGGCCAGGCCAAGACGGCCGTCTGTGGCGCCTGCCACAACCCCGACGGCAACAGCCTGGCACCGAACTTCCCGAAACTGGCCGGCCAAGGCCAGCGCTACCTCGAAAAACAATTGCACGACATCAAGTCGGGCAAGCGTACCGTGCTGGAGATGACCGGCATGCTGGCCGCGTTCAGCGACCAGGACCTGGCCGATATCGCCGCCTACTTCTCCAGCCAGAAAGGCAGCGTGGGTGCCGCCGATCCCAAGCTGGTCGAACGTGGCCGGGCGCTGTTCAACGGCGGCGACCTGGAAAAAGGCATGCCTGCCTGCACCGGTTGCCACTCGCCTAACGGCGCGGGTATCGCCTTGGCCGGCTTCCCGCACCTGGGCGGGCAGCACGCGCAGTATGTGACCAAGCAGCTTACCGACTTCCGCGAAGGCAACCGCACCAACGATGGCGATGCCATGACCATGCGCACCATCGCCGGCAAGTTGAGCAACCACGATATCGAGGCGTTGGCCAGCTACATCCAGGGTCTGCACTGACGCCTTGGGTAGCCGGCGATGGGCCATTACAGGCGGCGTATTAACTTTCAGTTAATGTTGTAGGCCAATGATTAAAGGGCGGCGGGACCGCCCTTTTTTCCGTCCGCAGCCGTTACACTACAGAACTCGACCCCTTCGCGGCTTGTCTCAGTGCAGGTCGCGTCGTGGCGACCAATGACTGTCCAGGAGTAAAGCATGCGTAAACTGATTCTCAGCGCCGCGCTGGTCGCTGCCAGCGTATTCGGTATGACTGCCGTCCAGGCCGCCGAGCCTGTCGCCGGCAAGGAATACCTCGAGCTGAGCAACCCTGTTGCGGTTTCCGTGCCTGGCAAGATCGAAGTGGTCGAGCTGTTCTGGTACGGCTGCCCACACTGCTACCACTTCGAGCCGACCATCAACCCATGGGTCGAAAAACTGCCGAAGGACGTCAACTTCAAGCGCGTACCGGCCATGTTCGGTGGCGCATGGGACGCGCACGGCCAGATGTTCCTGACCCTCGAAGCCATGGGCGTCGAGCAGAAGGTGCACGCCGCGGTGTTCGATGCCATTCAAAACCAGCGCAAGCGCCTGACCGACCCGCAGGACATGGCCGACTTCCTCGCCACCCAAGGCGTGGACAAGGACAAGTTCCTCGCCACCTTCAACTCGTTCGCCATCAAGGGTCAGGTCAACCAGGCCAAGGAACTGGCGAAGAAGTACGAGATCACCGGCGTACCGAGCATGGTGGTCAACGGCAAGTACCGCTTCGACCTGGGTACTGCCGGCGGGCCGGAAGGCGTACTGAACGTTGCCGACCAGCTGATCGCCAAGGAGCGCGCCGCTAAGTAAGCGGCGTAACCCATGCGCCGCTTCAGAACCGCGCGTGGCATTGGCCTGCACCAGCCGCAGGTCAACGAGCATCACCTGCAGGCCCCTGGCCTGCCCGAGGATGGTCGCCTGCGGCTGCTCAGTTTCAACATCCAGGTGGGCATCAGCACCGAGCGCTACCGGCATTACGTGACCCGCAGCTGGCAGCACCTGCTGCCGCACAACGGGCGTGCCGGCAACCTGCAGAAAATTGGCCAACTGCTGGGCGACTTTGACCTGGTGGCCTTGCAGGAGGCCGATGGCGGTAGCCTGCGCTCGGGCTACGTCAATCAGGTCGAGCACCTTGCCCACCTGGGGGCCTTCCCCTACTGGTACCAGCAACTCAACCGCAACCTCGGGCGTTTTGCCCAGCACAGCAATGGCGTGCTCAGCCGTCTGAAGCCGCAGCTGCTGGAGGATCACCCGTTGCCCGGCCCGTCTGGGCGTGGTGCGATCCTGGTGCGCTTTGGCGAGGGTGAAGATGCGCTGATCGTGGTGATGATGCACCTGGCCCTGGGAGCCAAGACCCGCGCCTTGCAGCTGGGCTACATCCGCGAGCTGATTGGCGGCTACCGCCACCAAGTGCTGATGGGTGACATGAATACCCATGCAACCGACCTGCTGGAGCACTCGCCGTTGCGCGACCTCGGCCTGGTTGCCCCACAAGTGGAAGCCACCTTCCCCAGTTGGCGCCCACAGCGGTGCCTGGACCACATCCTGCTCAGCCCGAGCCTCACGCTGGAGCGTGTCGAGGTGCTGGCGCAGCCAATTTCCGACCACCTTCCCGTTGCTGTCGAGATTCGATTGCCTGATGCATTGACTGTGGATACGCTGCCGGTCCTGAGCTAATTGCCATCACCGTTTGCGGACCCGGGCATGACTGAAGACGCTGAGCGCTGGAAAGAGAAATACCTGAAAAGCATCGAGCAGCAGGAAAAGCTCGAGCGCCGTTGGGACGCCCGTCTCGACCTGCTGCGTCGCGGCCTGGTACGCAGCACCCTGGCTGCCGAAGGCAGCGACAAGGTGGTGGACCAGTGCATGAAGGAAATGCGCGAGGTCATCCGCAGCGACAACATGGACGCCGGCCTTGCAGGGTTGATTCCACGTCTTGAGAAGGCGGTGCTGGACTCCGAGCAGCGCCGGGAAGCCCGCATGAACCAGGTCAGCGATGCGCTGGCCGCACTGGTGGGCCAACTACAAGGCCTGCCATTGCCAAACGATGTGTCGCGGCCGTTGAAAAAGCTGGCGAAGAAGCTCGATGGCGGGGTGGCCCAGTCACGTGACTTGCCACCGTTGCTGGGCGAGTTGAGCGGCTTGCAGGGCCGCGCGCTGTCAGCCTTGGGCAAGTCGGCTGAGGACGCCCGGCCCGGCTTCTTGCAGCGCTTGTTCGGCAGCCGCGAGGATGATCTGCAAGGCGAGCCAGAGCTTGTGCCGCTCGCGCTTCCGGTTGTCGAGGCGCAGCCCTTGGTGGCACCGGCCGCCGTCGATGCCCCGCAGGCCGACGATGTGGACGCGCTCCAGCCGCTGCCAGCCTCTTCAGCTTCTGTTGTCGAAGCACCCGTAGCGTCGGAGCCCGTGCTGGAGGCTCCTGGCCCGGCGCTGATCGAAACGGCCGAACTGGCACCGGCCCCGCTACCGCAGCCGCTACCGGACGATGTGCCGGCACCGGAAGCTGTCACCAGCGAGTCTCCGGCTGAAGCAGAACCGGCACAAACACTCGAAGAAACCTTCGGCGAAGATGGCACCTACGCCCTGCCTTACGCTGTGGAACCGCCCTACAGCCAGGTTGCCGAGCACATCGAGCACACCCTGATCGGCCTGCTCGATGACCTCAGCCTGCCGGAGCGACACAAGGCCCAGGCGCTCGAGATGCGAGAACGGGTCGCCCGCGGCCTGAACTGGTATGAGCTGATCCCGGTGCTAGATGACCTGGCCGTGCTCATGCTGGCAATCACTGACAGCGGCCAGCACGAATTCGAAACCTATCTGCAGCAGCTCAACGAACGCCTGGAAGGTTTCCAGAGCCACCTGCACGAGGCCAGCGCCGGCCATGCCGACAACAGCTCGGCCGCCCGCGAGCTGGATACCCAGCTGCGTGAGCACGTCGACGGGCTGCAGAGCAGTGTGCAAGGCGCCGCCGACGTCGACAGCCTCAAGCACATCCTGGAAAACCGCCTGGAAGGCCTGTTGGTGACCATGGACGAGCACAAGCATGAGCGTGATCGCCGCGAGCAGGAGCTGGCTGGGCGCCTGCAAGGGCTTTCGGAGCGGGTGGCGAGCATGGAGCACGAGGCACTCGGCTACCGCGAGCACCTCGAAGAACAGCGCCAGAAGGCCTTGCTCGATCCCCTCACCGGCTTGCCCAACCGAGCGGCCTGGAGCGAGCGGGTCGAGCGCGAAATGCTCGAATGGCAGGCACATGGCGGCCATCTGGCGATGGCGATCCTCGACCTGGACCATTTCAAGCGTATCAACGACAGCTATGGGCACCTGGCTGGGGACAAAGTACTGAAGATCGTCGCCGACCAGTTGCGCAAGCGCCTGCGCAGCGGTGACTTCATCGCCCGTTTTGGCGGCGAGGAGTTTGTCCTGTTACTGCCGCAGACCTCGCCGGCCGCCGCTGCCCAGATAGCCGAGGTGCTGCGAGCCACGGTCGAGGCGTGCCCGTTCCACTTCAAGGGCGAACGGGTGGTGATCACCACCTCCATCGGCCTGGGTGCATTCCGGTCCGGCGAGCGCGGCGACCAGGTGCTCAAGCGCGCTGATGCGGCGCTGTACCGGGCCAAGGAACTGGGGCGCAATCGTGTCGAGCAGGGGTAGATAGTTACCGCGCTAATGGTGGCGTGTGGATCGAAACTGGCAAGGCTGGCCAGCAGGTGGCCGGCCTTCGTCGCTCCATACAAGGAACCGGAACATGAAAATTCGAGCATGGTACGTGCCGCTCATGATCGGGCTGGCTTTCCAGGCCAGCGCCCACGCCAAGCAAACCATCCTGACAGCGCATATTGCTGCGGATGGCACGCTGATGCAGCAGTCGCCGCAATGGATCAGCAGTATCGAACTGCAGGCACAGCCCAACTACTTCAACCAGTATAAGATTCTGCTCAAGCCTTCCGCCGTGTCAGGTAACCCTCGTTTCTGTGTGGCTTCACCTATCGATGCCAGTAGCTATGAGCGGCAACTGCATGGCCAAGCCAAGGTCATCGGTGCTCCGCTAACCAGCCATGTGACCGTCATGACCCAGTTGGTGGATGTTGAAAGCGCAAGCGGTGACAACGCGCTGGAGTTCATGCTGATGTGCAGCCGCTGACTCGCGGCAAGCACGGCCCTTGGGGAGCACGTTATACTGTAGCGCTCATACGCTGAGGCCACTGACGTGCTTTCCACGCTTAAAAAAACCCTGATTCCCTTCCTGCTGTTGGCTGTCGCCGGTTGCTCGACCGGCCTGCGCGTCGACCGTAGCCACCCTTCGGTCAACCAGGACAACCGCATCCAGTTCGTTGTCCTGCATTACACCAATGCTTCGCTGGAGCGTTCCCTGGCGTTGCTCACCCATGGCGAAGTGAGCAGCCATTACCTGATTGGTGACGGCCCGGCGACGGTGTACCAGCTGGTGGATGAAAGCCGCCGCGCCTGGCATGCTGGTGATAGCCAGTGGCAGGGCCGGACCTGGCTGAACTCCTCCTCCATCGGTATCGAAATCGTCAACCCGGGTTTTACCGACACGCCGAATGGCCGGGTCTGGCATCCTTACAGCGAAGCGCAGGTCCAATCGCTGATCGCGCTGCTCAAGGACATCGTCAAACGTAACAATATCGAACCACGGCACATCATTGGCCACAGCGATATCGCACCGCTGCGCAAGCTTGACCCGGGGCCGCTATTCCCGTGGAAGCGCCTGGCCGACGCCGGATTGGGTGTCTGGCCGGATGCCAATGCCGTGGCACGGCAGCAAGCCTATTTCAGCGTCAACCCGCCGAGCGTTGGCTGGTATCAGCAGGAGCTGGCCCGGTTTGGCTATGCGATCGAGCAAACCGGGGTACTGGATGTTGCCACCCGCCATGTGATCGCCGCGTTCCAGATGCGTTTCCGCCCGCAGCGCTTCGATGGCATGCCGGATGCGCAGACGGCGGCGATGCTGCAGGTGCTTAACCGGATGCGTTGAGCCGCCAGCGAGGTTCTGTGGGAGATTGCCCAGCCCTTTGGGCTGCGCTGTCGCACAGATAACTGAATTCGCAAGCGATCCTCGTGCCCTGTGGGAGCGGCTTTAGCCGCGAAGAATCCAACGCGGTGCCAGCCACCGCGTTTGCTTCTTCGCGGGCACGCCCGCTCCCACAGAGTCCGCGTAGCGCCTGCAAATCGAGTTCTCTGCGCGACAGCGCAACCTTGGGAGATGGCCATCTCCCAACAAGCAAACGAAGCGCCAAACGGCAAAGGTGATTCCTGATCCAGTTGCTATACCTTAGTTATCAACTGGATGCCTTCGATGTCAGCCTTCATCGCCTTGCTGCGCCAAATTTTTTACCGTCCCTGGATGCTGGCCACATTGGCAGCACTGGCCAGCGCGGCTCTGTTGCTTTCTGCCAGTATCGGCATTGCCCTGCAACAGATGAAGCAAAGCGAGAGTGCACAGATGAACGCCCAAGGCGAACGCTTTCTCGAGCGCCTTGAGCAGGTGTTCGGCCAGTTGCGCGAAGGGGTCGACCTGTTGCAGGCGCAGCCCTTGCGCGGCTGCAGCCCGGCGATGCTGACGGCATTGCAGCAGGTAGGCCTGAGCTCACGCTTCATATATGAAGCGGCATACGTGGATGGTGATATCGCCTGTTCGAACCGCGGTGATGAGCGGGCGTTCGAACCCTTGCGCATCCCCGACATCCAGGGGCCGACTTACAGCTACTGGCTGAACACCACGACCGAGCCGAACGAGAACCTGGCCGCATTGATGCTGGGGAGGGGCAAGTTCGTGGTGTCCACCTCTCGTGGGCACCTGACCGATGTGGTCGACCTGCCCCCGGGCGGTAGCCTGGTCGTGGTGCTGGACAACGGCACCCGGGCTATCCCCGTGCTGGGCCCCCCGCAGGTATGGCCGCCACCCTCGGCCTGGTCGACCAGCCACAAGTCGCTGCTCGAACTCAGCGATCGCCTGATCTACCGAATGCCGACCAAGTCACCGGACTACCAGTTGGTGTTGATTGCCCCGAGGGCGAGCCTGCCGTTGAGAATGAACGGCATGCTCTGGCTTCTGTTCCCCGGCAGTGTGCTGGCGGCCTGCTGCATCGGCTGGCTGGTGTTGCAACTGATCCTGCAGCGGCGGTCGATGAGCTCGGAATTGCAGAATGCCCTGCGTCGCGGCGAACTGCAGGTGCTCTACCAGCCGATCTTCGAGCTCGACAGCCGGCGCTGTGTCGGGGCGGAGGCCCTGGTGCGCTGGCGTCGCCCGGACGGCACCCTGACCAGCCCGGACCTGTTCATCCCGTTGGCGGAAAACACCGGGCAGATCCGCCAGATCACCGACTTTGTCCTGCAGCGTGTGCTGGAACAGTTAGGGCAACTGCTGCGCTCGCACCCCAACTTGTACATATCGGTGAACCTGGCGGCTTGCGATGTGATGGTGCCGCGCATTGGACGGGTGGCGGCACGCTTGCTGGCCATGCACCGGGTAGCGGCCAGCCAGATTGCCTTCGAGGTGACCGAGCGCGGCCTGATCGATGTGGTGGTGGCGCGCGACAACCTGCAGGCGCTGCGCGCGGTGGGGCATCAGGTGCTGATCGACGATTTTGGTACGGGTTATTGCAGCCTGGCCTACCTGCAAACCCTGCCGGTGGACTGCTTGAAGATCGACAAGGCTTTTATCGATGCCCTGGGGCACGACGCCGCCAGCAGCGGTGTTGCGCCGCATATCATCCGCATGGCCCACGACCTGCACCTGCGGGTGATTGCCGAAGGCATCGAGTGTGAAGACCAAGCGGTACTGCTGACCAGCGAAGGGGTCAATTATGGCCAAGGCTGGCTTTTTGCCCGGCCACTGAATGCCCGGCAGTTTGCCGAACTGGTGACCCGCGGACGGTTGCCGCGGCGGGTTGAGCATTGAGTGATCCTGCACCGGCGATGGGGCCGTGACAGGCAACATTCAGACCGGCAGCGCCATGTAGAACTGGGTCCCCTGCCCCGGTCGGGAAAACACGCCCATGCGCCCGCCATGCAGCTGCACGATCTCTTTGCACAACGCCAGCCCCAGCCCCGCGCCGCCTTTCTTGCGCCCTACCTGTACGAAGGGCTCGAAGATGCGCCCTTGTTGCCCATAGGCAATGCCTTCGCCGTTATCTTCGACACTGATGATCACCCGCTCCGCATGCCGTCGTGCGTGCAGGCGGATACGCCCGCCGCTGGCGGTATGGCGGATGGCATTGTGCAACAGGTTGTCCAGCACCCGGTCAAGTTGGGTGACGTCTGCCTGGATACGCGGTAGCGGCGGCTCCAGTTCCGTGATCAGCTCGATCTGCTTGTGCGCCGCCGGTTCGGCAAAGCGCTGTTGTGCACGCTCCAGCAGTTCGTCGATGGCGCAGGGAGCCAGATCGAGCTTCTGCATCCCACTCTGGTAGCGGCTGAAGTTGAGCAGGTCGTTGATCAACTGGGTCAGGCGCTGCATTTCCTCGCCGATGGTCTCCAGCAGGTCATGCTCGCGCGACTCGGGCGGGAACTTGAGCCGCTCGCGCAACAGGCCGAAGGCCATGTGCATGCCGGTTACCGGCGTACGCAGCTCATGGGAAGCGCGCAGCACGAATTCGCTGCGCACGCGTTCGAAGGCTCGCTGCTCGGTTACATCGTGCAACACCATCACTGCGCCAAGTATCGGTCCTTGCGGGTGGCTGACCGGGGTCAGGCTGTAGGCGAGCAGGCGCGTTTCGTCATCGACGTCCATGTTCAGGTCGTCCGGCTGACGGTCGAGGTTGCCGCCGCGCAGTACCTGGCGTAGCTGCTGTTCCAGCTCCGGGCGCTGCAGGGCTTCGGCCAGGCTGCTGCCAGCGCGGCTATCGGTCCAGCCCAGCTGGCGCTGCGCCACCGGGTTGAGGTGCTCCAGGCGGCCTTGGCGGTCGATGATCAGCAGGCCATCGTCAATGCTATCCAGTACGGCCTGCAAGCGTTGCTGGCCGGCCAGCAGTTCATCGACGTTGGTGGCCTGGTGCTTGCGCAAGGCATCGGCCATCAGGCCGAAGCGTCGGGTCAGTTGGTTCAGTTCCGTGGCTTGTGTGACCGGCAGGGTAACGTCGAAATCGCCCTTGCCGAGTTGGTCGGCTGCTTTGGCCAAGGCTTCGATCGGCTGGCCGAAGCGCCGGGCAATATTGTGGGCGGTGATGAAGCCCAGTACCAGTACCACCAGGCCCATCAGGCCAAGTACACCGCTGACCAGCAGGGCGTGGTCGCGGGTGTGCTCCTCGCTGCGGGTGATGTACTCCAGGGCCTGCTTGTGGGAATCGATCAGGTCGGTGCGGACCTGGTTGAACGCGGCCCCCAGTGGTTGCTCAACCCCCATGCTGCGGGAGGGCGCCGGGCTATCGCGGTAGGCCTGGAGGAAGGCCTGGTAATTGCTGCTGGCCTTGCTGAAGCCGGTGCGCTCGCCGCCTTGGTCCAGCCCTTGCTCGAGCAGTTTCTGGAAGTTTTCCTGCAGCAGCCGCAGGTTCTCCGGGGCGGTGTCTTCATCAAGGATCAGGGTCAACTGTTCGCCAAGGTTCTGGCGCAACTTCAGTCCTGTTTCCAGGGTGTGGGTGGTATCGCGCACCAGTCTCTGCTGCACCGTGGCCATCTGCAGCACGCTGACCAGGCCCAGCAGCAGCCCGAGCAGGGCCACGGTGACCAATGCCGAAATGCTGAGGAAAAGCCGCGTGCGCAGCTTCATGGGACGCCACCTCACAGGTTGTACTGCTTGCGCTTGCGGTACAGGGTGGAGGCATCGATCCCCAAGGTCTTGGCCGCCTGGTCAAGGGTGTCGCTGGCGGCCAGCACCGCGCCGATATGGGCGCGTTCCAGCTCATCGAGGCTCAGTGCGGCGCCGACGCGCGGAGCATTGCCTGCAGGCTGCTCGCCCATGCCCAGGTGGCTGATTTCCACACGTTCCTGCGGGCAGATGATGCTGGCCCGCTCTACCACGTTGCGCAGTTCGCGAATGTTGCCGGGCCAGCGGTAATTGAGCAGGGCTGTGCGGGCTTCGTCACTGAAACCGCGGGCAGGCCGGGAGTATTCCTTGACGAAGCGGGCGAGAAAGCGGTCGGCCAAGGTCAGGATGTCTTCACTGCGCTCGCGCAGCGGCGGCAGGTGCAGGGTGATGACGTTCAGGCGATACAGCAGGTCTTCGCGGAAGCGGCTCTCTCGCACCATCTCTTCGAGGTTGAGGTTGGTGGCGGCGAGGATACGCACATCGGCGCGACGGGTGACTGGGTCGCCGACGCGCTCGTATTCCTTGTCCTGGATGAAACGCAGCAGTTTGGGCTGCAAGGTCAGTGGGAAATCGCCGATCTCGTCGAGAAACAGCGTGCCCCCATCTGCCTGGCTGACACGCCCCAGGGTGCTTTCGCTGGCGCCGGTGAAGGCGCCGCGGGTATGGCCGAACAACTCGCTTTCCATCAACTCGGCGTTCAGTGACGGGCAGTTGATGGTCACGCAGGATTTGCGCGCGCGCTTGCTCCAGCCATGGATGGCCCGGGCCAGCTCACCTTTACCTGTGCCCGACTCGCCAAGGATGAGGATGTTGGCATCGGTGGTAGCGACCTGGCGGGCGGTTTCCAGCACTGCCATCATCGCTGGACTGTGCGAGTCGAGGCCGTCCTTGGGTTTGCGTACTTCACCTTCCAGGGCCTCCAGCCGAGCGGAAAGCTGACGCACCTCCAACTGCTTGGACGTAGCCAGGCGCAGCTGGTCGGGGCTGCACGGTTTGACCAGGTAATCGGCGGCACCGGCCTGGATCGCGTCTACCGCCGTATCGATCGCCGAGTGCGCGGTGACGATCACCACCCGCATCCAAGGGGCCTGGATACGCATCTGCGCCAGCACATCGAGGCCGTTGTCCTCGCCCAGGCGCAAATCGAGGAAGCAAAGGTCGAAGACCTGGCGCTGCAACAAGGCTTCGGCCTGGGCGGCGCTGTTGGCCGTTGCCACATTGTAGCCCTCGTCTTCCAGGCAATAGCGGAAGGTGCGCAGGATCGCGGACTCGTCATCCACCAGCAGAATGCGGCCTTGGTTGTCCTGGGCTGACTCCATGTGCTGCGCTCCTTTAGGAAAGATCTTCATTTAGTGTGGGAAAAATCGGGCAAGTTGCATGGTCCATTGTGAAGGAACCTGTCCTTTGCATGCTAGCCACTGGCCAATCAGCGCTTGGAGGCCGCGCTTTTCAGATGATTTTCTTAGAGGGTCACGGTGGCACATTGGTTGCGAGGATTTTCAGTTTTTGCCTACAAGAGGAGGCACTGTCATGCGCTTTTCCATCCGCGCCGCCATGTTGGCAGCCACCCTGCTACCAGGGTTCACGCCGGTATTCGCCGATCCGGTACAGGACGCCCGCCTGGAGGGGGCGCTGCAAACCGCCCTGTCGCTGAACCGCATGCTCGACCCGTTCCGTATCCAGGTCGAGGTGGACGGCAAGCAGGCGCGGCTTTCCGGGGAGGTGGAGAACGACGTCGAGCGCCAGCTGGCCGAGCATGTGGCCCTGGCTACCCGTGGCATCGAGCAAGTAGACAACCAGCTGCAGGTCAATGCCCAGCTCGTGGAGCGCCCGCTGGAGTTGCGTGCCTACGCCCAGCGCCTGGAGGATGCCACCCTGGCTGCGGTGATCCGTGCGCGGCTGTTATGGAGCCGTACCACCGAGAAGGCGCCTATAGATGTGCAGAGCAGCGAAGGCGTGGTGACCCTGCGCGGCAAGGTCGACAGTGCCGAGGCCAAGGAGCTGGCTGGCGTGGTGGCGCGTACCACCGAGGGCGTGCACCTGGTCAACAACCTGGTCAGCCTCGATAGTGCCGCCATGGCCAAGGCCCGGGAAACTCCGGTGGGGGTGCCGACCGGCCCGCAGCCGAGCGACAGCTGGATCATCGACAAGATCCAGAACAGCTACCGCTTCAGCCGCAACCTTGATGGTCTGAACCTGAAGGTGGCCAGCGAAGAGGGGCTGGTTCGGCTTTCGGGCGAAGTGGTCAGCAGCGAGCAGAAAACCATCGCCGTGGAGATCGCCCGGCAGATCATCGGCGTGCGCGGGGTGGATGCCGACCTGCTCAAGGTGGCGACCAAGGTCGAGGGCTGATCGTGCAATTCGCACGGCCGCACGGACCGCATCGTGCAGGATACGTCCTTGCCGTTTTCGGTAGATTAGGATAACTAATTGATTTAATTGAATTTTATCTGAATCAAAAGGCTGGCATGCAGGCTGCAATTACCTGTTCAGGTTTGAACAAGAATTACAGCAGGAGGAGCCGGCATGAACCGCCAATCCGTCAACCGTTTGCAGAGCGCCGCACTGCCCCTGCGCCAGATGCTGTCACTCGGCTTGGCGTTGCTGCTGACCTTGGCCGCTGGCCTCTTCTATTACAGCTGGCAGACCGCGCGCCTGGCCGAGCAAGTGGCGGCGCAGACCGCCCTGTTGACGCAGATTCAGGCAACCCGTGCCAACACCCTGGTCAAGGCCGTCGACCCGCTGCCAACCGGCCAGGCCACTACTTCACCGGCCACGCTGGAAAATGTCGTACCCCAGGACCGCTGGGTGTTCTGACCGCCGACCAGACCGATTCTGAAAAAGAAAGGAGAACCACCATGCTGAGTTGGGCTATCACTTTCCTCATCATCGCCATTGTCGCCGCCGTACTGGGCTTCGGTGGTATCGCGGGCGCTGCCACCGGTATCGCGAAGATTCTGTTCATTGTCTTCCTGGTGCTGTTCGTAGCCTCCTTCTTCTTTGGACGTGGACGAGGTTAAAGATGGGCAGGAAGCGTTGGACATCCCTGGCTGCCGCCCTGTTACTGGGCGGCAGTGCGGCGGCGATGGCGGCCAATGACGGCCAGATCCGGGTCGACCAGTTGCTCGGCTCGGACCCTGAGTACCGGGAAACCTGGCAGGACACGATCAAAGGCGAGGAACGCCTGCCTGATTGGGTGGTCAATCTGACCGGCAGTGCCCAGCAGCAGATGTCTGCCGTTACCGAAGACGGCGACAAGTATCTGGTCGGCCCATTATGCGAAGGCCCGGACAACTGCACCTACAAACGCCTGATCGTGGCGTTCAGCTGGGACAAGGACGATGCCTACGGGATGCTCGTGGAGGTACCCGAAGGTTTGCCGAACGACAAGTCGCCCACCCGCCATGCGCAGTACCGCTGGCTGGGTGAACCGGACGACGGCATGAAGGCGATGCTGCAGGAGCAGCTCAAGCGTGACCCGAACTGGTACTGAGCGTTTGTACCCGGTACGGATGAAAGGTCATGCACTGTCACATAATAGAAGCTGAACCTTTCTATATTTCAGCCTTCTATGATGCGCCGCCCCGAGGAGGGGCTGCACATGACCAAGGGGCCGGGCCGTTCTGATTGTTGCAGGATCGGAGTGGCCTAGGGGTACAGGGAGTACCTCCAGCAATGGGCCGGGTCAGGAAAGGCGGAATCGGAAGTTTCAGGTCGGCGGTGTCATAGGGGCACTTGACCAGACCTGGCTTCCGAGGAGCCATGTAGGAAACGTCTCTTCCCTGCACGATTTTCTCTTCGAGACACATTTTGTCTCGACCGCACATCATTTTTTTTCGATCACCCCGACGCTTGTTCAAGCGGCATTTCAGCCATTCGGATTGTCGAACAGGCCATCTTCCCCGTCCTTTCTATCCTGCCAAATCTGCCTAAATATGGCGGTTTGGTCTTGTTCGGGATTCCGAACGTTGTAAATCAAGCACTTGCGAACCCCCAGTTTCGGTCAGAAACGTTATGCGTAAACGGCATGGGTCATGCGCTTCCGGCATTAGATTTCCCCCTTTGCCATCGCAATAGTTGCCGCCTTTTTCGCCGGCCGGGCGCCCTGTCGCTCGCCTGCGGTGTCCTTACATGAAGTCGCCGGACGGAAGCAGCTATTGCTCGTGACCTAGCCAACGGCTCTGTTACGGGCCTTTCCGTTGGGTGCCCATGACCACTAGAACAAAGGGTAAAGACATGAAGAAGGCAAAACTGAGCCTCGCCTGGCAGATCGTCATCGGTCTGGTCCTGGGTGTTGCAATCGGCGCGCTACTGAATCATTTCAGTGCAGAAAAGGCATGGTGGATCAGCAATGTTCTCCAGCCTGCTGGTGACATCTTCATTCGCCTGATCAAGATGATCGTCGTCCCGATCGTGATTTCGTCGCTGATCGTGGGTATCGCCGGGGTTGGCGACGCGAAGAAACTGGGCAGCATCGGCCTGAAGACCATCATCTACTTCGAGGTGGTGACCACCATCGCCATCGTCGTCGGCCTGGTGTTGGCCAACCTGTTCCACCCGGGCGCCGGCATCGACATGAGCACCCTGGGGACCGTGGACATCTCCAAGTACCAAGCCACCGCGGCCGAAGTGCAGCATGAGCACGCGTTCATCGAAACCCTGCTGAACCTGATCCCGTCGAACATCTTCGCAGCGCTGATGCGTGGCGAAATGTTGCCGATCATCTTCTTCTCGGTAATGTTCGGCCTGGGCCTGTCGAGCCTGCAGGCAGAGCTGCGCGACCCGCTGGTACGTACCTTCCAGGCGGTTTCCGAGACCATGTTCAAGGTCACCCACATGATCATGAACTACGCCCCTATCGGCGTGTTCGCCCTGATCGCCGTGACCGTCGCCAACTTCGGTTTCAGCTCGCTGCTGCCGCTGGCCAAGCTGGTGCTGCTGGTGTACTTCGCCATCGCCTTCTTCGCCTTCATGGTGCTGGGCCTGGTCGCCCGCCTGTTCGGCTTCTCGGTGATCAAGATCATGCGCATCATGAAAGATGAGCTGATTCTCGCCTACTCCACCTCCAGCTCCGAAACCGTGCTGCCGCGCGTGATCGAGAAGATGGAGAAGTACGGTGCACCGAAGTCGATCTGTTCGTTCGTGGTACCGACCGGCTACTCGTTCAACCTCGACGGTTCGACCCTGTACCAGAGCATCGCGGCAATCTTCATTGCCCAGCTGTACGGTATCGACCTGTCCTGGAGCCAGCAGCTGCTGCTGGTGCTGACCCTGATGGTCACTTCCAAGGGTATCGCTGGCGTACCGGGTGTTTCCTTCGTGGTGCTGCTGGCCACTCTGGGCAGCGTTGGCATCCCGCTGGAAGGCCTGGCCTTCATCGCCGGTGTCGACCGCATCATGGACATGGCCCGTACTGCCTTGAACGTTGTGGGCAACGCTCTGGCAGCCTTGGTCATCGCGCGCTGGGAAGGCATGTACGACGCCGCCAAGGGCGAGAAGTACTACGCCTCGCTGATGGCCGGCAAGCAGGAAGCGGCCATGGTTGGCGAAGCTGCCAAGCGCTGAGCCTGATGAGCTGAACAAGAAGCCCCGACCTGTCGGGGCTTTTTGTTGCCTGTGAGATCCTGGGGCCGAGCAGTGGCCATTGTGGGAGCGGGTTCACCCGCGAATCAGGCAACACGGTGTATGGCACCGGCTTTGCCGGTGTTCGCGGGTGAACCCGCTCCCACAGGGGCCTGTGTACGGGCTGCGGTCTCCAGCCTTGAGCCCCGATACGCTATCATTCGGGCATTTTTCAGGGGGAACACTCGGATGCTCAACGGCCTTTGGCTTGGCTTTTTCCTGGTGGCGGCAGTGTCCGCCCTGGCCCAATGGCTGGTAGGCGGCAACGCCGGCATCTTCGCGGCGATGGTCGAGAGCATATTCGCCATGGCCAAGCTGTCGGTCGAGGTGATGGTGCTGCTGTTCGGCACGCTGACCCTGTGGCTGGGCTTTCTCAAGATCGCCGAGAAGGCTGGCATCGTCGAGTGGCTGGCCAAGGTGCTCGGCCCGTTGTTCGCCCGGTTGATGCCGGAAGTTCCACCCGGTCACCCGGCGCTGGGCCTTATCACCATGAACTTTGCCGCCAACGGGCTGGGCCTGGACAACGCCGCCACGCCGATCGGCCTGAAGGCCATGCGCGCGCTGCAGGAGCTTAACCCCAGCAGCACCACGGCGAGCAACGCGCAGATCCTGTTCCTGGTGCTCAACGCCTCGTCGCTGACGCTGCTGCCTGTAACCATCTTCATGTACCGGGCCCAGCAAGGCGCGGCGGACCCGACCATGGTGTTTCTGCCCATCCTGCTGGCCACCAGTGTCTCGACCCTGGTCGGCCTGCTGTCGGTGGCGGTGATGCAGCGCCTGCGCCTGTGGGACCCGGTTGTGCTCGCCTACTTCATCCCCGGCGCCTTGCTGCTGGGTGGCTTCATGGCTTTTCTTGGCACCTTGTCGGCAGCGGCGCTGGCCAGCCTGTCGTCGATTCTGGGTAACCTCACGCTGTTTGGCGTGATCATCCTTTTCCTGGTGATTGGTGCCTTGAAGCGGGTGAAGGTTTATGAAGCCTTTGTCGAAGGCGCCAAGGAAGGCTTCGATGTGGCCAAGAACCTGTTGCCCTATCTGGTGGCGATGCTGGTGGCAGTGGGAGTGCTGCGTGCTTCAGGCGCGCTGGAGCTGGCCCTGGACGGTATTCGCCATGCGGTGAACTGGATGGGCCTGGACACCCGCTTCGTGGAGGGCCTGCCCACTGCTCTGGTCAAGCCGTTCTCCGGCAGCGCGGCGCGGGCGATGCTGATCGAGACCATGCAGAGCCAAGGCGTCGACAGCTTCCCGGCGCTGGTCGCTGCGACGATTCAGGGAAGTACCGAAACTACCTTCTACGTGCTGGCGGTTTACTTCGGTGCGGTGGGTATCCAGCGCGTACGGCATGCGGTGGGGTGTGCGCTGCTGGCCGAATTCTCCGGTGTCGTCGCAGCGATCTTCGTCTGCTACTGGTTCTTCGCCTGACGCCCCCACAAAAAGCAGGCAGGCCTCAGTGAGCAGGAACGCTGGCTGCTTGCGCAATGGTCCAACTGACCACCTGCCCGGTCAGTTGGTCACAGGCCTTGCCAAAGCCGGCAACCACCGCTGACACCTGCTTATCGGCCAATGGCTGGCGGATTTCGAAGCGCTTGCTGGCCAGGATCCGTTGAGTGCGGCCCTGCACCAGGCGTGCGTCATAGCGGATCACCACCTCCGCCGCCCCGTCCGTGCGGTACTCGGTCTGGAATGCCTGCAGCTCGCCAGCCAGCTCGTAGTCGGCCTGCAGGTTGCTGTCATCGGCGCTCAGGCGCTGCACCTGGCCGTCACGCTGGAAACCGTCAAGCAGTCGGTTGCGCAGCAGCACCGGCACTGCGTCGCTCCAGCGCGCGCCTTTGTAACTGCTGACCACATCGCCCTGGGGAATCACGGCAATCCGTGGCCCGGCCAGCACTTCGCTGGCCAGCGGCTTGTTCAGGCGCAATGACCAATCCAGCGCCGGCGCCGTCCGGCCGGGCTGGTTCACCGGCAGGCGGTACAGGTCGACGGGCTCGCTCTGTGGCAGGATCGAGCAGGCACTGGCCAGGCTCAATGCGGCCGCCAGGGCCAGCAGGCGCAGCGACGGTTTCATGGTTGGAACTCCTTGTTGTTGTCGCGGCCGAGCAGGTAGCCGCTAGGGTCGGCCTCCAGTTGCCGGGAAATACCTTTGAGTGCGTTGAGGGTTTCGCGCAGCTCGCGAATCGCCGGGGTCAGCTGGTTCAGGCCCTGTGCGCCGTCGCCGATGGCTTCGCGGTTGTCCTCGAGCAGGCGGTTGATGGTGGCGGTGCTCTCGGCAAGTGACTGCATGGCTTGCTCGGCGCTGCCGATTGCCTGCTTGCCTTCGCTGCCGAGCAGGCCGTTGGCATTGCGCATCAGTGCCTGGGTTTCGGCCAGGGTGGCGCTGGCCTGCTTGCCCACCTGCACCAGTTGCTCGATGGCCTGGGTGATGCTGCCGTGCTGGCCAGCGAAGGCGCCAGTGGTCTTGTCGAGGTTGGACAGGGTGTTGCTGAGGTGGCCGATGTTGTCTTCGGAAAACATCTGGTTGGCGTTGTGCAGCAGCAGGTTGATGTTGGTCACCAGGTCGCTGCTGTCATTGAGCAGACGCGAAATTGGCGAGGGCGAGGCGATGATCACCGGCAGCTTGCCATCCTTGCCTTTCAGCTCAGGGCTTTGCGGGGTGCCGCCGCTGAGCTGGATGAACGAGTTGCCGGTCACGCCGGCCAGGGTCAACTTGGCCTGGGTGTCTTCCTTCACCGGGGTGTCGGCGCTCAGGCGCACCCGGGCCAATACCCGGCGCGGGTCTTTCGGGTCCAGGCGCAGGGTGGACACATCACCCACCTTGATGCCGTTGTACTGCACCGGGCTGCCGCGGGACAGACCGGAGACGGCTTCGTTGAACACCACTTCGTAGTCCTTGAAGGCGTCGTCGACACTCGACTTGGCCAGCCACAGGCCGAACAGCATGGCGCCGGCCACCACCAGGACGGTGACCAGGCCGATAAGAACGTGATGGGCTCGGGTTTCCATTGCTCAGCGCTCCTGCCCGGCACGGGTGGCGGCCTGCTCGGCTGCGCGCCCGCGTGGGCCATGAAAGTATTCTTGAATCCAGGCGTCGTTGGTCTGCTCGACCTCTGCCAGCGGACCGGCCACCAGGACCTTCTTCTGCGACAGCACGGCGATGCGGTCGGTAATGGTGTACAGCGTGTCGAGGTCGTGGGTGATGAGGAACACCGACAGGCCCAAGGCGTCACGCAGGGTCAGGATCAACTGGTCGAAGGCGGCGGCGCCGATCGGGTCCAGGCCGGCGGTGGGTTCGTCGAGGAACAGGATGTCCGGGTCCAGCGCCAGGGCACGGGCCAGCGCGGCGCGCTTGATCATGCCCCCAGACAGCGAAGCCGGGTACTTGTCGGCGGCCGAGATCGGCAGCCCGGCCAGGGCCAGCTTCACTCCGGCCAGGTGCTCGGCATCGGCACGGGACAGACCGGCGTGCTCGATCAGCGGCAATGCCACGTTTTCGGTGACGGTAAGCGAAGAGAACAGCGCGCCTTTCTGGAACAGTACGCCGAAGCGCCGTTCGACCAGCGAACGCTGCTCTTCGCGCAGGCCGGCCAAGTCCTGGCCGAACACCTTGATCTGCCCTTCGTCGGGCCGCCGCAGGCCAATGATGCTGCGCAGCAGCACCGACTTGCCGCTGCCCGAGCCACCGACCACGGCGAGGATCTCGCCGCGATACAGGTCGAGGTCGAGGTTTTCGTGCACGCTCTGGCGGCCGAAGCGGTTGCAGATGCCGCGGGCCTCGATCACGCGTTCCTGGCCATTCACCAGCCCATCTCCATGAAGAACAGTGCAGCCACCGCATCCAGCACGATGACCACGAATATCGACTGCACCACCGCCGAGGTGGTGTGCGCGCCCACCGATTCGGCGCTGCCGCTGACCTTGAAGCCCTCCAGGCAGCCAATGGCGGCGATCAGGAAGGCGAAGAACGGTGCCTTGGCCAGGCCGACCAGGAAATGCTGCACGCCGATGTCGCTTTGCAGCAGCGACAGGAACATGGCTGGCGAGATGTCCAGTGTCAGCGCGCATACCACCGCGCCGCCAACGATGCCGCAGATCATCGCGATGAAGGTCAGCAAGGGTAGCGAAATCAACAGCGCCAGTACTCGCGGCACCACCAGCAGCTCCATGGGGTTCAGGCCCAGGGTGCGTATGGCGTCGATTTCCTCGTTGGCTTTCATCGAGCCGATCTGCGCGGTGAACGCGCTGGCAGTGCGGCCGGCCATGAGAATGGCGGTCAGCAGCACGGCGAACTCGCGCAGGAACGAGAATGCCACCAGGTCGACGGTGAAGATGGTCGCGCCGAAATCGGCCAGTACCGTGGCGCCGAGGAAGGCCACCACTGCGCCCACCAGAAAGGTCAGCAGGGCGACGATTGGCGCGGCGTCCAGGCCGGTCTGTTCGATGTGCGCCACGACCGGGGTGAAGCGCCAGCGATGGGGTTGCAGGGCCCGGCGCAGCAGGGTTTCGAGGATCAGGCCAACGAAGCCGAGTACCTGCATGGTGTCTTGCCACAGGGTACCGACGGCGCAGCCGATGCGTTCCAGCAGCAACAGCAGCACGTTGCGCTCGGGTTCCTTGACCGGGATGCAGTAGTCCTGCACAGAGCAGTAGACGTTCTTTAGTAGCGCGCGGCTGGCTTCGGGCAGTTCGTGGGTGCAGCGAGACAGGCGCTCGGAGCCGAGCAGTTCGGCCAGCAGCGAGGCGCCGGCGGTATCCAGGCGGCCCAGTTGGCTGAGGTCGGCGACGGTATCGGCAGCGTATTGCGCGCGCAGGCGCTCGCTCTCACGCTTGAGGCTGGTGTAATGCGCCAAGGTCCAGTCACCGGTAATGCGCAGGCAGGCCGGTTGGCTACTGGTGTCCAGGGTGGCGCTGGGGGTGGTCATCGGCTCCATGCTACTGACTCGGCGCTAAGGCTTAGGGGCTGATCATAGCGCAGCGGGCATGGGCTGTTTGGTGATTATGTGCTGTCTTCACGGACCTTGGGGGCCGCAAAGCGGCCCCCTTTCACTCACCCCGCGGGCGCTTCGTCGACCACCTTGAAGCGCAGCACGCCGATGACCTGGCCATCCTCGGTCAGCACCCTCACCTGCCACTTGCCCACCGGGTTCGGCGGGAAGTTCTGCTTGTGGGTCCAGGCCCGGTAGCCTTCCTTGCGCCCGCCGTGGATGTCCAGGGCAATACGGTCGACTTCCTGGCCGTCCTTTTGCCACACGTGATAGATCCGCTCATTCAGGCCGCGTGGTGCGTTGATCGCGGTGTAGGCGTACAGGCCGCTGCTACGGATGCGGCTGGCGGCAATCTCGTCCAGCGAGTCGCCCGGCTGGCGGTTCAGTACTTCGGTGCTGACCGCCACTTCGGTCATCCACAAGGTCGCTGGTGGCACCCAGGAGCGCAGCAGCCAGCCCCCGCCGCCGACCGACAGGGTGACCACCACCAGGGCCACGGCGCGGCGCCAGTTGTTGATCGGGAAACTGCTGACAAGGCTGGGGAACGACAGGGCCATGGCTGCGATAAGGGCCAGCTTGAAGCTTTGCGCAGTGGTCAGGTGCAGGATGATTGGCAGTGCAGTCAGCAGGGCGGCGAACAGGGTCAGGGTATGCAGCGCCAGGAACAGCCAGCGCCTCGGTGCCAGCCATTTGTAGTACAGCGGGTCGATGATCGAAATCAGCCCGGCGGCACCGAGCAGGCCGGTGAACACCAGCTGGCCGCTGTTCCAGGTGGTGGTGATGAAGAAAAACGGCAGTACGAAGAACAATGATTCCTGGTGGATCATCTGCGTCGCGTAGCGCAGCAATGGCTGTGGTATTTCGCGGTTGAAGGTGCGCGCGAACAGGCCGGTGAGGGTGTTTTCCAGCATCAGCCAGAGCCAGCTGACCAGCATGAGCACGGCTATCCAGCTGGCCAGGCCAGCCTGGCGGTCGACCAGGATGAAGCTGCCGATGCCGGATAGGAAACCGCCGAGCGCGATGATGCCGGGGTAGCGTTTGAGCAGTTCGATGATGCGCTGGACGATGTGGGGGATTTGGGGCATTGGGGGCTACAACAGAAAGGATGGGTGGCTGTGCCGGCCTCTTCGCGGGTAAACCCGCTCCCACAGGGTTAGTGCAGCTTTCAGGAATTGCACTAACCCTGTGGGAGCGGGTTTACCCGCGAAGGGGCCGGTACTGGCAAAAGGATACCGCCGATTCACCGCTAGCGTGTAGCACCGCCCGGCTTTTCCGGACCATGCCGCCGCCAGCGCAACAGCCCCGCCGCCAGAATCAGCCCCAACAGCAAGGCAACCAGCCCGTAGAGCTCATCATAGCCAAGGAACGGTTTTTCGATACGCACATAGCCATCTTCCTTGAGCAGTTCCTTGAGCGCCTCGTTGGCCTGCGCCAGGCTTACCTGGCGCAACTTGCGCACCGGGTTGGCGAAGCGCCCGTCGCTATAGTCGTTCAACGCGCCCCAGTAGTAGTCGGCCAAGGCACTGTTGCCCTGGGTGCTCCAGCTTTCCTTGGCGACGCTGGCGTACTTGATGCGCTCGAAGATGTCCGGGTCGAGTCCTTCCTTGCGCAGGTGGTCGAACAACTTCTGCATCACCTCGACCGCCTGGTCGATGTCCTCGCGCTCCAGGTCGGCATTGAGGCTCAGCAGACCGGTGTCGCCAAAGCTCTCGCGTTTTGCCGAGGGGCCGTAGGACAACCCGTTGCGCAGGCGCAGTTGGTCGTATAGCGCCCAGTCCAGGTAGTGCGACAGCAGGTCGAGGGTGGCCTGGTGGTCGTTGTCCAGCACTGGCTCGACGAACAACCAGTGCAGCTTGACGCTGTCACCTAACCAGCCGCGGGTCAGGTCGCGGCGCTGTTCAGCTTGCTGGCCGATGCTTTCCAGGGTGCGGCGTTCCTCCGGCTCGGTGGCGGGCAGTTCGCCAAAGGTGCGTTCCAGATAGGCCGGCAGCAGGCGGTCGAGTCCGCCGACCACGATCAGGGTCATGTTGTTGGCCGCGTACCAGCGGTCACGCAAGGTGTTCACCTGCTCCAGGGTCATGTCGTCGAGGTTGGAGCGCTCCGGGCATTTCAGGCCCAGTTCGGTGGCCAACTGGTCACTGGCGGGGTGGCCGATGTCCTGGCGGTCGAGCCAGCGCTGCAGATGGCCATAGTGGCCGCCATCCTCACGCTCGATGATGCGCTTGGCAGTGGCCAGGGCCTTGGCATCGATGCGGGTGTCATGGATCACTGCCAGCAGCAGGTCGAGAACCTTGCGCTGGTTGCGCGCCGGGGCTTCGATGACGAAGGTGGTGTCGGCGCTGCTGGTATAGGCGTTCCACTCGCCGCCCAACGATTGCAGGCGCTCTTCCAGGCCCCCCTCGCCGGTTGCGTCGATGCCGCTGAACAGCAGGTGTTCGAGCAGGTGCGGCAGCTCTTTCTGCTCGCAATTGAAGTCATCCAGGCCGACGCCGACCACCAGGCGAATCGCCACATGGTCACGTTCATAGCCGTTTTTCAGGATGACCTGAAGGCCATTGGGCAACAGGTAGCCTTCAACCCGCGAGCGGTCGAGGGCGAACGAGGGCAGGCTGCAGATCAGCAGGCAAACGAACATCAGGCAACGCATGGGCGAGCTTGGGTCCTCAGGTAGGCGAAATCACGGCAAACGGGCTTCGTCCGGCACGCTGTCGAGCATCAGCCCGCCCGTGTCCGAGCCGCCCAGTACCACATAGGCACTGCTACAGAACAAAGAGTTCAACCGTTTCATGTCGGCGATCAGCTCCAAGTGTAGCGAACTGGTCTCGATACTTTGCACTACCTTGCGCTGCAGGCGGCTGACATGGGCGTGGGCAAGGCGCCGTTCCTGGGCGCGAAAACGGCGTTTTTCCCGCAGCAGCAGGCGGGCGCTTTCCGGGTCGGCACTGAGGAACACCGACAAGCCCAGGCGCAGGTTGGCCAGCAGCTGTTCCTGCAAGCCGGTCAGCTCTTCCAGGCCCACCTGGGAAAACTCCCGGCGCTGGCTGGTTTTCTGCTGCTGCACCTTGCGCAGCATGCGCTCGATCAGGTCGCAGGCCAGCTTGAGGTTGATCGCCAGTTCGATAATTTCTGCCCAGCGGCGGTTGTCCTGCTCGCTAAGGTCTTCACGCGTCATCTGCGCCAGGTAAAGCTTGATCGCGCTATACAGGGCTTCGGCATCCTCGCCCAAGGCGCGCACCTGTTGCGGCAGGGCGGCCTGGGTGCCGCGCAGGGCCGCGAGCATGGCTTCGAGCAGGCTGTCGACGATATCTCCAAGGCGCAGGGTTTCGCGGGAGGCGTTGGCCAAGGCCAGGCTGGGGGTTTCCAGCGCCGAGGTGTCGAGATGGCGCGGGCGGATCTGGCCGTTGCCGTTTTCCCGTTCGGGCAGCAGGCTGTTGCACAGCCGGCCCATGGGTTTGACCGTGGGCAGCATGATCAGGCAACGCAGCGTGTTGTAGAGCAGATGGAAGCCGATGACCAGCTCCTGTGCGCTGAAGCTCAGTGAGTCCATCCAGCCCACCAGCGGGTGCAGCACGGGGATGATCAGCAGCAGGCCGATCAGCTTGTACAGCAAGCTGCCCAGTGCCACGCGGCGCCCGGCGGCGTTTTGCATGCTGGTGCTGATGAAGGCCAGCAGCCCGCTGCCGATGTTGGCGCCAACCACCAGGCCGATGGCCACCGGCAGGCTGATCACTTCGGCACCGGCCAACGTCGCGGTGAGCAGCACGGCGGCCAGGCTGGAATAGGAAATCATGGCGAACAGTGCGCCGACCAGGGCGTCGAGCATGATGTCGCCGGTCAGCGAAGCGAACAGCACCTTCACGCCCTGGGCGTGGGTAATCGGCGTAGCTGCTTGCACGATCAGCTCCAACGCCAGGATGATCAGGCCAAGCCCGATGCCTACCCTGCCCAGCTGGCCGGCCCGCGTCTGTTTGCGCGAGAGGAAGAAGATCACACCCAGGAAGATCAGCAGAGGCGACAGCCAGGACAGGTCCAAGGTCAGCACCCGGGCCATCAGGGCGGTACCCACATCGGCGCCGAGCATGATCGCCAAGGCCGGAGTCATGGCCATCAGCCCCTGGCCGACGAATGAGGTGACCAACATGGCTGTGGCATTGCTGCTTTGCACCATGGCAGTGACCAGAATGCCGGCGACGAACGCCAGCGGGCGTTTGCTCATGTTCTGGCTGATGATGCGCCGCAGACTCGAGCCGAATACCCGAAGGATGCCGGTACGCACGATGTGGGTGCCCCAGACCAGAAGCGTAACGGCCGAGAGCAGGTTGAGCAGGGTCAGCATGGCGACGGCCCCCTGATGCATTGGCCCAGAGGGCCAAGAGACGAAGCGTGAGCGTTTGAAGAATTTTCAGTGCTCACTCAAAGCTTTAGTTGTTTTGCGCAGCTGTCGCCAGCTTCGCATGGCTGCCATTTATTTGAAACACACGGGAAATGAATGATTTCTGTGCGGCCTGTGGGAGCGGGTTTACCCGCGAAGAGGTCGGCACAGAAAAGCTGCATTCCAGTCATCCAAAAATGAAAAGGGCCCTGCGAAGGGCCCTTTATATCCTGCACTTCCTGATCTTATTGACCCGGAATGTCCTTGCGCAGTTTCACTGGGTCATGCTCTTTGCCGTTCTTGCGGGCCAAGGCAGTGCGCATGCGAATGTTGATGGCTTCCACTGCCAGCGAGAACGCCATGGCGAAGTAGACGTAGCCTTTCGGCACATGCACGTCGAAAGCTTCGGCGATCAGCACGGTACCGACCACGATCAGGAAAGAAAGTGCGAGCATCTTCAGCGACGGGTGCTTGTCGATGAAGTCACTGATGGCGCCTGCGCACAGCATCATCACCAGCACGGCGACGATGATCGCGGCGATCATTACCGGTACGTGGGACACCATGCCCACTGCAGTGATCACCGAGTCCAGCGAGAACACGATGTCGATGATGGCGATCTGGATGATGGTATAGAAGAACTTGCCACCTGCGCCTTTGGGTTCTTCCGCGTTCTCGTCCTCGCCTTCCAGGCCGTGGTAGATCTCTTGCGAGCTTTTCCACAGCAGGAAAAGGCCACCAAAGAACAGGATCAGGTCACGCCCGGAGATGCCCTGGCCAAGGACCACGAACAGGTCGGCGGTAAGGCGCATGACCCAGGTGATCGAGAGCAGCAGCATGATACGGGTGACCATGGCCAGGGCCAGGCCGAAGATCCGGGTGCGCGGCTGCATGTGCTTGGGCATGCGGCTGACCAGAATCGAGATCATGATGATGTTGTCGATACCGAGGACGATCTCAAGCGCGGTAAGGGTAAAAAAGGCAACCCAGATTTCCGGGCTGGTCAGCCATTCCATTTGTTTTCCTTCGAACGGTAAAGGCGACGCGCCCGTATCAGGGCGCGTTGCGTTAGGGAAATACGCGTTTATTAAAGACTACTGAACAGCGGAAAAATGCCCATCAGCAGCGCGGCGAGCATTATGCACAGGCACACCAGCACTGCCCACTTCAAGGTGAAGCGCTGATGATCGCCGAACTCGATGCCGGCCAGGGCCACCAGCAGGTAGGTGGAGGGTACCAGGGGGCTGAGCAGGTGTACCGGCTGCCCGACGATCGACGCACGGGCCATTTCCACCGGGCTGATGCCGTAGTGGCTGGCAGCTTCGGCCAGCACCGGCAGCACGCCGTAGTAGAAGGCGTCGTTGGACATGAAGAAGGTGAACGGCATGCTCACGATCGCGGTGATCACCGCCAGGTATGGGCCCAGCGCCTCGGGGATGACCGACAGCAGGCTCTTGGACATGGCGTCGACCATGCCGGTGCCCGACAGGATGCCGGTGAAGATGCCAGCGGCGAAGATCAGCCCGGTGACCGCCAGCACGCTGCCTGCGTGGGCGGCGATGCGGTCTTTCTGCTGCTGCAGGCACGGGTAGTTGACGATCATGGCGATGCTGAAGGCGATCATGAACAGCACCGGCAACGGCAGCACGCCGGCGATCAGCGCGACCATCAGGGCTGCGGTCAGGGCACCGTTGAAGTACAGCAGCTTTGGCCGGCGTGCGTCCGGGTACTGCGAAACGGTGATTTCGCTGTGGTCGATGTCGTCGGTGGGCAGGTGCAGTTCGCCCAGGCGGGCACGTTCGCGCTTTCCGTACATGTAGGCGATGGCCAGGATCGCCAGCACGCCGAACAGCATGGCCGGGATCATCGGCACGAAGATGTCCGACGGGTCCACGTGCAGTGCGCTGGCGGCGCGGGCGGTCGGGCCACCCCAGGGGGTCATGTTCATCACCCCGCCGGCGAGAATGATCAGGCCGGCCATGATCCGCGGGCTCATGCCCAGGCGGCTGTACATCGGCAGCATGGCGGCGCAGCAGATCATGTAGGTGGTGGCGCCGTCACCGTCGAGCGAGACCACCAGGGCCAGTACTGCGGTACCGACCGAGACTTTCAGCGGGTCACCCTTGACCAGCTTGAGGATCTTGCGCACGGCCGGGTCGAACAGGCCGGAGTCGATCATCAGGGCGAAGTAGAGGATGGCGAACATCAGCATCACGCCGGTAGGTGCGAGCTTGCTGATGCCCTCGAGCATCATCGGGCCGATCTTGGCGGAAAAACCGCCGAACAGGGCGAACAGGATCGGTACCAGGATCAGCGCGATCAAGGCCGACAGGCGCTTGGTCATGATCAGGTACATGAAGGTGATGACCATGGCAAAGCCGAGGAAGGTCAGCATGGCAATACTCCAGGCGTGGCGCGGCGAAAGGAAAGTCGATTCGGGCGGATCAGCGCGTTTGGCGCTGTGCGTGGAGCATGCGGAGGGAGGCTACGGAAAATCGGGCACAGGAATACATCAGAATCACCATTGTTGTTGTTGATTGGGCCGGGCGCGGTGGTTACCGGGTGCCCTGGCTGACCGGTCTTGTGCCGGTAGTGGGGGCTATCCTATGAGGGCAAGCTTTCAGCCAGCTTTCGCCGAAGCAAAGGCGACGAGAGGTAGGTGATGCAGGATGTGACCGAGGGTGGCTGCCATTGTGGCGCCTTGCGTTATCGGTTGGAGGGCGACCTGACGGACATTGCCCATTGCCATTGTTCGATCTGCCGGCGGGTCAGCGGCGGGCTGGTGGTGACCTGGCTCACCCTGCCCCGCTCGGGGTTCCGGTGGCTGGCAGGCGAGCCGAACTGCTATGTGGCACCGGCCAGCTGCAGCCGGTACTTCTGTGGGCATTGCGGGGCGCATGTGGCGCTGGTGACAACGCACAGCCCGGAGACGGTGGATGTGACGGTAGCGACGCTGGACTACCCGGAACGGGTGCGGGCCAGCCGGCATATCTGGGTGGGTAGCCGGTTGCCTTGGCTTCACCTGGATGAAAATCTGCCTTCGGAGGCGGAGGAGAACCTGTAAGAGATTGTGTTGGTGCTGCTGGCCCTATCGCCGGCAAGCCAGCTCCCACAGGTGTCCCACCACCTTCAGACCTGTGGTGGTCTTGTGGGAGCTGGCTTGCCGGCGATAGGGCCGGTACAGCCGTACTTACAACTGCAGGCCTCCTGCAGCCTTGTGCAATGCCCGCAGATGCTCGCCCACCTGCTTCACATTGGCTTCCACCGCTGCAATCTCCCTGGCCCGCGACGGCTCCAGCAGTGCCCTCACCTCTTTGTCCAGGCTGGTGCTCAAGCGCAGCAACTGCGCTTGCCGCTCGCTGCTGACCTGCTCCAGGTGCTTGCGCTCCTGCGGCTGAGGCAGCCCGTAGCCCTTGCTGTCGAGCAACTCTGCCGGGCGGCTGAGGAAGCCACTGTTGGCAAGCATCTGCCTGAGGGTCGCATCGGCCTTGCTGACGCTGCCATCGTTCAGCGCAGCGGCGTTCAGGTAGCGCTGCTTGACCTCGTCCTGGGCCAGCAGCAGTTGCCGGCGCAAGCTGGCCTGCTCAAGCAGCAGCAAGGCGGCGCTGGTGCGCAGGTCGGCCTGGGCGAACCAGCCCCGCCGTTGTTCGGCATCCAGGGCCAGCCAGTCTTCGACCTTGGCCTGCTTGATTGGCAACTGCTTCTTCAATACCTCGAACATGGCCTGGTAACGGTCGCGGTAAGAATCGAAGCGATAACCCAGGCGCAGCGCCTCGCGGGGGTCGTCGAGCACGCTGGTGTCGGCCAGGCCCCTGCCCTTGAGCACGGCCAGCAGGCCATTGGGCATGATGCTGTCGAGGTCGTTCAGGCGTGGGTTGGCGGTGCCGCTGCGCAGCAGCTTCAACGACTCTACTGCGCAGTTGTTGGACAGGAACCAGTAGTTGCCGTCGTAGCTCCAGTGCATTTCGGCGGCCTGCCGCACCAGGTTCTCGATCTCCTCGCGGTTGAGCCGCAAGGGCACCGACGCCAGGCTGCGCAATTCGGTCTTGGTGTATTCGTCGATCACCTGGCCCAGCGGCAGCACGAACAGGCGCGAGGGATAGGCGCCGACCAGGCCGTCCCAGCTGGAAAGCTGCACATCGTTGACAAAGGCTCGGTACGACAGCACCAGGCTCTGGTCGAGGTCCAGGCGGCATTCCGGCCCGCGTGGGCGGCCCGGCTTGCAGATCACCAGGCGCAGCATGCTGTGGCCCCAGCGGCTGACCAGGTTCTGGTTGGCTTCGGCCAGCAGGTAGTCCACCTCATAGACCCGCTCGGGGTCGATTTCGCCCAGAGGCTGGCGGGCGAAGTCGCTGCCGGCATTGATGAACGGCAGGCCCTTGGCGCAGCTGTCCTGCTGCGGTGCCCAGCCGAAGTGTTCGCGCAGGTACTGGTTCAGCGCCGGACGGCGGCAGCCGTAGCTCGGGTCGAGGAGGAAGTACTCCATGTTGACCGCGATGTACTCCTTGGGGCTGCTCAGTTCATAGCTGTCGGGGCTGCGCACGAACTGGCCGTTGTGCTGCTCGCGCTCGCCGCGTCGGCCCACGTACTGCTGCCAGCCGGCCAGGTCGAGCAGCCCCAAGGAG
>Ga0247824_10000009_pt1 | contig 68169 bp, 137 predicted proteins | sample 13C_PalmiticAcid_FD_194412 | JGI IMG/M metagenome (GOLD analysis project Ga0247824, IMG submission 194412) | Soil microbial communities from agricultural site in Penn Yan, New York, United States - 13C_PalmiticAcid_Day48 | ecosystem: Environmental > Terrestrial > Soil > Agricultural land...
GCCTGGGTCACCGGAGCCCCCGCCGTCCAGTCGGCCCCGGCCGCTCAGGCGGCGGCTCCGGTGACCCAGGCGGCTCAGCCCGTCGACGTCACCAATCTCAAGACCCTGGCACAGGCGATGTTCGACCAGGGTGTCCCGATCCAGGAATCGGTCAAGGCCCAGCTGCGGGCTGCCGGAGTAGCTGTCCCCGGCGAGTAGCAAGGTAGCCCCGGAATCGCTTGAGGCGACGCAGATTCGCGACCTGTCCGGGGCGCAACACATTCTCAACCAATCTTCTAGGAGGCCGAGTTGCTGGCTGTCTTGATCGTGCTCTTGATCGTGATCGTCCTTTTCGTCGGCCCGGCCCAATTCGATTCCGTTCTGGAGTCCTGGGACGGGCATCGGCAGCGCAAGACCAACCGGGTGAAGGAGGAGGTCGAATTGGCCAGCAGTCACGGCGGATTCGGGTTCCAGTTCCCGAGCGAGGTCGAACTCGATCCCGAGGAAGAAGACGAAGAGGAATGGGAGGAAGAAGATGACAAGCGACGCTGATCTGGAACGGGCCGCCGCGAACACCCGCTGGCAAAAAGGCGATCTCCGCAACGGCTCATTCCGGAACAACCTGAACATCAACGACATCCAGGCCCCGGCAGTGACGGAAGAGCAAGTCCGGTCCGTCGGGGTGGCCGCTGCTCGATACGCCATCGACAGCCAGCTGGAGCGCGACGAACTGGCCGAGCTGCTGAAGATGATCGGAGTCGGGTCGTGACGCCGGAAGAGCTGGCCGCCTACATCGTCGAGTGCCTCGAGGACCAAGGCGTGTATGTCGAGGACGGCAATGGTCTTGACGAGGTTCAGATCTGCGGCTGGGTCGACCTGAAGCAAGTGGCCGTCGAGATCCTGGCACGAATCGACAAGGGCCGATGAGAAAACTCGGCGGCGTCGTCTGCGATAACTGCCGGACTCTAACGCCCGTTCATAGAACCCCCGGTTGGATCTACCTACAAGTCAAGTCTGAATTGCCAAGCACCGACCTTGTATTCGACTTCTGCTCGTACTCCTGCCTCCGGGAATTCACCGCCCATTACCAGACACTGACCATCTGAAGGAAATGACATGCCTTTCGAATTCAAGCCCTGGCCGAAGACCCCCCGCCTGTTCCGCGAGGTCGTCATCACCGAGAAGATCGACGGGACCAACGGCGCCATCCACGTCTCCGATGACGGCCTGGAAGTCGGCGCGCAATCCCGGAACCGGCTGATCACCCCCGACGACGACAACTTCGGCTTTGCCCGCTGGGTCTACGACAACGCCGGTGCTCTCGCCGACACTCTCGGCCCCGGAGTCCACTACGGCGAATGGTGGGGCTCGAAGATCGGTCGCGGTTACGGACTCACCAACGGCGAGCGACGGTTCAGCCTGTTCAACACCGCCCGCTGGGATGAGCTGTCCGTGGAGGGAGTGGACAGCCTCTCGGTGGTGCCGGTGATCTACGACCTCGCCAAGTTCGACAGGGCCTACGTGAACCTGGCGATCGACGGCCTCCGCGAATACGGCTCGTTGGCAGCACCCGGATTCATGAACCCCGAGGGCATCATCGTCTACCACAAGGCGTCGCGGCAGGTCTTCAAGGCCACCCTCGACAACGACGGTCAGCCGAAGTCACTGGTGTCATGAATGCCGTCTGCCCGAAGTGCGGTGAGCCGGTGTCGACGGCGCTGCTGAAGGGGAACCAGCTGGTTCTGCTAAGCCCTGAATCGCGCACCGACGGAACAGTATTGGCCATCGACGGCCGCGCCACATTCCTCGACGGACCCCTTCTCGTAGAAGCCCGGCGTCGGAACATGCCCCTCTACACAAGACATGGAGTTACCTGCCGTGGATTCTGGATCACGCTCTGACGAAGACATCTGGGAAGTCGCCGAGGAGATCTACAAGCGACTGAAGAAGGTCGAGGGCGGATGTTACACCCGGTACTGGGATCTGGTTGAACACCCGGTCCCCGCTCACTCGAGTCGACTCGTCCGGGATGCAGCCTGGAAGCTCTTGAGGGGGGAAGGCTACATCAAGCGGGGGGCGCGTGTACCCGGCGGCGAGGAGTACTTCGTCACGACCGGCAAGCCCCTCTCGAAGCCGCGTAAGTGCATCGTCAGGGGTTGCGTGAACCGAGAGGGCGATGGCCAGATGAGTGGCGCCCTGTGCAGCCCGTGCTATTCAATGCTGACGAAGGGCGAGATCGTCCAGACGACTTCGTTTCTCGGTGACATGCACGAGGAGCTGAAGAAGCTTCGCCACGAAGAAGCTGTCCGAGCGGCAAGGAAGGCTCGGGAGTTCCACGAAGGTCGCCCTGCTCGCAACCCTCCATCTGGTGGCGCGGGCGAGACGAAGGCCAGGGGTGCCGACTCGATCAGCCCCGAACGACTCTCCTCTGGGGTAGGGCGCCTCCTTATTGACGCATACGACGCGGCAATCGAGCTCGGGGAGGTCCGCGAAACCAGCTCCACCGGCGGACAGAAAGGCCGAAAGCCGCAGCGGTACGCCTTGGTTCCGCCGGAGGCCGAGGACGTCATCGCCCGGGTCTACGGATGGGGTGCCCAGAAGTACTCGGAAGACAACTGGCGCAAAGGCTATGCGTGGTCGCTGTCGTACGAAGCACTGCGACGACACATCAACGCGTTCAAAGCCGGGGAAGAGCTTGACCCCCAATCCGGGCTACCCCACCTCGGCCACGCGGCATTCCATATCAACACACTGCTCGTCTACTCGGGTGATCTCGAGAAGTACGGGCAATTCGACGACAGGCCGAAACTGTGAAGACAGCCAAGGAATATCTCATCGACGGACTGATCCGGCTCGATAACGGCGACCGCTGGATCAAGGGCGAACTGTCGCGGTACATCGACAGCAAGCGCTGCTGGTGTGCAATCGGCGCTCTGGTTGAGGGGGACGGGGGAGACAGCGAAGAGTACGACCAGCGCTGCCTCGCCAACGAAGCCCTGGGGCGTGCGGCCGAAGAACTGTTTCCGCATCGGACGCCGGGCGGGATGGTCGCCGCCGCCAACTTCAACGACCACGCAGACACCACCTTCGACGACGTGAAGAAGGTCTACGAGCTGGCGATCAAGAGGGCAGGAGAAGATCAGTGAACGAAGTACAGACCACGCTGAAGAAGGCCCTGGAGTTGCTGGGGCCGAATGGCGAGAACTGGATCAAAGGCCGCGCCTGGGAGTACAGGAAGGACAACTCCAAGGCGTACTGCTCGGACGGTGCGCTCAATGAGGCCGCGCGCAACACAGATCAGTATTTCAAGGCCGCGCACGCTTTGGAGAAGGCCATGCCGACGCACCCCCAGCAGGTGAACTATGTCTTTCTCAACGACAAAGCCGACACCGAATTCAGCCAGATCAAGCGCCTTTTCGAAACAGCAATCGAGAAGGCGGCGGAGGAACAATGAATGACACCTGGTATGCGCTGGGCACCAATCCCTATCAGCAGAAGCACGAACCGCAACGACGGAAGCAGCTGCTGATCTTCCTGATCCTGCTGCTGGTGATGTCGGGGATTGCCGGGCTGACCGTCGTGTTCGCGGCCATCGCCTACTACGCGCCGTGGGTCCTCGTTGCTATCGGCGTCGGGGTGTTCCTGCGTTGGACGTGGCGACTGGCGGGGGAAGCGAGCAGGTCGTGAACGGGGCCGAGATCCTGATCTGCCGGGAGTGCGGTGCCTACGTCGACGACGCCGAGAAGCACGAGATGTGGCACCTGACGCTGACGGACCTGGTGAATCGCTCGTTGCCGTGGAAGCACAAGGGCGAGTGATGAATCGACAAGCGCTCACCAGGTTGCTGATGCGGCACTTCCTGCTGCCCGACCTGTACCCCCGCCCCCATGAATGCGGTTGCGGCAGGCGGTTCTATTCGCTCCAGCAGTGGGCCGAGCACGTCACCGATGCCATCTACCCGAGGAGCTGAGATGTGCTGGGCGGAAATCCATTTCGTGCGGCTGGTGAAGATCACCCTCGACGACGATCATCCGCTCGTTCCCCCGATCACCGTGGGCCGGTGCCAGCTCCACCAGAGTCACTGGCCGATGCAGCCGCATTTCCACTACGACGAAGAAGGCGAGCGATCCTACGAATGGGGATGAAGAATTGGCTCCGGCGCCTCGGCCAGAAGCTGGGGCTGATGGAGGAACCTTACGCGGGGTGGTTTCCTCTTCACGGTCCACCCGAGCCCCCTGCCAGCCGGAAAACGGTCCTGCGCGACTGCTACATCTCGATCAACGGCGTCGACTTATCGGATCACATCAGCTCCGTCGAACTGACAACGGCGCCGCCAGAAATCGACGAGGAGCCGCTGCGCTGGGCGGATAAGGAATACACCTGGACGACCGGCAGCTTTACCGTGCCCAGCTGGTGGTGGGACGAGTTGTTCGCCGAGCCGCAACCCGACACCGACACCCAGCGTCTCGACACTGACTACGACAGGACATTCGAATGAAAAAGCAGGTGGTCCACGCAGCGGTCTACGAGTTCGCCCTTCACCAAGACAGCACAGGGCACATTCCGGTGCGAGGGCATGGCCGGTACATCCAGTGCGAAGACTGCCGCTTTGTCGTCGATCTCAAAACCGGGCAGGCGGTCGAGGAATGAGCGGATTCTGGCTGACCCGAGACCACGTGAAAGTCCAGTGGTTCGAACGCGAAACCGACGCACTCAACAACATGAACGTCCGGAAACTCGGTGACTGGACGGCCAACCGGTTCCACTGGTGGGAAGTAGTCCCCGGCGGGCCACAAAGCGAGGAAAGCGAATGAAGGTCTACCTGACCGGTCGATACGACTACGAGGAATACACAAGAGGGCCGACCTTCCTGGAGGAGGAACACGCCCGGAAGTACTGCTCGGCCAACGACTTCTACGATTACGAGGAAGTCGAAACCGAAGGCGACCCCGGGGATCTGTACACGCGGTACATCGCCGTCGCCAAGCTCTACCATCCCAACACGATGACGTACGAAAATGCCGACAGCGGATATCACTGGGGTCTGCAAGGGACGATCCACACCGACCTGACCAAGACCAAACAGGAACTGCTCGAGTATCAGCGCCACTCGTTCGAGCCGTACACCGTCGGAGACACCGAAGAGGTCCAGGAAGGTCAGGCTAGTGACAGCTACTACGGCATCGGCTTGGTTTACGAAGTCGGCCGCGTCCTCCGGGTCAAAACCGAGTCGAATTACGAAGAGCGAGCCCGGGTTCGGCGTGACGAACTCATCCGGCAGTGGCTGGCCGACCATCCCGAGATCGAGGTGACCGAATGAAGAAGACTCTCACCATCGCCGGGCACGAGTTCGACGACTTCGAAGTGATCAGCGTCCGCGCCGCAGAGGGGCAGATGTGGCTGTGGCCCGACACGTCCATCTTCGACCTGACCCGGGCCAACGAACTTCTGCGCCCGCTCGACGACGCACCTGAGCCGTTCCGTGTGGTCACGCCCGCCGGTTACCGATACGACTGCAAGGTCCACAAATTCGGGTTGCCGTGGGGAGGGCCGCTCGGCGAACTGACGGCGATGGTCTTGGACGTTGTTGCCGAGTTGGGACCGGAGAGCTGATGCCGGGTCTGGTCTGCGGGGAATGCGGCGACAAGATCCGGCCCGACGACGACGCTGTGGAGCTCGCCTCGAATTGGTGGGTCCACGCGGAATGCTTTATCGAACAAGGAGATTAGGGATGGCGGAACAACTTGCTTTGAAGGTCACTCCCGATGAGGGGCTGAGCATAACCTTCGACGTTCGGGTGGAGACGTTGCTGGCCCTGGTTGGAGAGAACTGGGACGAAGGGACGCAGCTCCGGATCATCACACGGCCGGGCTGGATCGAAGTCCGGAAGGTGGACGAATGAAGCTGAAGCTGGCGCTACTGGGCGCACTGTTCCTGGCGTTGGTCGGATGCTCTTCGGGGCCTCCGGCCGATTTCGTTTCGGGGACCGTCATCGGCAAGGACTACATCGCCGAGTCCTGGATCTCCGTGCCGATCTCCTGCGGAACGAACTGCACCACCTACACCCAGATCTACAGCCCCGCCTCCTATCTGATCCATGTGGGGTGGTGCGACGACGGTTGCTCGACAGCGGACATTGCCGTCGAAGCAGTCGCCTACGAGCAGATCCAGATCGGCGACACCTACCCCCGGGAAGGACGTGCGGGGTGACTCTCTCGGATCTTATGCAGGAGTGGCTGTTCCAGTCTTCGGACTCCATCAGGCTGACGGCTCAGATCGAATACAGCTACGGCCGCAAGGAAGGAAAGCTGGTCGACGTCACCGGGCTTGATCTCTACAAATTCACCAGACTCGTCCGGGATCACTACATCCGGGAGGGGCGGTTGCCCGAATGAAGAAGCTCTTGGTGAAGATCATCGGCCCGATCGACGACTGGGGTCATCAGCACGGCTTCGTCCCCATCTGGGTCTGCTGGGTCCACGAGTGGCTCTGGTCGGGGCGGTGGAAGCGGTGAGCGGACCGGCCAAGTGGATCGGCAGCATAGAAGATGAGATTTGGGTCTGCGTCACCCACCGGCGCTTCCTGCCCTGCCGTCCCTGTCGGCGCATCGACATCGGCTCCCACTGGTCCTGCAACCCCCAGGAAGTCGAGAAGGTCCGGCAGTACCAGCAAGGGGGTGCCGATGGATGATCTGCCCGTCTGGACGCGAACACCCGAGGCGGACAAGAGGATTCGCGAGTTGTCCCTGCCGCCTCGGCTGCGCATGAAGACCCAGAAGATGCGGGACCTGAGGGATGCCGTCGCCGGGTACAAAGCCCTCGACGACTCCGCCCATGCCGGGATGTCCCCAGTCGGCGTCGACGCCCTCGCCTACCTCGAGCTGCTGCGCAAGCGGTCCAACGCTCGAGGTCAGCTGGCCCAGGTCATCGAAGAACTCGAATCGGATATGCCTTCAGCTCACGCCCAGGAGGCTCGACGCGCCGGGGAGGAGTTGTACCGGCTGCAAGTCAAGAAGAGGTGAAAGTCATTGAGTATCAACGATTCCTGGGAAGCGGGGGCGAAGTGCAGGGGCTGGGATGTCAACCTGTTCGACCCGGACACCTGGAAGCAGCAAGGCGACAACCCCAACCAGGCCGCGCGAGCTCTGTGTGAGGGATGCCCGGTGATGCGACAGTGCGCGGAGCAGGCGATCAAGTCCAACGCCACCGGAGTGATCCGAGCCGGAGCCTGCCTGCACCAGTCCACCAGTAACCCCCGCAGGCACGACCGCTTGCACTTTCTGATCGAGCACGGACGTCACGCCGGACCCGGAGAACTGGCCGCCTACCGGCACAGCGCCGAGATGGCCCGCATCCAGCCGGACAGCAAGTTCGCCCCGGGGATGCACCTCGCTGGACCGGGGGTGGGACCGGGAGCGGAGGAAGAGGTGGTCGAGCAGCACCGCGAGCTGTCCCAGATGGGGTTGACCGGGCCGGAGATCGCAGTGAAGCTCAACGTCCCCCTCCACACCGTCCACTACCTGAACCGGCGGCTGAAGAAGCGTGAGGCGGCATGAGCGGATACGCATCGGCGGCCGGAGAGTACTGGGCCAAGTCCTGGCGGGGAGTGTTGCCGCTGCCTCCGTCGAAGAAGTTCCCCCCACCTGTCGGCACCACCGGCCACGACGGCTACTACCCGAGCTGGCCGGACATCCAGGCATGGTCGGAGCAGACGCCGGATGCCAACCTGGGCCTGCGCCTGCCGAACACCGTCGTAGGAGTGGACGTCGACGCCTACAACGGCAAGACCGGCGGCCAGACCCTCGCCGAAGCCGAACGACGCTGGGGCGAGCTACCCCCGACCTGGCGTTCCACCTCCCGCAATGACGGCGTCTCCGGTATCCGGCTCTACCGCGTCCAGGCCGGGCTCGAGTTCGACACGAAGATCGGGTTCCCGGAGCTGGGCCTGGGGCATATCGAGGTCTGCCAGTTCTTCCACCGGTATGTGGTCGCCTGGCCGTCCATCCACGACGAGACCGGCCGGACCTACCGCTGGCTCGACCACGCCGGGATGGAGTCGGACATCCCCAGAGAGGGACATCTGCCGTACCTGCCGCAGCAGTGGGTGCAGGCTCTCGCGCGGGAGTCGGCCGGGCCGTTGTCGTCGGCGGATGTGAAGGCGGCACTGGCGGGACTGACCCAGGGGCCGCTGTCGCCGTCGGTACAGAAGGTCTTGGCGAGGGCGCTGATGGATCTCACCGGCAACCCCGAGTCCCGGCACGACACCACCCTGCATCACGTCTTCGACCTCCTGCGCGAGTCGGAGAAGGGCGAGTCCGGGGTGCAGACGGCCCTGGAGCAACTGCGGGCGGCATTCGTCAGGGTCGTCGGCAAGGACCGGGGTGAGCAGGCTGCCGCTGCGGAGTTCGACCGGATGGTGGCGGGGCAGCGCGGGCACGATCTGATCGCCACGTACCCGTCCAACCAGGGTCTGCTCGGGGCGCCGCCGAAGTCCCGGGTGTCGGCCTACCTGCCGGAGGAGCACGCCCAGACTCTCGAGGCGGTGAGGCCACAGGGCCCCGAGAGCTGGCAGGAGGACATCGGACAGGCATTCGACGCTTCACCTCCAATGCAGTCCTTTGTGGACGTCGAATACGACCCGATCTGGGACCTGATGGGGACGGAGCCGCCGAAGCCGTCGGGAGTGGACGAAGGGAACCGGACGTCGTGGGGACTGCTCGACATCGACCAGCTGCTGTCCGACGACACCGAGCCGGAGCTGCCGACCGTGCTGAGGATGGACGACGGCACCCCGCTGTTCTATCCCGGCCGGGTCAACGCATTGGTCGGCGAACCGGAGTCGGCGAAGTCCTGGCTGGCCCAGCTGGCGTCGACTCAGGAGATCCGGGCTGCCTGCAAAGCCATCTACATCGACTTCGAGGACATCGGCCGGAACATCGTGGCGCGACTCCGACTGCTGGGTGCCGACGACTCCGAGATCAGGGGTTCGTTCGGCGTCTCCAACCCGGACAGCCCCCTCGGCGCCGACGAGCAAGAGGAACTGTTCGCGGCGGTGGACGAGCTGATGCCGACGGTCATCGTGGTCGATGGAGTGAACGCGGCGATGGTTCTGCTCGGGCTGGACCTGGAGAAGAACACCGATTGCACCCAGTTCCACCAGTTCCTGCTCAAGCCCCTCACTCGTCAGGGCGCGGCCGTCATCACCGTCGACCACGTCCCGAAGAACAAGATGGGCCGGGGTGGTTTCGCAATCGGCGCGCAGGCGAAGAAGGCGATGGTCGACGGGGCGATGCTCGGTGTCACCTGCAAGGTCCCGTTCGGCGAGGGGCGCCTGGGCGAGCTGGAGATCGTGGTCCTGAAAGACAAGATCGGCAAAGTAAGAAAGCTCGCCGAGAAGCGCGGGAACGACGATTACCTGGCGACCGTGGAAATTGACGCCAGGCAGGAGGGCCGGGTCGTCATCTCCATTTGCAAGAAAGGTACCGGAAATGGCTCGGACGGAAATGGAATAAGCAAATCCGACGCCAATCTGCTGTTCAAGATGGCCCGCGTCTCGGAATTCCTGGACCGCGCAGGACGAGAGGACGGACTTTCCTTCACCGCCATTTTCAAGGAGCTCAAAGGCGGGCGGGACGAGCTGGCGCGGGCGCTGACGGCACTGGAGGAGCGCGGGTCCATCGAGGTAGTGGACGGGCCTCGAGCGAGTCGTCTGCACCGCTTCGTCACGCGCTTCCAGCCGACCGATCTCGACCTCTTGGGTTCGCCGGAGAGCACGACTGATACGTCCGGTAGTGACTGATAAGGCCACCGATCCGATTCGATCCGGATGGGTCAGTCGGATCGGTCGCAAAAGGTCCCATTTCCCGACCCGATATCCCCGAGCTGACTGAGCCGACCTACCCCCCCCTTTAGGGGGGTAGTCGGATCGGTCGGATCGGTCGGGTGGGAGCCGCCTCGGATGACTGGATGAAAGGAGGCGGATTGAGCCCGGGTAAGCCGAAGCAATCCGGATCGGTCAGGAGGGTCAGCAATGCCCACAGGACGACCAAGCCGAAGCTCGCGTACTGCCACCACTGCAAGCGTCACGTACTGAGCGCTACCTACGACGCCCTCCCGCGAACCTTCGACCCGGTACCTCTGACTATGGAAGGTGAGCTGGCCTGCCTTCTGCGCGGAGAAGCAACGTGGTTTATCGCGGGCGGGCATTTATACAAAAGGAATTCCTGGGCGATCAAAACAAGTCCGCGCGGTCTCGGGGGAATGATCGTGCAACCCCACCACTGCGACCACCCCCAGCCGTCGGGCTCTCACGCGAATTGGCCGCAGCCGAAAAGCGACGACCCGGGATTCTAGAAAGGCCGAATATGTTTCAGGTTTCTACGGAAGACGGTCGGGTGTATCTCGATCAGGTTTCCCCCGCCCGCTCCATGAGTCCGTCCGAAGCGCGAAGTCTCGGCGAAGAGCTGATCGGATGGGCAGACGAGCTCGAGGTCCGCCAGCGCGTCCAGAGGATGGAAGAGCAGAGACGGATACGCGAGGAGAACAAGCTACGGAAGCGCCGATGAAAAGGTGCAAGGACTGCGTAGCGGAAGGGATCACCACACTCCGCGATGCATTCCACCCTGGCCCGAGGTGCGCTACCCACCATCGAATCTTCACCAAGACCCGCAAAGCCAACAACCACGAACTGATGGTCCAGCGCACCTACAAGCTCCAGCCAGGCGAATACGCCAAAGCCAAGGAGTTCCAAGAAGGCACGTGCGCTATCTGCCAATTGGCCACAGGTAAAAGCAAGAGGCTGGCAGTAGATCACGACCACGGGTGCTGCCCGGAAACTCCAACATGCGGTAACTGCAATCGAGGTCTTCTGTGCAGTGAATGCAACCAGCTCCTGGGCCGCGCCAAAGACCGCACCGACTTTTTCCACAGGGCTATCCGCTACCTGGATGACCCACCGATTCCCCGAATGAGAAGAGCAGAAAAATGAACCGCATCTCCACAGCCCTCGCCGACATCGCCTACGAACTGCTCATCGTCTGGGCGTTCCTCGGCGCCATCCTCTTCACGTCCAGCGCACCGTCGTGGTGGAGCACCACCTTCACGGTCCTCGGCACGGTGTTCGTCGGCCTGGCCGTCTACCGCTTCTTCGCCGACCGGAAGGCATGACATGTACGCGATGTGGATTGTTTTCATCATCCTCGGATTCGTAGTCGGGGCCGCCGCTGTCTTCGGTGCCGTGATCGCCTTCGCCGAGGACGAGTTCGGCCTGTGGCTGCTCGGGGTGGTGGCTGCCGTCGCCGCGTATGGCATGGCAGGTTTCGGCATTGCCCAGGTCACCTCGATCGAGCGCCAGCAATGCGAGGAAGCCGGTTACGAGTGGATCACCGGGACCTGCTTCGGCTCCAACGTGAATGTGAACCAGCCATGAGGCGGGCGAGTGTCCTGACCGAACAGGAGCGCCGAGACCACGAATGCAGGCGCCAGTGTCCACGAGGGCGCGGAGCCCGTGGCGACGTCAAGATGTGCGACCACGGCCGGATCTGGGAGTGGCGCGCAAACACCGAGCGCTGGCGCCAGCTGAGTTGGCGCAACCCCTTCCAGCGCCGCCGCTACACCATCGCCCGCAAAGCCCTGCTCACCGAGGAGGAGTCATGAGCTGGATCAGGTGCGTCCCGGACAAGCACCACTGCCTGAAGCCGGTCTTCCCGAGGGGCTACGCCCGGGGGAGCCAGTGGCAGTGCGATGAGTGCGGGTCTGTCTGGACGCTGAAGCTGAACATCGACGACGGCCTGATCGTGAAGTGGAGTCGGTCATGACGCTACTCAGGGGCTGGCACGGCTGGGCGGCGGTGACGCTGGTGGTTGCGACCGTCGACGCCCTCGCCCCGGAAGGCCAGACGATGTCGGAAGCCCTCTACCGCGCCCGCCAGAAGCATCCATACCTGGTGGTGTGGCTGGTGACAACGACCGCTGTCCACTTGCTGGCCGGAGATCACCCGAGCATGGCCCGCATCGACGTGTTCAAGCTCTTCGGTGTCGGCCGTAGGAGGCTCCGAACCCTCCGGGGGTCACTCAGGTATGCCGAGGGCGGTTTCGTCAGCCCTAGGTCGTCCCATTGCAGCGGGAATGAGGTGCTGTGGCCAAGCCAGTGATCATGACCCAGTTCCGGCACTGGACGGACGCCTACCCCGAAGCCGTCTTCCGTGCCCACATCACGGGCCGCCGCTATCGGGTCTGGTACGACCCCGCCAACCGGTGGTGGAACGTCACCGAACTGACCCAGCGCCACCGGCTGCCGTACCCGGAGGAGGGTGGCCATGCGTAAATCCGCCGAGCTGACCCGCGAAGAGGTGGCCTCGGGCCTGTGGAACGTCAACTGCTGCGACCAGAAGCTGTCCGGCACGATGACCGCCCACTGCACCGCCTGCCACGCCACGTTCACCCGCCCGGGTGGATTCGACCGTCACCGCCGCAACGGGAAGTGCCTGAACCCGGCGACGCTGCTGGACACCAACAAGCGACCGGTGTTCCAACGCGCCGACCGGAAGTACCCGTGCTGGCAGATGGCCGGACCCGACGACGACCGACCCGCATGGGAGACCTACGAATGAGCGGCATCTGGTTCACATCCGATCTCCACCTGGGCCACAAGCTGGTCGCCTCGGAGCGCGGGTTCGACACCACCGAGGAACACGACGCCGCCCTAGCCGCCAACTGGGATGCGCTGGTCCGCCCGCAGGATCAGGTGTACGTCCTCGGCGATCTGTGCATGAGCCGGGGCAGCGGAGGTCTGACCAGGGCACTGGAGTGGATCTCCGAACGGCCCGGCATCAAGGACCTGATCTGGGGCAACCACGACTCCGGCCATCCGATGCACCGCGAAGCCCACAAGAACCAGGCCCGGTATCTCGGGGCGTTCCGGTCGGCCCAGCAGTCGGGCATCCGCAAGATCGGCGAACACCGGGTTCTGCTGAGCCACTTTCCCTATCAAGCCGACCACACCGCAGAGGTTCGCTATCCCCAGTGGCGTCCGCCGAACTACGGGGAATGGCTCATCCACGGGCACACCCATTCGAGTCGGCAGCGCTACGGCAGCAGGCAGCTCCACGTCGGCCTGGACGCGCATGGCCTGAAACCCGTGCCGTTGAAGTGGATCGAAGAGCAGATGAGGAAGGACTACCCATGAGCTTGTTTCGTAATCGGTACGGGGGTAGGTCGCGGCTCGGTCGATGGGTAGACCGTCTGCGCGTGCTCATCCTTCCGCCGAGATGCGTGTGGTGCCGAACCAGGGGTGCCACTATCCACGCCAACGGCGGAACGTGGTGGCACGGCGACTGCTTCGACGAGAACATCACCCGGCAGTTCGAAGCGATGGGGCTTTACGAATGAGCTGCCAGCACACCTTTTCCGATCTGGACCCGGGGGAGTGCCTGCGTTGTGGCATCGCCCCTGGTCCCGAGTGGCTGTACGGCACCTGCGGCGGCTGCAAGCGAGAACTGAGCAGCGTGAATCTCTACCACGGCTGGTGCCCCCACTGTCATCACACATTCCCTCCGGAGGACGACGAATGAAACTCTGGCGCATCAATCCCGCGTACTGGTGGGAGCTCCTGGACAGTCGAACCAGAGCGCATGTCCGGTTCCACGCCATTCGCGCCGCACTGAATCCGCGACTGAGTGACCAGGCGGTGGAGGCGATGTACAACGTCTTCTACTTCCAATACTCGATCGACCAGGCCAAGCAGGCGGGGCGAAAAGACGCGGCCGACTATGTCGAGGCTGAACTGCGCTACGTGTCGGCCGAGGAAGCCCTGGAAAGCCTTCGTCGCAGCGCCGACCGGGTGATCGAATACCAAGACGCGGCGTACAAGAACCAGACTGCGTTGTACTTCCCCTCGAGCCGGAGAGCCGGATGAGCACATTCCTGAATTCACTGAAGATCATCGACGAATGCGCGGTGTGCCAAGAAGACGTGAGGTTCTGGCGGCACCGGTGGTATCACGTCACACCGAACGCCCTGGGCCTGGAGCTGCACGGCGAGGACGGCCACAAAGCCTTCGGCGCCAACGATACCGAAGAGGGCGTGACGTTCTGGCGTGAGAAGTACAAGGGCCAGAAGGAGCTGTTCGAATTCCTCGGCATGACCCCGGGCGAGTTCAGGCGGTTCCAGGAGGCCAACCCGAAAATTACGGAGGGGGTAGGGGAGTGAAGATCAAGAAGAAAGAGCTCCGCCGCCTGCTTCGTGAGGTGATCGGCCCGGACCACGAGTTCGAATTCGAGACCAATGTGTATCAGGTCCCCCCCGGCGTGAAGGAGCTGCACGTGCCGAGACTTATGGGGCTGGAGGCCAACAAACTCAAGGCCGTTCAGCGAGCACGGGCCGAGAAGCTGCTCCGGGAAATGCGGAAGGGGTAGGAGATGTGTGAAGAGTTCCTGGATCAGCTCGAGACCGTTACCCGCGTCGATGTGATCTGCGACTTCAAGCGTGTGCGTCAGCTGAACGGAGTCAAGTTCGTCGCGATGGTCTTGCAGGACGACAACCGGACGATGAAGCTGTTCCTGGTCTCCCGCGACGACAACGGCAAGTCCGTCGAGGAGTACCACGCGAATCTTGCCCGATCTTTCCAACAGCAGGATTTCGCGGGTCCGGTCGATGCAACCCTCCATGTTGAAACCGGCGAGGAACCAGAGGAGAGCTTGGCGAGTCAGCTGGCCGAGGAAGAGCTCACGCTGAAGGAAAAGCTGGTCGCCGCTCGCAAGGCTGCTGGGATGTCCAAGGCCGACATCACGAAAGCCCTCGGCTGGAAAGAGAAGGAGGTCAGTCGATTCGAGCGGCTGGACTCCAACCCGACGCTGGCTCAGATCCGCTACTACGCCCATGCTATCGGTGCCCTGGTGACCTTCGGCGTCGAAAATGGTAAGGGGGTAGGCGGGTGATCCAAAGTCAGATGCGGTATCGGGTCAGCTGCGACAGCTGCCATTCCATTTATCATCACGCCGGACAACTCAGCTGGTTGAGTGATCTGGACACCGCCCTAGCCCTGGCCCGTGAGGGTGGATGGCGAGCAAGCCCCGCCAGAGCTACTTGCCCGACCTGCCTGGGCCTGAAAATGGGAAGGGGGTAGACGGGGTGAGGGTCTACAAGGAGCCGTACGCCGAGGTGCGCAAAGGCCGCAACAACCGGGGTGAGGGCTGGTTCATCTACGTCAACGTCAGCCCGACCCGGTTTGTCACCTTCGGCCCGTATGCCCGGCAAGACAAGGCATTCGAGATCGCCTTCACGGAAGCATCCTTTGCTCGCGGTCGTGGGCATCTTCTGTCGGGGTTTCGTGAACGGGGCGGTGATTGGAGCTGGATCATATGAACTGTCCGAAGTGTGGCGCGGACTCCGTCGAGGGTCACCTCTGCTGGTCGTGCGTGAAGCTCCTGCGGAAAATCCTCGAGGGGTTGGAGGAGGGCGTGGATGAGCTGGAGACGCAGCTGACGAAGCAGTCCGTGGACGTGAAGCAGCCCGGCAAGACCGACGAGGTTCCGCTGCTGTTCGACGAGGCCGCGTCGGATGTGCTCGAGCTGCTGCGGGGAACTCTCGCCGAGTGGTCCGGGGAAAATGCAGGAGGGGTAGGCAAGCTCGGTGAGTGCCGCCGCCACCTGGCCTGGCTGATCACCCACGTGGTGGACCTGCGGTCCGAGCCGGATATCGACAGGATGTTCCGGAAGTTGATCTACGTTCGGAGCCGGATCTACTCGGTGATCGACCGGCGTCAAGAGAAGGTGGCTCTGGGGCGCTGCGCTTGCGGTCTGGATGTGTGGAGCTTCCCGGATCGTGAGGTCTGGGTGTGCAAGTGCGGGGAGCGGTTCAACGTTCAGACCACCCGCGAGCGCTTCCGCAACATCGGCCGGGAGCAGAAGGTCACCGCCAAGCAGGCCGAGGCGCTGGGGGAGGTGTACGGCCGGGTCATCCGTGCCCGCACCGTCCACCAATGGCATCGCCGTCGTCACCTGTCCGATCACGGCAAGAATGAGGAGGGGCTCTGGGTGTTCCGGTTCGGTGATCTCCTAGAGCTCGCCGGTGAGGGCGTGGTGCAGCAGCTCGAGGTGAACGATACCTAGGTCGGCGGGGCCGGGCTCGATTTGATCGGGTACGTCAGCCCGGCCCGTCACCACTACGTCACCCCAGAGGATCGGAAGTCCGCACGGTCCGCGTAGCTGCTGCATCGCCCACATCGCCGAGACGTTGAAGACGGGCCGGGACACCAGAGCCGCGCCGACATCGACCCAGAACACCAGTGGGCCCAGCCATTCCGCGTACACCGAATCGGCCCGGATGGTGTTGGCGATCAGTCCCAGCGTGTTGGTCCGGCTGAGAGACACGAGACTAACTACACCTGTTGTGGTGATGAGCAATCCATGCATGGGGCAACCGCTTCGGTGAATGGGTGGGTGGTTAGGGGAACGAACGGACTCCGGGTCTAAATCGGTGGTTTGAGGTGGTTTGTTACCGGGTATGGTTGCCCGGTCAACAGCAGCGTAGACCGCTCTACCGACAGTGAACGCCGGTGTTCTGGACGTCTATCCAACTGTGACCATCGGCCCTAGGTAAGGCTTCACTTCGGGAAAATGCGAACGGGTTCCGTTCCACCCGGAAGCAAAAGTTACCGAGACCGCACCAGCCAGGCCAGACGCTGCAAGTGCCGTACGGCCGCCTCCTTGCCCTGCACCCACGCGGCATGGGCACTCGGGGCCGGGTGCAGGGACACGAACCATTGCGAGGGTATGCCGGACAGCTCGCCCGTGACCAAACAGATACCCGTATCGGTGGAGTAAGCAGCCATCCGGCCGGGAGAGAAGCGGACCAGTATCTGTCGGCCCACCTCGCCCCCCGGCCCGATGCAGCGTAATCGCAGCTCTCCGCTCGCCGGGATGTTCATAGCCGCTGTGTGTTGGTCAGCTCCCCCGGCCGGAGGTGACTCAGCCCCGCATTCACCAGAGCCTCTATCGCCTCGGCGGGTGTCAGCCCGTGCGCATCGGCGTAGGTCGAGACTTCCACCACCCGCGACCACCCGGACAGCTGCGCATAGGTGATGACGGCCGGACTGTCTTCCATTACTGAATCCTTTCCAGCTCGGCGATTGTCGGCCCGGCGTACCCGTACTCCCACACAGACGATCCGTCGTTGAACAGGGTCGAGGCGGGCACACGGGCAACGTATACCGGCCAATCCAGCACGGAGTCCGATTTGTGCATCCCGTGCTCGGCGGCATAGCTGGGCGCGGTCGTGACCCAATCACCGGAATTGATCACGGGCTCCACGTCCGGCGGCATCGCGCGACAGACAAGGATCATTCGGTCGGGGTTGTCTCTCGCATCTACGGTCTGAAACCACGCGGAGGCATACTTGCGCATCTCCTCGTCAGTCAGCGTGCGTCGTGGATGGTCGTAGATGTCCTGCCCCCACATCGGCCGCAGATCGGTTATGCACGTGCCAGACGTCGGCGCGGTGTGCTGGAGGCGGTAGTCGTTCATTGCTCGACTTCTTTCGGGGGTTGGGGTATGGCTAGTCGATCGCCTCGATATTGATAACCACGTCTTCATTGCGGTAGAACTCGACAACTACCCGCTTGCCGTCGAACTTTCTCGAGCCTGTCCGCACAGCGTTAGCTCCCTTGCCAATCGTTCCACCGCCGCCCAATCCGCCCGACAGCTCAAGCGCGAGCATGTCATCGAGCCGAAAGTCTCCGTCTGTCGTTCGGGCGACTACTACACCGCCATCGCGGCCCGTTCCTCGCTGAAGGTATTTGATGGTGGTTTCAATCTTCTTGTTCGCCATTGCCCTAATCCTCTGCTCGGTAATCGGTTCGGTCGTGGTTAGTTGCGCTCCGGCTGAATGTCTCGAACTGAGATCCACCTGCGCCCGTGCTCTTCGTTGTCCCACGAGACCAGGGCTTCGGAGTGGTCGCGAGAAGTGCTAACTACTAGACCGACCCCAAGGTATCGGTTGGTCACTCGGTCGCCTGTCATGATGTCGGCCATGATGTCTATTCCTTTGCTCGGTAATCTGTTCGGGGGTCGCGTGCCCGGTGACCTATGACGGTCGTACGCCTGTAGCGTCCTGGCACTCTTTGCTAGTCAGTCATGAATGCCCAGTCACCCACGGTGTTCCCGTTGTGGTCGCGCAAGATCCCCTGTTCGCCATCTCGGGGGCTCCGCTCGGACAACAGTTCACTTGCCAGCTCTCGCAGAATGCGGCCGACCTCTTCGGCGCGCTCGCTGTAGTACTCGGATGAATCGGCGTCTCCGAATGCAGCGTTGCCGGTCTCGATTTTCAGCGTGAATGCCATTGCTCTAATCCTTTGTCCGGTAAATGGTTTGGGGGTCACTGCGCGTCGGGTATGGGTGACAGGATGGCGGCGATCCAGAGGTCGAATGATCGCTCTGGATCTGAGTCGACGGCCACGGCATTTGTATTCACAAAATCTCGGTATTCCATGCCATCGTTATGGGTCATTCCGTCGGTGATAATCATTGCTCTAATCCTTTGCTCCGTCGGTGATCCACTCGGACAGCCCCGCGAGACGGTCGCGCTTGTCCTGCAAATTGGTTTCCTGCAAGACGTCGGTCACGATTTCGACCCAGTCCACGGAATTCAAATCGGCGTCCCGGATCTCACCGTATGCACCTTCATCGCCACCGCCCAGCTCGGAAACGTACGCTTTTACGCGATCGGCGGCCTTCTCTACGTCGTTCCACGTACTGTCTTCCTCGTCGAACCATGCCGTACGTTCGATGATGCCCATGTAGGTTTTGTAGGCGTCGTAATCGTTGTCCAGGTCGAGCCGGACGGCGGCGGTATCTCCGTGGGCTACGTTGTATCCGGTCACTGTTCTAATCCTTTGCTCGGGTGGTTATTTGGTGGTGGGTTGGTGGGTAGCCTAGTCGCGTGGTCCGACAGTCGTCACGGAGTCCAACGTATCCCGGCCAGCACTTCCCGTAGCTCTTCGGACAGCCCGGGGAGTGCTCCGAGATGAGCTAGGGCTATGCCGATCGCGAGCAGAGACGCCCAGACGGCCATTGCAGGCAGCCACAGGACTAGAAGCAGTGGGTGGCTCTGCTGCTTGCGGTAGTCCATGGGTCACCTCCGCCCGCGCCATCGGTACCACGGTTCTAGGCTGTCCCAGTAGGGAACTCCGTCCGGTGTGTGATACGTCGGTTCGGGTAGGTTGCGCTTGCGGGTGAGCCAGTTGTGCACGACAGCCCGGGTGACCCCCAGAGCTCGCGCAACGTCAGACTGCCCGTAGATGGTGTCTTCCACGGCGTCACCCCCGGAGATGCTGGAACGCCACGACAAGCGCGTGAGGGTCGTTGATGGTGAGTCCGTAGAAGACTTTGCGCGCGTAGTGAACGCTGCCCAATGCGATGGTGAGGGCTGCTAGCGTCTCGATATTCGCCAGCGTCTCACCGGGGTACGTGCTTTCCTGTGCTGCTGTGATCATTATCTTCAATTCCAATCGTTTTCGTCGTAGTTGTTCCAGTCGTACGCGTCGTACTCGCGCTTGTTCGCGTACAGATTCCACACAGTCGCCGAGAATTGTTCGACGCCATAACCACACGCCCTTGCCCAATGTTCGTTGGAAGTCATGCCCGTGCGTTCGTAAATCTTCGGTGCGTTCATGATCATTTGCCCTACTCGCTTTCTCGATACCATGTAGCCATCGAATTACCTTGGATTGTCCAGCGATGGTCCACGGCCTGTTGTGTGATGAACGCGGCAAGACTGTTCGCGACGTGCCCGGCCGTGTCCCTTCGCGCTTGCCGCTTGAGCTCTAGCCAATTCTCGATATGCGCATCGGTGCTGTATACATCCGCCTCGGGGTTGTGCAAGATATCCCGGTCAACGCGGAGCGCCATCCCGTAATGGTGAACCACGTCACCGGTACGCAATTGGTCGGTTGTCACCCGCTCAGTAGCCATTGCCTCACTCGCTTTCAGTAGTCGTGATCGGTGCCGCGTACGAACATTTCAAAGTAGCGATCCAATACACGCGCGACGTACAGCAAGCCATCGGCACCATTCCGGCGGTACTCCTCTACAATCATGTTCGTCTGCCAGTTCTCGTGAAACTCCAGATACGCGCCCAGGTCGCCATCCGGCCGGAGCATAGGCGCGCTGAATTCCCATTCATCCGGGATGCTCTCGCCTGCCACGTACAACACTTCGGCAATGGGATACAGCCAGCCGACTACCCAGCCCTTTAAGTCGCGGCCGTCGAAATCGTCCGCAATCGGGAGATAGTCACGTGTCTTCATTGCCCTACTCGCTTTCGGTGAGGTAGTACCGCGACCCGTCCGGCAACGGCACGACAATGGCCGACGCTGGCACGCTGGGCGGTTCGATTCCAGGGCCGCAAATGTGGTTGCCCATGGTCGCGCAGTTCCAGCCCGCGTCATCCTCGGCGATGGCGTTTGCGGTGCCCGGTGCGATGAACAGCATTGCCAGCAGGAACAGAATGGTGTGCATGACGGCCTCCAATCGGTGGTAAGTGAAGGGGATACGCGGGACCGCGCCATTGAGGTCCCTAGCCGCGCCATTGAGGTTGTATCCCTTGCGCCCTTAGTGACCTATGACGGTCGTACGCCTGTAGCGTCTAAGGGCCTTCTAGCTATGAGTTGGCGACGATCGAATAAGTGACCGTTCGGACTACCTCGCGTCGCCAATCGCCGGACGGAACGATGATTTCGTGGTAAGCGATGACGCAAGTCCCTGCCGCGATCGCAGAGCCGGGATTGGTCGACCGGTACCACGTGGACGCGGCCACCAGTGCGGCGTGCGCGCCGGGCAGGGTGTCATGGGCCGACAGGCGGAACACAACCGGTTCGTGGTGCCGCGCGTACTCGGAGATTTGCTCGGTTCGAATGACTGTCCAGCTCATCGCGCACCACCGAGAATGCGGAAAGCGTCGGCCAGCCCCTGGGGATCGTTCCTTCGCAGCAAGTTTGCCGCCATGTGGTGGCCGGACAGTCCCAGGTGGACGTCTACCGGGTTGCTCCCCACACGGAACAGCAGAGCCAGCGCTACAGGGTCGTTCCTGCGAAGCATCTCGCCGACGTTCGCGCGGATGGTGGATTGGGCGTAGCCCTTCAACGCGCGTTCGGAGTAGGCCCAGTCGAGGTTTGTGCGGGAATCCTCGGCCGTCAGATTCCATTCGTGGTCGGTGGTGTCGCTGGCCTTATCGAGAGTGATCATGGTTCTTTCCTCCTGGGTGTTGGTGTACGCAAATACGTGCTTTGAGCGACGCGGAGTGGAATCGAACCACTCTTTGATTGCCTGGTGCCCTAAGGCCGCGTCGAAAGTGTGAGTTGGATGGTTGGGTGGCTAGTCCAGCTTGCGACTCGCGTATGTGGCACATAGGGCCGATTAAGCCCACTTAGAGTTTCTGCGATCGCTGCCTATTGAGTTTGCCGATGTACGTGCGGAGTAAGCGTTAGGGAAGGGTGGAAATCGTCCGGCCCGCTAACCCGCCGTGAACTTCATGTACACATAGTGCTCTTTAGGCGGATACGGTGTCAACACCCTTGCAAGTCACGGTACGGTAACGATCGCCTGTATGCCTAAGTCGCTGGTTTTGTCAATACTTTTGCAGAAATTTCTAGTCTTTAACGTAGGAAAGTATGGGTCGTGACCTGCGGATATTCGCCAGAATCGACGAACGCAACCTAGTTGGTGTGGCTGTACCGGAGAAGCCCTTTCGTGGCTTAGGAGGCCATATAGGGCCCTTTGTGTACGTCACTGATTGGGCTGTATCCGCTGTATGTGGCTACCTGTGTGCACCATGCATACACGCACCCCCGTATACGCATACCTATGTGTACATACTACCTATGTGTATGCATAGTATGTACATACACACACAGTATGCATACACATACATTGCATAGTTCAACTATCTAGAACACACACTATCTACATGAACACAATCTATTAGATCACTATCACACACCATGATCATCTGCATATGAACCATTGTATATGCATAGTATGTATGCGCATACAGCCAAGCGATGTGCAGAGTACACACGCCGCATCGCACCCCGATCACTCGCGCAGACATGCACACACACCACCCGATGTCAAGAGTGAGGTTGCGCCGGTGCTCGTGCGAGCTTGCCAGCCTCTGCACTCCGGCGAGATCTCGATGTGTGCCTGCCACGGATTGGCCATCGACGCTCGCACGCGCTCGCCGAAGCCACCTCGAGCCTTGCTGATCTCACAGCCGAGAAATGTCTGGCAATCGGACGCCGAGTGTCACACCAAGATCGTCCCCAAATAGCCTACCCCCCTAGGGTTTACGGGTATGGGGGGGTATACCCGGTATGGGTAATCGTCAAGAAAGGTTGACGCCGCCTCGCGCCTTTTCCCTCTCTATTCAAAAAAGTGCTCTGACCTGCGGTTTTGCGAGGAATTTCGCGGATGTCGACTCGTTTTTCGCCGAGTGCGCCTTCGAAATTGATGCCCGGCCGCGCATACCCCCCCGGAAAATTCACGCGGCCGGACATACCCCCCCAATTATCGCTTGGCGACCGAGTCGAGAATGGAGGTGGTGAGGGCCTGGCGGTCGGGGGCAATGGACACCACGTCGATCGCGACTTTGCCGGGAGTGCGCTTTCCTGCCCCGAGCCTCTGCATGGTGATCTTCACGCTGAGCCGGAGGAGCGCTCGTTTGTCGACGAGTTCCATGTCACCCCAGATCAGGAGCGCGTCCCGAGCCAGGACATCCAACAGCGGCGAGATGAGTGCGGCCTTGCGCTGGGTTTCCAGGTCGGCGATCTGGGGGAGGAGTTCGGCCTCGGCGTCGACGAGAGAGGCCACCGACAGTTTCCCCTGCTTGGCGTACGTCCTGTATTCCTCGAGCCGCTTCTTCAGGGCGTTGAGCTCGGTCTCGATAAGAACCAGCCCGGCGTCCGGCGGCGGCACATCTTCGTCGATATCGAACAGAACCGTATCGGCTTTCCAACCAGCGATGATCTCCCGGACGCGGTCGGTGACGTATTTGTCGGAGTCGTCGGCCCGGCGCGTGAGGCATCCGTTGGTGCGGCAGACGTAGCGCCCCCCTCGGCCACGGTTCTGCCAGCAGACAGGCTCGCCGCACACTCCGCAGACCATGATGTTCGTCAGTAGGTGCTCGGGATGCTTGCCCCGGGGCTCCGCCAGTTTGTTTCCCTCGATCCTCGCGACGAGCTGCTGGTGCTGGTCCTCGGTGATGATGGCAGGCCAGGTCCCCTTAGACACGACCTCTCCGTAAAGAGTGCGGAGCCCGGCGATCTTCGGTCGGATCAGGACTTGCCGGATCGTGGTGATCGTCCAGGACCCTTCCTTCTGCGCGCGGGGGACTCCTCTCGCCGTCCACTCCCGCTGCACCGCCCGCAACCGCCCACCGGCAAGGATGTGATCGACGGCCCAGCGGATCGCGTCGGCGGCAATCGGGTCCTCCTGCCACGTCCAGGTGCCGTCGGGCTCGTAGACCTTCTGGTAGCCGAATCCGAGCTTGGCGTGGGGGTTGCCAGAGAGGGCGCGCTTGCGGATGTCTCGCTTGATCCGGTCGGAGAGCTGGTCGCTTTCGTGTTCGTTGACGACGGCCTTGATGCCGGTGGACAGCCGCGCGTTCGTGTCGGTGAGGTCCAGGAGCTCGCCACCGGAGCACAGCAGCACCCCCCGCTCGACACAGAGGTCCCGGAGTTCGACCCACTCCTTCAGGCGGCGGGAGGTGCGGGACTGCTCCCAGATGACCAGGACGTCACCGGGCTGGAGTACGGTCAGCAGCCGCTTGTAGCCGGGGCGGTCCTTCGCGGCGAATCGGCTGGCGCTGGTGTCGTCGGTGATCTCCGGTCCGGGGGTCCAGCCGTTGGTGGCGATGACGTCACGCCCGACCTCGAGCTGCTGGGGGACCGAGCACTTCTTGCCGCCCTTGCTGTCGCTGACTCGGGCGTAGAGGACAGCGCGGCGGGTGCGGGCAGTGGTGGGCTTCATGGGTGGCCTCCGTGGGGTACGTATTAAAAATGCTAGTGCAGATGAAGGTAATTAATACGTACCCTTGCCCACTCACGTCAACGATTCTTCCACCCGGCCTCGATCACGGGGGCGCCCGGGGGGATCGGGAGGGCTGTGACCTGGGGAAACGTCTGCGGCGTCTAGCCGGGTCGACAAGGGGAGGGGTACTGTACATCTACCCGCTGAGCCCCGAGGAGCCCCGAGTTGAGCCGACTGCTGTACGGATACCGCCGGACGGAGACTGGTGTCGAACCGGTCCCGGAGGAGGCGCGTGTCGTGCAGGAGATCTTCGAGGAGTTCCTGGCTGGGACGAAGGTGCAGCGGATCGCTCAGTCCTTGGCGAAGCGCGATCTGCGGGGCCGCCGGGGAGGACTGTTCACCAGCCCGCAGGTGCACCGCATCCTCCGCCAAGCGACGTACGCCGGTGCCGACGAGGGGTGCCCCGCTCTGGTCTCGCAGGCCGTCTTCGATGCCGCCCAGGAGAAGCTGGACAGTCCGGAGCGACAGAGCTTCGAGAGGGGGCAGCCTCCGGCGCATCTGCTGACGGGGATTGCCCGGTGCGGGGTGTGCGGCGCGGGGATGAAACGCTCGAGCCGGGGCAGCAGACAGCCCGACACCTACGCCTGCCCGAGCCTGGATCGCAGCACCCCCCACCCCGCGCGAGAGATGGCCTTCGTCGACGAGCTGGTGACGGAGACGCTGTTCTACATGATCAATACGGATCACTTCGCCGAGGTGCTGGGGGCGGCCGTGGAGAAGCGGGCCCGACAGAAAGCGCTGCTGGGCCGGGCCCCCGATTCGCCGCTGATCGACCTGGCCGAAGCGACAGACCCGCGCCAGGCATGGGAGGACCGTCCGCTGGAGTGGAAGCGGAGCCTCCTCAAGGACACCTTCCGCATCACGATCCTGACGGTGCCGAAGGAGAAGAAAGGTCGACACAACGGGCTCGATCCGCAGTTCGTGGACATCAGGTGGGCGGAAGGTGTGTAGCGATGTACAAGACCGAGAAGGCGATGTGGGCGTGGCTGAGCAACTACTGGCGCGCCCTGGCGGAGATGTTTTCGACGTACCGGGAGCGGCGGGCCGGTAGGTTCCTGAAGGCGGCCCCCAAGCGCTTGGAGGGGGAGGGCGTCATCGGCTACGGAGCTGCATGGCCGAAGCGGGTGGCGCAGCGTCAGGGCGTTTCTATCGGAATGGAGCTTGGCATGTTGCTGCGCGTTTTGATCGGTCTGGTCGCCGCCGTCGGCATTGCGGTCGCCATCGTCGGCCTGTCTTCGTACCACTGGGCGTCGTACCGATTCCGGCCGAAGCAGCGCGACGAGGACTGGCCGACAACCGTAGTGTGACGATTTGCACTTTCAGGTTGAAGCCTGATCTCGAGTAGGCTCGCGCCGGAGGCACTTCTACGCCAATTAATGGACGCCTCCGGAATCTAACTCCCCGCCGTCATCCGTGACTGGCGGGGATTTCTTTTGGTCGTGTCGGCCCGCCTGCACTGGCGATCGGCTGACACAAGCAGCCCCGGTTGGGTAATTCCTCGCCCCGCGCTTTCATGGGTGGTTTCGCGGTCGAGCTTGAGGTACCAACCGGGGCTTTGTCGTGCCCGGATGCCATGAGTCCGGGATGAGTAAAAGCAGGTCCCGCAATGCGAAAGATCTCAGTAGTTCTACTGTGCGCCGCCGCAATTCCCGTCACCGCCCTCACCGGCACCGCCCACGCCGAGGAAGCTCCCGATTGCCGGGACGTGGTCATCGGGGTCGGCGGCAATGGCCAGCGCTACGCCGAAAGCAAGGGCGCACGCACGATCATCACCGACATTCTGGCGGACAAGGACGCCGAGGGTTACCGGACCGAGAATGTCGATTACACGAGCTCTGTCTGGCCGACCGGTCCGTACACCAAGGACTACTCGGTCGAAGAGGGCCGGGCCGAACTGGATCGGGAGATCGCCGAATACCGGGCCGAGTGCCCGAACGGCGAGGTAACCGTCATCGGCCATTCCCTCGGCGCGGAAGTGGTGGAGACACCCGACGCCGAGCACACCATTCTCCTGGGCGACCCGAGGGACCAGCAAGGTATATACAACGCGCTCCCCGGCGTATTCCCAGGTGCCTCCAATCCCGGCTCGCGAGATGCCGAAGCGGAAGGGGCGGTGAGTGTCTGCCGCGAGTTCGACGGCATTTGCGACACCGCCGCCCCCTGGAGTGACCCGGCCAAGTTCGTGCAGGGCACCGCAGGCTATCTGATGGGCTGGCACGGCTACTCCCCGGAGGAAGTCGACCAGTATCAGGGTGCAGCGCCGGGTGAATACCTGATCGACGCACCCAAGCCGATCGAGTGGCTGCCGGAGTCGACGCCGACGGGAATCCCGGCAGCGCCGGAGCTGAGCCTGCCGGAAATCGCCCCGCCGGTCCCACTGCCGTCTGCTCAGGATTTCTACCCGCTCGAGCAGCTGGGCCAGCCGTACACGCCGACGCCGCTGGAGGAATACATCCCCGAGTGGGTCGAGCCGGTGCTGCCGCAGGAAGTCCTGAACTACGTGCCTCCGGCGCCCGAGCAGGTTTTCGTTCTGCCGCCCGCGCCGGAGTTCCACATCCCGGGGCTGTTCTGATGTTCGACTTGAGCAGTCCGGTCTCTCACATGTGCTTTGATGCCGTCGACGGACTCCGGGTGATAGTCGTGCTGCCCAGTTTCAGCTCGGAGGAAGCGACGCTCGGATCACTCAAGGAAATGATCGAGCAGGTTCGGGAGCTTTCCCCTAATGCGATCGAGTCGGTGAGCTGCTCGTACCCGAGGCGGTACGTGAAGTTCACGTCGGGTGGCGAGATCATATTCCTGAGCGAGCAGAGCAGAGGGAGTGGACGCGGGCTCTCTGGGGATCGCCTGTACATCCGCCACGGCGTATCGGAAGAGACTCGCCGGTCCATGCTCCCCGTGGTCTGCGCGCGCCCAGGTGGCATGATCACCTACTTCTAGATTTGCCGGAACATCGAGGGGCCAGACAGTCCTAGGAACTCGAGAACCGGAAGTCGGGAGCGGTACTGCCAGGCGGACAGCGGGGGTTGGCCCCGTGTAGTCACCTGAATGCAGCATTGCCCCGGCGGTACAACTGAATAGGTCGTCTCACAGCAAAAGGGGCCAAGCGTCCGTTGATCGCGGTGCGCAGGCGGGGTTCAAGTCCCCGGTGAGACACAAAGCGTGGGGTAGCTCCCTGCGCTGGTGATGACAGAGTGTGCAGGCTGATGCGCGACCGGGCCTGCAATGTGCGCGATATCAGGACCCTGACAGCCCTGTGGGTGTTTACGGGATGGCTTAGCGGCCGGAAACTGATGCCTCAGCGGGCAAAGTCGCGGCGCCGGGTACATAGCCTTACGGTCCATGCCCCGGTCGGAGCCTAGGAAACTCCTCACCACCCTTGGTCTGTAGCTCAGAGGACAGAGCACCGGTCTACGAAGCCGGGTGTCGCAGGTTCGACTCCTGCCAGATCAGCAAACGAACCCTCGGAATGTGCGCACGACCTCCGGGGTAGTAGGGATCAGCCCACGCCTCTCGAAGAAGCGAACCTCGGGCTGGATTCGGAAGGTGCCGCTGAATGGTCGGCAACCGGTGTCGAATACCGGGGTGGGGTAAAACCCAGGGGTTCGATCCCTCCACCTTCCTCCACGCCCCAACGGGTTGCTAGCGGCCACTTGATCAACGGCCGTGCTCGGGTTCGAATCCCGAGGGGGCTCTGGAAGACAAATCGGCCGGGGGCCGAGCCGCGTTGCTAGCGCGTACGGGCACTTGATGTCTGGGGTTCGAGACCTCTGTCTTCCGCAACGGGGTGACCTCTTGGTAGAGGGAGCGGCCTGTAAAGCCGTGGCCGTAGTGCATTGGTGGTTCGACTCCATCCGCCCTGACTGTGGCCGAAGCTGAAGCGGATAAGCGCCCGGTTGTGGTCCGGGTAGTAGTGGGTTCGAGTCCCACCGGCCACCCCATCTCGCTTGTCCAATACATGCAGTTATCGCTATGAATGCATGGGAGGCCGAATGTCGATCCCCGGCCGGAACACCCCGGAATGGCGAGCGCTGTGTAAGCGGCTCAAGCGGGAGCTCCCGAACATCTGCTGGGTCTGCGGCAACGAGATCGACCTCTCCCTGTCCGGCCGCGACAAGTGGGGCTGGAGCCTCGACCACGTCCGGAAGCTGTCCCTGCACCCGGAGCTCGCCGAAGACGAATCCAATCTCCGCCCGGCTCATATGTGGTGCAACGCAACCCGAGGTGAGGGCGTACACGGCTACGTCAACGGCTCACAGAAGTGGGGATAGATGTCGCGCGACGAATACACCAAGCACCCCGATGACGTTCTCGACTACGTATTCGACTGGGCCGACTGGCTTTCGACGGATGCGGACACGATTGTCGACTCCGACATAACCGTCACTCCGGCCACCTCACCCGCGCTGGCTATCGACGACCCGGTCCCGCACATCACCCTGCCGACGAATGTTCGGGTCTGGTGCTCCAGCGGCCTCGACGGGCAGCGCTACATCGTGCGCAACCGAATCACAACTGCCGGTGGCAGGACAAAAACCAGTTCCATCACCATCTCGGTGACAAGCAAAGTTCAGCAGGTGATGTAAATGGCCGAGGAAGTTTACAACTGGAATATGCGAGCCAAGGTGCTCAAGTATGACGGTGAGCTGGTCCGGAATTTCGTGGCTACCCACGGATTCGAGCCGAAGCAGGCTGATTTCGAGGCGTACGGGATTCTTCCGACGGACGAAGTCGAGATCGACGGCAATGGCCTGCTGAACGGCGGCAAGCAGCGCATCAGCGATCTGATCACCGGCACCGGCTCCCCCCAGGCGTTCAACCTGGCTCGGGGCGTGGCAGGCGTCGGCAACGGCACTGGTGGCTTCTCGGCGGCCCATACGTCGCTCCAGGGCGCCAGCCAGTATTACCTGGGTCTCGACGCCGCCCCCACCAGCGTGACCGGCGTGATCACCGCCTCGGCAACGTTCGGTGCGGGCATCGCGGAGTTCACCTGGGAGGAATGGGGCTGGGCCATCGCCACGGCCGCCCCGGTCCCCAACGCGAGCTTCGCCACCGCGACCACTTCCGGCGTGATGCTGAACCGCAAGCTCCAGACCCTCGGCGGCAAGTCGGGTGGCGCGGTGTGGGTTCTCCAGGCCACCGCAACCCAGAGCTGATATGCCCTGGCAGCAGTCCGGAGGTGCACAGTCCGCCGGGCTCAGCTTCCGGTCGGCTGGCACCTACAACATCCCCCTCAACGCCGCGCTTTCGGGATGGCGGGCTCAGATCTCCGGCAACGGCATCCGTGTCACCGGTAGCGGTCCTTTCCGGGTCACCATCCGAATCGACGCCGCCGCGAACATCCAGGCCCTGGTCCGGGTCAGCGGCTCGGTAACCAACCTGCTGACCGCCTCTCTGTCCGATCCATCGACGACGTCGGGCCAGCTGCACCTCGCCGACGGATCAGTCCTCGAGCTCTGGTGCACCTGGCCGTCGGGCACCAACTCCGTCGCGGCAGGGGCCAACAGCTACGTCACGTTCGAGCCCGTCGGCCCCACCACGTCCGGCGGCCTGACCATCCCGCGCTCGGCGCTCTACTAGGAGGTCTCATGGCCGCCCCATGCTTCATCGCCTACAACGCAGCCATGCCGACTTCGGCACCTCCGGCTCATGCGAATGTCGGAACTTCCCTGACTCGCGTTGTGCTCCAGATCGTTCCGAGCACCACGAAGAAGATCCGCATCGTCGAGTGGGGGTACACCTTCGCGGTCGCTCCCGCCAACAACGTGCGGATGGAGCTGCTGGACGCCGGGGCAACTTACGCGACCGGCCTGACAGCGCACGTGAGCTCGGGCGTGGCCCCGTACAACGACGCGAACGGCGGAACCTCGACGGTGCAGCTGGGGACGGCCCTGACGGGGCACGGCGTGATCAACGCTTCGGCGCCCTCAGCGGTTCGGCCCCTGGCCTACCAGTACGAGAACGGCCTGTACTTCAAGCAGCAATTCCCTCTCGGGCGGGAGCCGGAGATCGCCGCCGGTAACGCCTGCTGGGTGCGGGTGACCACGGCTGCTTCGGCCGTCGACGTCTCCACGTACGTGATCTGGGAAGAGTGACCCGGAGGTAATTCATGGCCAGGCTGGGTAGATCTCGCCCGGCGTCCGCCTACCTGGTCAAGTCCAAGGCAGCGGCTGGCGCTGAAGTAACCGTTCCCGTCACCGACACGATCACCTGGACCGACGACGCCACTGTCTCGGCCACAGCCCCGGGTGTCGACACAATCACGTGGGGCTCGGAGGACGCCCAGGTTCGCACGGTCGGCTCCGACACACTCACCCTCACCGAGTCTGCCCAGATCGCGGCGAAGGCAACGGAATCCATCACCTGGGCCGACGACGCCCGCGTGATCGTTCTGGGTCAGGACAATCTCACCTGGACCGACAACGGCGGCTTCGCCGAACTGGTCGGACCCTCGGGCGAGCAGCTGTTCTGGTCTGACGACGCCCGCGTGATCGTGCTGGCCTCCGAAGACATGGGCTTCACCGACACGGCCGCACCGAACATCGGCATCCCCAAAGCCGCGTCCGAGGACATCACCTGGACCGAGTCCGCGTCGGTCGCGTCGAGCATCTTCTCCGCCGAGACCATCACGTGGGCCGAGACGGCGAAGGTGATCGTCCTGGCCGCCGACAGCGTGACCTGGTTCGAAAAGGCCGACCTGATCGTCAACGGGCATATCCGGGCCGACCGGGTTCGCCTGGCCGACAAGGAACGCCGCCGCCAGAGGGTCCGGCCGCTCGAGCGCCGAATCGTCATCCAGGCCGAGGACCGCACCCGGAGAGCGAGGCCCGAATGACCGATCCGGAAATCGACGCCTACCTGGACAAGCTCGACCAGGAGTCGGGTGAAGACGGCCCACTGTCGGCGGCGGCCAAGTCCGGCTCGACCCGCAGGGCCCTTGTCGCACTGAGGGACATTCTCGCCCACGAGATCGAGGGCAACCGCTGCAAGACCTGCCGGATGACGCAGATGCGCACCGGCGAACTCTCCGCGCTGGCTCTGCGCTTCCAGAAGGTCATCGAAGACCTCGAGGCGCTGCCCGACGACGAACAGCCGGACAAGCCGGTACCCGAGGGGGTGACGAGTCTTGCCTCCATTCGCAATCGACGACCATCCAATGGGGTGGCAACGTCCCCCGATCCTGCACGTCCCAACCTCGGCACAAAGTCTGCACCTCGACGACAAGGCGGCCGTAAGAGGTCTGGGTGACGAAGCGATCGACCTGGCCACCTTCGCCGGGCTCGAGCTCGATGAGTGGCAGCGGTTCGTCATCCGACAGATGGCCGCCACGACCACCGAGGAATTCTGGAACCCGTACACCGAGCGCGTCGAAAACAAATGGGCCGCAAGCGAATACGGGCTCATGGTCAGTCGTCAGAACGGCAAGGGCAGCATCCTCGAAGCGCGTGAACTGGCGGGCCTTTTCATCTTCGGTGAGCGCCTGATCATCCACTCCGCGCACCAGGCCGACACCAGCTTCGAAGCCTTCAACCGCATCATGCAGTTGATCGAGCAGACCCCGGACCTCGAGCGCGAGGTAGCCCGGGTTTCCCGCTCCCACGGCACCGAGGGCATCGAGCTCAAGTCGGGCCAGCGCCTGCGTTTCCGAACCAGGACCAAAGGCGGCGGCCGAGGCTTCACAGCGGACTGCATCATCTTCGACGAGGCGATGCTGGAGCTGACCTCCACGCAGATCGCCGCCATCATGCCGACCGTCTCCGCGCGCCCGAACCCGCAGATGATCTACACCGGCTCGGCAGGCACCAAGGAAGCCGAGCACTTCGGTCGCGTCCGGGCTCGAGCCCTCAAAGGCGGCGACCCCCACATGGGCTGGTCGGAATGGTCGATCACCCCCTGCAACTACTTCTGCCCGATCGACTGCGACGAGCACGACTCGCCCGACGATCCCGCCAGCCACGCAAAAGCCAATCCCGCTATGGGAATTCGGATTACCGCCGAGCACATCATGAAGGAGCGCCGGGCCATGTCGCTCGAGACCTTCCTTCAGGAGCGCTGCGGCGTGGGTGACTGGCCTTCCGACGGCGACGGCTGGTCCGTGATCGACCGCGACGCCTGGGAAGGCCGGGAGAACCAGCTTTCGAGTCTGGTCGGCAAGTTCGCTATTGCCATCGACACGGCCCCGAAGGCGAGCTATTCCTGCATCTCCGCCGTCGGCCTGAACGAATTCGGTGACTTCCATTGCGAAATCACCAAGGAGGGCGACGAGAACGGTGAGGGCCTGTTCGATTACCGGCAGGGCATTCGCTGGGTCGTTCCTCGCGTGCTGGCGATCTGGAAGGCCAACCGGCCCGCGTTCGTCGTCATCGACAAGGCATCTCCGGCGGGCACGCTGATCGAAGAGCTTGAAAGCCACGGCGTGAAAGTCGTGTCGCCGACGATCCGCGAGTTCGCGCAGGCGTGTGGCGACGTGAAAGACGGCTTCGCCCCGCGTGATCCGAGAAATGCAACCCACATTCACCTGAACCAGGCTCCGCTGAATCTGGCCGTGGCGAACGCGGAAATGCTGCCTCTCCAAGATCTCTGGCGCTTCTCCAAGTCTGCGAGCTCCGCCGACGTAACTCCACTGACATGTGTGACCTTGGCCCACTGGGGCTTCAAGCAGCACATCTACAAAAAGGCTTCGAAGCCTTGGGTGATTAGGCGGTGAGCGAATGCTCGTCAAAAAGGAAGAACTCGCTGTCGCCGGAACCGGCCTCGCACTCATAACCGCTGGGGCCGTGTGGCTCTGGGGTCCTATTCCGCTGATCGTGGCCGGTGTCATCGTCGTCTTCGCTGCCTTCGCACTCGACTTTCTGTGAGGTGGTGACGGATGGCTAGCTTCTGGTCCCGCCTGCGTAAGAAGGACGAACCCGAGACCCGCGACCTGTCGATCAACGACTGGATCTCGCAGATGAAGTCCCAGCAGACCTTCGGGTATCGGGGCAATCGCGAGACAGCCAAGCAAGAGTCCATCGGCGACCAATTCATCGAATACGTCCACGGCGCCTATCGCTCGAGCGGTGTGGTTTTCGCCTGCTGCCAGGCCCGCCAAATCATCTTCTCCGAGGCGCGGTTCGCGTTCCAGGACATCAGCAACTACCGCCCCGGCGACCTGGCTGACGGCCCGGAGCTGGATCTGCTCGACGTTCCCTGGGAGGGCGGCACTACCGGCGAGCTGCTGGCGCGGGCCATCCAGGACGTCGACTTGTCGGGCAACCACTACGTCGTCAAGGAGTACAAGGGCGAGGGCAAGTGGCAGCTACGCAGGCTCCGGCCCGACTGGGTCGACATCGTCCTGACGGCGGACCCGAAGATGGCTCGCCAGGCCGACATCGACGGCTACCTCTACCGGCCGGACCGGACCGAGGACAAGAGGCTGTGGGAGTACTTCCCGGTCGACGGCTCCAACGGCCGCATCGCGCACTGGGCACCCATTCCTGACCCCGAGGCCATGTTCCGGGGCATGTCGTGGCTGACGCCGGTTGTCCGGGAAATCATGGGCGACAAAGCCATTTCCGACCACAAGCTCAAGTTCTTCGAGAACGCCGCGACGCCGAATCTGTCGGTCAGCCTGAAAGAGACCGTTTCGAAAGAGGACTTCGAGGAGTTCGTCGAGGCGATGGATGCCACGAAGGTCGGTGTCGAACATGCCTACGAAACGCTCTATCTCGGCGGCGGCGCGGATGTTCAGGTCATCGGCGCGAACGTCCAGCAGATGGATTTCAAGGTTGTCACTGCGATCGGTGAGACCCGAATTGCCGCCGCTGCCCGAGTGCCTGCAAGTGTTGCCGGTATCTCGGAAGGATTAGGCGGCTCGAGCCTCAACGAAGGCAACTTCAACGCCGCCAAGGACCAATTCGCTTCCGGCACACTCCGTCCACTCTGGCGTTCCATTTGCGCCGCCTACGCCCCACTGATCCAGGTGCCGAAGGGCAAGCGCCTCTGGTTCGACGACAGGGACATCAGTTTCCTGCGAGAGGACCAGCTCAAGGTCGCCCAGCGGTTCCAGATCGACGTCACCTCGGTTACCCGACTGGTGATGAACGGCTGGAAACCGGATGAGTCGGTTCGGGCCGTCCAGGAACGCAACCTGGGTCTGCTCGTCGGCGCGCATTCGGGCCTGTACTCGGTGCAGCTGCTTCCGCCGGAGGTCAGCAAGCCAGATCTCGCTGCGGCGAAAAAGGCCGAGGCGGATGCAGAACAAGCCAAGGGCGACAAGAAGAAAGACCCGCCCGCGAACCAACAAGGAACAGGCTCGAAGCGTCGACCCGGCCCCGGCAGGCCATCGAAGTCCGAAACCAAATCCGACGAATGGCTAGACGCCGTCCGGGATGGCGAGGACTGGCGCGAGGACTGGGAGGACGAAGATGACCAAACTGACCCGTGATTTCGAATTCCGGAGCGGCGGCGGGGACGGTGACGACGGTTTCACGCTGACTGGCTATGCGGCGGTGTTCAACCAGGACACCCAAATCCGCAGCTGGGAAGGAACATTTACCGAGCGCATCGCCCCCGGGGCTTTCCGAAAGACGCTGCGCGAGAACCCGAACGTGATGATGCAGTTCAATCACGGGCACGACGTTCGGGTGGGCACGGTCCCGATCGGCCGCTTCACTGAAATGCGCGAAGACGAGCAGGGCCTCTTCGTCCAGGGACGACTGAACGACAACGACGTTGTGGAGCCGATCCGCCAGGCGCTGGTCGACAAGCAGATTCCCGGTATGTCGTTCCGGTTCATCGTCGTTCGCGATGAGTGGGCCGATAAGGACGGCAAGAAGATCCGCTCCGCTAACGAACTTGCCGAGATGCTGTACAACCCGGACCACGAACGCGGGCCCCTTCAGCGCACGATCAAGGAACTCCGGATCTCCGAGGCGGGACCGGTCACTTCCCCGGCTTATCCACAGACCTCGGTAGGCGTGCGCAGCGCGGAGGATCTTGGCGAGGCCGAGCGGGCTGACATTGCCGCCAGCTACGTCCGAACCGCGCAGCTGGAGTCCGAAGAGCGCAGCGACGATCACAGCGACCACGTTCACTTCCGTTCCGACGACGTCGAAGCCTGGCTCGAAGCCGAACGTGCCTTCAACTGGCTCGAAGCCGAACGTGCCTTCAACTGGCTCGAAGCCGAGCGCACACATCAATGGCTGGAAGCCGAAAAGGCCCATGCCGCAAAGACCCCGAGTGACGCCGACCGCCAGGTCACCTCGCTCGATACCCCGAAGTCCGACGCCGCCAAAAGCACCTCGGAGAAGCGGGACATCCCCACGAAATCCAAGAAGAAAGAGGCACGGGTTATGACCCTCGCTGAACTTCGCGAGCACCTGGCGGTCCTTCAGGGCCAGCGTGACGCACTGAACGACGAATACGGCGAACGCGCCATGTCCGACGAGGACCAGGCGACCTTCGACAAGCTGACCTCCGACGCCGAGCGCACCGAGCGTCAGATCAAGGCCATCGAGAAGCGCCTGGCCGAGGCCAAGGGCAATGTCTCCGAGCGCACCATCGACGGCGCCCCGGGCTTCCGCAAGAGCGTGGACGAGGACGAGCTCCACGACATGGACGCCATCCGCGCCAGCGCCCGGTCCCTCGACGACCTCGTGGTCAAGAAGACCGACGCGGCCAAGCGGATCGCCGAGCGCATGAACTGGGCCACCACGGAGCGGACCGAGTCCAAGGATCACGCGATCTACCTGCTGGACAAGGACTACACCGGCGAGCTGGCCGAGCGCATGATCAACGCGGGCTCCAAGGCGTACGAGCGTGCCTGGTCGAAGTACGCGGCAGGCAAGGCGATCGGCGGCCTGACCTTCGAGGAGCAGCGCGCCCTCCAGCTGGGTAGCGATCCCGACGGTGGCTTCGCCGTCCCCGTTCAGCTCGACCCCACGGTCATCTGGACCTCGGCGGGTGTCGTCAACCCGATCCGCTCGCTGGCGACGGTCAAGACGATCACCGGCAAGGAATACCAGGGTGTGACCTCGGGTGGCACCACGGTCTCGCGTTCGCTGGAAGGCGCCGAGTTCGCGGAGAACACCTGGACCCTGGGCCAGCCGACCATCCGCACCGAGCGCGTGACCGGCTACACCACGTTCACCTACGAGGCCGAGGCATGGAACGCCATCCGCGAGGAGATCGTCTTCGCGCTGCGCGACGCCAAGGACCGTGAGGAGGCCGAATCCTACACCAACGGCAACGGCACCTCGCCTGCTCCGTTCGGCCTGGTTTCGACCCACGCGGCCCCGAACCTGGTCGACACCGCCGTCACTGCCGCGTTCTCGGACGTCGACCTGTACGCGGTGAAGGAGGCTCTCGATCCTCGCTACCGTGCGGGCGCCGTCTGGATGATGGACGAGGGCATCGTTCACCAGATCCGCATGTGGGCGCAGAACGACGGCCCGGACCTGATCCAGCGCATCGACGGCCCCAACCCGGATCGCCTGCTGGGCTTCTCGGTTCACGAGAACTTCAACATGTCCTCGGCCCTGACCGCCGGTACGAAGATCGCGGTCTTCGGTGACCTGAAGGGTTACTACATCGTCGACCGCGTCGGCATGTCCATCGAGGTCAACCAGATGGTCCTCGGCCCGAACCGTCGTCCGACCGGCCAGCGTGGCATCGCCGCCTACTGGATGAACAACGCCAAGTGGTGGGTTCCCGGTTCGGCGAAGACCCTGAAGATCAAGGCGTGACTTAAAGCCGGGCAATCGCAACGCATTCCGACCCTGAGGGGTCCTTTTTTATGCCTGCGGTTGCCCGGCTTTGTCGGCCCGAAAGGAATTCTCATGGCTGAAGTCAAAGCCACGAAGTCATTTTCGTATCACGACGAGAGCTCCGGGCGCGCGGCAGTGGTCCGGGTCGGCCAGGTTCTCGACGAATCGCATCCCGCTGTGGCTGGCCGTGAGGCTTACTTCGAGGTCGTCGTGCCCCCCAAGCGCGGACCGGGCCGTCCCCCGAAGAACAGGGACTGACCATGGCTCTGGGTGATCCGTACGCGACGAAAGATCAGCTGTCGGCCTACCTGGAGCTCCAATCGGCCGCAGCCACCAGCAAGCAGGCCCTGCTCGAGCAGGCGGTGCTGGCGGCGTCCAAAGAGGTCGAGAACTTCTGCGGGCGCCAGTTCAACAAGGCCGACACCGCCTCTGCGCGTCTCTACCGTCCCTCCAGCTGCCGGTCCACCACGGTCGACGACTTCTGGAGCACCGACGGCCTGATCATCCGAGTCGCTTATGCCAGTGGCACTTTCGGCTCGGAGTGGCTGGCCTCGGACTACCGGCTGTACCCGCTCAACGGCGTGGTCGACGGGGTCCCGGGGCGCCCGTATCGCCGCATCCACCTCAACAACCTGATCTGGTCGTTCACCAACGGCGAGCTGGTCGAGGTCACGGCGAAGTGGGGCTGGGCGACGGTTCCGGCAGACGTCCATCAGGCGACTCTGCTGCTGGCGGCCAAGCACTTCCACCAGAGGAAGTCCCCCGTCGGCGACAAGGCCGGGTTCTCCGAGTCCGGTGGCGTCGTCAAGGTCGGTGCGTCGGCGCAGGCGTGCAAGCTCCTCAAGGAGTACGCGATCGGTAAGGCGATGGTCGCATGAGCCGACCGACTCTCTGGGAGCTGCGGAAAGCCGTCAAGACGACGATCGCCAACTACTGCACGGTCCCGCTGAATCAGTACGGCGTCGTCGAGGACATGGGGGAGACCCCGGCCGTCATCGTCGAGCCCCGGAGTGCCGACTACGAAGGCGCTTTCGGTGGCCGCAGCGACGTGTGGAGTTTCAACCTGTTCGTCGTCGTCGCCCGCACAGACGCCGATTCGAATTACGCCGAACTCGACGAGCTGATCTCCGGTTCCGGCGACGGCTCGATCGTCACTGCCCTGCGGGATCACTCGGATCTCGGAATCGACGGCGTGACAGCAACAGTCAAATCCATGACCGGATACGGCGGCTCTTTCCAGTGGTACGGCGAGCCCCATACCGGCGCAATTCTGCGCGTCGAAATCCTGGTCGACTAACAAAGAATAGAGGTGGGTGCAGTGGCTGCACTTGCTACTCAAAACCTTGTCAATGCGGGCACGGCACCTACCTTCGGTCCTGCGTCCGCTTCCGATACGGCTGCCGTCGGCAATGGCGGAAATACGTTCCTGGTCTACAAGAACACGAACGCCTCCTCCCGGACGGTCACGGTAGTCGTCAACGGGAATCTCGAATACGGGCTGCCCAAGCCTGATCCCACTTTCACCCTGGCTGCCACCAACGGCGAGGTCTGGATTCCCCTGCGTAAGGACTACGACAACGGCACCGGCCGCGCGGATATCACCGTGACCCCCGCCGTTGCCGATGTAACTGTCGCGGTCGTGCGGGTGTCCTGATGCCCCGCCGCTTCGAGGAGCCCAAGGACTGGGCAGATATCCGTAAGTCGCACCGAGAGCCGTATCTGACTACGCGCAAATACCGGGTGACGGGCGGACACGCAATTCAGGGGGCAGCCCCGGGTTCCGTCGTGGAGCTCGAGCTGACCCGTGACCAGGCGGACGCACTGATTCTCGCCGGTCACATCCAGGAGGTCCACGCACCAGTGCCTCCCGTAAACGAGGCAGCGGATGGGGCTGTCGAGAACAAGGGCAACAAGCCCCTTCCCAAGAAATGAGTTAGAAGATGGCAAAGTTCGTTCTTCGCAACTGCTTCATCGAAATCAATGGCGTGGACCTGAGTGACCACATCTCGTCGGTGGAGGTCTCGCTGAAGAAGCAGGCCGTGGACACCACCAACTTCTCCGGCGGCGGCAAGGAACAGATCGCCGGTCTGAAGGACGATGAGTTCACCGTCACGCTTCAGCAGGACTTCGCGGCGGCCGAGGTGGATGCGACCCTGTACCCGCTGTACGACCTGGAGACCGAATTCGAGGTCCGGGTCCGTCCGACTAGCGCTGCGGTCTCGGCGACCAATCCCGAGTACACCGGCACCTGCATTCTGCTCGAGTACCAGGCCCTGACAGGCAAGGTCGGCGACCTGAGCGAGATCAAGGTCAAGTTCCCGAGCCAGCGGTCCGGCATCGCGCGGGCTACCGCGTAACACATGCCTGAACTCGAATTCGAGGTCGCGGGCGTACAGGACTTTCGGAATGTCGCCCGCGTCCTCGGTCGAGAGAATCGCAGACTCCCGAAGGAGATCTACAACACGATCTTTCGGGAGTCGAAAGTCCTCGCCAAGGAAGCCGCCGCGAAGGTGCGGGCCATTCCTGTCGAGGGCACCAAGCACACCGGTCTTCGCAAAGAGATCGCCGAGGGTATCCAGATCGCCGGAGTCGTCGACAAAGACGGCGGGCGAGGTGTCCGGGTCATCACGACGATGGCCGAGGACGACGAGGTATACCTGCCCCGGGGATTCGACTCGCGAAAGGGTTGGCAGCACCCGACTTTCGGCAATCGAGAGAAGTGGGTCCGCCAGTACAACCCCGGCAACTACAGCTGGTTCATGGAGACGATGTCGGACGGGCAGCTGCCTATCGCGCTGAAGATCCACCAGCACATCCAAGACGCTATCGACGAGATCGACAAAGCCGGTAGCGCCGGATAACCACCCCCTAGACGGACCGGCAGAGGGAATGCGGGCCACTCTGCCGGTCCTTAAACCTGCCCGCACAATTCGAAGGAGCCCGCAAATGGCTTTTCTCAACAAGGAACAGATCAAGGCCGCCGACGACCGCGAAACCCGCGTGGTGGAGGTCCCCGAATGGAACGGCGAAGTCCTGGTCAAGACCCTGTCCGGCCGGGAGCGCAACAAGTTCCAGGGCTCGACGGTGAAGATGAACAAGTCGGGCCAGCCGGAGACCAACTGGGAGAACATGACCGCCCGGTTCGTATCTCTGGTGATGGTCGACGAGAACGGTAACCGCCTGTTCGGTTCCGAGGCCGACGTCATCGCGCTCGGTGAGAAGTCGGCTGCCGCCCTCGAGCGTGTGTACGACGCCGCCTGGGAGCTCAACGGTATGGGCGAGCAGCAGGTGGAGGACAAGGCCGAGGATTTCGGCGAAACCCCGAGCGAGAGTTCTACTTCCGACTAGCTCTTCGCTTGGGAATGACGGTGGAGGAGCTGCTCGATCGAATCAGTTCGCCGGAGCTGGCCGAATGGATGGCCTACCAGAAGCTCAACGGCCCGATCGACAGCACCTACTCCGATGACGCGCTCGCTCAGATCCATGAAGTCCTGCAATACCTGCTGAGACTGACGGGCGCGCAATACGAGGACAACCCCGCTCCGAATCCACGGCACTTCCCCCGGTCTTACGAATTCTACGACCCGATCGTCCGCGCCAAACTCAAAGCGGCGCATGACGAAGAGGAACAGATCATGTCTCGGGAAGAGGTCGACCGGATTCACTTCGGGGCCTGAACACCAAGTCCTCCTTCGGGGGGCACGCGGGCGTAGCTCAACTGGAAGAGCAGCGGTCTCCAAAGCCGCCGGTTGCAGGTTCGACTCCTGTCGCCCGCGCATTCAGCTGAACCCGAGGGGGATTCATGGCAACGACCTCACTCGGCTTCAACATCACCAGCAAGTACGACGGCAAGGGTCTGGCTGCGGCTCGGTCGGACCTGACGGCTTTCGCCACCCAGCTGAACAAGCTGGCGTCGAAGACCATTCGCATCAACGCCAACCTGAACGTCGACTCGGCCAAGGCAAAAGCCGACCTGGATGCCATCGCCGCGCGCCAGCTGAAGATCGACGCCGACCTCTATGTCCACGACGCCAAAGCGCGCGCCCAGGTGGCTGCGTGGGAGGCGAAGAAGGTCGAAGTCGAGATCGGTGTCCGGCTGGACGAAGCTCAGGCCAAGGCGAAGCTCCACACGATGGCCAACTCCATCAAGAAGATGGACCTGGACCTCAAGCTGGATACGGCTGTGGCCGAGGCGAAGATGGCCAAGCTGGCGTCGCAGACCCGGCTGATGACGATCCGCGCCGACGTCGACGCCCTGGCCGCTGAAGTCGAGCTCGAGCGGTTGAAGTCGGAATACAACGTCATCGACATGTACGCCGATCTCAACGTCGAGATGGCCGAGGCCAAACTGCGCAACGTCCAGCTGCGGAATCAGCGCGTCCAGCTGGGCATGGACCTCGACACCAAGATCGCCGATGCGAAGATCGCGCTGCTCGAGGCCAAGACCCGCAAGGTCGAGATGCGCGTCGACGCGGACACCAGTGTTGCCGCAGCACGGATTCAGGCTCTCCAGCGCAATCGCTTCGTCCGGCTGTTCGTCAATGTCGACCAGGCCAATGCCGTCGCGCACCTGGCCAAGATCACCCACTTCGCCCGATACGCCGCTCTGGGTGTCGCTGGCATCACCGCCGCCTTCTTCCTGATGGGCCAGGCCGTGGTGATGGTGGCCGCGCTGATCCAGACCGCGCTGATCGGTGGCTTGATCGCTGCCGGTATCGCCGCCGCCGTCATGGGCAAGAAGATGACCGACGAGCACACCAAGGCGACTCAGGCTGCTCAGCGTCAGGCTGCGTCGGCCGAGCGGGGACTCTCCTCGGCGTACCGCAATGCCGCATCCACCGCCCAGCAGGGCCTGCGCCAGATCGCCTCGGCGGAGAAGACCCTCGAGCAGGCACGCAAGGCATCGGTGACCACGGCCGCTCAGGGGCAGAAGTCTGTCCAGAAGGCGTACAAGGATCTCGAGTCGGCGACCAAGCAGGCAGCTCAGACCGCAGCGTCGGGGGCCCGGTCGGTCGTCACCGCCGAGAACCGCCACCGCGACGCCGTCACTCAGGCCATCCGTGTGCGGGCCAAGCTCAACGACGCCTACAAGGACAGCCAGCGCGAACTCGACAACCTGAAGATGCGCCTCCAGGGTGCGGCGGGTGACGAGAAGGGCGCTGTCATCGCGGTCCAGCGGGCCATGGAGGCGATGCACAACCTCGGCAAGGACGGGGAGCCGGTCACGCTGCTCGACCGCGAGGAAGCGCAGAACAACATCGACCAGGCCCTCCAGAACCTCGACGAGATCCGCCTGGGCAACCAGCAGCTCCGTGAGGATGTGGCCGAGGCCGACGCGAAGGGTGTCGAAGGCTCGGACAAGGTCGTGGCCGCCAAGGAAGCCATCCGCGACGCCGACCGAGAGGTTGCCGAGTCGGAACAGGCTGTCTCGCAGGCACGCCAGGACGCGGCTGATGCGAACGTCGCTGCCCTCGAGCGTGTGGCCGAGGCGCAGACCGGCATCGCCGAAGCGCAGCAGGCCGCCGCCGAAGCCAACGCCGCCGCCGCCGACCGGATCATCGAGGCCGAGCAGGGTGTGGCCGAAGCCAAGCAGCAGGCCGCCGAAGCCAATGCCCAAGCGGCAGAGCAGATCATCGCTGCGCAGGAAGCTGTCACGGCCGCGCAGACCGAGCTGAACGAGGCGTACAACAAGCAGAACGGCGCCCTCGCCCAGACCATGCGCTGGTTCCAGACGATCACTCAGCCGATGCAGGGTGCTCTCCGCGCGGCGATGGAACAGCTGAAGCAGAAGGCGATCGAGCTGACCCCGGCCCTCCAGGGCATGTTCGCTCAGGTCTCCCCGCTGGTGAAGCCGTTCGCCGAGGGCCTGAGTGGTCTGGCCGAGCGGGCTATCCCCGGCGTGACCGATTCGCTGCGCCAGTCGATGCCGATGATGAACGGCTTCCGCGACGGCATGGGAACCCTCGGCGCCAAGACCGGCGAGATGTTCCGGGGCTTCGGTCAGGGCTCGGAAGGGCTCGGGCAGACCTGGCGCGTCGTCGGTGGGCAGTTCGGTACGTTCCTGGCCAGCATCGGCGGGTTCGTGGGGAAGTTCTCCAGCGAGTCCGCGACCAGCCTGGACAAGACCCTCCAGGGCGTAAACAACCTCACCTCGGGGATGCTCAACGGCCTGGGCCCGGCGCTTCAGGCGATGGCCGGTGGCAACTCGATCTGGTTCAGCCTGTTCACCGCGATCGGTTCGTTCTTCGAGAAGATCGGCCCGAGCCTGGGTGCCTTCACGGAAGCCCTGGGCGGCGCGCTGGGTCCGACGATCGAGAAGCTGGGTGGGTCGCTCGGCATTCTGGTCGCGGCCGGACTCCAGGGCATGTCGGTCATGCTGCCGGTGGTCACTCCGCTGATTGTCGGTGCGGCCCAAGCGATCCTGTCGTTCGTCCAGTTCCTCGAAGGGCTGGGCCCGGTGCTGCCGATCGTCATGGGCGTCATCATGGGGATGCGGTTGCTCAGCCTGGCGACCACGGTCCTGGCTGGCTCGAAGATGGTCGTCACGGCCGCCACGGTCGCCTGGAAGATCGCCATGATCGCCGTCCGGGCTGTCATCTTCGTGGTGAGGGCTGCGGCGTTCGCTCTGCATCTGACCTACCTGCTGCTCACCTCGAGCGCGATGGCTCAGACCGTGGCGACGAAGGCTGTTGCGGCGGCAACGATTATCGGCGCCAACGCGATGAAGGTTCTCCGGATCGCGATGTTCGCTCTGTCGTCTCACCCGCTGGTGGCGCTGTTCGTGGCCCTCGGCGCGGTGATCATGATCCTGGTCGCGCGTGCGGGTGGACTCTCGGGTATCTGGGAGAAGATCAAGGCTGGCTGGAACGGTCTGGTCAACTTCTTTCAGCCGACGATCGACTTTTTCAAGACACTGATCGGCGGAATCATCCATTGGTTCCAACACCTTTGGGATGTTCTGCTCGGACATTCGATCATTCCCGACATCGTCAACGGAGCCAAGAAGTGGTTCGGGATGATCTGGGACATCGTCGGGATTATCGTCCGGATCGTCGGCGCGGTGATCGCGAAGTGGGTCGAGTTCTTCACCTTCATGGTCAAGATCTTCAAGCTCTACCTCGACGTCGTATTCGCTGTGTGGGGCTGGATCTGGGACAACATCCTGTCGAAGGTCGTCGCCGTCATCGGGTGGGTGCTCGGCAAGATCGGTGACTTCTTCCCGCTGATCGTCGCGGCGTTCAACCTCTACAAGGACATCGTCTTCGCTGTCTGGAGCTGGCTGTGGGACAACATCTTCTCGAAGGTGTTCGACGTCCTCGGCTGGATCAAGAACAAGTGGGATGAATGGTGGCCGGTCTTCAAGCTGTCCTTCGAGATCCTGCGCGACACCGTCATGGATATCTGGAATTGGCTGTGGGACAACGTTCTTACCAAGATCGGGGACGCTCTCGGCTGGGTCAAGGACCGATTCGATCTCTGGTGGGAAGCCTTCAAGTTCGGTTTCGAGCTCCTGCGTGACACGCTCATGGGGATCTGGAATTGGCTGTGGGACAACATCCTCACCAAGATCGGTGACGCGATCGGCAAGGCCCAGGAGAAGTTCACCGCTTTCAAGGACAAGTTCGGCGAAATCCTCGAGAACCTGCGGTCGAAAGCCGAAGAGGTCTGGAACAAGATCAAGGAGACTTTCGCCCGGCCGATCAACGTGATCATCGGATTCATCAACGACAAGATCCTCGACAACATCGGCATGGGCGACAAGAAGATCCCCAAGATCGAGGGCTACGCCGACGGTGGCACCATCCCCGGTGCAGGCCACGGCAGGGCAGACGATCGGCTGGCTCGAGTCTCTTCGGGCGAGTACATCGTCAATGCCCGCGCTGCCGAAGTGAATCGTCCTCTGCTGGACCAGATCAACTACCGGGGCTTCATTCCGAAGTTCGCCGACGGTGGTCCGGTCGAATGGATGTCCAACTGGGTCCGTGGCGTGGAGCCGTCGATGACAATGACCTCGGGTCTGCGTTTCACCGACAACGGCTACCACTCCAGGGGCATGGCTGCGGACTTCTCCAACGGCACCGCGACCACGCCGGAAATGCAGAACCTCGCCAAGCGGATCAATGAAACCTGGGGCGCCCAAACGCTCGAGCTGATCCACACCGGCCCCTACAACATCAAGGACGGCGCGAACGTCGGCGATGGTATGGGGGTCTACGGCGCGGCGACAATGGCCGGTCACGACAACCACGTCCACTGGGCAGTTCCTGGGCCGCTGGACGATTCGCAGTCCGGGCCGAGTCTGCTGGGCAAGGTCGGCAACTTCCTCGGCGGTGTGTTCAACAAGGGCCGCGAGCTGATGTCGGCGCTGTTCCAGCGGCTGAGTCAGCCTGTCCTGGATGGAATTCCCGATCCCTTCACACCCGGTATGGGCGACAAGATGGGGCGGGCTCCCAAGGGGCTGGCAACGATGGTCCGCGACCGCATGGCCGAAATGATCCGAGGCAAAGAGAACACCGGCGGAATGCTCGGCGGTGATATCGGAGGACTCGTCCCTGACGGCGAGCGGCTGAAGATCATCGAAGAGGCCATGCGCATCACCGGCACTCCTCCTCCTGATGGCGCGGAGGACTGGGTCAGGGGCATGAACACCCTGATCACGCGTGAGTCCGGCTGGAACGCAGGGATTATCAACAACTGGGACAGCAACGCCGCTGCGGGAATGCCGTCGCAGGGTCTGGCCCAGGTGATCCCGCCGACGTTCAACGCGCACAAGGTCCCGGGGCACGACAACATCCTCGATCCGGTGTCGAACGTGGCGGCGAGTATCAACTACATCAAGTCGCAGTACGGCTCGATCAAGAATGTCCAGCAGGCCAACGCCAACATGCCTCCCAAGGGCTACAAGGACGGCACGGAGAACGCCACTCCAGGCTGGGCGATGGTCGGCGAAGAGGGTCCGGAAATGGTCAAGTTCCGGGGCGGCGAGGAAGTTGTGCCGCTCCAGGATTTCACCTCGAAGCTCTCTTCGGCAGCGGAATCCACGGGTCTGCGGACCAAGGCGGAGACGGCTCTGACAGATGCGGGCAAGTCGATGTTCGACACCTTCTTCCAAGACCTGACCGGCGGCGGCTACGAAAGTGGCTTCCTCGGTCAGCTGGTGAAGCAAGGCATCGACTACGGCGGCAAGGTCGCGTCCCAGAGCGTCACCAACAACTGGAACGTGGTCGACGTCGACGAGGCAATGCGCAAATACAAGCAGCAGCAAAAGGAACAGGCGATCGGCTACGATTACTGATTCCTACGACAAGCGGGAGCTTTCGACTTCGGTTGAGGGCTCCCGCTTTTGCGTTTGGAGGTCTTTGTGGAACTCGAGCTTCCCGAAGAGATGGAGATCATCTACGAAGGCTGGAACGGCAGAACGTTTCACTGGTCCGGTGGTGAACTCGCTGGCAAAGAAGGCGTGAGCCTGGCGCTGCCGGAAGCTGGCGTCGATTTCGAGGATATGTACGAATCGCCTTTCGAGACGATCTACAACTCCACGGCATTCGAGGTCGGCGGAAGGTACGGCGGCGTCCGCGAGAACATGATGGAGTTCACCCTCGCGTTCCATATCCGGCCGACCGTGAACACACCCTGGCGGATCATCGAGTCCCGATTCCGCAAGGCCCTGCATCACAAGAACACCGGCGGCAAGATCCGGGTGAAGATCGTCGGCGAATCCGAGCGCTGGCTCAACGTTCGACTCCGCTCCCAGCCGAAGCTGAAGCTGAAGCGTGATCCGATCGTGGGGCGGTACGGCCTGCTGATCGTGACCTTCGTTGCCAACTTCCCCCGCTGGGTCGAAGACGATTACACCGCCGAGTACGTCACCACCACGGACACAACCGCTGGTGGCGACGAGCTGGCGATGCTGTGGATCTCGAATCCGACGAACAACGAAGCCTGGCCGAAGTGGGTCTGCCAAGCCGGTAACGCCGACATCGTCTGGACCCTGCCGGACTTCTCCTGGGGCGATGACCGCTTCGAGATGGCCGAGGCCCACGACGACCGGATGCTCGACCTGCCCGAGCTGATCCTGGGCGAGCACGTGGTTGTCGACACCGACGAGATGACGATGGCAGGACAGGTTGTCTCCAGCCTCGACACCCAGGTCTACCTGCGCATGGATGGCCGCGAGTTCTTATATCCGCTTCCCGCTTACCTCGATCCCGTGCAGGTGCCCATCTCGGTGACCGGCGCGCAGATCGGCAATCTGATCCAGGTTCGCATTCCCCGGACTTGGTCGCGCCCGTGGGGGCTGGAGGGGGGTGACTGATGTCTGTCACCGCTATCGACCCGGACCAGGTATTCGACGAGATCATCAACCGCGAGTTCGGTCGGCGCGAAAGGCGTGTGGGCCAGCCCGCTGTGAAGTTGATGGACGGCAACATGGTCCTGCGGGGCCGCGCCACCCAGATCATCCGCGCCGACTTCAAAGAGATCGAGTGGGACGTCGGTATCGGCACGCTGGAGATGCCGGAGGAGTACTACCTCTCGAAATGGGTTGCCGCCCACGATGAGCGCACCACCCAGAACATCCACGTCGCTGTCGAAAAGGACGGCATCAGGTGGACCGGGCGCATGGAGCGCTACGAGATCGAGACCAACAAGGACGGCCTGACAATCGTCCGGTGCATCTTCAAGCACGATTTCGCCGAGCTCCAGAACATCCTCTGCTGGGCCAATCCGTTTTTGCCCGCCGAGGTGCAATTTCCGAAGGTGTTTCTACTTTTCGGGAGCGCGAAATTCTGCCTCAAGGCCGCCCTTTTTTGTAACATCCTTCGCCTCGAGAACAACCTCTGGAGTCTGCCCGACAACCCCCTCGATCCCGACGAGTGGAACGACTACCTGAACCCGTTGGATCAAAGTCAGTGGACCATCGCGGTGCATCCGGATTTGGCCGATGATGCTAGTCCGCTAGCGCTGTTCTACAGCCGGTTCAAGGACTTCGTCTCGGCCTCCAAGGACATCGGCCAGGACGCTCAGCTGACCCCGGTCCTGCGGCGCTGGTTCGAAGGTGACGATCCGCCGTGGCCGGGCGCCAACTTACGTCATGGCTGCCTGGTCGTGGATTTCGAAGACAACTCGGGCTGGACGACCGGAACTGCCTTCGAGGGAAGCCTTTTCACGGGTCTGATTCACGCGCTGGTCAACATCGGCAGTGACGGCATGACCGAGGGCATCGACATCATGGATGACCCGATCACGTACCCGCCGGAGTACTTCCAGTCGGGTTACAAGGGTTCGTTCCCGTCGGCTCCGTCGCTGATCTTCCGTGCGGCCGAGGGTTCGGCGATCCAGTCCAGCAATTTCACTAACCGCGCCGCTGGAGCACTTCAGCACGTCACCGGTGGACATTCGATGCCGGGGGTCGTCGGTGCCCTGCTCTGAATAAGGGTGGGGCACCGGCGATCTCGCCATTTCAACGAAATGATCTCGGCCGCAATCCAAATGGCCGGTGACCTGATCGCAGCAATGATCGGCGTTCCCCCCGTTGGCGGTGCTGCGGACGCAATTCTGAAACCCCTTTATACAGACGTCTTTTTAGCATTTATGCACTGGAAAGACTTGGGGCGCAAGGCAACTCTCGGCGACTTCTGCTACCAGGAGCGCTGGGCCGAAGGTAGCGACAGGGCCTATACGTTATCCGCCATTGTCGCACTCAGGACGTCTATCTGGGCGACCAGGCAGACTTTCACGCATCGACTGGAAGTGGCAGACGGTGCGCCGTGGCTGGTGGGTCAGCGCGGGCGCGGCCATTTCTACCTCGGCCACCGCGTCGGCTCCGTCCCCAAGGGCACGCCCAAGGGGAAGATCTACGTCGACCGCGTCACCGAAATCGGCCTCACCTGGGACCGGCAGACAACGCCTACGTGGCAGGTAATTATCGGCGAGCGCGTCATGGAAGATCCAATCCTCAAGGCGCTCAAGAAGGTCAAGGAAATCGCGGGTATCGCCCGTGACCTCGGCGTGCTCTGACGAAGGAGGCCCGCAATGCCCAAGAAGAACTTCGCCCGGCAAGAGGATTGTGATCCGGCGAATCCGGACGAGCATTTCCTGTGGGCGCTGATGACGATTCCATACGGCCCGAAGCAGACTCAGCCGATTCAGCAGAACATCGCGCGCACCATGAGTCGGCATCTGCACGAGCTCGGGTTTCGTCATCACCCCAAACTCCAGACCAAGACGCTCCAGATGCCCCTGCGGGGTGACAAGACCAACCTCAACGGCTCGGCCATCTGGGTGCCCATCGGTACCGAGGTGCCGGAGCCGATCGAGGATTCGCTGCCCAACGTCGATTCGATGACCCCGCAGGAGCGCGAACACCTGGACAGGGAGCTCGACAAGTACCGCAAGATCCAGTCGAACCCTGTGCCGGAGCACGCCCGCGCGAGGGAGACCAGCTGGAAAGAGGTCCGCTCGAGGCACGTGAAGAAGGCGAGCGAGGTGATCAATGGGACTGACACCGGGACAGGACCAGCCGAGTAATTCCTACGGCACCAACAACTTCAACACCGCCGACAACTGGACCGAAGCCAGTATCCGTAGTTTCGGCAAGGCCGACGTACTCGACTCCTACGAGGGTGGCGAGACCGAGCTGGACATCCAGATCAAGCAGCCTATCCAGGACTTGATTGATGACGTCGACCTGCTCAACGGTGTTTCCGCTTACGGCGCCGCCTACATGAGCGCGAATATCTGGAACATCAACAACGAGCCGATCCTGCCCTACTCCACGCAGATCGGCCCGAACAAGCTGGTGGATATCGCTCCCGACAGCCCGGGGTCACTGACCTACGGAGAGCTTCGTGGCTACGACCCGGGTCTGTGGCAGGTGCATTTCGCGACCCGCGCCGAGGGGACTCCGTACTCCGGGGACGACTGGGCCGGGGTCAACATGTACATCGACATCTACGACAGCCCGAGCCACATCCTCTTCTCGTACAACCCGAAAACGGTACAGAGTCCGGGCACTTCCGAGGCCACGCTCTGCAATACGTACTCCTTCGTGGTGCCGGAGGTCGTGGACCACTTCGACGTGTGGATGACCTGCTTCTCCCACAAGTGGAGGAAATTCACCGGCGGGGCGGCCTGGTCGATTCTCGCGCTGCGGCGCATTTCCATCGACGTAGATCACGACGACGACCCCGACGACACCGTCCCAGATGGGAATGATCCGCCGTGACACCTATCGAGGAATGCCGCGCGCTGCCGGAGAACGACTGGCTGGGGGAGCAGGAGGGGCGTGAGTATCCGCGTGACCGTGGTGGCAGCTTCGCCAGGTACGTCCACGGCGACATCTACTTTCATCCCGAGTACGGCACGCAGACCATCGGCGACCCGTTTCGTCTGGTCTGGGCACAGCACGGGTACGAAAAGGGCTGGCTCGGATACCCGCTCACCGGCCACAACTTCTACAGCAACTCCGGCCGCCGACTGCAAGAGTTCGAACACGGCTGGCTTACCCAGATCAGTGAGGGCGCACCGGTTTACGCGACCTGGATCGACCCTGAGCTGTACGGCTGGCCTACGGAGACGGCGGTGGGGCTGACGGGTGGCCACATCATCCAGCGGACCACCGAGGGCAAGATGCTCCGTTCGCCGGACGGCACCGTCACCCGATACGAGCTCGACGAGCTGACCCCGCCGGAGATCGCCTACCGAGAGCGGCCGAAGCACTTCCCGACCTACGCCCAGCGCGAGGAGCAGTGGCTACATCCGGCGCTTCCCGAGGGGTGGGAGCCGGAGCCGGAATTCCCGGACGGCCTCGACTACGACCCGGACGAGATTCCGGAATACGACTGAAAACGAAAGGCCCGCAATGGCAAAGAAGGTAGCGCGCAGCGCACGAATCGAGATCCGAGAGTCCACCGAACACGAGTGGGTCGACATCTCCGACCACGTCACCGGATGGGATTGGATTGTCCGCGCGGGGGCTCTGTACGTCCTCAAGCTGCATCTGACATACGACCCGGCCGAGCACGACCTGAACAACAAGAAGGTCACCATCTCCAGCGTCCGGATTTCCGACTACCTCCAGGCGTACCAGTTCGATGCGTCCGATCACCTGACCCTAGACCTGTACTGCGACGCAGACCGTCTCCGCATCAACGGCACAGCGCCTTGGGAGGAGCCGAGGTGAACGAATGTGAATGCCCGCATCCGGACCTCTGCACTCACCCGAGTCACGACCTGCTCCGCTTCCGGAACGACAAGGTCACCCTGGAGCGAGTGCTGGATTCCATCGAGTCGGACTACGAGAAGCTCCGGCAGATCGAGAAGATCGTGGAGGCCATGCCATGACCCGCACCACAGTAGATTTCGCTGCCAAGCTGATATCGCCGCAAGCCATCAAGGACGCCGGGCACGAGGGCGTGATGGTCTACGTCTCGCCGAGTCGGCCCGGGTCGAACTTCGCGGCCAAGCCGATCCAGCGGGCGTTCACTAATGAGTGCCGTTCAATCGGATTGAACATCGTCTCGATCTGGCAGTTCGGCAAGCCCGGCAACGCCCAGGCCCCGAGCGACTGGACCACCGGTTTCGAGGGCGGCCAGCGGATGGCGACCGAAGCTCAGGCCCGGCACCTCCAGGCAGGCGGACCCGATCACGCACCGATCTTCTTCGCCGTCGACGAGGACTTGAGCATCGACAACTGGAACCGGACGGCCGTCGAGTTCTTCCGGGGCGTCAACAGCGTCCTGGGCGTGCAGCGGACCGGCGTCTACGGATCGTCGAAGGTGTGCTCCTGGGCGGTGGAGGACGGCGTCATCGGACGTAGCCGTACCCACGGGCGCTTCTGGGCGTGGCAGACGCGGGCGTGGTCCGGAGGGGAGCTCTCGCCCGAGGCCGTCCTGTTCCAGCGCGTCATCGACACACCCTCCAACCCCGGCCCCTTGATCGACGGCGCCTCCGTGGACGTCAACGACATCTGGGCCGACGACTACGGACAGTGGAGCGACAAGGCTCCGGAAGGCCCTTCCATGGCACAGAAACCCGACTTCCAAGAGATCGACCGCTTCGGCAATTCCCGCTCCAACCGCTTCAACGCACGCGTCACCAACTGGCTGATCCACACCCAGGAGGGCAACGGCACTGCGGAGTCGCTGGCGGGCTACCTCAACAACCAGGCCAACGGCGTCTCCTACCACTACACGGTCCGCGACGGCGTGGTTGTGAATGTGGTCGACACCGACTACGCCAGCTGGTCCGTCCTGGACGCCAACAGCTACACGATCAACCTCTGTTTCGCGGGCAGCTACGCCAGCTGGACTCGGGAGCAGTGGCTCGAGCGTGAACACGACATCCGGATCGCGGCGTGGCTGGCGGTGCAGGACGCGAAGAAGTACGGCTTCTCCGTCGAGGTCATCGCGCCCCCGTACCACCAGGCGCCGGGCATCTCCGATCACCGCTACGTCACCGAGGAGCTGGGGATCGGCACGCACACCGACGTCGGCCGCAACTTCCCGTGGGATGTGCTGGCGCGGTTCGTCGCGGAGTACACCGAGGCCGGTCCGATCCGGGTTCCGAACGCGATCAACGACTGCGAGGCCGCCAACGCCTGGCTGGGGGAGCGGTTCACCAAGGAGGAGCTGCGCACGCCCGACGGCAAGGGCCGCTTCGTCCAGTACGACAACGGCTTCATCTACTGGTCTCCGGACTCGGGCGCGCACCCCATCCCGAAGGATCTGTTCCCGAAGTTCGGTGATCTCGGCTGGGAGGTCGGTCCGCTGGGTTACCCGACGACCGATCCGACGAAGCTCACCGATGGTTGGGTCCAGGGCTTCCAGGGCGGCGCGCTCTACAAGAAGCTCGACCAGCCCGCCCGGTGGGTGCACGGCGAGATCCGCAACCGCTGGAACCGGACCGGCTTCGAGAACGGCCCGCTGGGTTGGCCCACCTCCGACGAGTTCCCCTTCGGCGACGGTGCCGCGCAGGACTTCGAGAAGGGCCGCATCTACTGGGCCCCGAAGCCGACTGTCGTGGTCCTGGCCGACGGCTCGGGGCTCAAGGACGCGGCATGAACTTCTCGGCCGAAACCCTGGCCCTGATGAACACCTGGCTCGCAAATCACAAGAAGGACAACGAAAATGAAGCATCTCCGTAATCTCGGCGCCTACAACAAGGCTCTGGCGGCCGGTGTCGGCTCGCTGGCAACCGTGCTCTCGGCCAACGAGGTATTTCTGCCGGGCGGCTGGGTGACCACTGCTCTCGGCGTCGCCACCGTCATCGCGACCTTCCTGGTGACCAACCAGGACCGGGTCGACGCTTTCGGTGACGATCTGGCCGACGCGCTGGAGAAGTAGACCATGGCCTGGCCCGAGCTGATCATGACGGCGCTCGGCTCGGGCGTGGCGGTCCAGGGCATGAACTGGTTGGCCAACCGAGGCAAGAACAAGGCCGATGCCAGTGCGACACAGGTGGATTCGATGCTCAAGCAGCTCGAACGACTCCAGAAAGAGCACGACGACCTCAAGGACGAACTGAAAGCGTTCCGCAAGGCCCTCTACCCTCACCAGAGGTGGGACTTGCTGGCCTGGAAGCGAATCCTCGAGGTCGATCCCGAGTTCCCTCCGCCCCCCGATCTCTACATCTGAAGACCCCCCTGCTCGATGGCTCCGGCTGTCGGGTGGGGGTCTTTTTTGTGCCTTGACCGTTTAAACGCTGTCCCGTACTGTGGCTCCTGTCACCGTTTAAACGCTACCGACGAAGGCAGGGCCGATGACCGCGTTCGCCCCCCGGGTTTCCGCAGTACTCAGGTCCGCTGGCCTGCCCGTCATCCGCTACGGCACGCACCCCGGCAACTGGCTGGGCATCCGCGTCGGCAACGAAGGCAATGTCGGGGGCCGGGCTCAATGTTCCGTGCACTTCCACATGGACGGCGAGCTGGAGTGGTCGGACCAGGCGATGGCTGTCCTGCTGGCGAAGGGGTTTCAGGTCGAGCGACTGCCGGGGATGTCCATGCTCACCGTCCGCGCCAGCAGCCCCGGTCAGCAGGAGGACATCGCCGGGGTGGTCGCCGCCAGTGGTCTCGACATGGTCCAGCCGACCCGCAGCGAGTGGTTGGTCAATCTCCCTGGTCGACGCGGCGCCTACTCGATCCGACAGGCCGGGCAGGGTGACAGGGCCCGCTTCTCCGTCCAGGGCCATCCGGCGCGAGCCCTCGGCAAGAATCTACGGACCATGCGCTCGGCCATCGACATCATCGAAAACGACATCAAGGAGCAATCATGATCGCTGTCATCCTGCGCCCGCACAGCAACACCAACCCGTCGGAGAAGTTCCGCGTCGTCGATTCGGAGGTGTGGATCAAAAAGCAGGCTGCCACCCCCATTCTCGGCGAGTGCGACACCTTCTTCGACGCCATCACCCTGCGCGATCAGCTCAACGCAGCGGAGGCGTAAATGGCCCAGCAACTGACTGACGACGAGAAGAACATCCACCCCGACTCGGACCTGGTCGAAGGGCGCTGCATCACCTGTGGCGACTACTCCGGCATCGACGAGTTCTGCCCCGACTGCGAGGAATGACATGACCGCACCGATCGCCCGCTACCGACAGTTCCATGAGATCGCCGCGTCCCAGCCCGACAACCCACTGTCCCCGGTCCTCCAGGAGGCTCTGCGCACGCTCGACATCATCCAAAACGGCCGCGCGACAGGCGAAGAGGAGGATTGGAGCGGCGATGCGATGCGCAGGATGATCGACTGGGCCGTCGGGGGAATGGCCGACTTCGCCGACGAGAAGGTGGCACGGAAGTGATCAGGATGCATAGCGAGGCTCTGGACGCGGTCGTCCGCGAGAAGCTGGGCGCCACGTGGACCCGGCTCACTCCCCGGGGAATCGTCATCTCCGAACTCCACGATCTGGCCGGGATGATCGAGGCGGTGTCGGAACTGGCCGCGCAGTGGTGCTTCGACGAATACGGCGGCGTCCAGGCCGAGGAGCTCCAGGACGCCATCACGAAGGTATCGGCGGATATTCAGCTGCTGGACAGTGCCGCCGGTGTATCGGTACGGCTGCCCGAGCTGAAGGCGGTGGCGGGATGAGTGCCATGCTGATCCGCCCCGACGGCACCCGCGAGATCGTCCAGATCCCCAAGGGCACTCTCGGCCAGGAGCTCCTGGGCTGCCGCATGACCGAGATCGTCCCTGTCGGCGCCTCTCTCGAAATGTGGTGCGACGAGGAGGGGTTGATGACGGCGGACCCCCAGCTCAACATCGTCGCGACCATGATGCGCTGGGAACTCTCCGGCGGCCCCGAGAACAAGCTGGACCCCAACGACTTCACCGTGGTCGGCAACGCTCTGTTTGTGGACACGGTCATCGACGGGGACGGCCACATGGTCCACCGGCAGACGATGGAAGGCTCGGTGCTGCTGGACCGGCTGAACCGCGCTGCCGACCGTGGCCTCCGCGTCAAGGAGAGGATGGGCCGATGAGCTATCTGGAGATGACCACCGAGGACGGCCTGCACATCCAGATCCCGGGGACAACCGCCGACGGCAGGGTTGCCATGGACGTGCACTTCGACGACGGCTCCATCGGGGAGATCCTGCTGACGAACGAGGAGGTGCTTCGACTCCAGAAGGGACTGTCGGAGGCACGAGCAGGGGCCAAGCGTCATGGCAACTAGGACGACGCGGCTGCTGAAGCTGGAGTGCGCCTGCCCGAGAATCATCCGCGCCAGCCAGTTGGTGAGCGAGACCGGCGCCATTGTCTGCGAGGTGTGCGGGCAGAGGTTCGAACTGTCGGAGGCCGAGGAAGAGGTACGGGATGCCTGAGAAGAGCGTGCGAGCCAGCAAGACCCAGGAGGCACTGACGGTCTGGCTCGCGCTGGAAGATGCCCCCGTCTTCGATCTCCCGTATACCTCGCCGCAGCAGCAACTCGTCCCCTCCGGGGTTACCGTCTTGTACGAACGCTCCGGCGGCGAGGTCGGGTGGGGCCTGCGGAAATTCGATGTGATAGGCAACCGGGTCAACAAGAACGGGTCGCCCAGCCGGGTGGAGTCGTACTACCCCTTCACCGACATCGACCTGGCGCCCGGCTGGCTACAGGAATTGATCGAGGAGAACCGGCCACCGGTGGGATAGAGTCCTTCTCGGCAAGATAAACCGAAGTCGAGCCACGGATACCCATCCATAGAAAAGCCCCCGGACCCTCTCGCCAAGGAGGTCACTCCGGGGGCTTTCCTGTTCCCGGGCCTCTCAACCGGGAAGCATCTCAGGCGCTATCTGCGCGAATTTCAGTCCGTGCCTGCGCATGTGGGACTTCAGCAACTCCAGGGACTGCTTCCGGGGGCATTCACCGACCCGGCAAAGACCGTGCAGCGTCTGGTACGTCAGCGACCGCAGCACCTCTTCCCATTCGTAGGTGGTGCCGACCTCGGGGGCTGCGTGGCTCACTTGTAGAGCGGGGACGGGGCTTGCCATTCCACGGCCTTCCTTTCACTGTCCGGGGGTGGAATCGGGAAGTCCCATCCCTTGTCGCGGCAGATCTCCAGTAGCTGCCAGCGGCGCAGACACGAGCTGCGGCAGTTACCAGGCCCGGCCTCGCAGTTTCGATGCGACCACAGCCAAGTCCGGACCTGCTCTGGCCACTCGGCGAGGTAGTGCATCGACTCGGGCAGCGCATCGTGCTCCAGAACGGAGGGGTTGTACGCGCGGGGGGTGCGGTCCTTCATGACAGATCCTTGAGGTGGAGACCCGTCGCGCCGGAGAGCGCATCATCCGGCACGACGGGGGTTTCGGGGGCGCCGGGGAGCAGTAGGCACAGCGCGATCACGGCCAGGCTCGGCGACAGGGGTACCAGCAGTGAGACAGTCCACATCGCTCTCCCTTTCGATGAGGCAGACTAGTAAGTCCGGTCACCAGACCATCCCACCCGGCCTAGAATTTTGTCCAGAGGGACACGCCAGAGGAGATGGACAACCCATGCCGACCGTTGGACAGATCATTGCCTCGCGCCGCAAGCAACTCGGATTGAGTCAACCGGAGCTCGCCAAGCTGGTCGGCATATCAGAACGCCAGGTCAGCCGCTACGAGACCGACGATCAGAAGCTCAGCTTCGAAGGCGCGATAGCCATGTCCGACGCCTTGCAGATCAGCCTCGGAGAGCTCGCTGGACAGCTGGCAATGGGGGTTGACCTCGGAGGGCCCTGGCACGCGTGCTGGCAGACAACTCGCGAGGGTCTGGAGCAGATCAACCGCCATCAGGTCTCGGTGACGCACACAACGGATTTCGTGACGCTGCGCGCTGGTGGCGACTACTCGTGGGCTGCGGAATTCCGGGTGGTAGACGACACGATGGGCGGCAGGTACTCAGCCCTCGAGCGCAACGAAAGGTCCTTGGGGCAGATGTTCTTCCACATACACCCCAACGGCGACGCCGCGATCGGGCGCTGGACAGGCCGCTGGGTGGACGGGATCGTCGGTGACGGTTGGGGAACTCTTGCCCGCACAGCTAGTCGGGCGGATAGACTCATGGGACTGGTACGCGATCTGCCCTATCTGACTGCCTGGCCCCTGGAGGACTCGTGAGGATCTACGCACCGTTCGATCGCGAAGAGACTTGGCACAGGACTAGTGCTGACGGCGTCGATGTCACCTGGAAGATAGCCGGTGGGGAAGCTCGGGTGATGTTCGTCCAGCCCGGCGATCACTGCTTCCCCGCCGACGCCTACCCCACCCTGACCGAGGCGAGGGAGCGCTTACCCGAGTTCGGTCACCACTGGGACCTGATTCACCAGGAGCTCGTCGACAATCTCGGCTCCCCGTCGTCGGCGACACGCCAGCACGCGGAGTTCTTCAGCCTGCCGCACTGACCCCCCCACGAGAGAAGCCCCCACCTGGAGTCGCATCCGGGTCGGGGGCTTCTGTGCTCTGCTAGGGCCTTAGGTCACCTACTGTTGAGTACATCCTAAATTGAAGGACAAGAGTTCCGGTTTAGTCGCGCATCCCTTCGATCAGGCGGAGCTGCATGTCGGCGGCCTGATCGGTGAGCTCGGTGAGGGCTTCGTGGACGTCGGGAGGTAGTTCCACGGGTCGGGTGAGGCGTCGCAGCAGCTCGATCTGGGTGAGCATGGCCTTGACTTCGCTGGGGAGTCCCTGGCCGGGCTTCGGTGTACTGGGTGGCTCAAAGCCCTGTGCCAGGCGTTCCACAGTCCCTTCGGGCCACTTGAGCCCCTTGTCGAGTTTGCGCAGCGTGCCGGTCTGGGTCTTCTCGCTCAGGCGCCCGGCCTCGATGTTGATGATCGTGGGCTCACTAGCCTCCCCACGCTCCGCGACCTCTTTCTGGGTTAGCCCGAGCTCATCCCGACGAGCGCGCACATGACGTGCGACATGGTCTGCGTACGGGTGCGAGTTCATACACAGATCATGCCGTGTATAACTTTTTGAGGCAAGAGGCGATGCCCATGTCCGCCGGATGTCCCCTCTGACCTGGGAGTTTGCGACTTCTTAGCTGCGACTAAAAAGTTCCTAAAAAATACATGCCCGCTAGGTCTTGGCAACTAAAGACTGCTTGTGATGTAGTTCATATATGCAACGACCGATTCGCACCAATGGCACACAGATTCCTGTACCGATTGAGTGGGTACGGAAGCACATGAATCTCACCCAGAAGGAGCTATACGACCTGCTCCAACAGATGGGGGTCGAGTGTTCGCTATCGACGTTGTCCCACGTAGAGACCGGCAAGAGAGACTTCTCCGCTGAGATGGCCCGCAACGTCGGCACCGCGATCTCCAGGATCATCGCCCAGCGGGAGCAGTCGTGATCACCCCCGAAGTAGTAGCCGACAAGGCTCGCAAGCTGGGTCCGATGCCAGCCCATATCGAGCACCTTCTGCTCTCTCGCTTCTCAGAAGCTATCTGCCAGCAATTCGAAGCTGGAGAATCCGTCAATACCCCTGCCGCATAAGCGGTTTCGCCTCCACGGCTGGTCCGTCGAGCCACCCTGTACCCGTCTTTGCCTCCAGCGGCTATGCAGCGGTGATCGCGCCTGGGTTCGAGTCCCGGGGGAGGCCCTAAATCCAACGGCTACGGCTGGTTGGCGTGCGCAAGCACGGGTTCGGCAGCACCTTGGCAGCTGCACGGTTCGACCCACACCTACAAACGCGAGCTCCGGTTCGTGGAAGTGGGTCACCTTAACGTGCATGTATGCGAATACGTGCATGAGATGTGGGCGTATACGGGAGGCCCGACAGTCCCGGTAAGACCAACGGCCACCTACACCTTCGTGACGCGAAGAGGTAAGGCCCACATCCCCTGGACCGGTAGCTCAACGGAAGAGCACTGCCGCGCGGATCAACAGGTACAGAAGACGCAGGTTCGAATCCTGCCCGGTCCCCCAATCCGATTCCACCCCAACATCTTTCAAGGAGGCATCATGCCCAGACTCACCAGCCAACAGGTCGCCGACGTTCTGATGCGGCACAGCCGGTACTTCTCCCACTCCGGCTACGGCCAGGACCCCAATGTCAGCGCCCAGCTCGTCGAGGTTCTGCCGTGACGGCGTCGGTGGAGGACTTCGAGATGACCCGCCACGCCCTCGAGCGAGTTCAGGACATGCTGGTCACCCCGGAGGAGATCCGGCAGGCGATGCTGAACCCCATCAAGATCAAGCCTCACTACAGCCAGAAGCACGGCCTCGGTGAGTACTACTTCAGCGGGCGGATAGCACTGGTAGTCGTCACCGACGCCGAGACCCGTAAGCGCCGCGTCATCACCGTCGTCTGGCGGCGAGACCGGATGTGGGCCAAGGACTTCCGGCAGTTCGGACCGTACGGCGACAGGGCCCCCCGATGAACGAGGTCCGAGAGCTGCTCGAAAGCCTGCTGACGCATGAAGGCTGGATGACCCACGGTAAATGCCGGGGAGCCAATCCGGACCGTTACCTCTCCGACAAGCTCCCGCCGTTCCCCCCGGCCGCTCGCGAAGCCCGGCTGGAGGAGCTGTGCGGCGGCTGTCCGGTGAGGCGGCAATGCGCCGGATACGCCCTCCGCGTCGAACTGACCCAGGTCATCGTCTGCGGAATCCCCCTCACCGCACACCCCGACAAGGCCCAAAAGGATGCACTCAGGGCCATCAAGGACGGAAAGAAGCCTTGAGTACAGACCCCGAAATCCACACCGAATCGGTCGAGCATCTGGACTTCGAAGTGACGTGCTGCGGATGCGATAAGCCCGCCTCGGCATTGCTGTGCTGGCACGGCCACAACCCCGAATTCATCTGCCCGACCCATCACCGAATGGTCCGCGACAAGGGCGAAGGGGTTCTGGAACAGCTCGGCTCCATCTCCTGCGCGTGGTGCGGAAAGACCTTCCCGACTGTCGACGGATTCACAGAACCGAGGTACCTGAAATGAACTTCAACCCCTACGAGCAGGTCGAATCACCGGCCGACGCTCGAGTATTCGCCAAGACGGTCCGGAGTCACTGGGTCGCTCTGGTCCAGGAGGGGTTCACCGAGGACGAGGCGTTCCGCATCATTCGGGACCTGTTCGCCGCTAACCGAGGGGGTGAGTGAGGTGCTAGTGGCCTCCGGTTTCGTTGTCGGCGTCGGTCTCTGCTTCATCGCTGTAGCCATCTTCGGGTGGAAAGAGTCGCGAGCCGAGAAGAAGAAGCCCGACAACTTCGGTCGCCCTATCGCCGTCAAGCTCGACGCAAACCCGCATGACCGCCGCGCCGACGAACTCCGCCGAAAAGGTCTCGAGGCCGAGAACAAGGAACTCGAGGAAGAGGCCAGGCGGACCGCCTTGGAAAAGCTGGCGGAAGTGCCCGCATTCAAAAGCACTCGCTATTGCCCGAAGTGCGACAGTGAGGATCTGAATCGCCGCCATGACAAAGACTTCCGGCTCGGCTACTTCAAGCGCGTCGAGGACCCAGCGACGCGGAGCGAATTCTTCATCTCTTCCCGCTACATCAAACTGCGCGGTGAAGTACTCGCCGTCAGCTGCAACGGCTGTGGTTTCGCGATCGGCCCCGAACGCACGGCCGACTTTAGCGACAAGATCCGGCTGGTCCGCGAGGGCTGGTGAAAGGAATACCCATGAACAGCAAAGAAGAACTGATCCGTCATCAATACAAGGTGCTGGCTCACGTGAAGTCCGAACGCAACCGTCTGAAAGAGATGGAGGCGGCAGCAAAGGAAGCCCTACTCGATCTGATCGGCGACGACTACACCGGTGTCTACGTGGCCCCTGACGGCGAGCTCCTGTTCCGTCGAGACTACTACGCCTCCAGCAACTTCGACATCAAAGCCTTCCGCGAGAAGCACCCGGAGCTGGCCGAGGAGTTCACCCGCCGCAGCTCCGCGTACAAGCTGACGATCGGGGAGTGACATGGGCGACGTACTCGTGCTGAAAGCGGCGATCGACTACCAGATCACGATGTCCCTCGGTCAGATCGCGGGATTCACCTCGTCCACCCCGATGCTGGCAAAAGCGCGCACTGTCTATCTCGCGCTGCTGTCGGAGCTGTCGTCGATGGCCGAGATGGACGACCCCGCAACGCATCTCCAAGGAATGATCCGGCGCACCCGAGATGACCTGGAGGGCGTGGACATCCCCAGCGAGGCCGAAATCGTCAGCCGGGGTACCGCCGCCGACTGGAACGACCTGCCTCGCTTCATCGCCGCCATCAAGGACACCTACGTCAAGTCGATGGGCGCGATGCTCGTTTACGCCGGATACGAAGTCGAAACCGAATGAAGAACTACGCCGGTGTTTTTTGGAAGACCCGAAGTGGCATAGGCGTCTACATTCCCGAGCTTCATGCCTACACGGAAGTCCCGGCGAACGGCAATGTCGATGCCCGCGTCCGCGATCTGATCGTCCTGAACTGCCCGAAAGATTCGTGGTGGTCCTGGAATTCGACTTTCACCCTCCAGCGTCTCAACGAGCCCCCGAAAGGATTCATGCGATGACCGACATCAACTGGCCGCTCATGACGGAAACCCTCGACCACATCCACAAGAACCCGCACCTCTGGAACCAGGGGCTGTGGGCGTGTGGCACCCAGCGCTGCATCGCAGGCCACGCCGCCGAGCTGTCCGGCAAGATCCCAGCGGACCATGTCGTCGCGAGCGGCGGAATGATTCTCGAGCCCCGATGGCTGCACCGCATCGGCGAGGGGCTGTATCCGTCCGGCGCCGCTCACTCAGCCATTGACAGCGGTGAGCTGAAGCGGCTGCACGTCGCCGAGGTCGCCCGCGAGGCTCTGGGCCTGCCCGACGAAGAGCTCTTCAACGGCGAGAACACCTGGGAAGACGTCATGGCCACGGTGTCGGAGTGGGCCGCCGAGGACGGAATCGACCTGCCGAAGGAGTGGTTCGCATGACCCCGCTCGAGCAGCTGGTGGGGGCCCGGGAGCTTATCGCCGAGCACGGCTGGGTCAGGGGAAACTACGGGGACCGGAACGTCGGCTTCTGCGCGCTCGGAGCACTCCACGTGGCGAGCAAGAGCTGGACCAGCTGGGGCGCCCAGAACCTCCTGGTCAAGGCGGGTGGCGCTGGAGCTCTTGGCGTGATCAGCCACAACGACATCCACATCCAGTCCAAGCAGGAAGCCCTGGAGTGGTTCGACAAGGCGATCCGGCTGGCCCAGGCGGAGGTGGCGGCATGAGCGGGCGGATCAAGATCGTCAACGACCGCGTTCTTCTCGGCGGCGAGGAGCTGACCGAAACCGACGCCAGAGACCTGATTGCCGAGCTCGAGGTCACGCTCAGCCTTCTCGAGCAGTGGCGCTACGACAAGTGGCGGCGGGAGGTCCGGGAGCGCTACGGGCCGAAGGAGGTGACTGATGGCGCGTAAACGCAACGACCGCAAAGGAACCCGCCAGACCGAGGCACGGGAGCGGCAGCTGGCCAGGGATCTCCGTACCACCGAGGAGCAGCTGGACGAGCTCAATGTCCGCTCCGGCCTGGACCGCGATGCCTGCCGCGAACGTGCCCGCCTCTACCTGCGTTCGGAGCTGGAGGAGCTGCACTTCGAAGCATGGGAGGGAGCCCTCGATGTCCATTCCTGACATGTCCTGGATGGATCGGGCCAGCTGCATCGGCCGGGCAGGGGAATTCGACGCAGAACGGCTCAACGATCTCGGCATCCGCAGCCGCCGGTATCAGGCTCAGCTCCTCTGCAATGGCTGCCCGGTCATGCGGCAATGCAACCTCCAGGCCCAAGAGCAAGGCGCGCGAGGAGTGGTCCGGGGCGGTCGCACATACACCGACGACCGGGTCAGGCCCAAGGATGATCGCTGGACGTATCCGGTGCCGACGGCCAAGGTGCTCGACGACCGCCGGACCGAGCAGTACGAAGCCCGCTACACCCGGATCTCCTCGGCGAAGTGGGAAGTCGACGGCGAGGAGATCCGGGCGGAGGAAGCGTTGGCAGCTGCCAGTCGGCGTCGCCCGTACAGCAGCCAAGCCGCTATCTACCGATACGCATTGGAGCAGCGATGAGGGGCCTTCTCCGGTGAGGTATCAGGCCCTGTCCGGCGAGTGGCTGGAAGGGTCTCCGGTCGGCCCCGGTCCGAAAGCCAGGACTGTCTGGGTGATGCGGCCGGATCAGACCTTCGCTGTGGTACAGCCTGCGACCGGCGCCAACCACGGAACCGAAGTCGAGTGGGATCAGCCGCAGTTCCTCGAGCCGGTGCCCAGGCAGGTGGAGGACTTCGCCCGGGAGATCGTCGACCGCCACCGCGAACTGGTGCTGACCTTCCGGCAATGCGGCATCGAGACCACCCCGGCCGGACCGGAATACGAAGCGGCCGTAGCCATTCTGAAGCAAGCCGAAGCCGCCAGGGCCAGCCGGACCCCGTTCATCAACGCCCACGGCGGCAACAAAGCCATATCCGACAAACGATTCAAAGAGCTATCAGGAGAGTGACATGAGCAAATTCGAACTCGTCGCCGAACTTCCCTCGAAGGGTCCGCGCGGCCGTAAGCCCGATCCGCTGCTGCTGGAGTTCGCCGACTTCCTCCGCGAGAACAAGGGCCAGTGGGGCAAGTGGCCGATCGACCACAAACCGTCGACACTGGCGACCCGGGTCAACCGCATCAACAAAGGTCGAGATCCGATCTTCTACGCCGAGGAGTTCGAAGCGACCGTGCGTAACGGCGTGCTGTACGTGAGGACGCTGGCGTGAGCGAGACACTGCGGAACCTGCGCAAAGCGAAGAAACTGCTGGCACTCGGCGGCGTCGGCGACGGGGCGCTATACAGGCGGCCGTGGCGCGAGGGTCTGCAAGACTACGGCCCCGGTCAGTACTGCTCGGTCGGGGCTGTCGCGGCGGTGAAGCTGGGCCTGCGGGGCTCCCACCTGAACGAGCGGAACGACAAGATCGACATCATCGACACGGTATCGGCGACGTGGCCGGAGATTCGGGAGCTGGCCGAGACCGTCAGCCAGCGGACCGGCCACGAGTTCATCGACCCCGCGTCCGAAACCGTCTACGACTACAACGACAACTGGCCGGATCAGGGGGAGCGCACCCGGGAAATGCTCAGTGTCTTCCAGGAGACGATCGAGCGACTGGAGGCGCAGTCATGAAGGTTTGGGCGGTATACGACTACAGCGAACCCGGCGAGCCCGACCTCTACGACAACCAAGAGTCCGCCGTGACGCACGCCGAGATCGAGGGGCTGGAGGTGTCCGAGGTCGAGGTGAAATCCGCGTACGAGGCCGAGATCGTGTGGACGACGTCGTTCGCAATCGTCGGACGTTTCTCTTCGGACGGCGTCCGGGCGGAAGTCCACCCGAGCCCGCCGTATCGGTCCAGGGGCTTCCGAGGCAAGCCTGTCGAACTCCGCGAACAGGAGCAGTGGAACAGCGGCGGGAGCTACACCTGCCACGTCTACGGCCCGACCGAGCAGAGTGTTGTCGAGGCCCGGGACCGCAAGATCGAAGAGATGAAGCAGGCGTTCGGGATCTCATGAAATCGAACTGGCACGTAATCGCCAACACTTTCGGGTCCTACTGCTCCTTCGTCTCCAATGTCGACGGGGACGGAAACACGCTGTTCGTCCAAAAGAGGCTCGAGGAACCGGGAGTCTGGGCCGTCGACATGGGCACCAACTCCCCCCTTCGCGACCGGCGGTTCCTCACCCAGCCCGAGGCCGAGAAGTACGCGGCGGAAATGAGAGCTGCGGACGCGGCTTCTTCGTAACTGATTTCTCCGATGGTCGGCAGGACTGGTAACACCGCTCTCTGAAAGCGCAAGGGCTGCTGGGCGCTAATTCATCGACCAAATGGCGTGGGTTGGCAGCGGAGACGGGACCATCGCAAACCCCGAAAGAAAGGGTGTATTCGGCATGTCCGAAACAGAAAATCCCGAGCCGATTCCCAAGGCCGCGTTGAAGATCCGGCATCTCGAGGGTGAGGAGGACGAGGTCATCGAAATCCACTCCTCCCGAGGCTGGTGGGTCCGCGTGACCGATCCTCTCGACTTCAACCCCGAAGACGCCTGGGGAGACAAGCCGAAGATCGAATTCGCCGGGGCGCCAAGATGGTCCGAGATTTACCTCCTGGATCGTGATGGCATCAGGAACAACTCGGTCAGGTACAGCGTTTGAGCTCGGCCGACGACATCCTGGACGTAGACGGGTACTGGAAGCGCGAACTCGAGGATGACCTGCGGGAGCTGCTGACGATCGCGGAGTCACAGCGACCGAGAAATCTCCAGCGCGCGTTGGGGCCTTCGGAGGTCGGTCATATGTGTAAGCCCCGGTTGGCGAGAGGGTTGGTCTCGGCGCGCCAGCCACTTCTCGGCGGGGGGATCAACACCAAGTCCGATCCGCTGGCCTCGATCATGGGGACGGCGATGCATGGTGTGGCCGAGCAAGGGGCGATTCTCAAGAACGAGGCGCTCAAAGCTCAGGGCGAGAAGACGCGGTGGATTCCGGAAACGAAAGTCACTGTCCGAGAGGGCTTGACGGGTACGGCCGATCTGTACGACCTGCTCTACCAAGCCGTCATCGACTGGAAGTTCCCCGGGACCACGGCCTTCAAGAAGTACTCCACCCACGGCCCGAGTGATATCTACCGGGGCCAAGCGCACATGTACGGCAGGGGCTACAAGAACCTCGGCTTCCCGGTGAAGTACGTCGGGAACATGTACGTCTGCCGCTCCGGGACGATGCGCATGACCAAGCTCTGGATCGAACCGTATTCGGACGAGGTTGTCGACGAGATCCTGGCCAAGCTCGACCGGGTGGAAATGCTGATCGACGAGTACGGCTGCGAGCGAGATCCCGAGGGCTTCTTGCGTATCCCGATCAGCCCCGGCGACGACTGCCATTTCTGCAACTTCTATTCCCCCGTTCCTGAAGGGCCGTGGCAGTGCGGTGGCAAGGACGAGAAAAGGGTTCCCCATGAGTAAGTGGAAGAAGCTCAACCGCCACGGCACCAAAGAGAAGTCCGACTGGCTGACCCAGCTGTGGTTCCACGGGACGGAAAAGCAGTTCTCGAAGTGGATCGACGACATCTGTCTCCTCAAGAGCAGCAAGGGCTTCGAGCTCGGGACGCATCAGCAGATCCGGGAAGGCGTGGGGGATTACCTCGACCCGGCCGAACGGGCGCTGAAAGAGATCGAGGCACTGATCCAGCGAGCCAACCAGGACAGCGAAGTCCACAAGGCGTATATCTCCGGCCTCGGCACGGCCCGAACGATGCTGCGCAAAGAAATCAACAGCAGACACGGATTCTAGGAGAAGCAATGTCAGACATCGACTTCGACCGCCTTCAGCCCCTGCGGGTAGCGGTCGGATCGCACCAAGAGGGTTCGGGCCGAGGCTGCGCGATGAACGTAGTCAGCTACGTCACCGGCGACACCAAGATCACCGACTACCCCGAGTGCAGCCACTCATATCTGTCCAACATCGTTCAAAAGGTCAACGACACCCTCGGGAGGCGACGAGGGCGGAGCGAGATCAGCGAGCAGGGCGACGCCACCTACCTCACCCCCGAGGACGCACTCACAGTTATCGAGCTGGGTCTGCTGACTGTCGATACGGCCGGGAAAGAAGATCTGTTCGGCCCAGGTCAATTCACGCATGCCCAGAAGCTCGCAGCGGCGTGGACCCGTCTCCGCACCAACTCGCAATCTGTGCCCGACGAAGTTCTCGACATGTACATCAGGGAGACGCGACAACTCCTGCTGGACATCCGTGAACACCTCGGCCTCGCGGAAGCACCGAAAGCCGATCGGGTGGCCGAAAAGCTGGTGACGGCATGACCTCTCTGGCCGAGCTGAAGCTTAAGAAGACACGTTGCGAGGAACAGATCACCAAATCGCGGCACTTCATCGAATCCCTGGAGCGGTGGATCGAGTCGGAGGAGCTCGACCTCGAAGCCCGGCAGGCGCGACTCGAACGACAGCAAGGGGCCCTGAGCGTCCGCCAGACGGATCTCGACCGTGCCCAGAGCAGGTTGCGGGAGGTCGAGGCCGCCATCGCCGCCGAGAAGATTCCGCCGGAGCCGGACGTCGATTTGATCCGGTGGTCGAAGCGGTTTTCCTTCTCAGGCACTCGATACGACTACGCCGCGCTCAAGGCTGGGGGCCATTGGTACGTGACTCGCTCGGCCATGTCCTACACCTGGGAAGAACTGGTCAAGCGGATCAGCAAAGGATCGGCAGATCCCGTCGTCGTCTTCTCCGGCAACAACCGCCCCTTTCTGACTATCGAGCCCGGCACCCCCACAGACCCATTCAAGTAAGGGAATAGGAACCAAGGAATGACAGAACAGCAGCAGCGCACAGCCGACGATCTCCTCTTCGGAGGAAGTGGTCCGGCCGCATGGAAATTCGATGCACCGGGGGCCTATCACGAAGGCATCGTCGTCCAGAAGGACACCCAGCCCGCGCGGGAGTACAACCCGAACCCACAGGCGCCGGTCGTCTACAAGAAGTACCCCGGAACGGACACGGTCATCGAGGAGATCGTGCTGACTCTCCAGACCGAGGAACGAGATCCCGCCAAGCCCGGTGACACGGGTCTGCGCCGGTGGTTCATCAACTCGCTCGACCAGAAGCAGAAGCTGGCGGCGGCGATCAAGGCCACGGGCGGTAAGTCCATCGACCTCGGTGGCAAGGTCGGGGTCCGCTTCACCCACGAGGAGGGCGCCAACCGCAAGAAGATCTACGACGTCACCTGGGCCCCGGCGGCGGATGTGGCACTGTCCAAGCCCGCCCCCGCCCCCGCCGTCCAGTCGGCCCCGGCCGCTCAGGCGGCGGCTCCGGTGACCCAGGCGGCTCAGCCCGTCGACGTCACCAATCTCAAGACCCTGGCACAGGCGATGTTCGACCAGGGTGTCCCGATCAAGGAATCGGTCAAGGCC